>Ga0302325_10000802_pt1 | contig 84098 bp, 80 predicted proteins | sample Palsa_T0_2_FD_201948 | JGI IMG/M metagenome (GOLD analysis project Ga0302325, IMG submission 201948) | Peat permafrost microbial communities from Stordalen Mire near Abisko, Sweden - Palsa_T0_2 | ecosystem: Environmental > Terrestrial > Soil > Palsa > Peat permafrost | place: Sweden: Abisko... | reverse complement strand
GTGATCGTCGGGTTCCTCGGGCGCTTCCACACGCCGCAATAACTGCAGAGGCGCATGAACAGCCGGGTACGCATCAAGGATCTGTGGAACGAGCAACGCATCTTCCTCAGCCGCACCGTAGCGGCGATGACGATCGTGGGCCTGTTGAGCCTGGCGCTGATTGGCAAGCTGGTCTACCTGCAGATTATCCGTCACGACTATTATCTTGAAGCCTCGCAGGGCAATCGCGTGCGTCTCGAACCGGTGCCTGCCAGCCGCGGCCTGATCCTCGATCGCAACGGTAAAGTGCTGGTCGACAATGAACCGGCCTACCAGCTGGAGCTAATTCGCGAGCAGACACCGGATCTGGACGATACGCTCCACCGCCTGGTCCTCATCGGCATGCTCGCACCCGAAGATCTCACCCAGGTCAAACGCACAATCCTGGCGCATCGCGGTTTTGACAGCGTGCCGATCCGGCTGCGCCTGACTGATGAAGAGATCGGGCGCTTTGCGGCCCATCGTTTCGAATTCGAGGGCGTCGACTTGCACACGCGCCAGACCCGCCACTACCCCTACGGGGAATTGGGTGTCCACGCGCTGGGTTACGTGGCCGCCATCAGCGAAGAGGATCTGGAGAAGATCGATCGGGCCAAGTACGCGGGCACGACACTGATCGGCAAGCTCGGCGTCGAGGCCGCCTACGAAAACCAGCTGCATGGCAAGAATGGCTATCGCGAAGTACTCGTCAACGCCCAGGGCCGCTCGGTCGAACGGCAGGGCGCCTACACCCCGGATCTGAAATCCGAAGCGCCAACGGCCGGCACGAACCTGCAGCTGGCGATCGATCTCGCGACCCAGCAGGCCGCCGAGACCGGCCTGGGTAGCCATCGCGGTGCCGTGGTCGCGATGGATCCGCACAATGGCGATGTGATCGCGCTGGTCAGTCACCCGGGCTTTAATCCAAGCCTGTTCGAGCGCGGCCTGACGCGCGATGAATTCGCTTCGATGAATGATGACATCGACAAGCCGCTGTTCAATCGCGCGCTGCGCGGCACCTACCCTTCGGGCTCCACGATCAAGCCGGTCATCGCCCTCGCAGGCCTGACCTACAAGGTCGTTGACCCGGACAAGGAAGAGTTCTGTGCCGGTATCTACCACATGCCGGGCAGCGCGCTGCTGTTCCGCGAAGGCAAGTCCGGCAAGCACGGGAATGTGGATCTGGTGCATGCGATCGCAAGATCATGCGATGTGTACTTCTACGGTCTCGCTCATGAGCTGGGCGTGGATCGTATTGCCGCCTTCATGGCCCCGTTTGGCTACGGCGCACTCACCGGTATCGACATCAGCGGCGAGAAGCCCGGCGTATTGCCCTCGCCGGAATGGAAGAAGCACTACTTCAAGAACCCAGCCGAGCAGGTCTGGTTCCCGGGCGAGACCATCAACTTTGGTGTCGGCCAAGGCTACCTGCTGGTGACGCCGCTGCAGCTGGCGCACGTGGCCTCGGAGCTCGCCACCCGTGGCAAGAGCTACCGGCCGCGGCTGGTCACGGGATTTCAGGACAGCATGGGCCGCGACATACCCTTTACCCCCATCGCCAACCCCGATATCACGAACGTTGCCGACGCGGACTGGGCCCTGATACTGAACGGCATGGAAGGCGCCGCCAGCTACGGCACTGCAGCCGCGATTGGCAAGGGTGCGACCTACACGATCGCCGGCAAGACCGGTACAGCGCAGGTCTTTACCGTCTCCCGTAGCGCCAAGCTGACACAAAACGAGCCCGAGCGGCTCAGAGATCACGCCTGGTTCATTGCCTTCGCGCCCGCTGAAAATCCCAAGATCGCCGTGGCCGTGCTGGTCGAGAATGGCGGTTTCGGTGCCAGTGCGGCAGCGCCGATCGCGCGCGCCGTGATGGATGCTTACCTGCTCAACAAGGATGCAGAGCCGCCGATCGCGGGTGGCAAACCATGATCCGCGAGGAAGTCCAGAGTTCAGCCGCACGGCGCACGCTCTCGGCCAGCGCCCGTCTGCTGGGCGCGCTTAAGCTCGATGGCGCCTTGCTGGTCGGCCTCGGGCTGGTGATCACCTATGCGCTAATCGTGCAGTTCAGCGCCTCGGGCCAGGACCTGCCGACGATCTTAAGGACCCTGTTCCGGGTCGGCCTCGGCATCATCGTAATGCTGGCCCTCGCGCGCACCACGCCGAACTTCCTGCGCAACATCGCGCCCTGGCTATATCTGGCCGGCATCCTGCTGCTGCTGGTGGTGGTCGTGATGGGCCACGTCGGCAAGGGCGCGCAGCGCTGGCTCGATCTGGGCCTGATCCGCTTCCAGCCCTCCGAGATCATGAAACTCGCGGTGCCGATGCTGTGCGCCGCATTCCTGCACGATCGCCCGCTGCCCCCGGACTGGCGGGCACTGCTGATCCTGGCCGGCATGGTGGCGCTGCCTGCCGGCCTGGTCGCGATGCAGCCGGACCTCGGTACGGCGCTGCTGATCTTCGCCAGCGGCGCGCTGCTGATCCTGATGGCGGGGCTCCCGGTGCGCGTCATCCTGATACTGCTGGTGCTGGCCGTGGGTGCCGCGCTGATCGGCTGGCGCTTCCTGCATGGCTACCAGCGCGAGCGACTCCTGACCTTTCTCAATCCCGAGAGTGACCCGCAGGGTGCCAGCTACCACATCAACCAGTCGCAGATCGCCATTGGCTCGGGCGGCCTGTTTGGCAAGGGCTGGATGAACGGCAGCCAGGCACAACTCGATTTCCTGCCGGAGCGTTCGACCGATTTCATATTCGCCGTCATCGGCGAGGAATTCGGATTGCTCGGTGCCGTGGTGCTGCTGCTGATGTATCTGTTCATCGTCTCGCGTTCGGTTTACCTGGCGAGCCAGACCAGTGATACTTTTTCGCGCCTGCTGGCTTCCTGCCTGGCACTCACTTTCTTCGTGTACGTATTCATCAACGCCGGCATGGTCTGCGGTCTGGTGCCGGTGGTCGGCGTGCCGCTGCCGCTGGTGAGCTATGGGGGCACCTCGGTCGTGACGTTGCTGGCCGGATTCGGGATCCTGATGGGCCTGCATTCGCACCGTAAACTGGTGGGCTCGTGAAGCCGCGCTGGCCGCGGCTGCTGCGGCGCGTAGCTATAGCCTTCGCGCTGATCAGCGCCGCGGCCAGCGCGGCCGACGCGCCCGCGACAAGCGGCGGACATTTTGATCTGAGCCGTCCCGAGATCAGCCGCTTTCTGGATGAGCTCGGCGCCCAGGGGATGGATCGGGCTGCAGCTGCTGCCACGCTGGCGCAGGCTGAGCCACTGCCGCGGATCATCGAGTCCATGTCCAAGCCGGCCGAAAAGACCATGGCCTGGTGGGAATACCGTGCGCACTTCCTCACCAACGAGCGCATCGAGGCAGGCGTGCGCCTGTGGCGCGAGCACCGCGAACTACTCGATCAGGTGGCGCTGCGCTGGCATGTCGAACCGCAGTACGTGCTGGCGATCGTAGGCGTGGAAACTTACTTCGGCCGCACGATGGGCCACTACCGGGTGCTCGATGCCCTGGCGACGCTCGCCTTTGACTACCCGCCGCGCGCGGAATTCTTCCGCTCCGAACTGGCTCAGTTCTTGCTGCTGACTGGCGAGGAGCAGATCGATCCGCTGACCGCCATGGGCTCGTATGCCGGCGCCATGGGCGCCTCGCAATTCATGCCCTCGAGCTACCGGCACTTCGCTGTGAACGAGGACGCCTCGACGCAGCGTAATCTGTGGAGCGACTGGGGCGATATTTTCGCCAGTACCGCCAACTACCTGCAGCTGCATGGCTGGCGCTATGGCGAGCCGGTGCTGGCAGAGGCGCAGTACAGCGAGTCGGCAGAGCTGGCGCTGGCAGCCTCGCTGAGCTTGAGCGATACCCTCGGCGCCGTGCGAGCGCGCGGCGTGCATGTGGATTCGAGGCTGCCGGATGACACCCCGTGCCTGCTGCTGGGCGCGCCGCTGCAGAGTGGCATGAGCTACCGAGTCGGCTTCAACAATTTCTATGTCATCACCCGCTACAACAGCAGCCGGCTGTATGCGATGGCGATCAATGATCTGGCCCAGGCCCTGCTCGAGCGCATTCACGCTCAGGCCGCACCTTGAGGCAGCTCGGGGCTGCGGTCCTGCTCCTGCTGCTCGGCGGTTGCACGAGTCTGCCGCCGCCGCGTCCGGCGCCGGAGCCTGCCCCAACCGCCCCCATCGCTCTGCCCACGCCGCCGCCACCGCTGGATATCGATAACATCCCAGATGCCGTGCCGCGCGCCGAGCCGCGCAGCGCCCATGGCAACCCGCCCTACTACGATGTCTTCGGTCAGCGCTACACGGTCCTGTCCACCTCCGAGGGCTTTGTCGAACGCGGTGTGGCCTCCTGGTACGGGCCGACCTTTCACGGCAAGAGCACCTCGAGCGGCGAGCCCTATGACATGTACGCGATGACCGCCGCCCATCGCACGCTGCCGCTCCCCTGCTACGCCCGCATTACGAACCTGAGCAATGGACGCAGTGTCATCGTGCGCATCAATGATCGCGGTCCCTTTGCCTCCAACCGCATCATCGACCTCTCCTATACCGCGGCGGCCAAGCTCGACATGATCCGCCCAGGTACCGCCTTCGTGGAGCTGCGAACCATCAGCACCCTGGGCTCGCCCGTGCCGGCGGTGCCCGAAATCGATGCCCCCGTGGCACCCGCCTCAAGCGCTACTCAACCGGCGAGCGTTGCCCCAGCAGATGCCGCTGGCCCCGAGTCTCCCACGGCCACCGCAGCCGCACCGCAAGCGGCAGATGGCTCGATGCCAAACGCGGCGCCAGGCACGGCGGCCGCCAGCGGCGGCCGACCGGTCGCACTCTATATCCAGGTGGGTGCCTACAGCGACCGGGTCAATGCCGGCAAGGTCCTTGAACGGGTACAGGCCGCGGGCATCGCTCATGTCTACGAGAGCAGCGCGGTGAGCGCTGGCAAAGTGCTGCAGCGCGTACGCGTCGGTCCGGTCAGCAGCGTGGCGGAGTTCGACGCGCTGATCGCCCGCCTCGCCGCCATTGGCTTTCCCGGGGCACGCCTCGCGCCCGAGTGAGCGTGGCTCGCGGTACACTTGCGCCCCGCCGGCCACTTGCCGGAGGCATCGATCGTGCTGCCGACATTCGGAGAGTACCGCCCATGAAGTTTCGGGTCCTGATCGCGCTGTGCCTGAGCACCCTCATCGCCGCGCTGCCGGCACTGGCCGCTGCGCCAGTTCCCAATCCGCCGGCAGTCAACGCCAAGGGCTATGTCCTGATGGATTTTGCCACCGCGCAGATTCTGGCCGGATCCAATGCCGACCAGCGACTCGAGCCGGCAAGCCTGACCAAGCTGATGACCACCTACGTGGTGTTCGACGCGCTGCACTCAGGACGCCTGAAGATGGACGAGCAGATCCTCATCAGCGAGCACGCCTGGCGCGCCGAGGGCTCGCGGACCTTCGTGCAGGTGGGCACACGCGTGCCGGTCGACACCCTGATCAAGGGCATGATCGTGCAATCGGGCAACGATGCCACGATTGCACTGGCCGAGCGGATCGGGGGCACCGAGCCGGCCTTCGTCGAGATGATGAACGAGTATGCCAAGCGCCTGGGCATGAGCAGCTCGCACTTCGAGGACAGCACCGGCCTGCCCTCCCCACAGCACTACACCACGCCGACCGATCTGGCGACGCTCTCGCGCGCCATCATTCGTGATTTCCCGCAGTACTACGGTCTGTATTCGCTCAAGGAATTTACCTACAACAACATCCGGCAGGAAAATCGCAACGGCCTACTCGAGCGCGATCCGAGCGTCGATGGCATGAAGACCGGCCACACTGATGCTGCCGGCTACTGCCTGATCAGCTCGGCCAAGCGCCAGAACATGCGCCTGGTCTCCATCGTCATGGGCTCACCTAGCGTCAAGGCGCGTGAGGATGCCAGCGAGGCGCTGCTGAACTTCGGCTTCACCAATTTCGAAACTGTGAGCCTGAAAAAGGCCGGCGAAACGGTGCTCAAGCCGCGCATCTATAAGGGTACTGCCGACTACGTGGCAGTCGGCCCTGCAAGCGATGTGCAGCTCACCGTGCCGCGCGGCGAGAGTGGCATGGTCGTAACCCAGGCGAGCGTTCGCCGCCCCCTGATCGCGCCGGTCGACACACGCACCGCCATCGGCGAACTCGAGGTCAACGTCGGGGACAAGCAGGTCGCCAAGGTGCCCATGTACGCGCTGAGCCCGGTTGGTGAGGGGAGCCTCTGGCGGCGCATGGTCGATACGATTTCGCTCTGGCTCTGAACCGCCGAGCCAAACCTCTAGGAGAAGCTCGTGGCTGAGCCGCTGCCAATCTGTCATCTGAACGGGCAGTTACTGCCGCTGCGCGAAGCGCGCATCTCCCCGCTCGATCGCAGCTGCCTGTTTGGCGATGCGGTCTACGAAGTGGCCGCGGTCCGCAACGGGCGTGCAGCGCGCCTGGCCGCCAACATCGCGCGGCTGATACGCAGCCTGGGCGAAGTGCGCATCCGCAACCCGCACACGGCCGAGCGCTGGAGCGCACTCGTGAATGAATTGATTGCCGCCAATGGTGGCGGCAACGTGTATGTCTACCTACAGGTTTCGCGCGGCACAGAATTTGGTCGCAACGCCGCTCCACTGCCCGATCTTGAACCAACGGTGTTTGCCTTTTGTGCCCCACTGCCGCCCACCCCACCCGAGGTGCTCGCCGAGGGCGTGCATTGCGTGACGCTTCAGGACACGCGCTGGGCACGCTGCGATATCAAGTCAGTCGCACTGCTGGCCAACGTCTTGCTGCGCCAGGCGGCGGTCGAAGCGGGCGGAGCCGAAGCCATCCTGCTGCGCGAGGGCTACCTGACCGAGGGCAGTTCCTCGGCCGTGCACGTGATCATCGACGGGGAGATTCGCACGCCACCGCGCACCCATCAGGTCTTGCCCGGAACCACCCGCGGTTTCATCGAAGAACTGGCCAGCGCCCATGGCATCGCCTGCCGCAGCGTGCCCGTAAGTGCGGCCGAGCTGCGCTCGGCGGATGAGATCTGGCTGAGCGCCGCGATCCGCGGACTGGTCGCGGTGACGAGGCTCGATGGCGCGCCGGTGGGCAGCGGCCGGCCAGGTCCGCTGTGGCAGCGGGTCTATACGCTACTGAGCGCCGTCTGGTAGCTGGCAGCTACGCAAACCAACGCTCATAAGGACGCCCGCCCTTTGCAGCACAGGGCGCCGTTGAGCCTGCAGCCCGGCGGCGGATTGCCGGGCTGCGGGCGCTGCTGCCTTCAGGGCGTGCTTTTGGGCTGGAATGCGGGGTCGCCCATTTGCCACAACGTAAAGGACCACAGGTCGGCCAATTCGGCCTCGTACTGACTGAGGGTCGAGCCGATGCCGTGCCCAGCATCGTAGTCGATGCGCACCCACACCGGTCGGCCGCTCGAGGTGGCGGCCTGGACGCGGGCCGCCATTTTCAGTACCTGCCATGAGCTCACACGCGGGTCATTGGCGCCGGTGGTAAACACCACCGCCGGATAGGGCGTGCCGTCGTGTACGTGCTCGTAGGGCGCCATGGCGTACAGGCCATGGAAGCCTGTTTCGGTCTTGACCGATCCGAACTCGGAAATGTTCGGCGGCCCATTGGGCGTCAGCTCTATGCGCAGCGCGTCGGAGATGCCGACCTGATCCAGGACTACGCCGAACAGGTCAGGGCGCCAGGTCAGCGCGCCGCCGGCGGTGATGCCGCCAGCGCTGCCGCCGCGGGCTGCCAGGAACTTGGCGGAGGTGTAGTGGCTGTCAATCAAGTACTGCGCACAAGCAATGAAATCGAGGATGGTATTGATTTTTGTAAGCTTCTGCCCGGCCAGGTGCCAGGCCTCACCGTACTCCCCACCGCCACGGATATGGGCAGTGGCCAGGATGTTGCCCCGCTCGAGCCACGCCACTGCTGTCCGTGAGAAAGCGGGGTCCAGCGAAACGCCATAACTGCCGTAGCCCGTCAGGATCGTGGGGTGGCTGCCATCGAGCGGCAGGCCTTTCTTGTGCACGATCGAGACCGGGATTCGCGTCCCGTCGTAGCTCACAGCAAATGCTTCAGTCGCTTCGAACGCGGATTCGTCCACGCTGCTCGGGCTCATCAGTCCGGTATCCTGGCTCTGATTGCTCGCCGCATCGTAGTGCAGCACGCGCGGCGACTGGACCCAACCCTGCATCCCGAACAGCACGCCCGACTCGCGCGAGTCAGTCGCCAGATACCCAATGCTGCCCTCGAATGGCAGTGGCACCGTGTGCGCCTGCCCGCCCGGCAATGCAATACGCTGAATTCTGCCGACCGCGCCATCGCGTTCACTGACATACAGGCCATCGCTTGCCAGCGCGAATCCTGTCAATACACCCGCTCCTTCCGGCACGACCACCGTCGCGTGTGCCAGCACCGGGTCACGCAAGGTAAGGCGCAGCACCCGGAAACGGGGGGCGTCGTGTCGTGAAAGCAGGTACAGATATTCTCCCTGGAGGATGAAATCGCCGATGCCATCCTCCACGTCCGCAATCTTTCGCCAGGGCGTGTTTGCACCGTGGATGGCGGACAGCGGCGCGACGTACAGCGTCGAGGGGTTGTCATCGTCGTTATGGTTGGCCACAGCGATCGCGTAGGGCGAATCGATCGCGGTGTGTATGTAGGTGACCTGGCCCTCCGGGACATCTAGCGTGGGCGAAACACCGCGGCCAAACACCACCACATCGGAGGCCCCTGAGGCCGATCCGCCGACCACGTGCAGGTAGGTGCGGGCATTGTAGAGCTGTTCCTCGGGCTTCAATTCGGGCGTGAGCGGGGCGTAGCGCAGATAGTAGAAGGAACGATTGTCCGATCGCCACGCCACGATACTGCCGGATGTCCGCTCGATAGCCTCATCCAGGACTTTGTCGGGCCCGACCTCGAGCACGTGCAGGACACTCTCCTCCGAACCGCCTTTCGACAGGCCGTAGGCCACATAATTGCCGTCCCAGGAAGGGGTGTAGAAATCGAGTGCGTAGTGGGTCCTGGTGCCCTCGCCGAGCGTCGCGGGATCGAGCAGCAGGTGTTCGGCACCGGCAAACCCATCCCTATAGAAGAGTTTCGGCAATTGGGCGCCGGGATCAAAACGCTGGTAGAAAAAGCGCTGGCCCCGCTGAATGAAGCCCGAACGAGTCTGATCGGCGCCGGCCAGCGCGTGAATTCGCGCCAACAGCGCTGCGCGACCCGGCAACCGGGCGAGGCCCGCGCTCGTAAAATCAGCCTGCGCCTTCATCCAGGCCTGTACCTCGGGATCCGCGAGATTCTCGAGATAGCGGTAGTTGTCGACGACCTCAGTACCGAAGTAGGTGTCGCTGACCGGACGGATTGGCGCCGCAGGTGGCGCCGATGCGGCCATAGCAGTCAAAGTGGCGAGGCAGCCGGCTGCGAATGCGGCCAGGATCCGCGAGCGGCGCATGCTCTGACCGATGTTGCCAAGGGCGCGTTCGCCAGCGCGCGCGCCTCGGGCTCCATATGCACAAAGGCGTCCTATTGCATCGTTACGGATGAGCCGCGCGCGGCCGACAAAACCATTTGCTACATTCACAGACGACCTCCATGTTTTACTCGGGAAGCGCGCAGAATCAGGATTATTCTCGCGCCGCTGAGCTTCATCAGCTCGCGCGCCTACAGCTTGTTGCTCGATGCGCCCTCGTCCGAACATTTTCAGATTACATTTCAGGCGGCCAGGGACTCTATAAGCAGGTCAGCGAGCCGCTGGTATTGCCCGGGGTGATTGTAGATCTGCGCCGACAGGCGCACCAGCGGTACGGGCACCGGACTGAACATGCTGCGCACGCCGCGGTCGTGAAACCACTCACCGAGCGCATCGCCTTGCAGGCGCGCGGCTGCGGATCCCGGCGCGGCCGGTGGCAGTGGAATCGCGGCCGTGGCGCCGATCATTGCTTCCGGCGCCGCGGGCGCCAGGCCCAGGCGCGCGTTCACCAGTGTCCGAGCCTCGAGCACCAGGGCATGATTGCGCGCCATGATCGCGGGCCACCCACCCGGGAGCAGGCCCTGCATGAACTCTAGCGCCCTGGGTATGCACAGCCACGGTGTCGGATCACAGGTGCCGGTCCAGTCGAACTCGGCCCGGAATCCGCCTCCGTAGCCGTGGCTGATGACACAAGGGTGGATCAGTGGCTGCAGATCGCGCCGCACATGCAAGAATGCCGAGCCTTTGGGCGCGCACAGCCACTTGTGCGCATTGCCAGTGTAGTAAGCGGCCCCCAGGCGCGAGAGGTCGATCGGCACCATGCCTGGGCCATGTGCCCCATCGACCAGGGTCTCGATGCCACGGCCCTTGAGCTCATCCACCAGGCGCGCGATCGGGAGCACCAGCGCGGTCGGACTGGTGACGTGATCCAGCAGCGCCAGGCGTGTGCGCGGCGTAACGCAGGCCAGCACCGCATCGACGATCTGCTGCTCGCTCGCTACCGGGAACGGCAGCGACACCGTCACCAGTCTCGCGCCACTACGCTTAGCCACATAGTCAGCGGCCTTATGGCAGGCAGCGTAGGTGTGCGAGGTGACTAGCAGCTCATCCCCAGGCTCGAAATCGAGCGAGCGCAGGATTGCATTAACCCCAACGCTGGCGTTGGTGACGAACGCCAGATCCTCTTCCGCGGCCCCGAGAAACCCGCCCAGGGTGCCAAGCGCTTCCCGCAGGCGCCGGGGGAGCGTCGTCCAGAGAAAGTCGCCAGCATCCCACTCCATCTGCGCGCGCAGCTCAGCCTGCACTGCCAACACCTCGCGCGGACACGCCCCGAAGGAGCCGTGATTCAGGTGGGCGATCGCAGGATCAAAGGCCCAGTGCGTGGCGTAGTCCATGTGCGACTCAGGCGGCCCGGCAGGCGTGAAAGTGGCTCTGGCGCCAGCTGCCCTGCTCATGGATCCACACCTGGGTCACGAGCGCATCGGCGCTGATCGGCTCCGGCTTGTCAGCGCGGCGCATGCTGTTGCGCATGCGACCGGTCATGATGGCGACATCTCCGCACACCTTGACCGCAAGCTCAGAGCGCGTGACGCTCAGAAACTCGAGCACATTCATCACGTAGTCGATCAGTTCAGTCCTGTTCATCTGGATGCCGGTCGAGTGGATATGCACCAGATCCGGTGTGAACAGTGCCTCGAGCTGCGAGCGGTTGCGCGCCACTAGCGCCCTGCCGCGTTGCTCCTCAAGAGCGATGAGTTGCTCGGTGACCAGCTGTGCGTTCAAGGCTCACTCCTCCAAATCCCCGGCCATCGAAGCCTGCCAGGGGAACATTGCTGCGCGTTACTGCAGTGGCGAGAATGCCGTCGGCAGCAGGATCTTCGACTCCTGATGCTGGATCAGCGGCATGCCGCGGGCCAGATAGCTCTGCCACACCGGCTCGGCCATCAGCAGCGCGCGCCGGCGTGCACGTTCCTCGAAGCTCTCGTAACCCCACAGGTGCACGAACTGATTGAGCGGGCCAACCTCGACCGAAAAATATCCCAGCAGGTTGCCAAGGATGCGCCGCTGCAATGCGAGCGCATCGGGTAGATAGTAGCTTAGGAATTCCGGAATCTTCCCGGGATGAAAGGTATAGGTTCGGTGTTCAATAATCATGCCCGCTGCGCTCCTGTCATTTACCGCAGGTCCGTGTTCCCGTAGGCGCGTCCGAGGCTGATCGAGACCACGCGCTGCTCTGCGCCCAGCTCGACCACCACGGCCCAGTCACCGGCCGGGTACATCGCCTGCGCGCCCTGCGCCAGCGGCGGCTCTCCCCAATGCGCAATCACCTCATCACGGCCATCCCCAACGCGCACGCCATCGATACTACCGGCGGCGCGGGTCAGCAGATAGATCATCGACACATCGCTACCTGCACCGAGCAAAATCGAAACACCCTGGTCAGGATATTCGAGGGCGAGCCCGGCGCCGGCCGGTCGCGACTCGGGCGCGTTGCCGAATCTGGCCTCCACGGTGGCTCGTGTATCCCCAAGATGCAGCCCGGCAACAGGCGGTGGAGCATTGGCGCTGCTCCATGGGAAATGCGCTCTGGCGGCGGGCGCTGGGGATGGGGCCGGTGGTTGCTGTGCGAGCGCGTTGGCGCCGAGCACGGCCAGTGTGAGTCCGCTCAATAGCCGGCGAGCGCTCAAGGCCACTGCTGTGCGTACTCAATAAAGTTGGCGGTCTGCACGCGCACGACGCAGAAACGCTGACCCGTGGGCGCTTCCATCACCCACCAGGTGTGGACCGCTGCAATGCGCCGCGCGCCGAGCGCTTCCAGGCGCCGCACCTCGGCATCGATGTCGTCGGTTTCAATATCAAGGTGAACGCGGCTGGGGTGATCAACGGCCTGCACTTCGATGTTCAAATCCAGGTGCGCATCACGCAGCTGCTGGTAGCGGGTAATCGGGGCACCCGGGGCCGCGGCAACCTGCGCCATGCCGAGGGCCGCTGACCAGAACTTGGCCGCTTCGCCGACCTCTGGTGCCTGACAATCGATGATGAATCCTGCCAGCTTGCTTCGATGCATTGCAGAGCCCCTAAGCATCACACGCAGCTACCCTACAGGTGCGTGAACTGATGGTCAGGGGATTATCGGCTGCCCGAGTGAGCGCGGCCAGCAACAAAGTTGAGTCCCACCAGCACTGCCGAAGCGGTGCTGGTGGGATCAAGCCTCAGAACGAGTAGCCGAGCGCAACGACGGCCGCGAAGGGATCAAAGGTCACACGCGTGGTGCGATCCACGCCAGCGGTCGTCAGCGTGATGTCTGATCTGACCAGTGCGTAGTTGGCCGAGGCGATCACGCTCCAGTTCTGGGCGAAGCTGAACTTCACACCCACGGTCCCGGCAGGACCGACGGAGGCCGTCTGATCGATCGAGGTCGGACCACCACCGACGGCATCGCCAGCCGCTGAGGACTGGCGGCCTTCGAAGGCGGTGTAGTTCACGCCGACGCCAATGTACGGCCGGATCGGAGCATCGTCCTGGAAGAACTTGTACTCGATCAGCGCCGTGGGCGCGACCCACTTGGCCGAGCCGAGCACCACGCCATTGTAGGGAACGGAGCCCACGGTCGCCGGTCCCTTACCAACCGTCTCGGTCTTTGGCGGCACGCCAAAAGCCAGTTCGGCATCCCAGTGCGTCGAGAGCCGGCGGATATAGGAAAGGTAGGGTGTGTCGACGTTCTTAGCCTTGATATCCAGCGGCGGCGTCTCGGCCGGCACAAACGGGCCGGTGATAGGCGTCGATGAAGAATTGAAGAACACAAAGTAGTAACCCACTCGTACCGTGTTCTGCGGACCGCTGTCATCGGCCCAGGCCAGCGATGCTACGCACCCCAGAAGCGCCAGTGAGCAGGCAAGGATTTTTGAGTTTTTCATATTCAGCCTCTTACTGCTTTCAGGGTCCGCCAAAGACGGAGGGCGCGAGGAAGTACTCGAACACCGCCGCAGCACATATCGGTGGCACCAGCGTGCCGTGGTAGTCCGCCTGCACCTGCTCGTAGCCATTTGCCGTTAGATCGGCGTTGTATTCTTGGGTGAACGCGTTCTGCAGTGCTGCGAACGGCCCCGATCCCGCAGTGGTGTTGGCCATCTGTGGATTCGGATTCGTATCGACGCTCAGCAGCGCAAAATTCGTCGGTACGCTGCCTGCGACATCCGCCCAGTAAGCCCCCATCGCCTGGCTGTTGAGGAAGTACACGGTCGGATCATTCTGGCCGCCGCACAACAGTGTGGGGCCGCTCGGCACCCATGGCGTTGGGTTGTTGCGAAGATCATTCATGTACAGGCCCCACCGCAGGAAGTTAATCGACGGCGGCGCAGCCGCCACGGTCGGCAGGGCGGGCTGGCCGAGGTCGTTCGAAATGACGCCGTCGAGGTTGGTGAACGCGTCCAGCGCATAGTTGGCCCGGAAGGTGTTCTGCACCAGGTTGGTCCCATCAGTGCCGAAACCGAATGTGCCGGGCGTCAGCAGGAACGCCAACTCACCGGCCTGCCCTGCCGTCAGCGGCGGCTGCGGAAAGGCGGCGGCCGGAATGGGCGTCAGCGAAAACACGGCGGTCTCGGGCAGCAGGCCTGTGCCGATGATCGTATCGATCGGCGTCGTGCTCGGTAGCAGCGTCGTAATGCCTGTTGCGTAGGCCGGCTCGTACACATCAGTCGCCGCGCCGGTGAACTGAAATACTGGATTCGGCGTTGCTGCTGTTCCGTAGGCCTTGTTGTAGCTGGTGGTAATGAACGGCGAGAACACCGTATCGTCCACGCCGACCTTGCCGAGCAGGAAGATCGCATCGACGAAGGCCTCCAGCGCATGCGGACCGGACATTGGTGCTACCGCGGTGTACTGACCCGGTTCCTGCAGATCCAGTGCACGCGCGGTGGCCAGTGCCACGTAGCCGCCCTCGGAATAACCCGTGATGTAGAGACTGCCGCTGTCCGAGGTGCTCGCGGTCAGGGTATTGGGCAGCGCGGAGCGCGCGGCAGACAGGATATCGAGCATCTCGCCGGACTGCTGATTAGCAAGTACGTACGGATGGTAGCCGAGCGTGGAGATGTCATAGCCGGCGTAGTTCGGCGCCACGACGATGTAACCCTGGGCGGCATACATCGCTGCAATCAGGGCGCCCTCGGTGTTCGTCGGGTCTTCCAGATTGGCAATGTTCAATGCCTTGTTGGTGTTGGTCCCATGCGCGTACAGCAAGATCGGTCGCGGCCCCGAGCAACCCGGAGCAGCGCCGGTCGGCACCATCATTGCACCGCTTGATTCAGTTGCTTCGCCCGCGGCGCCCGTGGTGCGAAACAGCAGATAATAGACATCAATGCCGCAGTTGCTCGGCGTGTAGCCCGGTAGAGCTGCAAGTCCTGCTTGCACCTCGCCAATGAGACCCAGCAGCTGCGCACCGGAAGGACTTGCACTCAGCTGGGCCTGCAAAGTCGCATTGTCGACGGAAGCGAGCCGCAGTGGCGGATTTACCACGAGTGTGCCGTGCGCCGTGCTGGTGCTTGGTATCGCGGAGCCCGTGTTCGAGCCGCAACCGGCAAGTGCAATAGCGGCAACCGCTACACCTAAAATCAGCCTGATAGACGCCATTGCACCCTCCCGAGAGTCAAAGGACTGCTGGGAGTTGGCCGATGCTGGCTTCTCCACTACCCCTGACCCGTAGTTTTTAAATCGTTCTGGAACCACATGCCCTTTCGAGCGGCGCGATTGCAACACCTTCGGAACGCCGACGCAAGCTCCTGCGTGGGCCCAAAGTGCCGAACGTAGCGAATCGGCAGCGCCCTAACTGCAGTGCGGTATTAGTTGCTCAGCGCTGCGCTGCTGAATGCAGAAGGGCCCGCATCAGGCGGGCCCTTCTGTTGGTCACTTAACTTAAAAATTAAGCGGACTCAGCGCCAGCTACCAGCGGTCCCCGCCGCCGCCGCCGGCACCACCGCCACCGCGATAGCCACCACCGCCGCCAGGACGACCACCGCCACCAGTGCGCGGCTTGTCCTGGGCTTCGTTAACACGCAGCGGTCGGCCGCCCATGTTAAAGCCGTTCAGGCTCTGGATGGCCCGGGCAGAATCGGCCTGGCTCATCTCGACGAACCCGAAGCCACGCGGCCGGCCCGTTTCACGATCAGTCGGCAGCGAGACCGACTCCACTGTGCCGTGCTGCGAGAACAGCGTGCGGACGTCCGCCTCGCTCGCACTGAACGGCAGATTGCCAACATAAATCTTCGCCATGAATAACACTCTCCAATCTACGCGAGCAGTGCCTGGCCAGGTCCCAATAAAGGCCGGAACCGCTCTACACGGCAGGAACACCAGCGAGGTCAGGGAGAGAGAGTCTCACGAGCCGTCGAACCGTAGATCCTGTCACCTGATCGCAGGCGATTCGGCTCGAGCTCAAATGCGCAGATGAGCGCATGCAACGAAACGCCACGTCGACGATCGCTCGCAACTGTAGCATATTCCCTCGGGCGCAAAACAGCGGCGCCAAGACTGCAGATGCCTCGCTAACTCTTTTTGATTCATGGGCTTACACGGTCCCCGTTTTCGCGCGCCTGCCGCGAAAGCGACGGATCGGCTAGGCTTGCGCTCGTGGAACAACAGTCCCTTCTGGTCTTTCCCTGTGACTATCCGATTAAGGTGATGGCCCGCGTCGGAGCGGGCTTGCGTGAGCAGCTCGATGTGATCGTGCGCCGCCACGCGCCCGATCTGGATGAGAGCCGCATCAGCGAGCGGCCGAGCGCCCAGCAGAACTTCGTCGGTGTGACCTACATCATCCGGGCGCATAACTCCGAGCAGATCGGCGCGCTGTTCGCGGAGCTCAAGACCGTGGAGTCGGTACTGCTGGTGCTGTAGCGCACGGATCGCCGCTAGGCGGCCTTAGAGGCACCCTTCAGGTACCCCAGCAGGAGCGGTGCGATCTCCTGGCCCACCTGCTCGACAGCGTGCGGAACCCCGAGTGCGGCCAACTGCGTCATCTGCAAGCCGGCGTAACCGCAGGGATTGATGCGTGCGAAGGGCGCCAGATCCATATCAACGTTCAGCGCCAGCCCGTGGTAGCTGCCACCGCGCCGGATGCGCAGCCCCACGCTGGCCAGCTTGCGCCCGTCCACATAGACACCCGGCGCGTCGGCACGACACTCAGCTTTGATGCCAAAGCCAGCGGCGTAGTCGATGACCGCGCGTTCCAGAGCGGTGACGAGGCTGCGCACACCGAGACCTGAGCGGCGCACATCGATCAGGGGATAAATCACCAGCTGCCCGGGACCGTGGTAAGTCACCTGCCCGCCCCGATCGATCTGGATCACCGGGATGTCGCCGGCGGCCAAGACGTGCGCGGGATCGGCATTCATGCCAAGCGTAAAGACCGGCTCGTGCTCGAGCAGCCAGATCTCATCGGCAGTCTCGGCGCCGCGGATCTCAGTGAGCTGCTGCATCGCGCGCCAGGTCGGTTCGTAGGCGACGCGGCCGAGCCAGCGGATGCGCGGCGGATTCATAGCGGCTGCGCGCTGCTGGCCCCCGGCAGGCCGACGTTGTTTCCTGCCAGGGCCTGCTCGGCACGGTAGCTCGAGCGCACCAGGGGACCGGCGACTACCTCGCGAAATCCGAGCGCCAGGCCCTGCTGGCGATAGTGATCGAACTCTGAAGGCGTGACGAAGCGTTCTACCGCCAGGTGATTGCGCGTGGGACGCAGGTATTGGCCCAGCGTCAGCAGATCGACGCCAGCGTCGCGCAAATCGCGCATGCACTCGAGCAATTCATCCTCGCGCTCGCCAAGACCCAGCATCAGGCTGCTCTTGGTGAGAATGTCATCGCGCCACTGGCGTGCGTGCGCGAGCACGCGAAGCGTCTGCTCGTAGCCGGCGCGCGGATCACGCACCGGGTGCGTCAAGCGCCGTACGGTCTCGATGTTCTGGGCGAAGACCTGCAGGCCCGAATCAACCACCTGCTCGACTGCGGCGAGGTTCCCCTGGAAGTCCGGTGTCAGTGCTTCAACGGCGGTAGCCGGCGTGCGCAGCTTGATCGCGCGGATACAGGCGGCGTAGTGCGCGGCGCCGCCATCGGGCAGATCGTCTCGATTCACCGAGGTGAGCACGACGTAGCGCAGCTTCATCAACGCCACGCTTTCGGCGACATTGGCCGGCTCCTCCTCATCGAGCCAGCCACGCGGGTTGCCGGTATCAACGGCGCAGAAGCGGCAGGCGCGTGTACACACGGCACCCATCAGCATGATCGTGGCGGTGCCGGCGTTCCAGCACTCGCCGATATTCGGGCAGTGCGCTTCCTCGCATACGGTGGCAAGGCGGTGTTCGCGCACCGTGCTGCGCACGAACTCGTAGCCGGCACCGATCGCGAGCGGTGCCCGCAGCCAGCGCGGCTTGCCGCCCAGCCCGCGCGGATCGGCAGCGGCGCTGCCCTTGATGCCATCGCGGATTGCGGTGAAGCCCTGGGGTGTCAGGTACTTCTCGCCGCTGCGCGGGGCGCCCTCAGGAACGATAGGGATGCCTTTGATCTGTGACATGGCAACGGCGGCTTAACGTGCTTCCAGCGCAGCAGGCAGCAGCGCTGCCCGGGCAGTCATCGTGCGGGATTGGCGCCCCCAAAGTCCAGCCACAGCACTCAATCCTGGGCCGCTGGCGCATTGAGCGCCGCGAGGCGTTCGGGACTGCCGACATCGACCCAGGGACCGCTATAGAGCTCACCGCGCAGCTGGCCGGCGCGGATAGCCCGCTGCAGCAGCGGCAGCAAGGGAAATTTCCCATCGCGGCAGCCTTCGAAGAATCTGGGCGTATACAAGCCGACGCCCGCGTAGGTATAGCGCGGCGTAGCGCTCAGCGACACCAGGCCCTGCTCAAGTCCGAAATCACCCCCCGGGTAATGGGGTGGATTGGGCACCAGCACCAGGTGCGCCTGCGATCCGGGCTCCGGCACCAGGCGGCGCAGGTCGTAGCCGGTAAACACATCCGCGTTGACCAGCAGGAATGGCGCCGGACCCAGCAACGGCAGCGCACGGAAAATGCCGCCGCCGGTCTCGAGCGGTTCACGCCCTTCCTCGCTGTACTCGATGCTCAGGCCCCACTCCGATCCGGTACCGAGCCTGGCGCGGATCTGCTCGCCGAGCCAGGAGAGATTGATGACCACCTCAGCTACCCCGGCACGCGCCAGCGCCTCCAGATGCCAGACGATCAGCGGTTTGCCGCGCACCAGCAGCAGCGGCTTGGGATGCGCATCGGTCAGCGGCCGCAAGCGCTCGCCACGCCCTGCCGCCAGCAGCATGGCCTTCATGCCACGCTCCGTCGCAACTCACGCTCATTGGCGCCCGCCAAAGCCGGTACCACGCGCTGCTCGAGCCAAGCCTGCAACGGCGCGAGTTCGCTATAGAGCGCTGCTGCCTCACGCACGTAAGCGAGCACTCGCGGCAGGTCGGCCAGATAGCCACGCTTGCCATCGCGATACCACAGCCGCGCGAAGATGCCGAGCACCTTGATGTGACGCTGCACGCCGATCAGATCAAATCCGCGCACGAAACCGCTGGCATCGGCCGCGGCATTGAAGCCCGCGTCGAGCAGTTGCCGCCGGTACTGCTCGAGCCAAGCGAGCACGCGTACCCGTGGCCACGCGATGTAACAATCCTTGAGGAGCGAGACCAGGTCATACCCCAATGGCCCGGCAACCGCATCCTGAAAATCGATGATGCCCGGTGAACGCTCCGGGGTGATCATCAGATTGCGCGAGTGATAATCGCGGTGCACCAGTACCACCGGCTGTGCCAGCGCTTCGCGGATCAGGAACGCGAAGCTCGACTGCAGCAGTTCATGCTCCGCTGCGCTCAGCTCGAGGCGCAGATGCCGCGCGCAAAACCACTCAGGCAGCAGCTGCATCTCGCGCGCGAGCGCCGCGGCATCGTAGCGTGGCAACTGCCCGAGCGCGGCGTGACCCCGCAGCTGGATGCGCGCCAGCGAATCGAGCGCCTCGGCATAAAGGGCATCGACCGAGGCGCCATCGGCCTGCAGTTGCGATAACAGCGGCATCGAGCCCAGATCCTCAAGCAGCAGCAGACCCCGCTGCTCGTCTAGCGCTTCAATTGTTGGCACATGCACGCCGCAGGCCTCGAGCATGCGTGTGACGCGGCAGTATGGCCCGGTATCTTCCTTCTCCGGCGGCGCGTCCATGACGATGCGGGTCGCGCCATCGGCGCGCCAGATGCGGAAATAGCGCCGAAAGCTGGCATCGGCCGAAGCCGGCTCGAAGCGCACCACGGACTGGCCAGCGGGACCAGCCAGCCACGCACGGATGGCCTCGATTCGTCGATCGTTGTCGGTCATCAAATGCCGCAGCTCGTTTGCATCGGGAGTCCTTCAAGGAGTGAGTCAGCCCAGCTCGACAGCAGACCGGGCCGCTGCCGTCGCAAACTGATTATAATGAGCAGACACATGATTGACTTCCCGCTTCGGCGCGCCACGGCGAGCATCGGTGTATTGCTGGCCTGTTGCGGGTCCGCCCACGCGGAGCCGTCGCTGTGCGATGAGTCGCCGCTGCGGATCGCGGCGGCTCCCACCTACGGCACCACCCCCATCCCGCCGTTGCCCTCTATCGCCAGCGGCCTGCTGCTGTGGAGTGCGGATTCCGGGAGCGGTGATTACGCGCACGGCCAGGGCACCCTGTATGGGAACGTTGTGTTGAAGATGGGTGATCGGCAGATCGGTGCCGATCAGGTCAATCTCTACACTAACCCCAATCGCGCGCAGCTGATCGGCAAAGTCAGCTACCAGGACCTGAATCTGCGCATGCGAGGCACCTCCGGCAGCTACAGCGACTCTGGCGCGGAATTGGCCAATGCGCACTTCGAGCTGATCCGCATGCCCGGGCGCGGGGATGCCTCGCTGATCCGCACCACGCAGCCCGGCGTCATCGAACTCGATCACGTCGACTACACCACCTGCCCGGTGGGGGTCAGCGACTGGGATATCCGCGCGCACCGGATCGATCTGGATACCAACGTGGCCCGCGGCGCGGCGCACAGTGCCATCGTGGACTTCAAGGGCGTGCCGATCCTGTACCTGCCCTACCTTTCTTTCCCGATGAGTGATGCACGCCAGAGCGGCCTGCTTTACCCGAGCATCGGTACCGCGAGCGGCAGCGGCCTGATCGTCTCGGCCCCGTGGTACTGGAACATCGCAACCAACCAGGACCTGACGCTCGCGCCAACCATCTACAGCTCGCGTGGCGTCGGCATGGACAGCGACTACCGGCTGCTGACCGATGAGACCAACGGCCTGCTGCACATTGATTACCTGCCCGATGATCACACCGTGCACTACAACCGCAGCTACGAGAATCTGACCGACGTCTATTTGCTCCCGGATGACTGGCGGGTACACGTCAACGCCGAGAATGTCAGCGATACGGCTTATTTCGAGCAGTTCTCGCAAAGCACCTCGCAGAGCAGCACCGTGTTCCTGGGTCGTGAGTTCGATGCCCAGTACCGCGACGATGTGTGGAACGTGCGCGCGATGCTGCTCGACTATCAGACGCTCGATCAGGAGCTGATCGTCAATGAACCCTTCGATCGCCCTTACGCACAGACCCCGCGCATCGATGCCAGCGCCGTGCTGCCGGTGCCTGGCGGCCTGAAGGCCGGGATTACGACCGAGCTGGTCGACTTCACGCGCGGCGATGATGTGAATGGCTGGCGCGCGGATGCGATGCCGACGCTGTCCTGGGACCTGACGCGCCCGGGCTACTATGTGCGTCCGAATCTGGCCTGGGACTTCACCGCCTATCGCCTCGAGGACGCCGCGGCCGGGCAGAACACCAGTCCGAGCCGCAATCTGCCACTGGCCAGCCTCGATACGGGCCTGGAGTTCGAGCGCGCCGCCACGACACCCAACGGCTATCTGGTCACGCTGCAGCCGCGGCTCTATTACGTCTACATTCCGTATCGCGACCAGAGTGAGCTGCCGATCTTCGATACCGGCCTGCCGGATGCGAACATCGTCTCGCTGTTCCGTCCCAACCGCTATGTCGGGCTCGATCGGATCGGCGATGCCAACGACGTGACGGTTGCCCTGACCACGCAGGGCTTCCAGAATGCCACCGGCCAGCGGGTGCTGAGCGCCACTTTCGGTGAGCGCTTCGATCTGTCGACCCCTCATGTGGGTTTGCCGGAGCAGAACCTGCCCGGCTCGGTGCCGGCGCTGCCCATCGTGACCGAGGTCGTACCGGGCCGGCGCTCGGACATCGTCGCGGACGTGGATCTGACCGCCTACCGCAACTGGAGCGTGCACTACGATCTGGCCTGGGATCCGCATCCGGAGGAGACCGACCGCAGCATCCTGAGCCTCCAGTACCGCGCCAACGGCGGCCAGGTCATCAATCTGGGCTACCGATTCGATGCCGGTCTGTTCGAGCAGGTCGAGGCCTCCGGGGCCTGGCCGGTCGGTGGCCACTGGGAGCTCTATGGGCGCAGCGTCTACTCGCTGATGGACCATGAGGCGACCGAGAATTTCCTTGGGGCGCAATACCATGGCAGCTGCTGGGGCCTGCGGGTCGTGGTGCGCCGCGCGCTCACCACGCGCGAGGGGACCAGCGACACCGGCGTGTTCCTGCAGCTGGAACTCAACGGCCTCTCCAGTGTCGGATCCGGAACCGACACTTTCCTGAAGTCCGAGATTCAGGGATACTCGGCGGATAACCCAAGCCGTTGAGTGAAAAAGGAATCTTGATGTTGCGTACCTATTCGGGCCTGCTGCTGGCCGTATTTTCCCTGGCCAGTACCTTGACCCTGGCGGCCACGCCGGCCACCCCTGCACCCACGCCCCTGCCGCCCTCTCGCGCCACAGCGACGCATGGGGAACCCATGGACCGCGTCGTAGCCGTCGTCAATGACGGCGTGGTCCTGGAGAGCGAGCTGGAGACCGAGACCAACGATGTCTCGGTCCGCCTGCGCAACGAGAAAGTCCAGCTGCCCGGCAACGATGTGCTGCGCGAGCAGGTGCTCGATCGGCTCGTGCTCGAGGAGATCCAGGCGCAGCGCGCCGACCGCGCCGGCATCCACGTCACCGACGAGCAGGTCAATGCCGCGCTCGAGGACATTGCCAGGCGCAACAAGGTGGATCTGGCGCATCTGCCCGAGAAGCTCGCCGAGCAGGGCTTCGTGTATGCCGACTACCGCAATAATCTGCGCCGCGAGATCCAGCGCGAAATGCTGCGCGGGCGCGATGTGGTCCAGCGCATCAACATCTCGCCGCGTGAACTCGATGAGTTTCTCGCCGTGCAGAAACACACCGCGACCGCGGACAACGAGTACAACGTCTCCCACATCCTGATCGCGGTGGCCCAGGATGCCACGCCCGAGCAGCTGGAGAAGGCGCACCAGAAGGCCCTCGATGTACTGGCCCGCGCCAACAAGGGTGAGCCGTTCAGACAGCTGGCAGTCACGTATTCGGACAGTCAGACCGCCCTCGAGGGCGGTGATCTCGGCTGGCGCAAGGGCCCACAACTGCCGACCTTCCTCGCCGATGTCGTCGCGCGCATGAAGCCCGGACAGGTCAGCGATCTGATACAGACCTCGAGCGGTTATCACCTGGTGCGGCTCAACGATCTGCGCTCGAGTGACGGTCCGCACATCATTCAGCAGGTTCACCTGCGCCACATCCTGCTCAAGACCAATGAGCTGGAGGATGATGCGACCGTCAAGCAAAAGCTCATGGCCATGCGCACGCGCATTTTCAATGGCGAATCCTTCGGCGTGCTCGCGAAGGCCAGCTCCGAGGACACGGGCTCGGCTATCAATGGCGGGGATCTGGGCTGGGCCAAGCTCGAGATCTACGATCCGGATTTCGCGGCCGCTGCGGCCAAACTCAAGGTCGATGAAATCAGTGAACCGGTCAAGTCCCGCTTCGGCTGGCACATCATCCAGATGCTGGGCAGCCGGGACTTCGACAACACCGAGTCGGCGGTGCGCGAGAAGGCCTTCGAGCAGCTGCGCGACAGCCGCGTGGATGAGGCGACCGAGATCTGGCTGCGCCAGATCCGGGATGAGGCTTATGTGGAGACGCGCCTGTAGCCCAGGCCCTGCCGACGACAGCGCCTTGGCCTAAGCACTCATGCCCGCGACTACCGCATCGCACCCGCCGCTGGCACTGACCAGCGGTGAGCCGGCGGGTATTGGGCCGGATCTGTGCCTGCAGCTGGCCAACAGCGCGCGCGTAGAAACCTTTGTCTGCCTGGCCGACCGCAATCTGCTTGCCGCCCGCGCCCGAGAGCTCAAGCTCGCGGTGAACTTGCAGGATTACGAGCCCGGGGCAGATGTCAGCCGCGCCGCGGGTGAGCTCAGCGTACTGCACATTCCGCTGCCCGAGCCGGTGCGCGCTGGCGAACTGCGCTCAGGCAATGCACGCCAGGTGCTGCAGCTGCTGGATCGGGCGGTCGATGGTTGCCGCAGCGCCGAGTTCGCCGGCATGGTCACGGCACCGGTTCAGAAGAGCATCATTAACGAGGCCGGCGTGCCCTTCACCGGCCACACCGAGTACCTGGCAGCCCGTTGTGGCATCGAGTTGCCCGTGATGCTGCTGGTGGCGGGCACGTTGCGCGTGGCACTGGCCACGATCCATCTGCCGCTGCGCGAAGTCAGCGCTGCACTTCACAAGACCGACCTGGTGCAGATCCTCACCATACTCAGTGAGTCCCTGCAACGTTTCTGGGGCATCGCGCGGCCGCATCTGGCCGTCTGTGGCCTGAACCCGCATGCCGGTGAGGATGGCCACCTCGGCGATGAGGAGATCCGGCTGATTGCACCGGCCATCGAGGCTGCGCGCGCGCGCGGCCTGCAGGTGAGCGGACCTTACCCAGCCGACACGCTGTTCGTTCCACGACATCTCCAGGGCATCGATGCGGTGCTGGCTATGTTTCATGACCAGGGTCTGCCCGTGCTCAAACACGCCGGATTTGGCGAGGCCGTAAACGTCACGCTCGGCCTGCCGATCGTGCGCACCTCAGTCGATCACGGGACCGCGCTCGATCTGGCCGGCAGCGGTCGCGCCGATGCGGGGAGCCTGCGCGCCGCCATGCGCCTCGCGGCCCAGATGACCGCGCAGTCGCGCTGATGCGCGCTCGCAAGCGCTTCGGCCAGCACTTCCTGCACGATCCTGTGATCCTCGAGCGCATCGTGCGCCTGATCCGACCGCGCCCGGGCGAACACCTGGTTGAGATCGGCCCCGGCCAGGGCGCGCTCACGCGCCCGCTGCTCGATGCGGCGGGCCAACTCGATGTGGTCGAGATCGACCGCGATCTGGCCGCTGCCCTGCGCGCCGATGCCGGGCTCCAGGATCGCGTGCGCGTACACGAAGCCGATGCCCTTGAATTTGACTGGGGCGCGCTCGCGCGCAGCCGCGGTGGCGCGCTGCGCATTGTCGGCAACCTGCCCTACAACATCTCAACTCCGCTGCTGTTCCGGCTGCTCGGCTATCGCGAGCACATCAGCGACATGCATTTCCTGCTGCAGCGGGAAGTGGTCGAGCGCATCGTGGCTGCGCCCGGCGGTGGCGAGTACGGGCGGCTCGGGGTGATGCTGGCCCCGTTTGTTGAAGCCACTTCGCTGCTCGAGGTCGGTCCCGGCGCCTTCCGTCCGGCCCCGAAGGTCTGGTCGGCCCTGGTGCGCATGGACGTACGTGCCGCCCCCCCGGCCTGGGCGCAGGATCCGGCCTTCGCTGCAGTCGTGGCGGCGGCCTTTGGCCAGCGGCGCAAGACCTTGCGCAATGCGCTCGGGGCATTACTTAACGCCGAGCAGATCCGCGCCGCCGGAATCGATCCTGGCGCGCGCGCTGAAACCCTGACGAGTGCACAATTCGGGGCGCTGGCGCTGGCCGCGGCCGCTGTGCTTCACTAGCCACTCCTTGGGCTAGGTGGGTTGCCTCGCATGGCCGATTACCAGCGCATTCTGACGGCCGTTGATCTGAACGATCAGAGCGCCGCCGTAGTCGCCAAGGCTGCAGAGCTTGCGGCGCAGTGGCATGCGAGCCTGACCTTGCTGCACGTGGTCGAATTCGTGCCCATCGAGCCGATGAGCGATGCACTCGTGCCGGTCATGCAGATCGATGATCAGGTGATCCACCGCGCACAGGAGCAGATTCATGCACTTGCCCGCACCGTGGGCCTGGGCGAGCAGTGCTGCCGCGTCGCCACCGGCAATGTAAAAACAGAGGTCCTGCGCCTGGCCCGTGAGAGCCACGCCGATCTGATCCTGCTGGGCAGCCGCGAACGACATGGACTGTCGATTCTGGTCAACCTGGTGGAGGATACCGTGCTGCACGGTGCACCTTGCGACGTGCTGGCAGTCAGGGTCCGCTAGAATCCCGCCACCGGCCATGAACCAACCCCGTCACCTGATCAACGTTGAAGTCGAGACCTCCTATCTCGAGGATCAGTCCGAGCCTCGCGAGCAGCGTTTCGTATTCTCCTATACGGTGACGGTACGCAACGATGGTGACGTGCCGGCCCGTCTGGTTTCGCGCCACTGGATCATCACCGACTCGAATGGCCGTACCCAGGAAGTGCGCGGCGAGGGCGTGGTCGGCGAGCAGCCCCACCTTAAACCCGGCCAGGGCTTCCGCTACTCGAGCGGTACCGTGCTCGAGACACCGGTGGGCGCAATGCACGGCAGCTATCACATGCTCGGCGATGACGGCGAGCGCTTCGAGGCACCGATTCCAGCGTTCCGGCTCGCGATGCCGGGCGTCTTGCATTAGGCCTTCTGCACCGATGGCCCGCTGGGGCATAGGGGATCTGCAGGGCTGCAGCAGCGAGCTCGACACGCTGCTCTCGCGCATCCATTTTCAAAGCGATCGGGATGAGCTGTGGTTCACCGGCGATCTGGTCAATCGCGGCCCGGCCTCACTGGCCGCGCTGCGGCGCGTACATGAGCTGCGCGCGAATGCTCGCGTTGTGCTCGGCAACCATGATCTGCACCTGCTGGCCATCGCGCTGGTTCCGGGCCGTACGCCGCGTCGCTCCGACACGCTCGATGATGTGCTGGCGGCCCCGGACCGCGAGACCTTGCTGGCGTGGCTGCTCGAATTGCCGCTGATCCACTACGAGCCTGCGCACGGGGATCTGCTGGTACACGCGGGGCTCCTGCCGCAGTGGAGCGCGGCTCTGGCCGAGACGCTCGCCTCAGAGCTGTGCGCCGAGCTGCGGCGTGCGCCAGTCGCGCTGCTCACGCACATGTATGGCGATCAGCCCGACCTTTGGGATCCTGCGCTGGCTGGCATGGACCGCTGGCGCCTGATCCTCAATGCCTGTACGCGCCTGCGCTTCTGCACTGCCGAGGGGCGCATTGATCTGAAGCGCAAGGGGCCGCCCGGCCGAACCGGAGAGCCGTTGATGCCTTGGTTCAATGTGCCGCAACGCGAGAGCGCAGCGGTGCGCGTGATCTTTGGGCACTGGTCGGCACTCGGCTTGTATCAGGCGCAAGGCCTGCTGGGACTCGATACCGCCTGTGTCTGGGGTGGCGCACTGACGGCGGTGAATCTGGATGACCCTGGCGCCCCGCCTGTACAGGTGGCCTCGGGCACGCATGTGCCGCTCGATGAGTAGCGGCAAGAAGCTCTGCGCTTCGGAGCTTAGGGCTCCCAGGATACGGTCATGGTCTTGGTGGTGGGCGTGTAGGCGCCGGGAGGCAACGTGAAGGTGATCAGCGCGCCACTGGCCGGGATCGCGAACACGACGCGCTGGGCCGCGCTGACCTCGAGCTGGCGCGCGCTACCCGGTAACACGCGGAATTCCACGCGCACTGGCCAGGCCTGGCGCGGGGCGCGCGTGAACTGCAGGCTTCCCGAACCGCTCAGCGCGCCAAGCTCGATGCGCAGGGCATTGCCATCCCAGAACTCGGACACCGGAATCGGGGCCGCATCGCCCACGGCGGTCGGCACCAGGACGTTGACCGACTCGGGCGGCGCCGCATTCTTGTGATGCCACGGCCACCAGCCCGAAATATGCGAGCAGCCAGCAAGCCCTAGCAACAGTGGCAGGGCGAGCCATGCAAGCCCGGAACGCGGTGCAGTCTGGGGCAGGAGCAGTTTCACGGTGCGATCCTTGGCGGTCGATTCATTCGCGGGTCGGACCCGGTTGTGCGTACCATACGCTCAACGGTTCGCATGTTACTAAGTGTCTGGATTAATCGACATGGGCACACTTCAAAGTTTGAACTTTCAGCGCTGGATCGATGAGCACCGCCATCTGCTCAAACCTCCGGTGGGCAACAAGCTGGTCTTTCACGACACCGAATTCATCATCATGGTGGTTGGCGGTCCCAACGCACGCGCCGACTTCCATGTCGATCCGGCCGAGGAGTTCTTCTACCAGCTCGAGGGCGACATGCACCTGGAGGTGATCGAGGCCGGAGCGCGCCGCCGCGTGCCAATCCGCGCCGGCGAGATCCTGCTGCTGCCCCCGAAATTACCGCACTCACCGCAGCGCCCGGCCGGCAGCGTGGGCCTGGTGATCGAGCGGCGGCGGCGTCCGGGCGAGCTCGATGGTCTGCAGTGGTACTGCCAGAACTGCTCGAACCTACTGTATGAGGAATTCTTCGCGCTCACGGACATCGAGACGCAGTTTCCACCGGTCTTCCAGCGTTTCTGGGGGAGCCTGAGCCTGCGCACCTGCGCGCGCTGCCACTCGGTGCTCGAGCCTCCAGCACAGCCGCAGGCCAGTGCGCATGCCCAGCAGTGAGCGCGGCCAGGGCGCCTGCATCGACATTGCAGGCGCGCACTGGAACGTGGATCTGGCGCGGCCCCATCGGCTAGCCATCCCATTGCGCCCTGGTGGCGCACAGCCGAGCTGCTTCGGCGCGCCACCGGCGCGGGCGACACCCTTGCAGTTGGGCACCTTCAGCGGCGCGGTGCGCCTCGGCGCGAGCTGCAACTGCAGCACACTGAGCCTAACGCCGCATTGCGATGGCACCCATACCGAATGTGTCGGGCACCTAACCATCGAGCCCGTGGATGTGTGCGATACGCTGCCGCACGCCCTGCTGCCGGCGCTGCTGGTGTCGCTCACGCCCGAATCTCTCAGTAGCGCCGAGCCGTGCGAGCCGCCGGCGCTGGCTGGGGATAAGCTGATCACCCGCGCCGCGCTCCTGCAAAGCTGGCCGCAAGCGCCTGCACCCGTGCCGCGGGCGCTGATCATCCGCACCCGGCCGAACGGGCCGGATAAGTGCGTGCGCGACTATCAGCAGCAGCCGGCACCCTACCTGACACCCTCTGCCGCGCGGCTGCTGGTCGAGCGGGGTATCGAGCACCTGGTGCTCGACATTCCCTCGGCGGATCGCGCTGACGATGGCGGTCGCTTGAGCGCACACCGCGTGTTCTTTGGCCTGCCACCGGGCAGTCAGGCATTGGCCGAGGCGCGGCGCGCGCACTGCACGATCACTGAACTGGCCTTCATCCCCGATGTGATTGCCGATGGCTGCTGGCTGCTGGCGCTGCAGGTCCCGCGCATTGCCGGCGATGCGCTGCCCTCCCAGCCGCTCCTGTACGCAGCGAGTGCCGCGTGAGCGAAGCAGGATTGCTCGCCGAGGCCGCGGCAGCAGATCGCGCCGATCCGCTGCGCGAGAGCCGTGGGCACTTTGCGCTGCCGGTGGCCGCCGACGGTCAGCCGCTGTGTTACCTGTGCGGTCATTCACTCGGTCTGGCACCCAAGACCGCACGGATCCGCCTGGAGGAGGCGCTGGCTGACTGGGAGCAGCTTGCGGTGCTCGGCCATGAGCAGGGGCACTCGCCATGGATCGATTACGCCGAGCCGCTGCGCGAACCGCTGGCACTGCTCTGCGGTGCGCAGCCGGATGAAGTGGTGGCGATGAACTCGCTTAGCATCAACCTGCACCTGCTGCTGGCAAGCTTCTATCGACCTGCAGGCAGCCGGCGACGGATTCTGATCGAAGCCGGTGCCTTTCCCTCGGATCGCCACATCGTCAGCTCGCAGTTGCAATGGCACGGCATCGATCCGGCGCAGGCGTTGATCGAGCTTGCGCCGCGAGCCGGCGAGCCATTGCTACGCGATACGGACATCATTGAGGCCATCCGGCGCGAGGGCGAGCAACTGGCCCTGGTGCTCTGGCCCGGTGTCCAGTACCGCACCGGACAGGCCTTTGACCTGTTTGCGATCGCGCTCGCCACCCGGCGTGCCGGGGCGGCCTTTGGTGTGGATCTGGCGCATTCCATTGGCAATATGCCGCTGGCGCTGCACCAGTGGGGCGTGGATTTTGCGGCCTGGTGCAGCTACAAATACCTCAACGCCGGCCCCGGCGCCGTCGGCGGCGCCTTTGTGCACCAGCGCCATGCACGCAATCCGCAGCAGCTGCGTCTGGCCGGCTGGTGGGGTACGGAGCGCGCGACGCGCTTTAAGATGCCGCGCGAGTTTCTCGCGGCAACCGGGGCAGCGGGCTGGCAAGTGAGCAATCCACCGATCTTCTCCTGTGCCCCGCTGGCCGCGGCACTATCGGAGTTCAGCAGCGCGGGCCTTGGACGCCTGCGTGCGAAGTCGCTGGCGCTCACGGCGTTCTTCGAACGCACGTTGCAGACGCTGTGCGGCCCGGCGGTGCAGCTCCTTACACCCGCTGATCCGGCGCAACGCGGCTGCCAGCTGTCGGTAGCGCTCGATGCGGATCCGGCGCGCGCGCGGCGGGTATTTGCGAGCCTTGAGGAACGCGGTGTGATCGCCGACTGGCGCGAGCCCAACATCGTGCGCATGGCGCCAGTGCCGCTCTACAACACCTTCGCAGACGTCCTGCGCGCCAGCCAGGCGCTCGCCGGAGCGTTGCGTGACACCACCTAGCCCAGCGGCGGGCGACATCGTCACGATCGCCGGCGCAGGTCCCGTAGGCACGCTGCTGGCAATCCTGCTCGCTCGTCGTGGCCGGCGGGTGCAGCTCTACGAGCGCCGCGCGGATCCGCGACTGAGCAGTCCCGAGCGTGGCCGCTCGATCAACCTCGCGCTGGCCGCACGGGGACTAAAGGCCCTCGAACGTGCCGACACGTTGTCTCGGATCATTCCCGAAATGGTGATGATGGAGGGCCGGCAGCTGCATGCCATCGATGGCACACAGACGTTCCTGCCCTACGGCAGCCGCGATTCTGAAGTGATCTATTCCATCAGCCGTGCGCACCTGAACAACGCACTCATCGAGGCCGCGGCAACTTACAAGGGGATCGAGTTCTCCTTTAATACCCGCTGCGTGGGCTTTGATCCGGTAGCCGAACGGCTGCAGCTGCAGGATGCAGGCGGCGTGGCCCACGCCGTCGCCGCACCCCTGCTGATCGGGGCCGACGGCGCGAGCTCAGCGGTGCGCGCCTCGCTTGCGGCTGGTGGCTATCTCGAGGTGCGCGAACAGGCGCTGACCCACGATTACAAGGAGTTCCTGATCGAACCGTGTGAGGGTACCTGGGCGCTTGAGCCGCACGCGCTGCATATCTGGCCGCGCGGCGGATTCATGCTGATCGCGCTACCCAATGCCGATGGCAGTTTCACCGGCACGCTGTTCCTGGCACGCAGCGGCACGCCGGGCTTCAGCGCTCTGTCGAGCCCCGCTGCGGTCGCGGATTTTTTTGCGCGCGAATTTCCCGACGTGCCCCCGCTGCTGCCGCAGCTGTGCAAGCAGTTCGAGGCACACCCGCAGGGACACCTGGCAGCCGTCGAGTGCCGGCCGTGGAGCGCCGGTGGCTGTGTGCTAATCGGGGATGCAGCACACGCGATCCTGCCCTTCCATGGCCAGGGGCTCAACTGCGGCTTCGAGGACTGCCTGTTGCTCGATGAATTGCTGGCCGCGCACGCCGAGCCACGCTCAGCTTTCGCAGCCTACGAGGCGGCCCGCCGCCCCAATACCGCGGCGATCGCGGCGATGGCGCTCGAGAACTATCAGGAGATGCGCGATACGGTGCGGGCGCCGCAGTTTTCACGGCGCCGGGAGCTCGAGATGCTCCTCGAGCAGCTCTTTCCGAAACGCTTCATTCCGCGCTACTCGATGGTGATGTTCCATGCCGAGATCCCCTACGCCGAAGCCCAGCGGCGCGGGGCCTTGCAGGAAGGCATCCTGAATGAACTGCTGGCCCGCGAGGCGGGGACGGCTGAGGATCGCAAGCTGCTCGCGCAGCTGCTGGCGAGCGCCGGGCTCTAGCTGGCGCTCAGGCCGCCGCGCTCGAGATGCACGAAGCTCATGGCGTAGGCGTGGCGCTCATCCAGCGGCCACTCCGAGCGCTCCAGTTCCCGCCACTGCGCAAGATCCAGATCCGGAAAGTAGGTGTCCCCGGCGATCTGCCCATGCACGCGCGTGAGATAAAGATCACTGGCCAGCGGCAGGGTCAGGCGGTAGAGCTCGGCCCCTCCGATCACAAACAGCTCGCGCTCGCTGCTGCAGCGCTCGAGCGCTTCGGCCACTGAAGCGACGGTCTCGACGCCCGGCACCGAGACCGAGGCGGAATGCGTCAGCACCAGATTGCGCCGTCCGGGCAGTGCGCGGCCGATCGACTCGAGCGTGCGCCGGCCCATCAGCACAGGCTTGCCCAGCGTGAGGGCCTTGAAGCGGCGCAGGTCCTCAGGCAGATGCCAGGGCAGCGCCTTGCCACGTCCGATGACGCCGCTGGTGGCCACTGCGGCCACCAGCACGAGGCGCGTCATAGCTCGACCTGAGTCGCCAGCACCATGACACCGTGCTCGGGCATGCTGAAGAATTCGGCCGCCTGCGTGCTGCCACGCTGCATCCAGGCAAAACTGCGCAGTCGCAGGCCCTCGTAACCGGTCCGCGGTCGCGGCGCGACCAGGTGCCAACCGAGGAAGAACGAGCAGTCCTGGGCAAAGAGCTTGAGATTGTGGGCGCGGCATTGGCGTAGCGCCTCGCTGACATCCGGGGTTTCCATGAACCCGAAGCGGGCCGTGACCAGATACAGCTCCGGCAGCAGCGTGTCGATGCGCACCCGATCAGCCGGATCCTGGCGCGGGGAGCGCACGAACTCCATGTTCAGGAAGATCACCCGTTCATGCAGCACGTGGTTGTACTCGAGGTTGCGCAGCAGCGCCGTTGGCACAAAGTTGGGCTCGCTGACCAGGAAGACCGCGGTCCCGGGCACGCGTACCGCGTTGGCGGTAAGTTCCGGCAATTTCTTGAGCGGCACCGCCATCGCGCGCAGCGCGGCACGCAGCAGGCGCCGTCCAAAACGCCAGGTCATGAAGACGCTGAAGAGGATCATCGCCAGCAGCAGCGGCACCCAGGCGCCTTGAGCGAACTTGGTCAGGTTGCTGATGATGTACATCACATCAATGAACAGCAGCGGGCCAAAGACCGTAGCGATGAGCCACGGTTTCCAGCTCACCTTGCTCTGGGCAAGCACGATCGCCAGCACCGTCGTGATACCCATGGTGCCGGCGACCGCCGCACCGTAGGCATTGCCGAGCGCATCGGAGGAGCCAAAGGAGATCACCAGGATGCACACGGCGACGAACACCACGGCATTGACGACCGGCACGTAGATCTGGCCGTGCTCATGCGCGGAGGTCTGCAGGATGCGCAGGCGCGGCAGCAGATCGAGCTGGATGGCCTGGCGGGTCATCGAGAAAGCACCAGTTATCGTTGCCTGGGAGGCGATGATCGTGGCCGCGGTGGCCAGCACCACGAAGCCGGGCAACAGGGCCGCAGGCAGCATCGCGAACAGCGTCTTGTGCGCCGCCGACTGATCCTGCAGTACCAGCGCGCCCTGGCCAAAATAGTTCAGGATCAGCGAGGGCCAGACCACCGTGAACCAGGCGGCGCGCACCGGTCCTTTGCCAAAATGCCCCATGTCGGCGTAGAGCGCCTCGCCGCCGGTCAGCGTCAGGAACACGGCACCGAGTACGGCGAGGGCCACGCCCTGATGATGCATCAGCATGATCAGGCCGTAGCGTGGATCCACGGCCTTGAGGACCGAGGGACGCTGCAGGATCGCGATGACGCCGGTGACCGCGAGCACCCCGAACCACAACAGCATCACCGGTCCGAACAGCCGCCCGACGCGCTCCGTGCCGCGACTCTGGAATGAGAACAGCAGCACGATCAGTACCAGCGTGATCGGAACCACATAGCGGGTCGCGGAGGGACTGAGCACCTCGAGTCCCTCGACCGCGCTCAATACCGAGATGGCAGGAGTGATCAGCGCATCGCAGTAGAACAGCGCCGCGCCCAGCACGGCGAGGCCCACGATGTAGCTGCCCCAGCGACGGGCCGCCTCGATGCGCCGCTGCACGAGTGCGAACAGCGCCAGGATGCCGCCCTCCCCGTCGTTGTCGGCCCGCAGCATCAGCACGATGTACTTGATCGTGACGACGATCAGCAGACTCCAGAACATCAGCGAGAGTATCCCGAGCACCATCGGCGCCGTCTGCTGCGCGGTGCCGGTGGCCTGCATGGTCTGCTCGAAGGCATACAAGGGGCTGGTGCCGATATCGCCATAGACGACGCCCATCGCACCGATGGTCGCGGCACTGGTGATCTTGCTGGATTTCATCGTGGCAGGATCCTGCGCATTGCGGGGTTACTTGGCGCGGCGTGGCCGGCGCGCAGCGGATTTCTTGCCCTTGCTGCGCGGCTTGGGACGCTTGGCCGGCCACAGCATCGTGCCGCGACAGCTCTTGGCGCCGCAGCGACAGGCAAACACCTCATCCACGTTCGCCGGATCATCCTTGTCGCGACCGATCTGGTAGTCATAGCACAGCTCATCGCCCGGCTGGATTGTGCGGACGGCCTCAATAAACACCCGCCGATCCTCGATTACCGACTCACAGTTGGGATCGCAGCCGTGGTTGATGAAGCGCGCCGCATTCCCATCGATACCCGCATCGATGATGACGCCCCGATCAACGATGAACAGGAAGGTGTGGTTGTCATTCTCCTCCTTGAGCTCGTAGCGCCGATCCGCCTCCTTGTGTGAGATGCGCTCACCCAGGTACTCAACGACGCGCGTACCCTTGCGGATACGGCGCGCAGCAAACACGCCCTGGCCGTGTACCCGGGAGCGGCGCACGCGATACAGGGGCGCTCCAGCCGTGGCCGGTTTGCGGGCAGCTTTGCGGGCCGGCTTGGCACTACTCATTTGGAAACCGCGGCGGCGATGGTCGGAAGCGACTGATAGTTCACGAATTCGAAGTCCTCGTATTGATACTCAAAAATACTCGCCGGGCGCCGCCTGATCGCGAGCGTCGGCAGTGGCAGCGGCGTGCGCGCCAGCTGCAGATCAGCCTGCTCCAGGTGATTGAGGTAGAGATGACAGTCGCCGCCGCTCCAGATGAATTCCCCGACCTCAAGATCAGCCTGCTGGGCCATCATGTGGGTCAGCAGCGCGTAGCTGGCGATATTGAATGGCACGCCGAGGAACACATCGGCACTGCGCTGGTACATCTGGCAGCTCAAGCGACCGGCGGCGACGTAGAACTGAAAGAGCGCGTGGCACGGCTGCAGCGCCATCTGCTCGAGTTCGCCAACGTTCCAGGCACTGACGATGATGCGGCGGGAGTCCGGATTGTGCCGCAGCAGCTCGAGCGCAGCGCTGATCTGATCGATGTGCCGCCCGTCGGCAGTCCTCCAGGCCCGCCACTGACGGCCATAGACCGGTCCGAGTTCGCCTTCGGCATCAGCCCACTCGTCCCAGATGCGCACGCCGTGCTCATGCAGGTAGCGCGTATTGGTATCGCCGCGCAGGAACCACAGCAGCTCGTGGATCACTGAGCGCACATGGATCTTCTTGGTGGTGAGCAGCGGGAACCCGGCACTGAGGTCGCAGCGCAGCTGATAGCCGAACACCGAGAGCGTACCGGTGCCGGTGCGATCGTTCTTGCGCACCCCCTGCGTGCGCACGTGCCGCAGCAAGCGCAGGTACTCGATCATTTTGCAGCCGTGTAATTGCCTGAGGGCACGCGCCAGTGATACGCGAGCACCAGCAAAATGAGGCCCGCGAGCAGCATCGGTGCCGAGAGGATCTGGCCCATCGTGATCCAGCCGAAGGCCAGGTAACCGATGCCCTCATCGGGCATACGCACGAACTCTATGCAGATGCGCGCAATCGCATACAGCACCAGGAACAGACCCAGCGGCGCATAGCGAGGCCGGCGGCGCGCGGTGTACACCCACAGAATGATGAACAGCACCAGGCCCTCGAACAGCGCCTCGTAGAGCTGCGAGGGATGACGCACCACCGGTGGGCCGCCGTGCGGATCAGCCACCAGCATCCCCCACGGCAGCGTGGTCGGCCCGCCCCACAGCTCGCCGTTGATGAAATTGCCGATGCGACCAGCGAATAGCCCGATGCCTGGCAACGGCGCCGTGAAGTCAAAGACATCGAAGACATGGCGGTGGCGCTTGAGGGCGAAGATTGCCGTTGCAGCCAGGACCCCTAGCAGTCCGCCGTGGAAGGACATGCCGCCCTGCCAGATCTTCAGCGGATACAGCCAGTCGGCGTGCCAGTTGCTCAGGCCGTAGAAGAGCACGTAGCCGATGCGGCCGCCGAAGATGACGCCCAGCATCGCATAGAAGAGAAAGTCATCGACCTCCACGGCGCTCCAGCTCGATCCGGGCTGCGCCGCGCGGCGGCGCGCCAGGAACCAGGCCGCGGCGAACCCGACCAGGTACATGATGCCGTACCAGTGGATGCTCAAGGGCCCGATCTGCAGGGCGATGGGATTGATATGGGGATAGCGAAGCATGCGGGTGCCAATTCTAGCGGGTTTGAATCAGGGACGTGGGCGCGGCGCCTATTCGCGCGTCACACGGCAGAAAAAGGCCTTCAGGTAGCGGCTTTCGGGGATCGCCGGGTGTACCGGATGGTCGGGTGACTGGCCGCCGGCAGCGAGAATCTGCACGAAGCGGCTGGCCTGGCGCGAAGCGGACTGGATCAGCCCGGTCAGTTCCTCGGCGGCAAGATGAAAGGAGCATGAGCAGCTCACCAGCAGCGAATCGCGCTCGAGCAGCCGCATCGCCAGCTGGTTGAGCTTGCGATAGGCCGCCTGGCCGCGCGGGATATCCTTGCGACGCTTGATAAAGGCCGGCGGATCGAGCACCACGACATCAAATCTTGCGCCACTGCGCTGTAGCTCATCGAGCACATCGAAGGCATCGCCGCGCTGCACGTTGACGCGCACGCCGTTGGCGACGGCGTTGCGTTGCGCGCAGGCCAGCGCGGCCTCCGAGGAGTCCACGCACAGTGCTTCGCGGGCGCCGGCGTGAAGTGCCGTGACCGCCCACGCGCCGGCATAGCTGCAGACATCCAGCACCCGCGCGGAGGGCGGCAGCAGGTGCCGCAGCTGGGCGCGGTTGGCACTCTGATCGTAGAACCAGCCGGTCTTCTGGGCGCCGGCGAGCGGTACCGTGAACTTGAGTGGCCCCTCCTCGACCTGCAGCTCATCCGGCGGCTTGCCGATGGCCGTGAGCTGCTGCTTGGGCAACTGCTCCAGATCCCGCGCACTGCCATCGTTCTTCCAGTACAGGACCTTGGGCTCAATAATTTCGGCCACGGCCGATTCGACATCAGGCCGTAGGGTTTCCATGCCCACCGTCGCGATCTGCCCGACGATCACATCGCCGTAGCGATCGAGCACCAGGCCGGGCAGTCCATCGGATTCACCGAACACCAGGCGATAGTAAGGGGCTTTATAGAGTCGCTCGCGCAGCGCCAGGGCCACTTTCAGGCGATGAACGATCAAGGAGCGATCGGGCACCTGCAGCGGCGTGCGGCTCAAGATGCGCGCGCAGATCAGCGCATGCGGATTGACGTAGGCAAAGCCGAGAAACTGGTCGCGGTCGCTTTGCACCCGTGCCAGTGAACCGGGCACGAAATCGGTGAGCGGCGTCGCCTCGGTGTTCACTTCATTGGAGAACACCCACAGGTGACCGGCATTGAGGCGTCGGTCCTCGCCGCGGCGCAGGCGCAGCACCGGCAATTCACTGCTCGGCGCGCCCGCGTGCAGCGGCGTTTCGGATTCGTTCATGGGGCGGTTTCTGGCCTTGGGGTATAGTGGCGCGCCATTCTACTGAAAAGCCCGCCCCGATCCCTATGGGTTTCACGACGCCACTGGCGCCCGCCAACCGCCTGGCGACGCAGACCAGTCCCTACCTGCGCCAGCACGCCACCAATCCCGTGGACTGGTACCCGTGGTCCGCCGAAGCCCTGGAGCGGGCGCGGCGCGAGCGCCGCCCGATCCTGCTCTCGATCGGCTACGCCGCCTGCCACTGGTGTCACGTCATGGCGCACGAGTCTTTCGAGGACCCAGAGACCGCAGGCGTGATGAACCAGCTTTATGTGAACATCAAGGTCGATCGCGAGGAGCGGCCCGACCTTGATCGCATCTATCAGCTCGCGCACCAGCTGCTCACTGGCCGCGGCGGTGGCTGGCCTCTGACGATGTTTCTCACGCCCGAGGAGCAGCAGCCTTTTTTTGGCGGGACCTACTTTCCACCCCAGTCGCGCTTTGGCATGCCCGGCTTCCGCGAGCTGCTCTCGCACGTGGCCCGCTACTATCGCGAGCACGAAACCGAGCTCAAGCACAACGCTGCAAGCCTTGCGCAGGCGATCACGGATCTGAATCCGCCGGCCGCCGCGGCCGAGCTGGTCCTAACCGGCGAGCCGCTACGTGCGTGTCGGGCGGCGCTGGAACGGAGCCTGGATCCTGAGTGGGGCGGATTCGGAGCAGCACCAAAATTCCCACACGCTGAACTGGTTATGCGGCTGCTGCGCGACTGGCACGCCAGCGCCCGCGATCCGGCGCCGGACCTGCAGGCGCTCTACATGGCCACGCTCTCGCTGACACGCATGGCCGAGGGCGGCCTGTTCGATCAGCTCGCCGGCGGCTTCAGCCGTTACTCGGTCGATGAGCGCTGGGCCATCCCGCATTTTGAGAAAATGCTCTATGACAATGCGGCGCTGCTAGGCGCCTACGCCGAGGCGGCCTGCGCGACCGGCGAGCCGCTGTTTGGCGAGATCTGCACGCGCACGGTGGCATGGCTGATGAGCGAGATGCGCGCGGCCTCCGGCGCCTTCTTCGCGAGCCTCGATGCGGACTCTGAGGGACACGAGGGCAAGTTTTATGTCTGGGACGTGACCGAAGTTCGCGCCACGCTCAGCGCCGAGGAGTTCGCTGCCTTCGCGCCCCGCTATGGGCTCGATCAACCACCGAACTTCGAGAACCAGGCGCACCACCTGCTGATCGCGCGCCCGCTCGAGCAGCTCGCCGGCGAGCTGGGGCAGAGCGTCGAGCAGATTCAGGCCCGGTGCGATTCAGCACGCGAAAAGCTGCTGGCAGTACGCGCACTGCGCGTGCGCCCGGCACGCGATGAGAAAATACTGACGAGCTGGAACGCGCTGCTGATCAGCGGCCTGGCACGCGCTGCCCGGCTGCTGGAGCGTGCCGACTACGGTGTCGCGGCCGCAGAGGCGCTCAGCTACCTGCGAGAGCATCACTGGCGCGCGGGCCGGTTGCTGGTCACGAGCACCGAAGGGGGCGAGGCCGCCCTGGAGGCCTACCTTGATGACTATGTGTTTCTGGCGGCCGCCATTCTGGAGCTCGCCTGCGTGCGCTTCGATGCCGCGGAGCTCGCGCTCGGGGCGCAGCTGCTCGATGCCGTGCTGGCGCGCTTTAGCGCCGAAGATGGTGGCTTCTACTTCACCGCCTCGGATCATGAGGCCTTGATCAGCCGCCTCAAGACCTTCAGCGACGATGCCCTACCGGCCGGCAACGGCGTGGCCGCACAGACACTGCTGCGTTACGGCTACCTGCTGGGCGAACCGCGCTATCTGGACGCCGCCGAGGCGTGTCTGCGCGCCGGCTGGCGCGTGATCGAGAAATACCCGGAAGGCCACTGCTCGATGCTGCTGGCGCTCGAGGAGTGGCTGAGGCCACCGCAGATCGTGATTTTGCGGGGTTCAAGCGCAGCCATGGCGAGCTGGCAACAAGCCCTGGCGCGCCTCTACCACCCGCACTGCCTGGTTATCGGGGTGCCATCAGACGCCACCGGGCTGCCCGAGGCGCTGCGCACCAAACCCGCAGCCGAGCAGCTGATCGCTTATGTATGCCGGGGCAGCGTCTGCTCGGCGCCACTTACGACCCTCGAGTCGCTGGCCGCTGCAATCGCCGAGGCCAGCCCATAGCCTCACGCTTGGGCGTCAGAATCGCGCCGCCAGCAATTCTGCGATCTGCACCGCATTCAGCGCAGCACCTTTGCGCAGGTTGTCGCTCGAGACGAAGAACACCAGGCCATTTGGGACCGTCGGGTCACGGCGAATGCGCCCGACATAGCTTGGATCCTTGCCAGCCGCCATCAGCGGCGTCGGCACGTCGGTGAGCACGACGCCAGGCGCCTCTTGCAACAACGCGCTCGCGCGCGCGACGGATATCGGGCGCGCGAACTCGGCATTGATAGACAAGGAATGGCCGGTATAGACCGGCACACGAACGCAGGTACCGGCCACCGGCAGATCGGGTATCTCCAGAATCTTGCGGCTCTCGTTTCGAAACTTGAGTTCTTCGTCGGTCCACCCCTCATCGCCCGAGTAACTGCCCGCATAGGGCAGCACATTGAAGGCAATCGGCGCGGCGAATTTCTTTGGCGCCGGCATGGTGATTGCCTCTCCGTCGGCCGCGAGTGCGGCGGAGCGATCCGCGACCGCACGCACCTGGGATTCAAGCTCAGCGACGCCGGCAACGCCCGCACCAGAGACAGCCTGGTAGGTGGAGGCCACAAGTCTTATCAGCGTTGCCTCCACATGCAGCGGCTTGAGCACTGGCATTGCAGCCATCGTGGTGCAATTTGGATTGGCGATAATGCCCTTGGGAATCGACTTGAGCGCGTGCGGGTTGACCTCGCTCACAATCAGCGGCACCTCCGCGTCCATGCGCCAGGCAGAGGAATTGTCGACCACGATTGCACCGGCAGCCGCGACCTTGGGCGCAAGCGCGCGCGAGGCGGTCGCGCCGGCCGAAAAGATGACGATGTTCAGGCCCGCGTAGTCTGCGCTCGCCGCATCTTCGACAGTTAAGTCGGTGCCACGCCAGGGAAGCTTGCCGCCTGCCGAGCGCGCGGAGGCGAAATAGCGCATGGTCGCGGCATTGAATGCCCGCTGTTCGAGGATCTCGCGGATCGCCCGGCCTACGAGCCCGGTGGCTCCTACAATTCCAATGTTAACGGCTTGCACGCTCGCAAAGTGTTCCTGTTCAGCACCCGTGGTTCACTGATCATAGCCCGAACGGGCTCGGGCTAGGGCCGCTCCCAGCCACCGCCAAGTGCCTTGATCAGCGCGATGCTCGCGCCGAGGCGCCGCTGCTGGATGTCAGCTGCCGACAGCTGTGCCTGTAGTGCTGCGGTCTCGGCGGTGACGACTTCCAGATACGTCACCAGGCCGCCCTGGTAGCGGTCGTTGGCCTGCTCGAGCGCGCCCTGCGTCGCGCTAACGGCAGCCGCCTCGCTCTGGCTCTCGCTCTGCAGTTCGTGGAGTGCCACGAGGTTATCTTCCACATCCTGGAAAGCGCCAAGCACCACGCCGCGATAGTCTGCCGCCTGTTCGTCGTATACCGCTTTCGCCTGCGCGCTCTGGGCGCGGTGCAGTCCCGCATCGAAGACCGTCAGCACTGCTGAAGGTCCGATGGCCCACAAGCGGCTGGGCGCCGAAAACCAGTTGGAGCTTTGCAGGCTCTCAAAGCCCGCAGCCGCGGTCAGGCTGAAGACCGGGAAGTAGGCCGCGCGCGCCACGCCGATGCCGTAGTTGGCCTGGGCAACGCGCCGTTCGGCCGCCGCCACATCCGGCCGGCGCTGCACCAGCGTCGAGGGCAATCCCGTATCGTAAGCCGGAGGCTGTGCATCGGCCGCCAGCGGCTGTGCCTCCAGATGGAACGTCGAGGCCGACTCGCCAACCAGCACGGCAATGCCGTGCTGCATCTGGGCGCGGCGCAGCCGGATATCGGCCTGCTGGGTCTTGGCGCCCTCGAGCTGCGCCTTCGCCTGCAACAGATCGCTGATGGGCGCCGCACCGCCGTCATACAGGTGCTGCGTCAGATCCAGCGCCCGGGTATAGGCCTCTACGGTGTGATCGAGCAGCGCGACCTGGGCATCGAGGTTGCGCAACTGAAAGTAATCGGTGGCCAGTTCAGCGTGCAGCGCCAGCTCAAGCGTCGCCGCATCGGCAGCACTGGCCTGCTCACCGGCGCGCGCAGCGCGGACACCATTGCGGATACGCCCCCACAAATCAATCTCGTAGTTCAGATCCCCTTCGGCGAGCCAGTCATTGTGGATGATGGGCAGGTTCGGGTTGTACTCCGGCCCGTTGCGCGAGACGCGCTCGCGCGTCACCGAAGGCCCCGCAGTGATCGTCGGGAACTCGCCTGCCCGGGCAATGCGCGTCTGCGCACGCGCCTGCTCAAGCCGTGCCAGCGCCGCCTTCAGGTCCTGGTTGGCGACGGTGATCTTGCCTTCGAGCGTATCGAGCTGCGGGTCCTGGAAAAGACTCCACCACGGACCGCGCGCCTGGGCATCGGCTGGCTGTGCACTCTGCCAGTCGCCGCTTTCCTGATAGGCCGCTGGCGCCGGCGCCACGGCCGGCTCGTGATACCGGGGCGCGAACGAGCAGGCGCTGAGCAGCACCGCAGGCCAGAGCACGAGCACTCGCATACGTGAATTCATGGAACGGTTACTTACCGCTGGCAGGCTTAGCCGGCGGCTGATTCGGATTGGGGGGCGGTACCACGTGCACGAGCGCCCCATCGGCCAGGGAATCAGGCGGATTGATAATGATGTCCTGCTTTGCATCCACGCCCGAGACCACCTCAATCGAGGTACCAAAGTCGCGCCCCGGCGTCACCGACTGCAGTTTCACGTGATTGTCAGCGCCGACCGTGGCCACCTGCATGCCCTGCGCGCGGAACAGCAGCGCGTTGATTGGTACGCGCAGTGACTCGGTCGCGGTTGCAGGTAACTTGAAGTGCACTTCAGCGTAGGCGCCTGGGAACAGTTCGCCATCGGCGTTATCGACCTGCAGTTCAACCTGCAGGGTGCGCAAGGCCGGGTCCAGAGCATTGGCCGTGCGCACGATCGAGGCCGGAAACTTCTGGCCCGGATGTTCGGTGAACTGCAGCTCCGCGCCCGTGCCCGGTCGCGTCGAGGCGGCGTAGGGCTCCGGCACCAGCACATAGACCCGCAATTTGTGCGTGTCAGCCTCCCGGAACAGCGCCGCACCGGTGCTGGCACCGGGATTGATCAGCGCACCGACATCGGTGTTTCGCTGCGTGATGACGCCATCGAAGGGTGCCAGGACACGCGTGAAGGACTCCAGATCCTTCAGGCGTTCGAGATTGGCGTTGGCCGACTTGGTGGCGGCCTCTTTGGCGGCCAGGTCTCCTGCCTTGGCATCGGCATCCTGCTGGGACACCGAGTGCGTTGCCAGCAACGACTGCCAGCGTTCGTTGGTCGTGAGCGCGAGCTGCGAGTTGGCCTGCGCCGTGGCAAGGTCTGCCTGCGCCTGGTGCAGCTGCTGGTCGACCTCGGGCGCGTCGATCTCGGCCAGCAGCTCGCCCTGCTTAACGTGCGCGCCGATGTCTGTGACCCAGCGACGCAGGTAGCCGCTGGTGCGCGCATAGATCGGCGCCTCGATGAAGGCCTGCACGCTACCGGGCAACACCAGTTCCTCAGTGGCCGGCCCTTGCGTGGGCTTGACGGTGATGACCGATAGCGCTGTGGCCTGAGTCGCCTCGCGCGCCAGCGCATTGCGGAACACCACCCGATCGATGACGCCCCACAGCGCCAGTACCAGCGCCACGATGCCAAGAATCACGGCGTAACGGCCCACCGGTATGGGCGGTCCCGTGCGAGTGGGTTTAGAGGAAGGCTCATTCATCGTCGTGTGATCTCCGGATAAATCCTAGGCAGCCTGCGGCTCGCGCTTGCGCCCGTGGATCAGTGTAAACATGGCCGGTACGAAAAACAGTGTCGCCACCGTGGCAAATACCAGACCGCCGATCACGGCCCGGCCAAGCGGCGCATTCTGCTCGCCGCCATCGCCAAGGCCCAGGGCCATCGGCACCATACCGATGATCATCGCCAGCGCCGTCATGATGACCGGACGGAAGCGACCGAAGCCAGCTTCCAGGGCAGCGGTCAAGGCATCGCCGCCCGCATTGAGTCGCTCGCGGGCGAAGCTGATGACCAGCACGCTGTTAGCCGTGGCAACGCCCATGCACATGATGGCGCCGGTCAAGGCCGGCACGCTCACCGTAGTGTGCGTCAGGAACAGCATCCAGACGATGCCGGCCAGCGCCGCCGGCAGCGCGGTGATGATGACAAACGGATCAAGCCATGACTGGAAGTTCACGACGATCAGCAGGTACACCAGCAGGATCGCCGCCAGCAGGCCGATCAGCAGCCCCCTGAACGAGGAAGTCATCGTCGTCACCTGGCCGCGCACCGTGACCGAGGAGCCGCGCGCCAGCTCTTTCTTGGACGCATTGACGATACGGTTGACCTGCGCGGCGATGTAACCCAGGTCCGCATCCTGCGTGGAGCCGTAGATGTCGATAACCGGCAACGCGTTGTAGTGGCTGACCACCGCGGGCACCGCCCCGCGCGTGACGGTGGCCAGGTTGCCTAGCACCTGTTCGGTGCCACCCAGGCCGTTGGTCACCGGCGTCGTCACCAGCGAATTGGTCGACTCGAGCAGGTACTGCGGTGTCTGCGCGGCCACATAGTAGGAAGTGCCGGTGCGCGAATCGATCCAGAAGGACGGCGAGGTCTGCTGGCTGCCAGCGAGGGACTCGAGCATGTTGTAGGCCACATCTTTCTGGGTCAGCCCGACCAGCTGTGCCTTGGTACGATCAACATCCACATTCAATGCCGGATAATCATTGGCCTGCTGGATGCGCAGATCCATCAGTCCCGGGATACTGTGGAGCTTCTGCAACAGCGAATTGGCAAAATCACGATTGGCATCGACATTGAATCCAGCGACCTGCACGTCGACGGGACTTGGCAGACCGAAGTTGAGCGTCTGGCTGACGATGTCGGCCGGCAGGAACGCGAAGGTGGTGCCGGGGAATATCGAGGGCAGGATACCGCGGAGCTTACGCACGTACTCGACACTCGGGCGATGCCCTTCCTTCAGTGAAACGAAGATATCCGCGTCTCCCGGGCCGACCGGTGCCGAGGTGCTGTAGCTCAGGTTGATACCGCTGTAGGGCAGTCCGATGTTATCGACGATGCTGGCGATTTCCTTATCCGGTATGTTTTCACGAATCTTGGCCTCGACCGCATCGGTGAGCGACGCGGTTTCCTCGATCCGCAGGCCCGTGCGAGCACGCAGGTGCAGCTTGATCTGACCCGAATCCACCTGCGGGAAGAAGTCCTGCCCAAGCCCGGGCAGGTAGCGGCCGAAGGGAAAGGCCAGGATTGCCGAGCCTGCCATGGCGCAGAAAAAGATCAGGGCGAAGCGACCGCCGCTATGCAGCGCTCGCTCCAACAATGAGTGATAGAGATCGCGCGTGCGCGAGAAGCGCTTCTCAAAGCCCAACTGGAAGCGCGCAAAAGCATTGGTCGCATGCGCCTCGGCATGCTGCTTCAACCAGTAGTTGGACAGCGTCGGTACCAGGGTACGCGAGAGCAGGTAGGAGGCGAGCATCGCGAACACCACCGCCTCGGCCATCGGCACGAACAGGTACTTGGCAATGCCAGTCAGCATAAACATCGGTACGAACACGATGCAGATCGATAGGGTCGAGACCAGGGCCGGCAACGCGATCTGGTGCGCTCCATCCAGGATCGACTGCTCGACCGGCTGGCCCTGTTCCAGGTGAAAGTTGATGTTCTCGATCGTGACCGTGGCATCGTCCACGAGGATGCCCACCGCGAGGGCCAGACCACCCAAGGTCATGATGTTAATTGTCTGGCCGAGCGCCGAGAGGCATGCGAGTGAGGCCAGGATCGAGAGCGGAATCGAGAGCGAAATGATTGCGGTGCTGCGCCAGCTGCCGAGGAACAGCAGGATCATCAGTCCGGTCAGTAAGGCCGCAATGATCGCCTCGCGCACCACGCCGTTGATGGCGGCGCGCACGAACAGCGACTGATCGCCGATCAGCTCAGCCTTCAGACCCGCCGGCGACTGGGCCAGCAGCTCTGGCAGGCGCTCCTTGATCGCGTTAATGATATCGAGCGTTGAGGCGCTGCCACTCTTGAGCACCGTCATCAGCACCGCGCGCTTGCCGCCCAGGCGCGCGATGTTGGTCTGCGGCGGATAGCCATCACGCACGTGAGCGACATCGCGAATGTAAACCACGCTGCCGTTCTGAGCGCTTAAAGGCAGATCATTGAGTTCTGCGACCGTCTTCGGGCTGGCATTCAGGCCCACGAAATACTCAAGGTCACCGATCTTCTCGGTGCCGGCGGGCAGGATCAGATTCTGGTTGCTGATCGCGTTTGTGACATCGGCACCCGACAGTCCATGGGCGCGCAGCGCTGAGGGGTTCAGATCCACCTCGACCTGACGCTGCTTGCCACCGTAGGGATAGGGCATCGCAGCGCCCGGGATCGTGCCGAGGCCCGTGCGAATGATGGTATTGCTCAGATCGAAGATCTGCGCTTCAGAAAGGGTGTCGCTCGAGAGCGCAATCTGCACGATCGGCACGGTCGAGGCGTCATAGGCCAGGATGAACGGCGGCGTCGTGCCCGGCGGCGCAAGCCTGAGCAAGGTCTGCGACACGCCGGTGATCTGAGCGAAGGACAGATCCTCATCGACACCGGGCTGGAAGAAATACTTGACCACCGCGACGCCGTTGAGCGACTGCGACTCGGTATGCTCGACATCATTGACCGTGGTCTGCGCAGTGCGCTCGGTTGTGATGACGATTCGGTTGGCCATGTCGAGCGGCGGCAGGCCGACGTAGCCCCAGATGGCAGCGACGACCGGAATCTTGATGCTCGGGAAAATATCGGCCGCGCTACGCAGCACAGAGAACACGCCCAGCAGCAGAATCAGAATCGACATCACGATGAACGTGTACGGACGCTGCAGGGCAATTCTTACAATCCACATGGGCGATGGTGCTCGCTTCGCTGGCTACGGCAGTGGGCTTAAACTACATCAGAGTATGGCGGGCGCAGGCGTGACAGATCATGTCGTGATGCCATACGTTCCGTTGCAGTTGAAATTATCCAGGCATTAATCCGCGCGGAGACGGTGCCCAAACACGCATATTATGCATGAATTCTGCGTTCGGCTGTGGTTTGAACCGCTTTGTTAACTGACGTTAACTTAAGCGCAACGACCGGCACCGCGCGGGCAGGCACCGCTGCGCGGACAGATGACACTGGCCTGGAATTCGAGCGCCTCGGCAATCCAGGCAATGTTCAGGACCTGCGCAACAGCACGAATGCTGGCCGCCGCGGCCTCCGGAATCGGCCCATCGCCGTTGCCGCGCCGGCACGACTCGGCCACCTGCGCCACGATTCCTTCACCATCAAATCCCTGCGCCTCGAAGGCCGGCACCAGATCGACCCCGACCGAGAGCACGTGCGTGACCTTGGCGGCATCCTGCGTGACCAGTGAATGGCAGCAGTACAGCCGCGCGCGCTTGCCATCCTGCATCACCGAGATCTGCGACTTGGGTTTGTGGGTAGCCGCCTTCTGCGAGGGCCCAGGTCGTAGCATCCGGAACACCGCCCAGCGCGGGCACGGATCGGAAATCAGGCTCATGTTGCCCCACGGCAAAGGGATTCCATTGCCGCGATAGACCGCCCGCAGATAGCCCGGTGGATAGGCATCGAAGAAGTGCCAGTAGCGGTACGGGGACACTGCCGTCATCCGGCGCATGACGACCGCGGCCGTCACGCCGAGCTTGCTGCAGGCCGTGACCCGATGCGCCTCGCGGGCCAGAAAACGCCGGAACGGCATCTTCGGACACAGCAGTGCACCGGCAAAAAAGCTGCACTCGAAGTCCCGCCACGCATAGAGCACATCCTGCGGCCCCATGCCGGCAAGCCCGGTGGCACCCTCGACCTCCCCGCTCTGCGTAGCAAAGTGCGGCGTGATCAGCCCATCGCCGTTATGCAGGATCTTGTGCCCGATGAAAAAGGCGAGCTCGTACTTGAGCCGCTCGGGCTGATCGCGCAGTGACTTGTTGATCAGCACTGTGCCCGGCGGCTCGAAACGGGAGCGCACCAGCGGCCGTGGTGCAGTGCGGGCTTCGCCGTCAAACCACTTGATTGCAAGCTCGTGGCGACGACACACGCCCAGCAGCTCCTCCACGCCGATCGGCAACTGGCGCTTGCCGGCTTCCTCGGCCGCCCGCTCGATATCCGGAAAGTCGTTGTGCCGTGTCTCCTGCCAGACGCGGATCAGCAGCTGCGCGAACTGTCGGCCCGAAGTACCGGTCTGCGATAGCAGTTCGGGCAGCGCATTCTGCAGCAGCTCGTGTGAGAAGAGGAACGCGGGCTCCAGTGGCATCGCCTCGAGTCCGCCACGGCTGGCACGGAGAGGTGCCACCTCAAGGACCGTGTTCTCATCGAGGAACCAGCGCGGATCCTTGCTGAAGATGCCCGCCAGCATCCCGAGCATCTCGGCCGAGGGCGTGCGCTTGCCGGTTTCCACCATGCTCAGGTAGGAGACCGAGGGTGCCCCCGCAGCATCGATTTGGACGCAGCGGGCCGAGAGCTCATCGAGGGTCAGGCCGTTGCGCTTGCGCAGGCTGCGCAGCTTGGCGCCCAGGAAATGTCCCTGCCGGATCAGTCCCGCCATAAGTGAAATTCACACTGTGAAATTTCTATTGTGCAAATCCTCAAGATTCCACTTTAGGCTGGAGCTGCACCTGGCGCAAGGCCGGGGGCCTTGATCATCAACGAAGTGGAGGATGTCAGTGCGAGCGTGGGCCGAAACAGCAGACTTCAGAGCCCCGGTGGCGCGGTGAACGCGCAACTGGCTACTGCGTGCACGGCGCAGGAAGCGGCGGCGGCGATCGCCGAGCACTTTGCCCAGTACAACGAGGAGTTCGGGCGCATCACGCGCCGGGCGGCCGGCCATTTTGGCGGCGGCGACTGGTCCGCTGCCCAGCACGATGCCGTCGCCCGCATCGAGCTGTATGAGCGGCGCGTGCTGCAGTGTGCTCAGGCCGTGGGTGCGCTGCTGCGCGAGGAGCGCACCAGCACCGCTACCTGGGGCCAGATCCGCGGCTTGTTCGCGCCCGCGATTGCTCGCCGCCCCGATTCGGATTTCTACCGCACCTTTTTTAACTCCGTCACACGGAGCCTCTTCCGGACCGTGGGTGTCACAGCGGGAGTCGAATTTACCGCGACCGATGCCGGACGCGCTTCGGGCACCGTGCCGCTGCGCCTCTATCCGGTCGGCAAATCGCTCCAGGGCGCGATCCGCGAGCTGCTGCTGGATCTGAACTTTGCAGCGGCCATTTTGGATCTGGAGTCCGTGGTGCGCCGCATCTGTAGCGAGGTGGGTCACCATTTTGAGCGCGGCCGGCAGAGCGCGGCGCCCGAGTCCATCGAACTGATTGAGCCGGTGTTCTACCGCGCTCACGAAGCCTTCCTGGTCGGGCGCCTGATCGGGGATGGCGCGGTGACCCCGCTGGTCATTGCCTTCACGCGCACGCGCAGCGGCGTCGAATTGAGCTCGGTCATGCTCACACGCAACGAGATCAGCTCGCTGTTCGGCTTCGCGCGCTCCTACCTGCATGTGGATCTGCCCGCGGTAGGCGCGGCCGTGACGCTGCTGCGCTCGTTCATGCCGCACAAACCGGTCGATGAGCTCTACACGGTCCTCGGCCGGGCCAAGCAGGGCAAGAGCGAACGCTACTTTGCTCTGCAGCGGCATTTGGAGAGCTCGATCGATGCCTTCGTACAAGCCCCGGGCGAACGGGGCCTGGTGATGATCGTCTTTACGCTGCCCTCGCACGATCTGGTATTCAAGGTGATTCGCGACCGCTTCGGGCCGCCCAAGAACACCACGCGCACCGAGGTGATGGAGCGCTACCAGTTCGTGTTCCGTCATGACCGTGCCGGCCGCCTGGTCGATGCGCAGGAATTCCGGCGCCTGCGGCTGCCGCGCGCGCGCTTCATGCCGGCGCTGGCCGAGGAACTGCTGCAGGAAGCCGCCTCCTGCTGCCGCATCGAGGGCGAGGAGCTCATTATCGAGCACTGCTACATCGAGCGGCGCCTGCGGCCACTGAACCTGTATTTGCGCGAAGCCGAGCCGGCGGCCGCCGAGGCCGCGGTCATCGACTACGGCAATGCGCTGCGCGATCTGGCGAGCACCGGCGTGTTTCCCGGGGATCTGCTGCTGAAGAATTTCGGCGTCACGCGCCACGGCCGCGTGATCTTCTATGACTACGATGAGCTGTGCCTGCTCGAGCAGTGCCAGTTCCGCGAGCTGCCCGCGGCTCACAGTGATGAGGAGGAGATGAGCGCCGAGCCCTGGTTCTACGTCGGAGAACACGATGTGTTTCCCGAGCAGTGGCTGCCGTTTCTCTCGATACCGGATGCGCTGCGCGAGATCTTTATCCGCGAGCACGGCGAGCTGCTGACACCCGCCTGGTGGCGCACGCGCCAAGTGCGCTATCGCGAGCAGGCCCTCGAAGCACCGCGCCGCACACTGCCGCTGCGCTCGGCAGCCGCCTGAATACCAGCGCGGCTGCCCGGCGAGTGCTCGCTACAGTACGCCGCCGACGTCGCCGCGGCGGCGATTGACTGCCACCAGCGTCGCGCGCGGGAAGAAATTAAAATCGGTCGCACTGGCCCAGGTGTAGGCGCCCATCGAGCGGCCGATGATCAGATCCCCACACTTGAGCTGCGGCAGCATCAGGTTCTCGGCGATGACATCGATACTGTCGCAGGTAGGCCCCGCCAGCACCGAGGGGTAGAGCGTGCCGCCGCTGCGCAGCGCTTCGACCGGGTAGGCGGCGTGATCGTAGAGCTGGCCGCTGTAGGAGCCATACAGGCCATCATCCAGGTAGTACCAGCGGTGGCCCTCGCGCGCGGCCAATCCCATGACAGTGGCAACGCCGATCGCCACCGGGCCAGCAATATAGCGACCCGGTTCGGCAATCACCCGGATGCGCTTGGGGAGCTTGGCAAGCGCGGCGCGGATCGGCGCGCAGAAGCGGCCTATATCGGGCACGCGCTGCGTGTATTCGATCGGAAAGCCCCCGCCGATATCCAGCGTATCGAGGGTGCCAAGCTTCTGGCGGCGCGCGGCCGCGAGCAGCAGCGTGCAGGCCTCGATCGCCTCGACATGCTTGAGCGCATCCGCCGCCTGCGAGCCCACGTGAAAAGAGAAGCCCTGGACATTGATCCCAAGCTCGGCTGCCAGCCGTGCCAGCTCCAGTGCATGCTCCGGATCACAGCCAAATTTTCGCGACAGATCACACACCGCGCCGGGGTTGCGAAATGAGATGCGTAGCAGGAGCGAAGCCGCGCCGGCGTAGCTGCGAAACTTGCGCACCTCATCGGGGTTGTCGGCAACAAACACGCGCACCCCGAATTCCAGCGCATTGCGGATGTCGGCATCGCGCTTGATCGGGTGCGTGTGGATACAGCGGGCCGGATCCCCACCGATTTTCTGCACCAGCTGCACTTCACCGGTCGTGGCCAGATCCAGCCAGCCGCCCTCATCCAGTACCGTGCGCACCACGGCGGCGTGCGGCAAGGGCTTGAGCGCGTAGTGCAGATCGACGCCCGGCAGTGCGCGCTTGAGCTTGCGGTACTGCGTGCGCACGCGCGCGCAGTCGACGATCAGCAGTGGGGAGCCAAACTCAGCAACCAGGCGACGGATCTGCTCGGGTTTGAATGGATCTATGAATCCAGCCATCTCTAACGGGCCCCGCCGGCGAGCGCCTGGAGGGCTTCGGTTTCGCGTGCCGATCCGGCCGCCGCCCGCTGCAGGCGATCGCGCACCGCGTCCCAGCGCTCCTCCTCGGACACCGCCTGCACCAGGATGCGTGCACAGCCGGCAGTATCCAAAGCACGCAGGTGCGCGTACAGATCGCGGGCGTAGCTGTCGACGCGCGTGCCGGCGTTGACCCAGGTCACGTGCCGGTAGGCACGGAGCGGGGGCCGCTGGGCCAGCACCGCAATGCGCTGGCCGCCTTCAGACAGTGAGGCGGCGATACCATCCAGATCGCCCTTGGCGACGATCGAGAGCGGTGTCAGCGGTGCGTAGTGGCCCGGGACGGCGCCGGGCACCCGCGGCGCGGGCTCGGCCGAGCCGGTCTGCACCTCGCCTACCGCCTGTCGAAGCTGCGTGAGCGAGACCGCGCCCGGGCGCAGCAGTCGCACCGTGCCATTGAGGCAGGCGACGATCGTTGATTCGAGCCCGACATTGCAGGCCCCTCCATCGAGCACCACGCGCAGCGCATCGCCAAATTCCTCACGCACGTGTTCGGCACGCGTCGGGCTGATGCGGCCGTAGCGATTGGCCGAGGGCGCCGCGATACCGCCCCCAAAGGCGTTGAGCAGCTGCAGGGCCATCGGGTGCGCGGGCACGCGCACGGCCACCGTGTCCTGGCCGCCGGTGACCAGATCATTGACCTTGTCGGCGCGCGGCAGGACCAGGGTCAGGGGACCGGGCCAGAAGCGCTCGGCCAGCCGCGTGGCCGTATCGGGCACTTCGCGCGCCCAGCGCTGCAGGAAGCGCACGCTGTCCAGATGCACGATCAGCGGGTGGCTGAGCGGGCGATCCTTGAGCTCGAAAATCTTGCGCACTGCGGGAGCGTGCAGCGCATTGGCGCCCAGTCCGTAGACGGTTTCGGTCGGAAATGCCACGAGCTCACCGTCGCGCAGGGCCTGCACGGCGATATCCAGTTCCAGCTGTGTAGCCCGTACCTGCTTAGCCATCGAGCCATTCTAGCAAGCGCGCGCGCTATTCAAGAGAGCGCCGCTCCCAGCCCTGAGCAGTGCGTCGCAGTTCGTAGGCAGGCCAGTAATGCCGGTCGAGCTTGAGGGTGATGACTTGCGGGGCGCCGTTCCAGTCCAGCGTCATGATTCGCACCGAGGAGCGATCGGCCCGACCGGTCACGGCCTTGACGAAGGCATCCAGATCCAGGGTCGGCTGCCCATCGATCTGCACGATGCGGCGGCCCGGCACCAATTCGTAGCGCGTCGCCGGGGAACCAAAGGCAAAGCTCGACACATACACGCCTTGGGGCGCAATCCCACGCTGCGCGCTGATGGCGCGGTGCGGTGCCTGCAGCGTCGCACCCGCCCACAGCAGCACCCGATCCATGTCATCGCCGGTCAGTGCTGCTGTCTCGACCGTCACGCTCTGCTCGCCATCGGTGCGCCACACCGAGGCCTGCACCTGTTCCTTGCCGATCACCGCGCGCTCGACGTCCCGGAAATGAGTCACCGGCACGCCATCGATGGCCAGCAGGATGTCGCCGGGCTGCAGGCGGCTGGCGGCATCCGAACCACCGACCAGACGCACGATGCTCAAGACCTGGCGCGAGGAGCCGCCGGCCTTTTGCAGACGGCTCATCCACGCCTCGCTCAGGCCGAACTGGTGCGCTGAGGCGAGCGACTGGGGCACGAACTCGGCTTCGAGCGAGTGCAGCGGCTGCCCACTGCGGATCAGGCGCAGCGTCTCGGCAATCAGATCACTCGAGATGCCGCGGCTCTCCTGCATGAACTCGCGGCCGTTGTCGAAGGCAAAGCTCGCCCACAGCCCGCGCACGCGACCCCGATCGTCTGCGAGCACACCGACGACATCGTCGGGCGGATTAAGGAGCGTGGCGACTTCGAGGTTCGAATCGCGAAAGCCAACCGAGCGCGACAGCGGCAGCGCCAGCGGATCAACGGTCGCGATGCTGGTCGCACGCGACTGCAGATCGCCATTGGTATCCAGGCCGACGACGCTGACGGCCTCGCCGACTTTCAACTCCTCCGTGGCCAGCACCGCCGCACGCACGGCGGTCGCCCCGATGAGCTTGGGGTCGTAGCGGATCACGGCCAGGTTGTGCAGCGGGTGGATGTAGATGACCTCCCCTGGAATCTCGAGCGTGTCGGCGAACGTCAGGCGCACATCGCCGAGCGAAACCGGCACCGTGTTGCGATCGGTGATGATCAGGCCGCGCTCGGCATCGATGATCAGGCCGGTACCGTGGTAGCTGCGCTCCGAGACGCCCGAGAGCGGCGCGTAGGGCATATCGAAGGATACCCCGACCAGCGATGGCGCCAGGCGGTTCTCAACCGGATCCGGATAGCTTGGGAACTGCGCCGAGCCATCGCCGCGCTGCACTTCGGGCGGCGGGGTCGGTAGCTCCGTGCAGTCCCAATAGCCTTCGGCATCGTTGCGCTGGCAGTGGCGTGCCGGGAACCAGCGGCGGTCGATGCGCACCGAATGCAGCTGGCTGCGGCTCGAGTCATCGAGCGTCACGAACCGCAGCGCGACCCGCGCGCCATCGCCCAGCGGCGTCATCAGCGCCTCGAACTGCGCCAGATCATCGACCGGCTTGGAATTGACGCTGGTGATCACCGCGCCGCGCGGGATCCCGGCCACATCCAGGCTGTAGCCCGGAGAGGCGACGAACACGCCGCGGGGCGCGCGATGAAAGTGCCGTGCCTCCTCGTAGGAGAGCGTGTGCACGACGGCATCGCCAAATTCCATATAGGCCGAGGGCGTGATCGAATCCAGATCATCGACCTGGATCTTCGCCTTGTAGGACTGACCACCGCGCTCAAGTTGCAATTCGATCTGCTGGCCGACGCTGTCATCGAGCATGGCTTCGAGTGGTTCGAAGCTGGCCACGAGCTGGCCGTTCACGCGCACCAGGACATCACCAGGCTGCAGCACCTTGTCGCCGGGCGAGCCCGGCAGCACGTTCTCGACCACCAGCATGCCGGTCTTCTCCGGTCGCAGCTTGCGCGCCTCGGTCTCGGTCGCCGTAGTGAGCCCCAAGCGGCGCAGCTCATCGTAGGGGCGATAGCGAAATTCAGTCTGCAGCGTGCCACGCGTCACGGGCTTGCCCTGCTGCAGCAGCTGCAGCGCGCGTTTGACGCGCCCGAGCGGCAGGTAAAAGCTCGAGGCCGCGCCGGTCGCACCGCCGGCATTGAGTGCCACGACGTGACCTGCGACATCGATGACCGGGGAGCCTGAGGAGCCGCCCGAGGTTCCTGAGGCCGCCTGGATATAGAAGGTGTTGAAATCGTTGTAGCGGCCGACCCCATATTCGGGCGCTTCCCGATCCAGGCGCGCGAGCGTGCCGGCCAGGATCGAGAGCTGTTCACCGGCATTGTTGCCCACCACGCGGATCTCGCGTCCCACCTGCGCCTCCTCGGGTGCGAGCGGCAGCGCCTTGGGCACGATGAAGTGCAGCTTGCTCGGATCATAGTGATAGATGCCGAAATCGTGAATTGGATCGCGGTAGACCGGGTAGAGCTGGACCTCCTCGCGATTGAGGAAGATCGCCTCTGCGGTCACCGGACCCGGGGTCACGACATGACGGTTGGTCAGGATCAGGCCACGCTCGGCATCCACCACAAACCCGGTCGCCTGGGCCGAAGTGTTGTGCTCGGTATCAAAGGAGCGGGTCATGTCGACCTGGATGGTCACGACGCTGCCGGCGATCTGCTCGAGCGTGCGGGCCCAGTCCGCATCGACTTCCCCCGCCCCGGCAGGCTGCGGCTGCGCCAGCAACCCCGACAGAAGGAGCGCGGCAAGCACGGGCAAGGCTCTGTTTCTCATAGTTCTCTTGTTCACTTAGTCCGATATGGGCCTGATGCGAGGCCGCAGCAAGCCTCTGCCGTCTTATATAGACAACGCGCGAGCCTAGATGTGCGCTATTAGCGCCCCAGCAATACCAGCGCCCAGATGACCCCCAGAAGTATGAAGGCCATCAGCACGGCCGCTGAGCCGATATCTTTAGCGAGTCCCGCCAGGGCGTGACGCTCCAGGCTGATCCGATCCACCGTGGCCTCGATGGCGCTGTTGAGCAGCTCCACCACCAGCACCAGCAGTACGGGGCCAGCCAGCAGCGCACGCTCGACGCCAGTATGGCCAAGCCACAGCCCCAGTGGCAGTGCCACGATGGCAAAGCCCACCTCCTGGCGGAACGCGGCCTCTTCGACCCACGCGCCCCTGAGTCCTTTCATGCTGGCGCCAAAGGCCCGGAACAGCCGTGTGGTGCCCCGCGGCTTGTCGCGCTGCATTAAGTTGCTGCTGGCCGCCACGCCAGATCGAGCTCGCGCGCCGCGCGCACATCATCCAGGCGCCTGACCGGCATCGAGTGTGGCGCACTGTGCAGCAGCTCAGGGTCTTTCAGGGCCTCCTCGCGGATGGCGCTCATCGCCGCTACGAAGGCATCGAGGGTCTGTAGGCTCTCGGTCTCGGTCGGCTCGATCAGCAGGCATTCAGCCACCAGCAGCGGGAAGTAGGTGGTCGGCGCGTGGAAGCCGTAATCGAGCAGGCGCTTTGCGATGTCCATCGCCGTGACCCCTTGCTCGCGGGCCATCTCCTTGAGCGTGAGGATGAACTCGTGGCTGGCGCGCCGCTCCGGATAGGCGGCCACGAAGCCGGCCTGACGCAGCTTGGCCAGCAGGTAGTTTGAATTGAGGGTTGCGTAATCCCCAACCCGGCTCATGCCATCGCGCCCCAGCATGCGCATGTAGACATAGGCTCGCAGCAACACGCCGGCGTTGCCCATGAAGCCGGTCAGTCGTCCGATGGATTGCGGCAGATCCTTCTCATCGAGCAGCCGATAGCGCCCGACCTCCTGCGCGACGACGGGCACCGGCATGAACGGCAGCAGACGCGGGCCCACTCCGACGGCACCAGCGCCCGGACCGCCACCACCGTGGGGCGTGGAGAAGGTCTTATGCAGGTTCATGTGGATGACATCAAAGCCCATGTCACCGGGGCGCACCTTGCCCAGGATCGCATTGAGGTTGGCGCCATCGTAATAGAGCAGCCCGCCGGCTTCGTGGACGATGCGCGCCACCTCCTCGATGTGGCGCTCGAACACGCCTAAGGTCGAGGGGTTGGTCAGCATGATGCCGGCGGTGCGCGGACCGACCGCGGCGCGCAGCGCCGCCAGATCCACATCCCCATCGGCACCCACGGCGACCTCGCGCGCCACACAGCCGCACATCGCCGCGGTCGCAGGATTTGTGCCATGCGCTGCCTCGGGCACGATGATCTCGCGCCGCTCCAGATCCCCGCGCGAGCGATGATAGGCGCGGATCATCGCGACGCCGGCAAACTCCCCGTGCGCGCCGGCCATCGGCGAGAGTGCCACGCCCTGCATGCCCGAGACGCCCTTGAGCATTTCCTGCAGCTCGTACATGCAGGCGAGGAACCCCTGGCTGTGCGCGGCGCTGGCCAGCGGATGACGCCCGGCAAACTCCGGCATCAGCGCCGCGGCATTGCAGGCGCGCGGGTTGTACTTCATCGTGCACGACCCGAGCGGATAGAAATGGGTATCGATCGAGAAGTTCAGCTGCGAGAGGCGCGTGTAGTGGCGCACGATATCGAGCTCGCTGGCCGCTGGCAGCGCGGGCGGCGCGGCGCGGCGCAGGTGCGCCGGGATTGCCGGGGCCGCGCCCTCGGCACTCGGCCACAGACTGTAGGCACCGCGTCCGGGCCTTGAATATTCAAACACCAGCGGCTCGGGGGGTGCGAGGCTCTGGGTGGAGGCTGCGGTTTCGCTCATGAGTCAGGCTGCCCGCACGTTTTTCAACACATCGCCAAGCGCGAGCGCGTAGGCGCTGATGTCGGCACTGGTGCGCGACTCGGTGGCACACACCAGCAGGCTCGGACCGAATTCAGGGTAGTAAGGGCTCAGGTCGAACCCACCTTCAATGTTGCGGGCCGCCAGCGCCTCGAGGATCGGGGCGACCGGCCGGTCCAGGCGCAGCACGGTCTCGTGAAAATGCGCGCCGCCAAACATCGGCCGCACACCCGGCAGTGCCGTCAGCGCCGCGACCAGTTCGGCCGTACGGCTCATGCACGCGGTCGCCACATGCTCCAGACCCTGCGCGCCGAGCAATGCCATGTAGACGGTCCCGGCCATCATCAGGAGTCCCTGGTTGGTGCAGATGTTCGAGGTCGCCTTGCCGCGGCGGATATGCTGCTCGCGCGCCTGCAGCGTGAGCGTGAAGCCGCGCCGTCCATCCAGATCCACCGTGCGCCCGACGATACGGCCGGGCATCTGCCGGACATGTTCCATGCGCGCGGTCATGAATCCAAAGTACGGACCACCGGAGGAGAGCGGGCAGCCCAGGGGCTGGCCATCGCCAATGGCAATGTCGGCGCCCTTGGCTCCCCACTGCCCCGGGGGCTTGAGCAGCGCGAGCGAGGTCGGGTTGATCGCGGCAATCACCAGCGCACCTTGGGCGTGCGCCCAGTCGGTGAGTTCATCGACCTCCTCGAGCACGCCGAAGAAATTGGGCTGCTGGATCACCAGCGCGGTGATGTCTGAACCCTCGTAGCTCTTGAGCGTCTCGGCCAGCGTCTGGCCCGAAGCGCGCGCGAATGGCAGCTCCTCGAGCACCAGGCCCTGGTTGGCCGTGGTGGCGCGCGCCACGGCCCGATAGTGTGGATGCATGCTGCGCGGGATCAGGATGCGCGCCGACTTGGACTTGCGGTTGGCACGCACTGCCATCAGGCACGCCTCGGCCACGGCGGTGGCGCCCTCATACATCGAGGCGTTGGACACTGCCATGCCGGTGAGCGCCGTGATCATCGACTGGAATTCGTAGATCGACTGCAGCGTGCCCTGGCTCGCTTCGGCCTGGTAGGGCGTGTAGGCGCTGTAGAACTCTCCGCGCGTGATCAGCGACCAGACCGCTGAGGGGATGAAGTGATCGTAGGCGCCGGCACCGATGAAACACAGCGGCCGCCCATCCTCGCGGGCACGAGCGCTCATCAGTTGCAGCACCTGCAGCTCATTGAGCGCGCTCGGGACACCCTCGAGTGCCCCGATGCGAAGCGCTGAGGGGATCTCCTCGAACAGGGTCTCTATGTTCGGGACGCCAATCGCCTCGAGCATGGTGCGCACATCGGCGCTCGTGTGGGGAATGAACGGCATCGGCGCCTCGCTACTCGCTGTCGGCCACGGCAAGATAGGCCTTGGCATCGAGCAGTGCCGCAACACCAGCGCCATCGGCCGGGCGCAGCCGGAAAATCCAGCCCGCTTCGTAGGGTTGCTGATTAATGAGTTCCGGCGCACTCGCGAGCTGCTCATTGACCGCGACCACGGTGCCGCTCAAGGGGCTGTAGATATCGGAGGCTGCCTTGACCGACTCGACCACCGCGCAGGCTTCCCCTGCAGCAAGCGTACGCCCGGTTTCCGGCACCTCGACGAACACCAGATCACCGAGTGAGCTCTGGGCATGATCACTGATGCCGATCTCGACGGTGCCATCACCCAGATCACGCACCCATTCGTGGCTGCGCGCGTAACGTCGGTCGGCTGGAGCATTACTCATGGGCAGGATCTCTCCATGCAATGGCTGTTCTGCGGGGCCAAGATTACACCTGAACCAGAGCGCGCCCGTGGCGCACGAAGGGTGGTCGGACCACACGCGCCGGCAGCAGCTTGCCGCGCACCTCGACCTGGACTTCGCGCACGCTCCCGGCGGGCAGACGCGCCAGCGCGATCGAGCGGGCAAGCGTCGGGGAAAAGGTGCCGCTGGTAATCATCCCCTCGCCTTCCTCCGGCACGATCACGCGCTGGTGGGCGCGCATCACCGCGCGCTCCTCGAGCACCAGACCGCACAAACGCGGCACAGTTCCCGCGCCACGTACGCGCTCGAGCGCGGCCCGGCCGATGAAGTTGCGCTCCGGCGGATCCCAGGCCACGGTCCATTCCAGACCCGACTCGAGCGGATGGGTGTGCTCATCCATATCCAGGCCATACAGGTTCATACCTGCTTCAAGTCGTAGTGTATCGCGAGCGCCGAGGCCGCAGCAGCGCACGCCGCGCGCGGTCAGTGCCCGCCACAGCTCTTCGGCGGCCTCGGCCGGCAACATGATCTCGAAGCCATCCTCACCGGTGTAGCCGGTGCGTGCGATAAACCACGCACCGATCTGCGCGCCCACAAACACATCCAGACTGAGCGCGCGCGCGGCATCGGGGGGCGAGAGTAGTGCGGCGACGTGCGCGCGAGCCTCGGGTCCCTGGATGGCAAGCAGTGCCTGATCGCTGCGTGCCGCAACGCGCACCTCCAGCGGCGCGGCATGAGCGCTGATCCAGGCCTGATCCTTATCGGCCGTGCCGGCATTGACGACCACGCGGAACTGCCCGTCGCCCAAGCGGTAAACAATCAGATCATCGAGAATGCCGCCAGCCTCATTGAGCATGCAGCTGTAGAGTGCCTTGCCCGGATCCTTGAGCCGCGCCACATCGTTAGCCAGCAGCAGGCGCAGGCACTCGCCGGCGCGCGCACCGGACAGATCCAGCGCCCGCATGTGCGAGACATCAAAGAGGCCCGCATGCTGGCGCACTGCATGATGCTCTTCGATCTGCGAGCCATAGTTGAGCGGCATGTCCCAGCCGCCGAAGTCCACCATCCGGGCTCCGAGCTCGACATGCAGATTATATAAAGGCGTGTGCTTTCCCACTGTGCCCGTCAGCCGCTGCTGTAAGCGCCCCGCTGCGTAACCCCGTGAATGCAAAAGGCGGCAGGCGCTCGCGCCTGCCGCCCCTGTCCGGCTTCTCCAGCGCGCACCGCGCCGCAGACGCAAATGATACCAGCCCAGGCTGCTTCGCCTCTACAATATGTGCACTATGCAATCGAGCCCTGTCCAGACCCTCCGGCGCGCCACACTGCTGGCCGATGTCGCCGGTGTCCCCATCGGGGGTGGCGCACCCATCGTCGTGCAGTCGATGACAAATACCGACACCGCCGATGCCGTGTCGACCGCCGATCAGGTGCGGCAGCTGGCCGAGGCCGGATCGGAGCTGGTGCGCATCACCGTCAATACCGATGAGGCGGCAGCGGCCGTGGCGCAGATCCGCGAGCGGCTCGATCAGGCCGGCTGCCGGGTGCCGCTGATCGGTGATTTTCACTTCAATGGCCACAAGCTGCTGCGCGATCACCCGGGCTGCGCCGAGGCGCTGGCGAAGTACCGCATTAATCCTGGCAATGTCGGCCGCGGCAGCAAGCGCGATGCGCAGTTTGCCGAAATGATCGAGATGGCCTGCCGCTATAAGAAGCCGGTGCGCATCGGCGTGAACTGGGGGAGCCTCGATCAGGAGCTGCTCGCGCGCCTGATGGATGAGAACAGCACACTCGCCGAACCGGCCAGTGCCCAGGCTGTGCTGCGCGAGGCGCTGGTGCGCTCGGCACTCGATAGCGCCGAGCGCGCTTGTGATCTCGGGCTCGCGCGCACGCAGATCATCCTCTCGGCCAAGGTCAGCGGTGTGCAGGATCTGGTCGCGGTGTATACGGATCTGGCCTCGCGCTCCAACTTCCCGCTGCACCTGGGCTTGACCGAGGCGGGCCTGGGTTCCAAGGGCATCGTGGCCTCGACCGCCGCCATGGCGGTACTGCTGCAGCAGGGTATCGGCGACACGATCCGAGTCTCGCTGACGCCCGAGCCCGGTGGCCCACGCACGCGCGAAGTGATCGTTGCGCAGGAGATTCTGCAGACCATGGGTCTACGCTCCTTCACGCCGCTCGTGACGGCCTGCCCGGGCTGCGGGCGCACGACCAGCACCTACTTCCAGTCACTGGCTGAGCAGATCCAGGCGCACCTGCGCCGGCGCATGCCCGAATGGCGGCGCACCCACGTCGGCGTTGAGCACCTCACGGTGGCGGTCATGGGCTGTGTCGTCAACGGACCAGGCGAGAGCAAGCAGGCCAACATCGGCATCAGCCTGCCTGGGACTGGTGAGCGCCCGGTAGCGCCTGTTTACGAGGATGGTGCGAAAACGGTAACGCTCAAGGGCGAGCGCATTGCCGAGGAATTCGAACAACTGGTCGAGCAATACGTTGCGCGAAGTTACGCGCGGAGGGCTTCCCCATGAGTGATCTGGCTAGCAAGCGCTGCAAACCGTGCGAGGGGGGCGCCTCCCCGTTAACGCACGCTGAAGCGAAGCAGCATCTGCATGCTCTGGGCGGCGATTGGATGCTCAACGCCACCAGCACCGTGATCGCCAAGGCCTTCGCCTTCAAGGACTTTTACCGGACGATGAGCTTCGTCAATGCGCTGGCACACATCGCCAACATCGAGGATCACCATCCGGATCTGGAAGTGGGCTACGACTACTGTCGAGTGCGCTACTCCACGCACGCGGTCAAGGGATTGTCGGAGAACGATTTCATCTGCGCGGCAAAGATCGAGCAGCTGCTTGCGCCTTAATACCTAGCTCAACCCTGAGTAATGCACTGCATACGTCGTGGGCTTAGTCATCGAGTCCAAGCCCTTTCAATATCCTTGGTTCATGTTTCTTCACGCGCGCGGCGCGAGTCACCGATTGCTTTGCCCCAGCGAAATGCAACAGGTAACCCTTCTGCCTGCCGGGAGTGAGGGCATGGAAGGCTTCAGCTAATTTGGGGTCATCGTCCAGTCGCACTTGAAACTCCGGTGGCGAATCGAACTGGGCTGCGGTCTTCATCACAACCTTGGCGCCGGATTTCTCAAGCGCAATGGCCTCCCTAATGTAGGACCTAACCGCCGTCTTCAGCTTGTTTATGTCTGCAAGCGAGGCAAAGCGGATTTGCCTCGCGGCTTGCACATTCCTGGTTTGCTGAATGAGGATGCCCTTGGGGTCCTTGAGCAAAGCGCCTTTCATGAAGAGCAAGGCGCAATAATCCTTGAAGCCGTGGATCAAGACCACGTTTCCACGATCCAGGTCGTAACAAGCTTGCCCCCATTTCAGTTCTTCATGGAGTCCCGACCCGAGGCAGAGTTGGCGCAGGGCGGCAAATTCAGCATGCCAGCGTTTCTCCTTGCCGTGAACCTTAGTTACCAGTGGATTCATTTCGCTCGCGCTTGATCTGTTCATGCGCCGGTCTCCACGCGTTGATGACAGAGCCTATTTTTTGAGCGGTCGGCCGCGAGGCTAGGCCGCACTGCGGCGCGCGATGCGTGGCAGCTCTCCGGCCAGGCCCAGCGCGCGCGATGCAAAGGCCCGTCGGATAAGCGGACTCGAGCCTGCCAGCCCAAGCGCGCGCGCCGCCAGCCACCCCGCTGGGCCGCCGCGCGCGAACAGCTCGTTGAAGGCGCTCATCCCGACGCTCATCAGCACATCGTGCGTCAGTCGTTGCTGCTCGTAACGGCGCAGGACCACGCCCGCGCCGCAATCTTCGCCGTCCGCAACGGCGGCCGCTACCGCCTCGCACAGGCCCGCGGCATCCAGCAGCCCCAGATTCACGCCCTGACCGGCCAGTGGATGGATTACGTGGGCCGCATCGCCGATGAGCACCGCGCGGGTCGCGGCCAGCCGCGACGCCGTCGAGCGACGCAGTGGTATCGCCACACGCTCACTGAGGAGGCGCGTCTGGCCCAGCACCCGATCCGAGGCCTCATCCAGGCGCTGGGCAAACGTATCCGGCGCAAGTGTCATCAGCTCGTTGGCCAGCGCCTCGGAGGTGGACCAGACAATCGAGCAGCTGCCATCGAACAGCGGCAGCAGCGCAAGCGGTCCGCTCGGCAGGAAGCGCTGCCAGCAGGTCGCCTCATGAGCTCGTGCGGTGGCAATCGTCGCGACAATCGCGCGCTGCCGATAGTCGTGCTCATGCGCACGAATCTGCAGCACCTCGCGCACGCGCGAATGCGCGCCATCGGCACCGACCAGCAGTGAGGCGCTGAGCGTACCGCTACTGGTCTGAACTACGCGCACACCGCCTTCAACCGAACTGCCCAGAAATTCGGCGGCCACCACCTGCCCTCCGGCCGCCTGGAAACTGCCCAGTCCCGCAATCTGCACCGCATCGTTCTCGATGATATGACCGAGGTTGGGTTCGGCCAGGTCTGCTGCCGTGAAGCACAGCGTCGAGCGGCTGTCGGGCGGCGTCGACGCGTGCCAGACCCGCATCTGCTCATAGGCGCACAGCCGTGCGCTCGGCAGGTGCTCCCAGCTGCCGGCCACCCGCAGCACCTGCTCGCTCGCGCGCCCCAGGGCCGAGACCCGCAGCTGCGGCGCACCCTGCGGCATCGCTTTGGGCGGCGTTGCAAGTTCGGGGGCCAGTAGCCCGATGCGCCGCGGCGCAAGCCCGGCAGCGCGTGCCAGCAGCGCCGCCGTGCTGGCACCGTTCGGCCCGGCGCCCACGACAATCAGGTCAAAATCGCTGCTCATGTGACTCCCAAGCTAGCTTACTTTGAGACCACGCATCAGGCGCCCGGCCCCACCGCCAAAACCCCAGCTGAGCTGCGAGAGCGCGCGCTTGGCAGGCGGCAGCAGATCAAAGAGCAGCAGCCCCGCATTGCGGGCCGTGGCCATGCCTGGGCGCTGGCTGGCAAACAGGCGCACCAGCGAATTGGTGAATTCGATCATGCCGGCCCGATCGCGGCTTCGGCCCTGCTCGTAGGTTTCAAGTACGGCGGCTGCGCCCGGATCATCTGCTCCTGCGAGCACTTCGGCCAGACTCGCCGCATCGCGCAGCCCGAGATTGAATCCCTGGCCGGCCACCGGATGAAGTGACTGGGCCGCGTTGCCCACCAGTACGCAGCGCTCGGCACTCAATGCCTCCGCCCGCGTGAGCGCGAGCGGGTAGCTCACGCGCCGCCCGAGCTGTGTGAGGCGGCCGATGCGCCAGCCAAAGCAGCGCTGCAACTCAGCCAGATACGTTGGCTCATCACTTGCCAGCAACTGCGCAGCACGCTCCGGTGCGAGCGACCACACCACTGTGTAGCTGCCATCCGCCAGCGGCAGCACCGCGAGCGGACCGGTCGGCGTAAAACGCTCATAAGCGGTACCGCTCGCCGGCCGGTCGCTGGCCACGTTCGCCACGACGGCGACCTGACCATAGCTGTGCGCTTCGGCGCCGATCCCGGCAGCAGCACGCACCGCGGATCCGGCACCGTCGGCGGCAATCACCAGCCGGGCATTGAGCGCAGTGCGCACACCGTCCGCCGCACTCAACTCCAGCCATGCCAATGCGCCCGAGAACTCGGCGCCGGTCACCTGCACCGGCATATAGGTCTCGAGGCGCGGCAGCTGAGCCAGATGCTGCCACAGCGCCGCGCCGATGACCCGGTTGGGCACCACGTAACCAAATGCTTCCAGCTCCTGGGCGGCGGCGCTTAGGCGCGCGAAGCCAAAGCGACCCGCATCGGAGATATGGATGTCGCGGATCAGACCGGCTTGAGGCGCCATCTGCGCCCACGCACCAAGGCTCTGCAGTACGCGCCGGCTGCCGTTACCGAGCGCCGTCGTGCGTTCATCAAAACTCGGCTGCTCCGCGGCCCCCGGGCGAATCGATTCGATGAGCGCGACGCGGTGGCGCGAACCGGCGAGCGCCAGCGCGAGGCTCGCGCCGACCAGACCGCCGCCGACGATTGCAATGTCAGTGCTGAGCTCGGCGCGCGCTGTCATGCTGCCCTCATCAGCGCTTCGATCTGATCCGGATCACTGGGCACGCCGGCGGTGAGTACGGTGCACCCCGCGCGCGTAACGGCCACATCATCCTCGATGCGCACGCCGATGTTCCAGTAGCGCTTCGGGATGCCGCGGGACCCGGCCGGTATGTAGATGCCCGGCTCCACGGTCAATGTCATGCCCGGCTCGAACACGCGCCACTGATCACCGACCTTGTAGTCCCCGACATCGTGCACGTCGATGCCGAGCCAATGTCCGGTGCGATGCATGAAGAAGCGCTGGTAGGCTTCATCGCGAATCAGCGCATTGAGTGGGCCCTTGAGCAGACCACTGCGCACCAGTCCCTGGGTCACGGCACGTACCGCGGCATCGTGCGGCTCGTTCCAGTGATTGCCAGGTCGGATCTTGGCGAAGGCTGCCTGCTGCGCCTCGAGCACGATGCGATAGATCTCACGTTGCGCCGGGCTGAAGCGGCCATTCACGGGCAGCGTGCGCGTGATGTCCGAGGCGTAGTACTGGTGCTCGCAGCCGGCATCGATCAGCACCAGATCGCCATCGCGCAAGCGCTCGTTGTTGTCGCGGTAGTGGAGGATGCACGAGTTGGCCCCGCCGCCCACGATCGGCGGGTAGGCGCTGTCGGCACCGTGCCGCCCAAACTCGTGCATCAACTCGGCCATGAGCTCGTATTCATAGAGGCCGGGCTCGCAGTGACGCATCGCGCGGATGTGGGCCTGCCCTGCGATCTGCCCCGAGCGCTGCATGAGCTTGAGCTCGGCCGGGCTCTTGAACAGGCGCATGTCGTGCAACACATGGTCGAGTGCCATGAACTCCTGGGGTGGCGGGTGCCTGCCTGAGCGCGCCTGGGAGCGCAGGGCATTGACCCAGCCGACGACGCGCTGATCGAATTCCTGGTAGACCCCCATCGTGTGATAAACCCGCGCACGCTGCTCAAGCAGCCCCGGCAGGATCTCATCGATATCCGCGATCGGAAAGGCATCGTCGGCGCCAAAGTCGGCCACAGCGCCCGCAGGTCCGGCGCGCCGGCCGTCCCAGCTCTCGCGCTTGGGGTCTCGGTCACGCACGAACAGCACGAACTCGCCCGCGGCGCGGCCAGGCATCAGTACGGCCACCGCTTCGGGTTCGATGAAGCCGGTCAGATAGTAGAAGTCACTGTCTTGCCGGTAGACATAATCCACATCGTTATTACGGATCCTGACGGGCGCGGCCGGAACGATCGCGATGGCATCGCGCCGCATCAGTCGCATCAACTGCCGCCGGCGGCGCGCAAACTCCTGCACCATCAAGCGGTTCATGAGCCCCAGCACCTAATGCAACGCAACAGCTGGCTCACTCGGTTGCTCGCGCTGGATGGCGAGCTGTTCATAGACGATCTGGACACCAACTCGTACGAATTCAACCAGTTCGGCGTACGCCGACTCATTGGCTTCGCTACCCTCGGACTCATCTACACCGGCCTGCATGATCTGATTGAAATCGCGGATGATCTCGCCAGCGTCACCGGGAAGCCGCGTCGGATCGGCATGACCCGCCGTGCCCAGTCCGTAGAGAAAGCCGTTACACCACAGGCACAATGCCTCGGTCCGCCGCTCAAGGGGTTCTTCATCGTCCGGCAGCACCAGTTCGAATTCCATGTTCTGCCCGGCCAATGCCGCCGAAGTGTGCTCAAAGAGCAAGCGTAGTGTCGGCGCCGGTGCCTGAGCCGCCACCTCATCAGGCAGAATCTCGCCTATCCAGTCCTCGATCCGGTAGCCGCCGGCAGCACACAGCGAGCCGGCGAGCGTACCGTGGGCCTCGGCCGCCTCGGTCATCGCGTGGAGGTCCTGCAGTTGCTGTTCGATCTGAGCGTAATCGCGGGAATTGGCCACAGGTACCCGGCGCCAGACGGTAGGAGTGCATCGGATGGTAGGGCACTGTCGGCGCCGGCTGCAACCGTCACTTGCGCAAGCCGCACCACGTGCCCATTTATGATCAAACGCGGATTGACCCGCCCTGCAACGGGGAACTATAGTTTTGCTATGAGCGAACCCAATCGGACGAGCAATATAGAAGTCGAGTTCAAGCGCCTGGAAAAGCGCGTCGATGAACTCGTTGCGACCATCCACCAGCTCAAGGACGAGAACCGCGCGCTACGCCAGCGCCAGGACTCGCACGCCGTGGAAAAAACCACGCTGCTCAATCGCAATGAACAGGTTCGGGCCCGCGTCGAGGCCATGATCGGGCGCCTGCGCGCGATGGAACACGGCGCATGAGCGAGCGCGAGCCGGCGCGGGTCACGGTCCGGATCCTGGAAAAGGATTATTTCATTGCCTGCCCGCCCAGCGAGCGCAACGACCTGCTCGATAGCGCCACGTTCCTGAACGGGCGCATGAAGGACATCCGCGATTCGGGCAAGGTCGTGGGTGCCGACCGGATTGCGGTGATGGCCGCGCTCAATATCTGTCATGAATTGCTGCAATTACGCGAACGCGATCTCGGTGTGCAGTCGGATTTAGGTGTACGCGTCAAGGCGCTGCGCGAGCGTGTGGAAACGGCCCTCGAGAACGGACAACAACTCGAGCTTTAGTGTACATTCGGTATCAAGGCGTTGCCTGCGGTGTGCGACAGCGGGCCGGGATACCTCTCGACCCTAATTGATGCACCCAAGGGACCATCATCCTTGTGCGCAGCACTGTGCATGTCTGCCTCGTGCAGAAAGCCTTACCTGCCTCAGGAGGTCCCACTTGTTGCTCTGGTCCGAGAGCAACGGACCGCATCGGCATTTGCGGGTAACGCCCCTTCCATTCTCGGCACCGGCACACTGAGCCGCGCGTGCATCCGAAATCCGAACTGAATGAACGTCGCGCCCTGCGACGAGAGCTGCGTGCCAGGCGCATCGCACTTGGCCCCGCCGCACGTCAGCGGGCCAATGAGCGCATCCGCAGCCACCTGGCCTTCAGTCACTGGCTGCGGCGCGGGCGGCTCATCGGGCTCTACGCCTCCATGGCTGATGAGGTTGACACCGTGGGTCTGCGCGCCTTGTGCCGCGCTCGTGGCTGCGCCGTGTATTTACCGCGGATCACCGACTATGGCGAGCGCCACATGCGCTTCTGCCGCGATCGCGGTGCGCCGCTTGGCATCAGTCGCATGGGCATAGGCGAACCGGGACTGCGCGAGAGCGTGGCGGCGCGCTGGCTGTCCCTGATCCTGCTGCCGATCCTGGGATTCGATGCGCTGGGCACGCGCCTGGGCTATGGGGGCGGCTTCTACGACCGGGATCTGGCCTTTCGCCTCGAGCGACCGGCACCGCCGCTACTGATCGGCATCGCCTATGGGTGCCAGGAACTGGCGCAGCTCGCGCGCGCCGCCCACGATGTAGCACTCGATGGCATCGTGACCGAACAAGGCATCCGCTGGTTCGGGCGGACGGGGGTTACATGAATTACTGGCTACTTAAGAGCGAACCGAGCGTCTTTGGCATCGATGATCTGGCGGCGAAGCCTAAGCGCACCGCGCCCTGGGATGGGGTGCGTAACTACCAGGCACGCAATTACCTGCGCGATGGCATGAAGAAGGGGGACCAGGCGTTCTTCTATTATTCGAGCTGTGCGGAGCCCGGCATCGCCGGCATCGTGCGTATCGCGCGCGCCAGCTATCCGGATCCGAGCGCCTTCGAAGCGGGCCACGAGCACTTCGATGCAGGCTCTGATCCAAAGAATCCGCGCTGGGTCATGGTCGATGTGCAGCTGGTGCGTCGCCTGCCAAAGCTGATCGCGCTCGATGAGCTGCGAGCTCATGCCGCTGGCAAACTCAAAGATCTGGCGCTGCTAAGAACCGGTAATCGTCTCTCGGTGATGCCAGTGAGCGAGGCTCAATGGCGATTCATTCTCACACTCTGATGCGCCGTGAGGTGGATCACACACGCACCTAAGTCCGTCACTTGCTTGTAATTTTATCTCGCGTGTATATACTCGGACCCCGGACTAACTCGATAAATGGAGACTTAACATGGCGAAAGCAAAGAAGAAGGCCAAGAAGAAAGCTGCGAAGAAGAAGTAAGGGCCTTACTGCCGGTGAGCCGGGAATAGATCCCACTCACCGTACTTCGAAGCTTAAGACAATGCCCGCGCAAGCGGGCATTGTCGTTATAGAGAGAGAAAAAGGCTTCAAAACATGGTGTCTGCGGGCCTTTCAAAAAAACAGCGAGCTGCGCAGGCAGCGCTTCAATACCTGAGCGAGGGCATGATCATCGGCGTCGGCACGGGCAGCACCGTCAACGCGCTGATCGAATATCTGGCCGACTGGAGCACTCGCCTGCGCGGCGCGGTCTCGAGCTCCGAGGTATCGAGTACTCGTCTACGCCAACTCGGAATTGCGGTTTTGGGCCTCAATGAGGTCCCGGAACTGGGTCTCTATATCGATGGGGCCGATGAGGCCAACCCGAACCGCGAGCTGATCAAGGGTGGGGGTGCGGCACTGACGCGAGAGAAAATCATCGCCGCCGCCGCGCAGCGCTTCGTCTGTATCGTCGATGACACCAAGCTGGTACCGATCCTTGGCAAGTTTCCACTGCCAGTCGAAGTGATACCGATGGCACGCGCCCAGGTGGCACGTGAGCTCGATGCACTGGGCGGAGCTGCCGTATGGCGGCGCGATACCGTGACCGATAACGGCAATCACATCCTGGACGTGCATGGGCTCTCGATCAGCAATCCCCGTGCACTCGAAGCACAGATCAATCAGATCGTGGGTGTCGTGACGGTAGGATTGTTTGCGGCGCGGCCCGCGGATCAGCTGATCATCGGCACCGATACCGGTATCCGCACGATCTAGCTCAAGAGGCTGCGCCCGAGGCGGGCGCCCTCGCGCACGCTGACGCCGCGCTCATCGCGACACTCAACTAAGGGCCGTGAACAGGTGTGGGCCCGGATGCTGGCTTTGGGTACCCGAGCGCTACCGGCGGGCAGCTGGGCTTAATTTTAAAAGGTGGCTGGGGGACTAGGATTCGAACCTAGGTTAGCGGAGTCAGAGTCCGCGGTCCTACCACTAGACGATCCCCCACCCGAAAACCCTTTGAAGGAGACGGACGTACCCCGCACACCATTTTGGCGTGGTGCCGGGCCTTCGCGCCAGTACCTTAGTGCGCACTGCCCGAAGCAGGGGTTCAGGAAACCGGACTGCCCGGCGCATGGTCCGCGGAGCAGTCCGGCACCCTCCATATCAGCGCTTGGAGTACTGCGGTCCGCGTCGGGCTTTACGGCGTCCGACCTTCTTGCGTTCCACTTCGCGCGCATCGCGCGTCACGAATCCGGCCTGTCGCAGCGGCTGGCGCAGCGTCTCATCGTAGCGGATCAGCGCGCGGGCAATGCCGTGGCGGATCGCGCCGGCCTGGCCGGTGATACCACCGCCGCTGACCTTCACGGTGATGTCAAAGCGGCTGGTCAGCTGCACCAGCTCCAGCGGCTGGAGCACGATCATGCGGCCCGTCTCGCGACCGAAGAATTCATCGAGCGGGCGCTCGTTGACGGTGATCTGGCCGGTGCCGGGCTGCATGTAGACCCGGGCGGTGGAGCTCTTGCGACGGCCGGTGCCGTAATTGGTCTGGGCTGGCATAACTTTCTTGGTATTCCTGATCGCTTACAGTTCGAGCGGCTTGGGCTGCTGGGCCGTATGGGGATGCTTCTCGCCGGCAAATACGTGCAGCTTGCGGAACATGTTCCGACCGAGCGTGTTCTTGGGCAGCATGCCTTTGACGGCAAATTCGATGGCCCGCTCCGGGTGCTCCTTGAGCAGCTTGCCGAGCGGAATGGACTTGAGATTACCCAGATAGCCGGTGTGGTGGTGGTAGAACTTGTCATCGAGCTTGTTGCCCGTGACCGCCACTTTCTCGGCATTGAGCACGACAATATGGTCGCCCATGTTCACGTGCGGGCTGTATTCGGCCTTGTGCTTGCCCTTGAGGCGGTGAGCAATCTTAGAGGCCAGACGCCCCAGGGTCTGGCCCTTGGCATCGATCAGGTACCAGTCGGCGCGCACGGCCTCGGCATTCGGAAATACGGTTTTCATGGACACTCAAGCTCCACCCGGGCGCCCGGCTGCCCCCCAGGGGGCAGCACTTCGGACCACGGGTTGTCGTGGAAAAAGGCGCGGAAGTGTACTGAAGCCCCCTGCCGTTTGCAAAAGCAGCATCCCCCCGGGGCGCCGGGGCCTACTATAATGAGCAGATGGCGGCCCAAAACCCCCTGGATGCGCTCCTGTCAGCTGCGGATAACGCGCTGCGAGCCCTGTTTGCGCCCGCCCAGGCAGCCCGGCAGCCCGATCTGCCCCCTGCCAGCCCCCTGAGCCCGGCCGAGACCCGCCATGTGGCCGGCCTGATGAGGGTCAATCACGCTGGCGAGATCGCCGCCCAGGCCCTCTACCACGGCCAGGCCCTGTGCTCCCGATCCGAGTCCACCCGCAGCTTCCTGCTGCGCGCGGCCGCCGAGGAAGGGGATCACCTGGCCTGGTGCGAGCAGCGCCTGCGGGAACTGGGGGCGGCGCCCTCGCGGCTGAACCCGCTGTGGTATGCGGGCTCCTTTGCCATCGGCGTGGCCGCAGCGGCGCTCAGCGATGGCATCAGTCTGGGCTTTGTCACTGAAACCGAGCGGCAGGTGGAGGGTCACCTTGCCGAGCATCTGGGGCAGCTGCCGGCACACGACGCACGCAGCCGGCGCATTCTGGAGACGATGCAGGCCGATGAGGTCGGCCACGGCGAGTCGGCCCGTGCTGCCGGAGCGGTCGAACTGCCCGCGGCGGTGCGCGAAGCGATGCGCCTGAGCTCCAAGGTGATGACCCGCAGCGCTTACTTTATATGAGCCGAAAGTTGAAGTTTTGCTTGCAGCCGCCCGGACTTATGTAATAAAAATGCCGCCACGATTTCTCATCCACACTAATCAAAAGCACCTGTAATTATGGAAGAGACGGTACGACCTCTGAACGACATCCCGGCGATCAATCGCTTCTTAAGCTATTGCCGGGTCCGCACAGTGCCGTCCAAGACGGTGCTGATCCATGCCGGGGACCTGCCCGATGTCCTCTATTACGTGATCAGTGGCTCGGTAGAAGTCATGATCGAGGATGAAGAGGGCAACGAGATGGTGCTGGCCTACCTCAACAAGGGTCAGTTCTTCGGCGAGATGGGACTGTTCTACGAACAGCCCACGCGCAGTGCCTGGGTCCGCACCCGCAGTGCCTGCGAGCTCGCTGAAATGACTTATCCGCGCTTCCGCCAGGTCGCAACCGAAAGCCCAGGCCTGATCTTCGAACTGGCCACGCAGCTGGCCACGCGCCTGGATCGCACCAACCGCAAGTTGGGCGATCTGGCCTTTGTCGATGTCACCGGCCGCGTGGCCCACGCAATCATGGACCTGTGTGGCGAGCCCGATGCGATGACGCACCCGGAAGGCATGCAGATCAAGGTCTCGCGCCAGGAACTCTCGCGCCTGATCGGCTGCTCGCGCGAGATGGCCGGTCGCGTGCTCAAGGTGCTCGAGGAGCAGGGACTACTGCGCGCCACGGGCAAGACAATTGTGGTCTTCAACGCGCGCCCGAAGATGAAGACCCGCCCCGTGGTGGTACCTGCCAAGCCCTCGCCTGCGGGCGCGGGCGCAAAGCTGCGTCCGGTCGCTGCTGCGGACGATGACGATGATGATGAGGACTAAGGGCCCTTAGGCCGCTTTGGCGGCCTGGGCGATGTGCTCGCGCATCGCCTTGATTGTGGCCGCGTAATCCTTGCTGCCGAAGATCGCAGAGCCTGCAACGAAAGTATCGGCCCCGGCGCGCGCCGCAGCCTGGATGTTATCGATCTTCACGCCCCCATCGACCTCGACGCGGATCTCCCGGCCGCTCTGGCGCACACGCTCGCGCACGGCGGCAATCTTCGGCAGCACGCCCGGGATGAACTGCTGCCCCCCAAAGCCCGGATTCACCGACATCAGCAGCACCAGATCGAGTTTCTCAAGCGTGTAGTCGAGCCAGTTGAGCGGCGTGGCCGGATTGAGCACCAGGCCCGGCCGGCAGCCGTTCTCGCGGATCAGCCCAATGGTGCGATCCACGTGCCAGCTCGCCTCCGGGTGGAAGCTGATAAAGGTGGCACCGGCCTTGGCAAAATCAGGCACCAGACGATCCACCGGTTCGACCATCAGGTGCACATCGATCGGCGCCTTGATGCCGTAGTCGCGCAGCGCCTGGCACACCATCGGGCCGATCGTCAGGTTCGGCACGAAATGATTGTCCATGACATCGAAGTGAATCAGATCGGCGCCGGCGGCCACCACCGCCTCAACCTCGGCGCCGAGGCGCGCGAAATCGGCCGACAGGATGGAAGGGGCAATCCAGTGTTGGTTCATCGTGTGCGTGAGTTTACGCGAGGGCTCCGGTGCGCGCAGCCCATCAGTGCATGCCGCGCTGCTTGCACAGCAGTTCGTACGCGGCCTGGATCTGCTGGGTGCGCTCCTTGGCGCGCTCGAGCATCGACTCGGGCAGACCCTGAGACTGGAGCTTGTCGGGATGATGCTTGCTCATCTGGCGCCGATAGGCCTTCTTGAGCTCGGCATCGCTGGCCGCAGGGCTCGATTCCAGCAGCGCATAAGCCTGGCGGATGGCTTCGCCATCGTTCATGCCGGACTGGTTGCCCGGGGCGTCGGTGCGCGTCCAGGAGCCCTGCGTGCGGTAACGCATGATCGCTTCGAGGCGTGCGAACTCGCCGCTGCTCATACCCATGAAGGTCGCGACCTGCAGCAACCGGCCACGTGCCAGGGGTTCCAGCCCGTTGCCGGCGAGCGCCGCCTGCAGCTGGATCTCCATGAAGAACTGCGCCAGTTGCGGATTCGGACGCAATGCCGGCTGCAGTTCGCGGATCGCCGCTTCCGGGTTGAACCCGGGTTGCTTGCCCTGTGAGTAATACTCGATCGCGGCCTGGATCTGATCCGGGCTGAGCCGTAGGGCCTGCATAATGGCCCGCGCCGCAGCGACTTCCTGCTCGGAGATCCGGCCGTCCGCCTTGGCAATGTAGCCCATCACCCGGAACAGTGCGGGCAGAAACAGCGCCTGGATCTGGCCGAGATTTGCGCTCGAGGAGGCCACGACACCGCTGTCGAACTGATGGCCTATCAGGATCCCAATGAGAGCGCCGATCCAACTTCCCGACAGCCACAGCCCTACCAGGCCGCCGATAATCTTTCCAGTCCAGCGCATCAGTCCTTGCCGGGTCGCTTGACCCGCTCGCCATGCGGGCGGCAAGATGCGCGCCCTTCTTTGCGATCCTATGGTACTCGACCCGTGGCCAGCACTCCTGCGGCGGTGTTTGAGACGTCACTCCGGGGGCTCAAGCTCCTGCACCGGGGCAAGGTGCGTGATGTCTATGAAGCAGATGCCAAGCATCTGCTGATCGTCACGAGCGATCGCTTAAGCGCCTTCGATGTCATCCTGCCCGATCCGATTCCGGGCAAGGGCCAAGTGCTGCACGGCATTTCTGATTTCTGGTTCGAGCGCACGCGCCACATCGTGCCCAATCATGCCAGCAGCCTTAAGCTCGATGCGCTGGTGAGCGATCCGGCCGAGCGCGCGCTGCTCGCCGGCCGCGCAGCGATCGTACAACGGCTCGAGGCGCTGCCGATTGAGGCGGTGGTGCGCGGTTACCTGATCGGCTCGGGCTGGAAGGACTATCAGCGCACCGGAGCGATCTGCGGTATCGAGCTGCCCAAGGGCCTGCGTCAGGCCGATGCGCTGCCGGAACCGATATTCACACCGGCCACCAAGGCCGCCGCCGGTGCGCACGATGAAAATATCTCCTTTGCCGAGTGCGCGCAGCTGATCGGGCCTGAGCGCGCGGCACAGGTGCGCGACACCGCGATCGCGATCTATCGCTTCGCGGCCGCGCATGCGCGCGCCCGCGGCATCATCATCGCGGACACCAAGTTTGAATTTGGTATTGATGCCAAGGGGCAGCTCACGCTGATCGATGAGGTGCTGACACCGGATTCCTCGCGCTTCTGGCCGGCAGCCACCTGGCGGCCGGGCGCGAGCCCACCTTCCTTCGACAAGCAGTTCGTGCGCGATTATCTTGAGACGCTCGACTGGGACAAGCGCGCCCCGGGACCGCGCCTGCCGGCCGAAATCCTGGCGCGCACCGCCGAGAAATACCGCGAAGCACTCGCGCGCCTGACCGGGCCTGAGCGCGCGGCCTGAAGGCGGCTGCGCAGGCTCACTCGCCGGCGATAGTCATCCCCTCGATCAGCAGCGAGCCGCAGCGGATCGTGCCCTGCACATCCACATCGGTCCCCAAAGCCACGATGTTGCGATACATCTCGCGTAAGTTGCCCGCGATCGTGATTTCATGGACTGGGTAGGCCAGTTCGCCGCCCTCGATCCAGAAGCCGCTTGCGCCGCGCGAGTAATCCCCGGTCACACCGTTGACCCCCTGCCCCATCAGCTCGGTCACGTACAGGCCTGTGCCGATGCGCTTGAGCAGATCCTCGAAGCTGGCGCTGGCGCCCGCGGCACTGGCAATGAGGTTGTGCACGCCACCGGCATTGCCGGTGGTGCGAAGCCCGAGCTTGCGCGCCGAGTAGCTGCCCAGCAGATAACCATCGAGCACGCCATCGTGCACGAGCTCGCGATCGCGCGTCGACACGCCCTCGCTGTCAAAGGGACTGCTGGCCAGCCCCTGGCGCAGGTGCGGGCGCTCCTGCAGCTGCAGGAAGGCGGGGAACACCTGCTCGCCGGCGGCGCCCAGCAGGAACGAGGAGCGCCGGTACTGGCTACTGCCGCGGATCGCGCCGATAAAATGCCCGAAGATGCCGCGCGCGGTATCGGGCGAGAACAGCACGCTGGCGCGCTGTGTCGGGAGCCGGCGCGCGCCGAGCCGCGCCAGCGCCCGGGTGGCGGCGCGCCGTCCGATCGCCTCACCTGAATCGAGCGCGCCGGCACTGCGTGCGACCGAGTACCAATAGTCGCGCTGCATGTCCTGCTCGACCTGCGCGACCAGCGCGCAGCTGATGCTGTGGCTGGTGCTGGGGAAGCCGCCGAGGAAGCCATTGGTATTGCCATAGACCCGCACGCCGCGGTGGCTGGTGAGCGTGGCGCCTTCGGAGTTCTTCACGCGCGCATCGACGGCGAGGCCTGCCGCCTCGCAGTTGCGCGCAATCTGTACCGCTTCATCCGGTTCGATCGCCCACGGATGATCCAGGTCAAGATCCGGCACGGCGCCAGCAAGTTCGGTGGCATCGGCCAGCCCGCCACACTCATCGGCGGCGGTGTAGCGTGCGAAGGTGCAGGCCTTGCTCACGGTGTCGCGCACCGCATCGGCTCTCAGATCCGCGGTACTCGCCGAGCCCTTGCTCTGGCCGAAGTAGACTGTGATGGCCATGCCGCGGTCACGGTGATATTCGATCGTGTCGACCTCGCCCAGCCGCACCGTGACGGTCAGGCCCTTCTGCACGCTCGCATCCGCCTCCGCCTGGGTGGCACCAGCAGCCCGGGCCTGAGCCAGAGCACTGTCCACCACCTCGGAGAGCTCCGGGATCCGGCGCGCGTCAACTTCCTGCTGCATGCTGGCCATCCAATTGGCGAAATTGAGGCACAATTGTACCAGCGACAGCCATAGCCACTGCATGATGAACAGCCGCCAGGACCCGCCCGAGGAAGAATCAGAGGAAACGCTCGGCCCGAGCCGCTCGGCGCGCAAGCGCGACGCCGAGGCGCGCCAGCGCCTCGGGGTGCGGCTGGTCGGATTGCGAGAGGCCAGGCTGCAGGCGCTCAAGCTCGATCTGCCCGAAACTCTCCTCGATGCGATCCGCGAAGCACGCAACATCAAGAAGGGCCCTGGGCTTGCCCGCCAGTACCAGTACATCGGCAAGCTGATGCGCGATGTCGATCCGGTCCCGATCGAAACGGCGCTCGAGCAGGTCGAGGGCGGCTGGTTGCCGCGTGCTAAAATCCCTCGATGAAGCCGCTGGTTGGCATCATCATGGGCTCCACCTCTGACTGGGAGACGCTACGCAGCGCCTCCGAGACTCTGGAGAAGCTGGGCGTGGCCCACGAAGTGCGGGTCGTCTCGGCGCACCGCACGCCCGATCTGCTGTTCGAGTACGCCGCTTCGGCCACGGGGCGCGGACTTGAGGTGCTGATCGCCGGCGCCGGCGGCGCGGCACACCTGCCCGGAATGACCGCTGCCAAGACGAGCCTTCCGGTCCTGGGCGTGCCGGTGCAGTCGCGCACGCTCAACGGTCTTGATTCCCTGCTCTCCATCGTGCAAATGCCCGCCGGTGTCCCGGTCGCAACCTTTGCCATTGGCACGGCTGGGGCCACCAATGCGGCGCTGTTTGCCGCCTCGATACTGGCTGCCCGCTATCCCCTGGTAGCCACCGCGCTGCAGGGCTATCGCCAGGCACAGACCGAGGCCGTGCTCGCCAGGCCCGATCCCCGGTCCACCCCGGCATGAGCGTTGGCATCGTGGGCGCCGGCCAGCTGGGCCGCATGCTCGCGCTCGCCGGTTACCCGCTCGGAATCCACTGCCTGTTCCTGGATCGGGCTGCCGATACGCCGGCTGGCCAGGTGGCCGAAACCCTGATTGGTGAACTCGATGACCCGACACTGCTGCGGGAGCTGGCCACGCGCAGCACGGTGCTCAGCTTTGATTGGGAAAATGTCTCGGTCAGCGCGCTGCGCGCCGCACTCAAGGGCCTCAAGACCCGCGCCGCGCCGCCGCTGCGCGCGCTCGCCACCGGGCAGGATCGCCTGGCCGAGAAGCGCCTGTTTGAACGGCTTGGGATCCCCACCACGCGCTACGCCCCGGTCAGCTCACGTGGCTCGCTTGCGGCTGCAATGCGCAGGATCGGATTGCCGGCGGTCATCAAGACGCGGCGCATGGGCTATGACGGCAAGGGCCAGCGCGTCGTGCGCAGCAGCACTGAGGCACACGCAGCCTTTGAAGCCCTCGGCGCCGTGCCGCTGCTGTATGAAGAGTGGATCGGCTTCGAGGCCGAAGTCTCGGCCATCGGGGCGCGAGGCCGGCGCGGTGAGCTGGCCCTCTACCCCTTGAGCCGCAATTTCCACAGCGATGGGATCCTGCGCCTCAGTCTCGCCCCGTGGGAGGATCCAGCACTGGAGCGCCTCGCCAAGCGCCATCTGCGCGCGCTGCTGGCCGAGTTTGCCTATGTCGGCGTGCTGGCGATCGAATTCTTCGTGCGCGGTCGGCGCCTGATCGCCAATGAGCTTGCACCGCGGGTCCATAATTCCGGCCACTGGACCATCGAGGGGGCGCAGACCAGCCAGTTTGAGAATCACCTGCGCGCGATCAGCGGGCTGCCCCTCGGTGCAACCGGCGCGCGCGGCTACTCGGCCATGATCAATCTGATTGGTGAAATCCCCGCCGCCGGCAAGCTGCTGGGTTTCCCCGGGCTGCACCTGCATGATTATGGCAAGAGTGCGCGCGCTGGCCGCAAGGTCGGCCATTGCACGCTGATTGAGACCGATGCCGGGCGCCGCGACCTGCGCGCACGGCAGCTTGTGCGCGAGCTCTACCCGGGGCTGGCGGCGATCCCGTAATATCCGCCTTAAGGGATCGCCCGCGCTTCCCTGGGCTCCATGGACGGGGCAGGCTCGCAGCTCAAGGCTTCGCATGTATCTAGACACCTTCAAACTCAAAGAGCTGCCCTTCCGGCTGAGCCCCGATCCGCAGTTCCTGTACCTGAGCAAGGCCCATGCACGCGCCAAGGCGTACATGGAATCGACTGTGTGGTTCACCGATGGCTTTGTGGTGATCACCGGCGAGATCGGCTCGGGCAAGACCACGCTGATCGAGACCTTCCTCTCGGAGCTGGAAAAAGACGTGGTCGTAGCCCAGATCAATCAGACCCAGGTCTCGGCACTCGAATTCATCCAATCGCTCCTGGTGCAGTTTGGTTTCACGCCCTTTCGAATGAAGAAGATCGAACTGCTGGCCACGCTCAATCAGTTCCTGATCGAACAGTATGCGGCGCACCGCAAGGTGCTGGTGATCGTCGATGAGGCGCAGAACTTAAGCATGCGCGTGCTCGAGGAAGTGCGGCTGCTCTCGGGCGTCGAGACCACGAAGGAAAAAGTGCTGCAGATCATCCTGGTCGGGCAGCCCGAGCTCAATGACAAGCTCGATTCCCCGGAGCTGATCCAGCTGGCGCAGCGCGTGCGCCTGCGCTTCCATCTGACGCCGCTCTCGGCCGAGGACATGCAGGCCTACATCCGCCACCGCCTCGAGATTGCCGGCTCGCAGGGGCGCGAGATCTTTGCACCCGAGTGTTTCGAGCTGCTGTATCGCTACACCGGGGGCGTGCCGCGCCTGATCAACACGCTGTGCGATACCGCGATGCTCTCGGCCTTCAATGTCGATGCCGACACGGTCAGCACCGCGGATGTGGAAGCGGCGATTGCCGAGCTGCAGTGGAGCGACTTTGCCACACGCATGGCCGCGCGCGTGCGCGCGGCCGCGGCCGCACCGCGCCGCTCGGATGAGCTGCCGGAACTCGAACAATCCGAGCCCAGCAGCGGGCAGCCGCTGGCGCGCCTGCTGATTGCCACCGGTGGCCGCCCGGTGGCTGAGCGCAACCTGCATCCGGGGCGGCTGCTGATCGGGCGCACCTCGGGGAATGATCTGAAGATCGATGGGCATTTCATCAGCCGCCACCACTGCCAGATTCTCACGACCGAGCGCCTGTGCGTGCTCGAGGATCTGAACAGCACCAATGGCGTGTTCATCAAGTCCAAGCGCATCCGGCGTCACAACCTCAATGACGGCGATGTGGTCACGGTCGGTGATCACGAGCTGATCTATGTGGACGAGCGCACCACGCGCGGCACCGGCAATCAGACCCACATCGAGGATACCGACTCGCACCCGATCCTGAAGGATCATGGCGAGACCGAGATTATCGATGATCCTGAGGAGTCCGATGAGCGCGCCAGCGAGACCGGACCGGTGCGGGCCGCTACCGAGCAGCCCTAAGAGCGCCTCAGCTTTAGCTCGTGCCGCCGACGGTGAGCCCATCGATACGCAGCGTCGGCTGCCCGACCCCCACGGGCACGCTCTGCCCGTCCTTGCCACAAGTGCCGATGCCATCATCGAGCTTAAGATCATTGCCGACCATGCTCACCCGCGTCAGCACATCCGGGCCATTGCCGATCAGGGTCGCGCCGCGGATCGGCGCGCCGAGCTTGCCACCCTCGATCAGGTAGGCCTCGCTGGCGCTGAATACGAACTTGCCCGAGGTGATGTCCACCTGGCCGCCGCCGAAGTTGACCGCATAGATACCACGGTCGACCGAGCGGATGATTTCCTCGGGCGCATAGGAGCCCGCCCTCATGTAGGTATTGGTCATGCGCGGCAACGTCACGTGGGCAAAGGATTCGCGGCGCCCGTTACCGGTCGACTTCGTGCCCATCAGCTTGGCGTTGAGCTTGTCCTGCAGGTAGCCGCGCAGCACGCCATCCTCGATCAGCGTCGTGCACTGCGTCGGTGTGCCCTCATCATCGATGTTCAGCGAACCGCGCCGGCCCGGCAGCGTGCCATCATCGACGACGGTGCAGCCTGGGCTTGCCACGCGCTCGCCAATGCGCTGGCTGAAAGCCGAGGTCCCCTTGCGATTGAAATCCCCTTCCAGGCCGTGTCCGATCGCCTCGTGCAGCAGGATTCCGGGCCACCCGGAGCCCAGGACCACGGTCATCATGCCGGCCGGGGCACCAATCGCCTCAAGATTCACCAGCCCCTGGCGCACCGCCTCGCGCGCGAGCTTGAATGGCCGATCCTCCTCGAACATCTCGGCCAGACCGCAACGCCCGCCGCAGCCGGCGTAGCCCTGCTCACGCCGCCCGTTCTGCTCCACGATCACCGAGACATTCATGCGCACCAGCGGCCGCACGTCAGCCGCAAGGCCGCCATCGCTGCTGGCCACCAGCACCAGTTCATGCACGGCATGCAGGCTTGCCATGACCTGCACGACGCGCGGATCCATGCGGCGCGTTTCCTTATCGATGCGCTCGAGCCACGACACTTTTTGCGCATCGGTCAGATCGCGCAACGGATCGACCGCCGGATACAGCTGGTGCCCGTGCACGCCGTTCCAGGCCTGCACGCCGCCGCGTGCCGGGCCGCTGCTGATCGCGCGCGCCGCGCGCGCCGCCTCTTCCAGCGCCGGCAGTATGATTTCATCCGAATAGGCAAAGCCGGTGCGCTCCCCGGCCAGTGCCCGCACACCCACGCCCTGCTCGATGCTCGCGCTGCCTTCCTTGACGATGCCATCCTCGAGCGCCCAGGACTCTTCCTGCGAGACCTGGAAGTACAGGTCCGCCGAATCGACCGCATTGCCGAGGATCATCTCCAGCGCGCGCGTGATGCGCTGCTCATCAAGGCCGGCGGGCGCCAGGATATTACGGCGTGCCAGCTCCAGCGGCTCAGGCACAATCGGCAGGGCGGTCGCATTCATCGGCAGTTCCTTGGCGGTAACAGCTCTACTCTAAAGGGCTCGACCTACAGCACCCGATGCTGCAGGGCAGGAAATTTACGGCGCGTCTCGGCTTGCGCCGCAAGATCGATGGGCGCGCTGACCACGCCCTCGCCCTCGGCGATTTCGGCGCTGACCGCACCCCAGTAGTCGGCGATCAGGCTGTGGCCCCAGGTAGCGCGGCCATTCGGGTGTGTCCCGCACTGTCCACTGGCCACAACGTAGCACAGGTTCTCTATGGCGCGGGCCCGCAGCAGGGTTTCCCAGTGGGCGCGCCCGGTCGGCACCGTGAAGGCCGAAGGGATGGAGAACCACTGGGCCCCTTCGGCCTGCAGGGCCCGGTACAGCTCGGGGAATCGCATGTCATAACACACCGACAATCCAAGCCGTCCGGCCGGGGTATCGAGCACCACGATACTCGCCCCGGGGCGCATGTAGGCCGACTCGCGATAGCTCTCCGCCGGGCCCGGCACATCGACATCGAACAGGTGGATCTTGTCGTAGCGCGCCACGCGCGCGCCTTTATCGTCATAGACCACGCAGGCGGCCGCGAGGCGCCCGTCTTCGGGCGCATGGATCGGGATCGTGCCCGCAACGATCCACAGCTTCAGATCCTGCGCGGTGCGCGCGAGAAACTCCTGGATCACGCCCGCGCCATCGGCTTCGGCGATTGCACGCCGCTCGGCATCGTGGCGCGCCATCATCGCGAAATTCTCGGGCAGCACCGCGACCCGCGCGCCCTCGCCGGCCGCGCGCGCCAGCAGGCTCCCGGCGGTGGCCAGGTTCGCATCCCGGTCCGAGCCCGAGCACATCTGCACCGCGGCGACCTTGACGCTCTGGTTGTCGTTCGCGTCCATGGCTGTTAAGACTCCTTGTCCAGCGCCGCTTCAGGCCAGGACCACATCGTACTGCTCGATAGTGTAGAGCGCCTCGGCCTGCAATCGTATCGGCCGCCCCAGCTGCAGCTCCATTTCCGCCAGCGCCGGCGCCTCCTCATCCAGCAGGCGCTCGATGACCTCCGGGTGCGCCAGGATCAGCAACTGCTCGACATCAAACTGGCGGCACTGGCGCAGCACCTCGCGGTAGATGTCATGACAGATGCTCTCGACACTCTTGATGAAGCCGCGCCCGGCGCAGGTCGGACACGGCTCGCACATCAGGTGTTCAAGGCTCTCGCGGGTGCGCTTGCGCGTCAACTGCACCAGCCCCAGTTCCGAGACGCCGGCGACCTGATTCTGCGCCCGATCCCCGGCCAGCGCCGACTGCAGTGCCGCAAGCAGCTGCTCGCGGTGCGAGAGATCCTCCATGTCGATGAAATCGATGATGATCATGCCGCCCAGGTTGCGCAGCCGCAGCTGGCGCGCAATGGTCACGGCCGCTTCGAGATTGGTGCGAAAGATCGTTTCTTCAAGATTGCGGTGCCCGACATAGCCGCCGGTGTTCACATCCACCGTGGTCATCGCCTCGGTCTGATCGATGACGATGTAGCCGCCACTCTTGAGCATCACCTTGCGCTCGAGCGCCCGCGTGATCTCCTCCTCGATGCCGTGCAGGTCAAAGAGTGGGCGCTCGCCGGCGTACAGCTCGATGCGATCGGCGACCTCGGGCATGAAGGTCGCGGCAAACTGCAGCATCTCGGCATGCTCGGCCGCCGAATCCACCAGCACGCGGCGCACATCCGCTCCATGCTCATCGCGCAGCACGCGCACCGCCAGTGGCAGATCCGCATGCACCAGCGTCGCCGGCTGCACGTACAGGCAACGCTGCTGCACGTGCTCCCACAGGCGCGCCAGATACAGCATGTCCTCGCGCAGCGCGTCGCTGCCCGCCTGCTGTGCGGCCGTGCGCAGGATGTAGCCGCCGCTACCATCACCGGCAAGCTCGCGCACCATCGCACGCAGCCGCTCGCGCTCCTCGGGCTCCTCGATGCGCGAGGACACGCCCACTCCGCTGCCGCGCGGCATGTAGACCAGCAGCCGCGATGGCAGCGAGATGAAGGTGGACAGACGCGCGCCTTTGCTGCCGAGCGGATCCTTGAGCACCTGCACCAGCAGGTCATCGCCCTGGCTCAACAGGCGGTTGATGTCTTCGATGGGCGGTACGCCGCCCTCGGCATCGGCCGGGGCGGAGCGGGCAATGTCAGCGGCATGCAGGAACGCAGTGCGCTCGAGTCCGATGTCGACGAAGGCGGCCTGCATGCCCGGCAGCACGCGCGAAGCGCGGCCCTTGTAGAGGTTGCCGACAATGCCACGGCGACTGGCGCGCTCGATGTACAGCTCCTGCAGCACACCGTTTTCCACCAGCGCCGCGCGCGTTTCGCGTGGAATCACATTGACGAGGATCTCGCGGGTCACGCCTGCTCCTTCCAGCCCAAGCTCACGCCGTGCTCCCCAAGGAGCGCAGCGGTCTCAAACAACGGCAGCCCCATGACGCCCGAGTAACTGCCGTGCAGCTCGGCCACGAACACCGCGCCGCGTCCCTGGATCGCGTAGCCACCGGCCTTGTCAGAGGGCTCGCCGGTGTCCCAGTAGGCGAGCGCCTCG
>Ga0302325_10000801_pt1 | contig 84141 bp, 72 predicted proteins | sample Palsa_T0_2_FD_201948 | JGI IMG/M metagenome (GOLD analysis project Ga0302325, IMG submission 201948) | Peat permafrost microbial communities from Stordalen Mire near Abisko, Sweden - Palsa_T0_2 | ecosystem: Environmental > Terrestrial > Soil > Palsa > Peat permafrost | place: Sweden: Abisko... | reverse complement strand
GGAAAGTCTTACCTGAAACAAAAGGAAAATCTTTGGAGTCCATTCAGAAGGAACTTGGCATTTCTTAATGGTGCATTTCCTTGAACTCTTTTTGAAGAATCTTCCATTCCAAGACCGATAAGCCGATTTATTTTTTATATTTATCCATAGAAACGAGGCCTGCCCAATATTTCCCACTTACAACATGCAAATATGCAAGCCAGTGAGCTGCTCAATACCTACTATGTGGATACCGGTACATGGGATGAAATGTACGCAGACGCTGCCGTACGAGAGCAATATAAAGGCGTCGTAGACTTTATGCAGCAAATGAGCATAGAGGAATTGAACAAAAAGGAAGAAATGGCCCGGGGTCTTTTTATGAGTCAGGGCATTACCTTCACTGTATACAGCAGCGGGGAAGGGATTGAAAAGATATTTCCATTCGATATTATCCCCCGCATCATTACCGCCGCCGAATGGATCTTTATTGAAAAAGGGATCAAACAAAGGCTGAAAACTTTAAACCTGTTCCTCAAAGATGTTTACAACGACCAATTCATTCTAAAGGACGGAATAGTCCCGATTGAAATGATCTACAGTTGCCCGCATTACTTGCGTGAAATGCATGGGTTTCCCGTACCTCATGATATTTATGTCCATATTGCCGGCATTGACCTTATCCGAAACAACGATGGCAGTTTCTACATCTTGGAAGATAACCTCCGCACCCCCAGCGGAGTAAGTTATATGTTAGAAAACAGGGAAATCAGTAAACGCCTTTTTCCGGATTTATTACCCAAGAATAATGTCCGCACGGTAACTGAGTATCCGAATATCCTCCACAAAAACCTAGTAACCTTATCGCCCAGGCAGATCAGCAACCCGACAATCGTTGTACTTACACCGGGAATATATAATTCGGCCTATTTTGAACACACGACCCTGGCCCGGTTAATGGGCGTGGAGTTGGTGGAAGGCCGCGACCTCGTGGTCGATAATCACCGGGTATATATGAAGACGACAGCTGGATTGCAACAGGTCGATGTAATTTATAGAAGGGTCGATGATGAATTTCTCGATCCACTGGTTTTTAACCCTGGAAGCATGCTGGGGGTGGCCGGGATTATGAGCGCTTATAGAAAAGGAAATGTGGCGATTGTCAATGCTGTGGGGAATGGGGTTGCTGACGACAAAGCGATTTACACTTATTTGCCGGCTATGATTAAATATTACCTGAATGAAGAACCTGTCCTGAAGAATGTCCCGACCTATCAGTTGGGAAGCACTGATGAAAAAGAATATGTATTTGAGAATATGAACAAAATGGTAGTTAAGAAAACAAATGAAAGTGGAGGTTATGGGATGTTAATGGGTCATACCGCCAGCGATGAAGAAATATCCAAGTACAAGTTAGAGATCCTGAAAGATCCACGGCAGTATATTGCCCAACCCATCATCAGCTTATCTTCTTCGCCGTGCTATATTAACGGGACCCTGCAACCCAGAAGGGTGGATCTCAGGCCTTATGCCTTATGCGGACCCGATGGGATACAAATTGTTCCAGGAGGATTGACCAGGGTAGCCCTAAAAAAAGGGTCCCTTGTCGTGAATTCCTCGCAGGGCGGGGGCAGTAAAGACACTTGGGTATTGGCGATATAATCTTTGAACGATGAAAACCCAATTCTCAAAAACCTAAAGAAATCTATGCTAAGCAGGGTTGCCGATAGCTTATATTGGATGAGTCGCTATATCGAACGTGCAGACGGCATTTTGCGAATGTTGAAAATCAACTACGCTTCCTCCCAGGATGAACTGCATGAATTCTCATGGAAACCGGTACTGCTGATATTCACCTACATGGAAGAGGAGCAGGCGAGTGCCATTTCAAACCATTCCAGGGAAGTCCTCCAATACATGGTAACTGGAAAAGAAAACCCAAACTCGGTTCTAAATATGGTCACTCATGCAAGGGAAAATGCCCGGAGTGTGCAGGATCACATCACCAAAGAACTCTGGCAGTGCCTCAATGACTTTTATCATACCATTAGGGACGAACGATTGGCCGAATCATTACAAAGAGAAGATCCCGTGACCGTTTTGGATGTTTTGATCAAACAGGGATTGCTTTATTATGGCACCACGGATATCACGATGGCAAGGGGGGAAGGTTATGCATTCATGAATATTGGCAAACTCCTTGAACGAGGAGTCCAGTCCGCAGATATACTGGATATAAAATTTAGTGATCTCCAATATGACTTTACCAAAACCGACACCATGTATTGGAAATACCTGCTGCTGTCCATTTCGGGTTACGAACTGTACCTCAAAACCTACAGGAGCGGATTTGAAGCAAAGAATGTGGTTGAACAAATCGTCTTAAATAATGATTTTCCCAGATCGGTCATCTATTCTATTAATCAATTACACAGGTATTTTGAAAGATTGAAGAGTGATGGTAATGCAGAAGGATTTAGGAAGATCGATTTTATGATTGGTAAAATAAAAAGTAAAGTAAAATATTCAACAGTGGAAACCATTATGGAGGAGGGCCTTCATGCCTACCTAAACACCGTAAAAGAAGAACTTTATGAGGTGGCCAATGCGCTCGACCAATATTATTTTGCCTACAGTTGATCTTGTTTTCGTTTTATCCATTGTAGTCAGACTTGCTATTTCATAACAATCGAAATTCATCAAATGCCCCGTTTCAAAATTCACCATAGGACTAAGTACACTTATGAGTCTCCAGTAAGGGACAGCGCTAATCAGATTGTACTCTTCCCTATTAAAGACGAATACCAGGAAGTACTGAAAGACGAATTGAAAATCACAGGCGATCCGGAGCTGGAAATTTTCAAGGATTTTTATGGCAATGAGATTGGTTCCTTTATGCGCGCAGAGCCACATGAAGAACTTATCATTGATTCAAAAATTGAAGTCATCACAAAACTAAGGCCGGAACCGGTTGACAGCCTTCCCTCTATTGAACAATGGGAACAACTGCTACAGCTCAGATTCCAGGCCCCATATATTGATTTTCTAAAGCAAGAGCAGTTTGATGCCCTTGAAGAGCTAAAACAAGTAGCCATCAGCAGTCAGAACAAAGGTATTACTCCCCTTTCAGCATCACTGGAATTAACGGGATTTGTCTTTAAGAATTTCAAGTATATCAAAGGGGTTACCAATGTTGAAACGACCCTGGATGAAATATGGAAAATAAAGGCAGGTGTTTGCCAGGATTTCGCCCATATCCTTCTGATGATGTTGCGCATGATTCATATACCTTCCAGATATGTCAGCGGTTATATTTGCCCAGGGGTAGGCGGCATGCGTGGCGAAGGCGCAACGCACGCCTGGGTTGAAGCCTATATTCCATTCTATGGCTGGATCGGCTTCGATCCCACAAATAATTGTATAACTGCCGGTAACCATGTCCGTTTGGCCGTTGGCCGTAATTTTAGTGATTGCTCCCCTGTAAAGGGTACCTATAAGGGGCAATCCAGCCATGTACTGGAAGTAAGTGTATCCGTATCATACGAAGACGGAAGGACTACGGAAGACGAAAACACGGTTTTAACCACCCAGCCCTCAAAGAATAAAGCTGAACAAAATTCCTATCGCAGGTATATGGAGATGATGCAGCAACAGCAACAGTAAGTCCTCAATTACTAAATTTGGCACCCGGTGGGGGACGGTAGTCCCCGAAGGGGATTTCCAATAATCTCCCTATATGATTATTCTCCTCTTCTTTCATGCATGAATCGATTCCATATTGCAGAATCTGAGTGTGTTTCAGGTGCACAAAAGTCCCGAAAATGCGGTCCCAAAAAGAAAAGATATTCCCATAGTTGGTATCAGTCAGCGGTTGCTGATAATGGTGATGTACCTTATGCATGCCGGGAGATACAATGATCCAGGCCAGTATATTGTCAAACCATTTTGGCAGCGAAATATTGGCATGATTGAACTGCGAAAATAAGACCGATAAAAATTGATAGAGGAAAATCAGCCATATAGGCGCTCCTGATATGACCACCGCGATAAAAGTAAATAATGCCCTGAAAACACTTTCCACCGGATGATGGCGGTTTGCTGTCGTTGTATCCACCCAGGTATCCGTATGGTGCACCAAATGAAATTTCCACATCCATTTTACTTTATGCTCAATCCAATGGATCAGCCATGAACCAATCAGGTCAAGGATCATTAGACCAAGCAGGGTATATAACCAAACAGGCATAGCTATTAAGTTCAATAGACCCAGTTTCCTATGATAAGTGTAGTCACTTCCGAGTACGATCAGAAAAGCAAAAGCAAGATTAACAATGACAGTGGTCAGGGTAAAGAAAAGGTTCAATCCTGCGTGACGCAATTTGTTATAACGCAAACGAAACATGGGGATAATTCCTTCAATTGCCCAAAAAAACAAAATGCCGCCAACAAGCATGGCTAACCGTTGCAAGGAATGGATATGCTCAAAAAAATAAATGATCCTCTCCATAAAAATCAATTCAATTGGATATTTAGATACAGCTAAATTGCACGCAGGTGATTATTATCTACCTCATCCAACAGTTCCATAGCCTGCTGAGCCTGCGAGACATCGACCATCAGCTTCATCCCACCGATCGCAGGACTAAGCAAGGGATCAATAGTAATGGTATATTCGTCCGCCAAGTGGCAATTGATGCCCTCACTCTGCAACATAGCCAATTGAATATGGGCATTGATATAATTGTCAAAAGAGCGGAGTTGGACAAAATTCATGGTACAAATAAATATTAGCTACGATAATTGACTGATGGCTCCCTTCAGCTGTAAAAACATTTTCGGAATATCTTCTTTGTGGCAAGTACCTACGCTCAACCGATACCAGGGCGAATTCTTTTCAGCGCCAAAAGAAGAGAAAGGAACCACGGCTAGTTTTGCTTCGTCCAAAATATAAGTGGTGACGTCGGTCTGATATTGCAATAACCTGCCTTTAGATGTCTTTTTTCCGGAAAGCTCCAGTTTTATGGTCAGGTATATGGTTGCCTGCGGCGCAATGGCGTCCACCTGATAGCCTTCTTTCTTAAGTCGTATAAAACCGTCGTAAATGGCATGAAGTCTTTCCTCAATCTCTTTTTTAAAAAACTTTAGATACTCATCAATCGGTTTAGCCTGAAGTAAAAATCGTGCAGTCGCTTTTTGTTCGGCCATAGGACTCCAGGCACCGATATGAGTCAAAATTGCTTTCATCTTGTCAATTACCACAGGCGGACCGAATGCCCACCCAACACGAAGGCCCGTAGAAGCAAATACTTTGCTGATCGCATCGATATAAATCGCATACTCACGCATCGCTGGTCTCAGGGAAACAGGATCATAATGCCTGATGGATCCGTAAGTAAGGTGCCAGTACATCTGATCATACATCATGTACAATTTCTTTTCCTTTCTTCCACGACGTGCATTTTCCTCAAGCACCATGTCGCAGATATCCTCCAGATCTTTTTTGGTAATGGTCGTTCCAGTAGGATTCTGCGGAGAGCAAAGGCTGATGAGGGTTGCTTCCCGGATATGAGGTGCCACATCAGCAGCTGAGGGCATGAAATGATTAGACGCCGAGGTCTCGATCACGATGTGCTCGCCCCCAACGAAATGCGCATAGTGATTGTTATTCCAGGAAGGAACAGCATAGATAATTTTGTCCCCTTTATCAGCAATTGCCCTGAATAAAGAATAAATCAGCGGGCGGCCTCCCCCGGCTACCAGGATATCTGCAGGGGAATAATCCAGTCCCTGTCTTTCCTTAAGAAAAATTGAAATAGATTCCCTCAAATCCAAATTGCCTTCAGCCGCAGGATAATTGGTATAATGTTGTCTATAGGCCTGAACGATTTCATCTTCCAATTCCTTTGGAATTGGAAAAATCTTCGGATCAAAGTCACCCACCGTAAAATTGTAGATTTTCTCCCCTTGCCGGATTTTCTCCCGTATCTCACCACCAAGTTTCACGATTTCCGAACCGATCAGTGTTTCAGACAAATAAGAAAGCTTCATAGACGTTGAACAAGTTAACCATAAAGTTAAGGGTTAGATCTGATCATCAGTCAGTAAACAAAGACCCGAGCAAGAAAGTTATAAAAAATGAAAGACCGAAAAATCTATTCGCTTTTTATTCTCGGAGGAACTGTTGGGAAACTAAGCCTTTGGAACCTATATAACCTGTTTACGGGAGCCAACAAATCCACTTTCATTGATCAATTTCTGTATAGATCAGTTCATGCCTTTGAATTCACTGAAAAAATACGCCATGCTTTAGAAGGTAAAGCGAAGAGTTGGTATTTGAATTAATAATCAACTTCCCTCTGGGTATTCCGGGGGGAAGTATCATTTAAACCCAATCCTAGTAAGAATCTCTTTAAATCTTGGGTCATCATGCAATGGGCTAAAAAGTGGGTCAACTTTAAGCCAATACATCTCCACTTCATGATCTCAAAGCCCGAAAACGAAATAGGTCCAATTTTTTTTGGAACTGTTAAAAATAAATTTGCGCAAGTCAAAACTTGCGCATTTCTTTGCAAGAAATTACTTGCGCATTATGACACAAACGAGAGACATCTTTCAGGCAATAGCAGATCCAACCCGTAGGCAAATTATAGGTATGCTGGCTCGGAAATCACTCAATGTTAATGCTATTGCCAAGGAGTTTGATATTACCCGACAAGCAGTTTCATTGCATGTACAATTCCTTAACGATTGTGGTCTTATTGTAATCAAACAACAAGGCAGGGAAAGATATTGCGAAGCTAAACTCGAAAAATTAAATGAAGTAACAGACTGGGTAGATCAATACCGAAAATATTGGGACAATAAACTTGACTCATTGGAAAGTTATCTAGCTAAAATTCAAAAAAAGAAAAAATAGAAAGATGGAAAAGTACAATACATTCAAACAAGAAGAGAACATTCTTATACATACAAGAATTCTTGATGCTCCAAGGGATTTAGTTTGGGAAGTATGGACCACCCCGGAACATATAAAAGAATGGTGGGGGCCAAATGGTTTTTCGCTAACTACAAAATCAATGAATGTAGAACCAGGCAAAATTTGGGATTCTATTATGCATGGTTGGGGACAGGATTTTGATAACAAAATTGAGTACGTGGAGGTAAAAAAACCTTCCCTTTTATCTTATAGACATTTTGGCGAAAGCGAAGATTATAACTTTACAGTTTCTATTTTATTCGCAGAGGTTGAAGAAAAAACATTACTGACAATGAAGTCAATATTTAAGTCAAAAGCAATTATTGAAGAACTGAATAGACGGGTCAATGCAATTGAAGGTGGTAAGCAAACTTTAAATCGACTTGAGAACTATCTTAAAATATTAGTTAATGAACAAGGACATGAATAAAATAATTTTAGCAATGGGCATTCAAAACTAAATATTAAACTAAAAGAAAAATGAGCAAAATTATCTTTGACAGCGGAATATCACTTGACGGCTTTTTCGCAGGTGATAACAGAAGCCCAAACAACCCAATGGGCGGCGTTTCAGCAAAAATTCATAATTGGATGTTTAAACAAAAAGCATTTTGGAAAAACATCAATATGGAAGGCGGTGAAGAATACGGTGCAGACAGTAAATTAATTGATGATGTATTTGCAAGAACAGGTTCTTACATTATGGGAAAACGAATGTTTGAAGAAGGCGAAGTTCATTGGAAAGAAGATTTATACAAAGCAGATGTTTATGTTCTGACACACGAAAAACGCGATCCTTGGGTTCAAAAGGGGACAACGACTTTTTATTTCATCAATGATGGAATACAAAGTGCATTAGAAAAAGCAAGACAATCAGCCAAAGGAAAAGACATAAGAATACAAGGTGGTGCCAATACTATTCAACAATTTCTCAATGCAGGGCTTGTGGACGAATTTTTTATTCACATTGCCCCTGTTTTTTTAGGAAGTGGTATCCGTCTGTTTGACGGCATTGACAAAGACAAATATGATATTCAAATTGCAGAAGTAATACCATCAGACTTGACAACACATTCAAGATATAAACTGACGAAGAAATGAAAACAACTACTGCCAACAAATGTATTTGCAAAAACAGGGCTGGACAATCAATGAATTCCCTGCCTTCGCAAATACTTGAACGTTTGGCAGTCATTTACAAACACGTTACAGGAAGGACATCTCCTGCTTGTCTGGCCGGAAGGATACGTATATCCCCCGCAATAGAAATTCTAATTTTTACAGTACTTCGAACCTACTAATTATTTGATAACCAAGCTTTAGTTCAAAGAAGAATAAATTGTTGAAAATAATTCGAATAAGAAAACGCCTTCAAATCCAATGACTTGAAGGCGTTTCAATTTTCCAGCGGAGAAGCAGGGATTACCTTCGCCCGCTCCCGCAAAGCTCGGTGATCCCGTTTAAAGGGAGGCTTCATCAAAAGAACGACAGTACCGCACTACTTGCGCTATTTTTTGTTCCCGTACGCTTTGGCGAACAAGTTCGCCTCGCTTCCGGAAACAAAAAATGCCCCCGCTCGATGAGCGAGGGCACTGTCATTCTTTTGCTGGCGGAGAGAGGGAAAAGAACCTTATTCTCTATGAATTTATAATCAATATATTAGGATACCTGTAAAATGGTAGTCATGGATTGCTCAAGTCCAAAGATCGTATATGCATTCTGTCATCGTAAAGATAAAGAATAGACTGTAAATTATAAAATAGTTCTACCAGTGGATATTTTTTGAAGACAAAAACTCGCAAATAATCAACTCGTCATCGGACTCTACAAATACCACTGTATATTTCTTTTTATAGGGAACACATCTGTACCCCAATAAAGCCCTTCCTGGTTACCTGCAAGTAGCATGACTTCTTCTAGGATCAGAGAGTTTAATGAAGAAATCATATACATTGTCAGCAAATTTCTCGGCAGTAGCCACTAAGCCTTTTGATTCAATATACCATGCTATCTCTGCAATGCCATCGGCTGCCGATTGCTTAACAATTATTTCGCGGCGGCCCACTTTCTTATTAACTTTTTGCTATATGCCCTAGCCTCTTCAATCGACAATGTCTTTTCTGGCCTTGTTTTTAAGGCTGCCTTTTTCTGTAATGCCTGGTAGCTTTCTGCGGGAATAACAACATAAGATTTATTATCAATGACAAGTTTGTTCATAACCTGCTATTTTCTTCAAATTTACAAAACTTCCGTGAGAATTCAATTCTCGGCCATGTATTCTGGTCGATCACCAAAGGGAAAAATCAAGGCCGTTCATGATCTTAGAAAGACAGCTGAAGGAATGCCAGAAATATGATCAGCCGCCCATGAACACCTCGGTATTGATGGGAACATCCTCCTGGAATATGCCTAAATGAAAGTGGCTGAAACGGGGTTCGCGAGGAGGAAGGATTTGGACTTTTTTGGTTGCGAATGGCTCATAAAATTCAAAAGGGCAGAAAGATTTGTATTCCTTCGAGCCCAATTGTGTTCAAATCGATCTAAATTTTCAGCGGAGAGAGAGGGGGAAGGAACCTTACCACTTTCCGCGCTTATTTTCAATGTCTTGGGCTCGGTGGGTTTATGCCAAATTCAGCAGTCCTAACTTGGATTTGATTAACTTAGATTCCTGATTCATGATCTGACATTTTGGGGGTTGATTAATAAGTGCGGTAACTTAAAGTTAACCCCTATTGTCAGATCAAGTCTTGACTAATTCAAATGAGAAGCTGTCTAACCATTATGCTGGTGCTAGTCATGTGGTCGGGCTATTCGCAGTCGCAGGTATGCCCCCTCAACATCGACTGGTCATCAGGTACCTTGACGCATTGGTTCGCCTATACCGGCAACAATGCGGGGGGGAATGGTCCAAGCGCTATTAAGCAGGAGTATGACTCCATCTTGCCGGCTCCAGGGGGCACGATCGGCGCTACCGTCATTCTCGAGTACGATGCATACAAGACGACCGGTATCGAGGTGATCACCTCCAATTATGTCGATCAGCTGGCGAATTTATCGGCTATTCCGACGATCAGTGGATATCAATACACCACATCGGTGCGGATCGGATCAACCCTTGTCGATACCGGCGAGCTGCCGACGGGGGGTTATATACGGGGCCTTGGAATGACGTTTACCGTGCCGCCCGGGCCCGGCAGCGTGCCTTATACGCTGACCTATGCCTACGCACTCGTGATGAGCAACGGTTTCCATCCCAACAACGAGCAGCCTCAATTTTCCGTCACGCTCCTTGCGGGCGGTTCAGTCGTCAGTTGTGCCTCGCCGGTGCATTATCTGCCAACGGCAAAGGGCCCCGGAGGGTCTCTCGACACGTCCGATGCGAAAGCGCAGGGATTTTACATTATCCCGACTATGGCGCCGGCGCCATTCACAATGGCGAAGGCGTGGTCGGAAGTGTCCATCAATCTGGCCCCGTACCGGGGACAACAGGTCTCATTGATATTCGAGGCGGACAACTGCGTTCCGGGCGGTCATTTTGCTTATGCCTACGTGGCGATTCGCAGCAGGTGTTCGGTAGGCCTGGGTGCGCCTGTCATCTCCGGCGATACGGTTCTTTGTTCCAATATGCCGGTGCAGTATTCCGTTCCCGCGGTGTACGGAGAGGTTTATCAGTGGGTAGTGCCACCCGGCTGGTCCGTTCTTCCAGGCGGAAACAGTAGTCCCACCGTAAAAGTCCAAACGGGAATTACACCAGGCACCCTCGTTCTCCACACTCAATATGGCTGCGATACCTTTCTGTCTTCTTTGAATATAGTCACCACTCCGCCGACGATAGCCGGTCCGATCGGCGGCGGTACGGAAGTCTGCACGGGGGTCAATTCGGCCACCCTGACCTCGGCGGGAAACCTGGGAAGCGTACTGGGATGGCTGGCGACAACCGACGGAGCGGACTATACCGCGATCAACGATACAACCTTGCAGTATACCGCTCTGAATCTCGATAGGACCACGACTTTCCGGGCGATTATCCAGAACGGATCCACCTGCGCAGTCGATACGAGTTCCGGCGCGACTGTCGTGGTCGATCCGGTGAGTATTGGCGGAGCCATATCTCCTACCGATCTTCAATACTGCAAAGGCGAGCAGGTAGGCGCGGCGCTGAGCCTGGCTGGACAAACAGGTGCGCCGGTGGACTGGCAGATGTCGCCGGACAGTGTCCATTGGACAGATGTCACGCCTGTGGATACAACGGAAACGTATACGTTAAGCAATATGGCGGCGTCGACCTTTTTCCGGGTACTGGTGCAAAGCGGCGTTTGTCCGGCGGATACCAGCACGGCCGTGGAGGTCAACTATGTCGATGTTCCTTACCCCCAGGCCAGCCATGCTCCGGCCGATACTGCTATCTGTTATGGCGCCATCGCACCGCTGCGCGCCGAGATCGACGTCGGAACGAACTATGCATGGACGAATGCCGGTACGCTAACCGGTACAGGAGACGGGACGGTCAACGGGCTCCCTGATCAGCTTCAGGTGGTGGCCGCGCCAAAGGGATCGACGACCTACGTGCTTAGCATCGGGAATGCGGGCTGCCCGAATAGCCTGCTGGATAGTTTTATCGTCGCGGTAAATGCGCCGATCGTGGTGAATGCCGGTGGGGATACTTCGGTGACCGTGGGGCAACCGTTGCAGCTGAATGCAAGTTCGGGCGATACCACCACCGCCGGAGGTGACAGCTTCTCCTGGGCGCCGGCGACGGGGCTCAACAATCCTTCCATTGCCAATCCTGTCGCTACGTATAGCACGGCCGATTCGATCCGGTACTTGGTGACGGCGACGGCTTCGGATGGGTGTAGAGGCAGCGCGAGTCTGTTGGTGAAAATATATTCAACGGGAGCCGGAATATTCGTGCCCAATGCGTTTACGCCGGGCAGCGGCACCAACAATATCTTCCGGCCGGTATGCGTGGGTATTGTGGGGTTGACCTATTTCCGTGTTTATAACCGATGGGGGCAATTGGTCTATGAGACCACGCAGATCGGGGATGGATGGGATGGCCGTATCGATGGCCATCTGGCGGAAACAGGAGCCTATGTTTGGTTGGTGCAGGGTAAGACATATCTGGGCGAGGTGATCACCCACCGTGGTACGATGATACTGATCCGTTAATCGGGAGGATTGTATCCGCTTGGACCTCGTTGCCAGAATAAGTGTAGGTGGAGGTCGCGAGGATCTGAGAAGAATGGACTGAAATTCGTAATTTCCCTGAAACTAACACACATGATGTCTTTTCAGCGGACGGCTTATGCGCAAGTAATTAAGATTTTACACATAGGATTTTTATTGATGGCCATAGGTTTTGTTTCCAAGGCTCAGAGCAACAAGGAAAAAGAAACGAGAGAAAAAGAAACGATTAATCCTGACACGGTGGTTGACAGTATTTCGTTTTAGACTAATTAAGTAAACAAAGGACCGTAATTTTGCTAAGAGAAATGTCCTTTACTGGTAGAGGACTTTTTCACTTCTGTTAAAAATTGGCCCAGAATATTTCAAGGTTTTTAATAGGATATATTCAATATAGAAAATACCCAATTGCAAGACTTCTGCATAAACAATAGACGGGATGGATTGGAGGGTTTTTCGTTTTGCTTCCTGGCTGTGAACAATTGCGTTTCGAATTAGCACAATCATTTCTGGGCCATCCATTTTATTATTGCAATACTTAATCGTATTTGACAAGTTTGAAGGAATTGAGGCGGACAAATCGAAAAAGACCAATAGGTCTCGAATTTTGTCAACAGTTCCCAAAACTGCCGCAATCAGCCTCTCTGCCATCTCTGCCGGGTCGTTGAACCCGAAAGAAACTCCTGCACAAAAATAACGATAACTAAAACAAAAAAACAAATCAGTAGGTTCATAAAAATGCCTGTGAATGATAGTTCTTAAACTTATTCAGATAAAGCCCTTTTGTAGGTAATTTGTAAGCACTGCCAACAATCTAAGATCAGCCTTTGACCTGAAACCCTTGCTGGGTATGAGCCATCTATGGGAGTCGAACCCACGACCTGTTGATTACGAATCAACCGCTCTGGCCAGCTGAGCTAAGATGGCTTGTAAACAGGCAAAAATATAGAATCGGATACGGTTTTGTACCTTGCTTATCCTTTAAATTTTCAACCATGCATAAATGGTTTGCGCTTCTGTTGCTTTTACCCAAATTCGTTTCGGCGCAGGATATTTCCATAACCAAGGGATGGAAATTCAAAACGGGAGACCAGGTAAACTGGTCAAGTCCCTTATTTGATGACAGCAGCTGGTCTCCGATATCGATAGGAAAAGCCTGGGAGGTCCAGGGCTATGCGAATTACGATGGGTTTGCCTGGTATCGGCTGCATGTCCGCATACCCTCATCTATTAAAGAGAAAGCTTTTCTTAAGGAAAGGATAAGATTTGATTTGGGGATGATTGACGATGGAGATGAGGTCTTTCTCAACGGCTCATTGATCGGAAAAAACGCTGGGAGACCTGGAGATATCAAACAAGGTTTTTACGATATCCAGAGGTCATATACCTTATTGATAAACGATCCCCGTATACACTGGGACCAGGAAAACCTCATTGCCGTGAGGGTATGGGATGGAGGAGGGGATGGTGGCATGTATGAAGGCAAATATGGGATCAGCGTAGCGGATGTTACTGATTTTGTCAACATTAATACCAAAGGAAATCCCTTTCAATTTGGCACCGGAAAAAAGATTTCAAAAAAATTAATCCTGCAATCCACTGATGAAAAATATGATTTTACGGGAAAGCTGCAGATTAGTATCATCGATCCCGAATCAGGAGCAACAGTATTCAAACAAACCCTAGGAATTGATTTTGCAAAGAACAGACCTTTTGAATATACCTATAGTTCTATACTACCCGAAATCAAATCGTATCTGGCCTCCTATACTTTCCAGGAAGCCAGGAGTGGAAAGGAACTGAATGTGACAGAGGGCATTCCTTACATTTTGACACCACCAGTTTCTGCTGTTCCGAAAATCCATGGCCCCGATATTTTTGGTGTAAGGCCGGGAACCCCTTTTCAGTATAAGATTCCAGCTACCGGAGAAAGGCCATTGCAATTTGAGGTAACAGGCCTCCCTCCCGGATTGTCTTTGGACAAACAATCTGGCATCATAAGCGGTCAATTGAAAGCTCCGGGTTCCATACATATCAGGTTCCTGGTCAAAAATAAATCCGGTTCTGCCTCCAAGGATTTTAAAATAAAGTGCGGAGATCTCATTGGATTGACCCCTGCTTTGGGCTGGAATAGCTGGAACTGCTGGGGTTTGAGTGTCAGCGATGAAAAAATAAAAGCATCCGCCAAGGCCATGGTGGATAAGCTGGCTGATCATGGGTGGAATTATATCAATATTGATGATGGCTGGCAAGACAAACGTAACGGGCAGGGGGAAATCGTCCCCAACAATAAATTCCCGGACATGAAAGCTTTATGTGATTACGTCCATAGCCTGGGGCTAAAAATAGGTATATACTCCTCACCAGGAACCCTTACCTGTGGCGGCTATGCCGGGAGCTACCAACATGAGAAGCAGGACGCGGAAACGTATGGCAGCTGGGGGATAGATTACTTAAAGTACGATTGGTGTTCTTATGTAAAGATCGCGCCATACAAACCTTCCCTGGAAGACTACAAAAAGCCTTATATATTAATGCGAGAGTCGTTGGATAAGGTTAATAGAAACATCATTTTTAGTTTTTGCCAATATGGAATGGGCGATGTATGGAAATGGGGTGCAGAGGCGGGCGGTAATTCCTGGCGTACAACTGGAGATATTACTGACAGTTGGGCAAGTATGTCCGGCATTGGTTTTGAACAAGACAAAAGCGCTCCCTTTACCCAACCTGGTCATTTCAATGACCCGGATATGCTAGTGGTTGGCAAAGTAGGATGGGGACCCGGTCTTCATGATACGCGGTTGTCTCCAGATGAGCAATACACGCATATCAGTTTATGGGCTTTACTCTCGGCTCCGTTACTTATCGGTTGTGATATCAGCCAAGCGGATGATTTTACATTGAATCTCCTCACAAATGATGAAGTCCTTGGCATTGATCAGGATGCACTTTGCAAACCAGCAATAAAAACCGAGCTGTTCGAAGGGTTAGAGGTCTGGATTAAGCCACTCGAAGATGGGAGCCTGGCTATTGGTATATTCAATCTGAGCGATCGGGCAAAAACTGATAAACTTTCCTTTTCGGCGCTTCACCTGGCAACCCGGCTCAAATTAAGGGACATTTGGCGACAAAAAGACTTGGGAATATTTTCGGCTTCGTACCCCTTTACGCTCCCTGCACACGGGGTGCTATTGCTAAAAGCAAAATCAAACCAATAAGTTTTCAATGGACAGGATTTCCGCACCTGAAAAAAGCGGAGTCGGGAGGTTTAGTTGTTGGTAAGGATGTGGATATTACTATCAACCTGGATGTAAAAAAGTCTTAATGAATTTAAGCCTCACAATAAAAAAGCAACCTCCCGGTTGCTTTTTTTATGGCTTTTCAATTTCTTAGGAATGCTTTTGGTTTTCAGCATCATATCTCTTTTCGGCATCCTTTGCTTTCTCAAAATCCAAAACCACTCCATTAATACAATATCGTAATCCTGTTGGAGGAGGACCATCATTAAATACATGACCCAGATGGGATTTACACCTTCCGCAGATCACTTCATTTCTTTCCATGCCATAGGAATTATCCTGGGCGTAAATTATGCTTGTCTTACTGATGGGTTCATAAAAGCTGGGCCATCCGCAACCACTTTCAAACTTAGTATCGCTCCTAAATAAAGGATTGCCACATACTGCGCAATAATAGGTCCCTATTTCATGCGAACCTTCATATTTGCTGGTCCAGGGCCTTTCTGTACCTTTTTGTCTGGCTATATTATACACATCGTTGGGAAGAATCTTCTTCCATTGATCGTCACTTAGATTTACCTGGGAAGAATCACTTCGGGAATACACAGGATTATTATCTTTCTTTTCTGAATTCATATCACTTAATTTCTGTTTATTTGAAGCTTGGGAATCTGTACAGTTTTGGAAAATAACGGCAATCAAAACAACCCAACCATATCTCGTCCATCCTTTCATAAGATTATTTTATATACACAAAGATACGCAGACCAATTTGGCTTGGTTTGTCGTAATAAAGACAAAATCTACTATTAACATTGTTTTTTATGCAGAATACCAGCACTCTATCATTTTTTAAGGAAAAGCCGAAAATGTTAAAGGAACTTTAAACACTGTATATTATATTTGTTTACACCAAGGTTGGGGAGCATCATGTTTAATTTAATTTTATTCGGACCTCCTGGAAGCGGGAAGGGAACACAATCAGAAAGGCTTATGGCCAAATACGGCCTAAAGCATCTCAGCACGGGCGATCTTTTACGTAGTGAGATTGCGGGTCAAACGCCTCTTGGTCAGGCAGCCAAAAGTTTCATGGATAAGGGACAATTGGTTCCGGATGAAGTAGTTATAGAAATGATCAGTTCGGCCCTGGATAATAACCCTCAGAGTAACGGATTCTTATTTGACGGTTTCCCCCGGACAACTGCCCAGGCAGAAGCCTTGGACAAGCTGCTCACGCAAAAGGGAACGGAGATTGCCATCGTCCTGGCATTACAGGTTAGCCCAGAGGAATTGCTCAAACGGTTACTGAACCGAGGGTTGACTTCCGGCCGCAGTGACGATGTTAACGAAGAAGTAATCGTTAACCGGATTGCAGAATACGAACGTAAAACCGCCTCAGTTGCTGAATATTATAAACATTACGGTAAGGTATCTTATATCAAGGGTGAAGGTAATATTGACGAAATCTTTGAATTCTTGTGTAAGAAAATTGATGCAAAAAAATATGCCTGATCGTCTGTTTTTACTTGATTTCACCAGGAATGACCTGAATTTGCTCCTTTTTCCCATTTCTAAGAACACTTAAGGCTGTCCTGATTCCAATGACTTTTTCATTCAGCTCCCTGTGGAGGTCATCTACACTGGCGATTGCCCTGTTCTGGAAAGCGACAATAATATCACCTGGCCGGATATCGCTGTTGTGAAGGCCCTGTTCTGAAACAGTTTCAAAAACATATACTCCTGTCCTTTTTTCCAACCTGTTCGCCGAGACCATCCGTTCTGTCAGATTGACCAGGTGACCCCCAATACCCAAATAGGCCCGCTTGACTCTCCCTTCAATAATGATCTTCCCTGCCACATAAGCTGCAAGTTTGGAAGAAACGGCAAAACAGAGTCCCTGGGCCGAAGCGATGGTCGCTGTGTTCACACCAATCACTTGACCATCAGAATTAATTAAAGGCCCTCCGGAATTGCCTGGGTTCAGTGAAGCGTCCGTTTGTATAATATCATCGATCATCCTACCATTGTTTGCCCTCAGTGTTCTCCCAAGCGCACTGACGACGCCGGCAGTGACTGTATGCTGCAGCCCGAATGGATTGCCGATCGCAATAGCGATCTGGCCAACCTGCAAAAGATCAGAATCAGCGAAAGGTAAGGCTCTCAACCCGGATTCATCGATCTTCAAGATGGCAATATCGGTGGATGGATCAGTTCCTTTGAGTCCGGCCAAAACCGTTTTCCCGTTTGTCAAAGAGATCTTAATACTGCTTGCGTTTTCGATGACATGATGATTTGTCACAATAAATCCATCGGAGGATATGATAAATCCTGAGCCGGAGGCCTGGGACGGCTGCTGGCCGGTGGCCCTTTTATCTGTCTGGGTTTTGATTACCTGGATATGCACGACTGATTCAGCCACCTGTGCAACGGCGCCTGTAATCGTTTTTGAATAACCATCCAATATTTTCCAGTCGGGATGTGGTTCATGAGCAATAAAAGAATGAGTAATATCCATCGTCACTTCAACTTCAAAACACTTACCAAAAAATTCCCGATGCCAGAGTGGCACAATAAATAATTAAATTGCACCTTATTATTTACTCTTTTTTTGCGCATGAATTGGAGGCCTCGACTTTTGAAAAATGTTGCCCATATGACCAAACTTGGAAATTACAGCAGAGGAAAGTGGATCCCTGGAGAAGGTGAGGGGCAGATACTGTATAATGCAGTAACTGGTGATGAAATAGCAATAGCCAGCACGAAAGGATTGGATTTTGGCGAAATGCTCGATTATGGCCGAAGGGTTGGAAATCCTGCGTTGAGAAAAATGACCTTTCATCAGCGGGGCCTTATGCTTAAGGCATTGGCCACCTACCTTAACCAGCATCTCGAAAAATTTTATGCCATCAGTTACAAGACTGGTGCTACCAAAAGCGATAGCTGGATTGATATTGAAGGCGGAATCGGCAATTTATTTTCTTATGCCTCTTTGAGAAAAAAACTTCCGGATGAACCTTTTTGCACCGACGGGGAAGGTATGGATCTGAGTAAGGGGCATACATTTATGGGACAGCATATTTTGGTCCCTAAAGAAGGGGTCGCTATCCATATCAATGCTTTTAATTTCCCCGTCTGGGGAATGCTTGAAAAACTGGCTGTAAACTTACTGGCCGGTATTCCTGCCATAGTAAAACCTGCAACCATCACTTCCTACCTGACAGAAGCGGTAGTCCGGGAAATTGCTGCCTCAGAAATTCTGCCCCCTGGAGCCCTCCAATTGATTTGCGGCTCTGCAGGGGATTTGCTGGATCATGTCCAATCCCAGGATGTAGTGACCTTTACGGGTTCCGCCAGTACTGGAATGAAGTTGAAATCAAACCCAAGCATACTTAGAGAAAATACCCCTTTTACCATGGAAGCCGATTCCCTGAATTGCATCGTCCTGGGAAATGACGTGGATCCCGGTACATCGGAATGGGATATATTCATTAAAGAACTAAGAAAAGAAATGACGGTGAAGGCAGGTCAAAAATGCACGGCTATCAGAAGGATTTTTGTTCCTGAAAATAAAATGGAAGAGGTCTGGAAGGATTTAGGTAAGACTCTTTCTCAAACGATCATTGGCAACCCTGAAAATGAAAAAGTCCGGATGGGATCTCTGGCAGGATTGTCGCAAAGGGATGAGGTCAAATCCCAGGCCCAGAAACTCCTGGCGTCTTCACAAATTATTTATGGCTCCCTTGACAGCGTGGAACTAGTAGATGCTGATGCTATAAAAGGCGCTTTCCTCGGGCCAGTATTATTGATAAACGAGCATCCTTTTGGTCCCGATGAGGTCCATACCATTGAAGTATTCGGTCCAGTGAGTACGATCATGCCATATAAAAATATGGATGATGCCATTGCCCTTTCAAAAAAAGGTAAGGGTTCCTTGTGCACTTCTATTGTAACCGGTGATGACAGACTTGCAAAACAGTACGTTCTTGGAGCCGCCACCCATCATGGAAGGATCCTGGTATTGAATGCAGCATGCGCCCGTGAAAGCACGGGTCATGGCTCACCCTTGCCCATGCTCGTACATGGTGGACCTGGGAGAGCCGGAGGAGGCGAAGAAATGGGAGGCATTCGGGGAATGAAACACTATATGCAACGCGTCGCCCTCCAGGGTTCACCGACTACGATTAGCGCAATTACCAACATTTATCAACCTCATGCTCATCAGACAGAAGCCCCGATTCATCCATTCAGAAAGTATTTTGAAGAGTTGACCATCGGGGAAACCCTGGTTACCCATCACCGGACCGTTTCGGAATCGGATATCGCTAATTTCGCAAACTTAAGTTGGGACCATTTTTATGCGCATACCGACCGCCACTCGCTTGAAGGGACCCTATTTGAAAAGCCTGTCGCCCATGGTTACTTTATACTAAGTGCCGCCGCAGGGCTTTTTGTGGATGCCAAAAAAGGGCCGGTCCTGTTGAATTACGGCCTGCAGGATTGCCGCTTCCTGAAACCAGTTTATGCAGGGACTACAATTGGTGTACGATTAACCGTTAAGGAAAAAGTGGAACAGGAAAAAAAGGAGGAAAAGGATATTGCTAAAGGTATCGTCAAATGGTATGTGGATGTATATGATGAAACGGGGGAAACTGTCGCTGTTGCCACCATTTTAACGCTGGTGAAGAAAAAAATTCAATAAATACAAAAAAAATAGATCTATGGCATTTGACGCTAAAGATGGTTATGTAAGAGTAGAAAAGCGTTCGGGCATCGCATCCATTGAATTCTTTCATCCTCAGGGCAATTCTCTTCCAGGTAGAATTCTTGAAGAGCTTGCCAATGAAATTCACAGTGCAGCTCATGATGAAAACACAAAGGTAATTGTCCTTAGGTCTGGAGGAGAAAGAGCTTTTTGCGCAGGAGCCTCGTTCGACGAATTGATGGCGATTAAAACTGAAGAGCAGGGTATCCGGTTCTTTAGTAGGTTTGCCCACCTGATTAACGCCATGCGCAAATGCGGGAAATTGATTGTTGCCCGTGTCCAGGGAAAATGTGTAGGCGGGGGTTTGGGCCTCGCTGCTGCCGCTGATTATGCCATTGCAGTGGAAGGGGCGGATATTAAGCTCAGCGAACTCGCTATGGGTTTTGGCCCCTTTGTGGTAGGTCCTGCAGTAGAAAGGAAAATTGGCCTTTCTTCATTCAGTCAACTGGCAATCGATGCTACCCTTTGGCGTAATGCGGACTGGGCAAGAAGAAAGGGCATTTATGCAGAACTCCATCAAACGCCTCCTGAAATGGACGAATCCATACAAAGGTTGACTCAAATATTATCCCATAGCAGCCCCGAGGCCATGGCCGAAATGAAAAAAATATTTTGGAGCGGCACAGACCACTGGGATAAGCTGCTCATCGAAAGGGCTGCCATCAGCGGCAGGCTGGTACTCAGCGAATACAGCAGAGCAGCCATCGATAAGTTTAAGAAAAAATAAGCTGGTTTCCCCTAAATGTTCAGGCCTCCGCAGGCGCTGATGACCTGCCCTGTAATATAGGAGCTCAAATCACTTGCCAGGAAAAGGGCTGTGTTGGCGATTTCCTCGGCGTCCCCGAAACGGCCCAGTGGAATTTTGGCAAGCCATGTCTTAGAGAGTTCCCCATCATTGAGGTAATGGGTCATGTCAGTCTTGATAAAGCCGGGGGCTATCGCGTTGCACCGGATATTGCGGCTTCCAAGTTCATGGGCGATGGATTTTGAAAAACCAATGATACCTGCCTTGGAAGCAGCATAGCTACTCTGACCTGCATTACCACGGATACCAATAATCGAGCTCATGTTTATGATAGATCCCTTTTTGGCCTTCATCATAGGACGGATCACGTTTCTCGTCATATTGTACACGCTCTTCAGATTGGTTGTCATCACTTCATCCCATTGATCCGGCGTCATGCGAAGCAGGAGGTTATCTTTGGAAATACCGGCATTATTTACACAGATGTCAATGGTGCCGAATTCCTTTATCACTTCTTCCACTAAGGTACCGCAGGCAATGAAATCGGCCGCATTGCTTTGGTAACTAACCACTTTCACTTCAAATCCCTTTAATTTATCCTTTAGGCGAATTGCTTTTTCCTCACTGCTGCTGTTAACATAAGTGAAAGCAATATCTGCGCCGTGCTCGGCTAACTTTAATGCGATCGCTTCGCCAATACCGCGCGCAGCGCCGGTAATTACCGCTTTCTTTCCCTCCAGCAATTTCATAAGGATAATCCATTAACCATAGTTCAAATATATAAACTCGGACGTTTGTTTCTAAAAAAATATATTTATCTTATTCCTTTATTACTGCATGTCGAGGATCATTCGATTAAAAACAGGGCTGCTGATAGCTTTCGCATTCGAAACGCTAAGCGTCACCTATTGCACTAAGTTTACTAATTATACCTGGCTTTTTTCGATCCTATATTTTGCAGCAGGGATGGCAATAGCGCTTTATGCGCTGTCGTTCCCAGAGCTGACTCCTCTTCGTTTCAGAAAAGAAGGACCTTCTAATACAATGGTATATTCCCGGATTGCAGGCGTCTGTGTTATGGCTGCCTGGGTTTATTATTTATCAAAATACCGGATGGGTGATGCGTTGATTGACATCAACAATGCCGATATGTTGCCCATCATACGGGTGATGAACCAAAGGTTTGTCACTGGTCAATGGTATCATATTTATGACCCCATTCCCGAAATCTGGAATGGGATAAGGCCCATTTATCTTCCAGCCATGTGGCTTCCCTTTGCAGCATCCACCATTTTTAAATTTGATATGCGCTGGATCACGGTTGGCGGATTGTTCTTCGCTTTCAGCAGCTTTATGTTCCTCTTTCATCCCAAAAAACATAAGATCCTTTCGGTTCTGGGTTTTCTGATCAGTGCTATACTTTTTTGCTGGCTATTTTCCGAACAAACTAACGGTTTTATCTCTATGACTGAAGAAGGTGTGGTCGTAGCCTATTACGCGCTCCTGGTGCTGGCGCTCCTTTCGGGCAATATGGTATTTATCGGCATTGCCACTTCGCTTTGCATGCTTAGCAGGTATGCATTGATCGGTTGGATACCTGCCTTTTTATTGTATTTGCTACTATACAAAAAACGAAAGCAGGCGGTTATTTTCAGCGTCACCGGAATAGTTTGCCTGCTGGTCATCTGTATTTTGCCATTTGGTATCGGGCCTTTTATAAGTTTGACAACATTGCCGGCAAAATATGTCGGCTTTGCAGGAATCGTGTGGGTGGATAGTCCCGACGTTTTTCAATTTAGCCTTGGTTTTGCAAAATTCTTCGGCCAACAACGCATAAGCTTGCTTCACGGAACCCTCATCGTCTTATCTTTTATCGTGCCGGCTTTATTTATCCTGGGGTGTTATGTTGCGAGTAAGAAACAGGTCATCCTTTCAAATGTTCCGCTGGCGGCTCTTAAGATAACCCTGGTCGTGTTCTATAATTTTATAGATGTGCCTTATGCCTATTTATTCTACACTTCCTCCTTTATCAGTTTGCTGATGATCGCATCTTTACTAAGGCAGGAGGAATCTGCCAGTCCTTCAGTTCAAAAGGTCTTTTTGTAGTAGGAGGATCTCGTCAATAAATACCCTCGTATTGCTCAGTCTGGGTACTTTATGCTGGCCGCCAAGTTTACCCTTACTTTTCAACCAGGTCGCAAAAACTCCTTTTTTTAATATGAGTACCACCGGCATACGCAGGGCAATATCCTTGTGGCGTTTAGCCTCGTAGTCGCTGTTGATATTCTTTAAAGCGTTGTCCAGCTCAAACACAAATCGCTCCAGGCTTGCCGGTTCTTTTTCAAATTCGATTAGCCACTCGTGCGCTCCGTTACTATGATCGCCGAAATAAACAGGTCCGGCAGAATAATCATTGACGACGGCTCCAGTTTTTTCACAGGCCATGGCAATAGCTTTATCCGAATTATCCACGATGACCTCCTCACCGAATGCATTGATGAAATGTTTTAGCCGTCCGTTTATCTGTATTCTAAAAGGCTCCAATGAAGTAAATTGAATGGTATCTCCTAACAGGTATCGCCACAACCCCCCATTGGTACTGATGATCAATGCATAATTCTGACCTCTTTCCACATCCTGCAACCCGATCGTTTCCGGGTTGGACTTGCCATATTCTTCAATAGGCATGAATTCCATAAAAACGCCGTGATCCAAAAAAAGAAGCATGCCATCTTCATCCGGACTGGCTTGAGCTGCGAAAAATCCTTCGCTGGCATTGTACATATCCAAATAATGCAGGTCTTTACCCATCAGTCTCTTGAATTGGGACCGGTAAGGTGTAAATGAAACGCCTCCGTGAATGTATAGTTCCAGGGAAGGCCACACTTCGGCAATGCTTTTTTTACCGGTAATGTCGAGGATGCGACGTATGAGCACGAGGGTCCATGTAGGAACCCCGGAAATTGAAGTGACATTTTCTCCAATTGTTCCGCGGGCAAGTTTTTCGATCTTATCCTCCCATTCGTCAAGTAAAGCGATGCTGAGTTCCGGTGTGCGTATCCAATGGCCCCAAAAAGGAGAATTCTGGAGGAGGACCGCACTCAGATCTCCATAATGCACGTCTTCATTGATCTGACTGATGGTATGACTGCCTCCGATCACTAAGCCTTTCCCAGTCAATAAGTCAGAATCCGGATTAAAATTATAATAAAGAGTAAGTACATCTTTTGCTCCTTTATAATGGCAATCCTGCAGGCTTTCTTCACTTACCGGGATAAATTTACTTTTATCACTGGTCGTCCCGCTGCTTTTTGCAAACCATTTGATTGGGGTATTCCAGAGGATATTTTCTTCCCCATCCATGATACGCTGGATATAAGGTTTCAAATCATCATATTCATGCACAGGGACCGCGTTCTTAAATTCCTTGGTCGAGAAAAGTTTTGAGAAATTGTATTTGCGCCCGAATTCAGTGTATTGGGCAGAAGTCACTAAATGCTGCAGTACCTCCCGTTGAGTAGCAACAGGATTTTGCATCCATTGCTCAATTTGCCAAAGCCGAAGCCGGGCGAGACGTGAAATTGCCGGACTGAGTAACTTCATAGTCTGGCAAAGTACTACAAATTGTCATTCCCGCTCGGCTTTGAGTAATAAAAGAAGCATGTCCAGATCGGATCTCAAATCCCTGTTTTCGGTTAGGAGTTCCTTGGCCCTGCCGATAATTTCCATTTTATTATTCCTTTCCGCGTACTGGATCAATTCTTTCTTTGTATCAGTCAGGAATCTGGTATATTCATCCAGCCCCAACTCTTCATTTTCATTAATTGAAGCAGTCGAAGCAACAAGACCATTCAACGAAGGCAAAGGGATTGCCGAACGTTGCCGTTCCTTGTCCGATTCCTCCATTTTATCCATACCCCCAATCGCGTTTTCAATAGCGATGATGATGTTGTCAAGTGTGGGCCGATTGGCTCTTCTGGCTTCCTCGTGGAGATAATCCTTTCGTTTTAACTCAAAATTCTTGCCTAAATACAAGCGTCTCACCTGCTCGTCGTCAGCCAATTCTTCAGCCGTACCGTGTTTAAAGATCTTCCCTTCAATCAATAGATAAGCCCGATCGCAAATCGACAGGGTCTCGTTTACGTTATGGTCTGTTATCAGAATGCCGATATTTCTGTATTTCAAACGGGCGACCACCGTTTGAATGTCTTCCACCGCAATGGGATCCACTCCCGCAAATGGTTCATCCAATAGCATAAATTTCGGGTCTACTGCCAAGGCCCTGGCAATTTCAGTTCTCCGGCGCTCACCACCGCTCAGTGAATCGCCATTATTCTTACGCACCTGATTCAAGCCAAATTCTGCTAATAAGGCTTCGAGCTTTTCCTTCTGGTCCTTTTTAGAAAGTTTCGTCATTTCCAAAATCGCTTTCACGTTGTCTTCCACGCTGAGTTTACGAAAAACAGAAGCCTCCTGAGGAAGGTATCCAATGCCCATCTGCGCCCTTTTATACATTGGCAGTTTGGTAATATCGGTCTCATTCAAAAAGACGCTTCCCTGATCAGGTTTTATCAACCCAACCACCATATAGAAAGTGGTGGTTTTCCCCGCTCCATTAGGCCCCAATAATCCCACGATTTCTCCCTGCTTTACATTGACAGATACCCGATCAACCACGGTACGGTCATGATAGGTTTTTAGCAGGTCACGGGTATTTATAGAAATATTCAATACAAACGATTTTGGGCAAAAATACCGTAAGAAATCGAATCCGTTGTGGTTCAAAAATAGTTTAACAGCAGTTTGAGTTATAAGTCTATTGATTTATGTTTGCGCAAATTAATCGGCATCAAATGAAGGTTATTGAACACATACATCAGGCAAATGATACCCTGGTTTCTTTCGAGATATTACCGCCTCTTAAAGGTAAAACGATCAATTCCATTTATGATCATTTGGACCCGTTGATGGAGTTTAAACCTTCATTCATCAATGTGACTTATCATCGCAGTGAAACCATGTTCAAAAAGAAAACAGATGGAACATTTGAAAAAGTTGAAGTCCGTAAAAGGCCTGGAACCGTGGGGATCTGCGCTGCCATTATGAACCACTACCAGGTAGATGCCGTACCTCATCTTATTTGTGGCGGCTTTACAAAAAGGGAAACAGAGGATGCGCTGATCGATTTGAATTTCCTCGGAATTGACAATGTACTTGCACTTCGTGGTGATGCAGCACATAACGAGACTTCTTTCGAACCGGAGAAGAACGGCAACCAATATGCGTTGGATCTATTAAAACAGGTAGTCAGCCTCAATCAAGGGATTTACATAGAGGAGGATATCAAAAACGGCAGTAAAACCAATTTTTGTATTGGAGTCGCAGGGTATCCTGAAAAACATTTTGAAGCGCCGAATATGACCAGCGATCTTTTATATCTTAAGGCCAAGGTTGAAGCCGGTGCTGAATACATCACTACCCAAATGTTTTTTGACAATAAGAAATATTTCGAGTTTGTGAAGAACTGCCGCGATTGTGGCATTGAGGTGCCTGTGATTCCTGGCTTAAAACCCATCACGAGTAAGAAGCAATTGACCCTTTTGCCAAAAGTCTTTCATGTAGATATTCCCTCTGATCTGTCAGAAGCCATTATGAAATGCAGAAATGATGAGGAGGTGGAAAAATGCGGTACAGAATGGTTACTTGAGCAGACACGCGAATTGAAAAAATCCAAAGTCCCAGTACTCCACTATTATACCCTGGGCAAACCTAAAGTCATTTGGAATGTAGTTAAGGAAATTCTTTGATCCTCGGCATTACAATCAAAATATAACTGTATAATAATCAATAGTTTATGATTATTAGAAAGGAGATTATCCCCTTAGGAATCGGTTAACAAACCTTTGTGATATTGTACGGTCTATTATTAGTTAGTACTTTATTTGAATCATTTAAAAAATACCACGATGAAAACATTATTAACTCTCATTATGCCTGTTCTGACTTTCACTGCAAGCATAGCCAGCTGTAAGCTCTTTTTGGAGTCCGATTATTATGGATCTGCTGTGTTGACCCTGACCTCTTTTTTATCGATTATTCTTTTGGTGGAAGTATTGAGCCATAAAAAACTTATTCTTGACTGATTTTGAATCAGGGAATTCTGTATAAGCTAGCACAAAAGAGGTTGTCTAATTTTCGTTCTGGCGCTTGGGCTTTAGGTTCATGCGCCTTTTTTTAGAACCTATACCTGATTCCGCCAGTGATAGGAAGTGCAAAAAGGTTATAATTCATCAAAGCGCCTTTATTTATGAAATATTGGCCGGAGAAAGATAAGCCTACACCGAATCTGCAGTTGAAGAAGTAATCCAGGCCCATTTTAAAGCCCATCGTAAACCCACCTTTAAGCCCGGGCTTGGTGGTGAGCGTGTTGCCGCTGTTTTCAATTTTTCCGTTGACCGGAACAGAATAACCGGCAGATAAATTGACATGCGACTGCCAGCCTACTTTCTTACCTATATCGGCCTGCGCAAATATCTGCAGGGGTATAATCGGGTTCCCCAGGTAAATTTTGTTATAAGTCCCAGCCACTGTGCCGGGATAGGCTGCATCATCCTGGTAGGATAAACCCATAAATGTGGCGGAAATACCCAACTGGAACCATTGCCTTAAAAATCTGGAGATACCCAATTCAGCAGCATAATTTGGCCCATTGGTTTGTGAATGTTCTGTAGCACTATTAAATCTTGGTATAGAATTAAACGATAGCCCACCATTCAATGTAATCTCCCATTTATTCCAGCAGCCAGGATTCCAAACGCTGTCTCGGATATAGGAAGTGTCTGACACCATGAAATTCACACTATCATGGTTTCCAGGAAATGTCGTGCTGTCAATCAATAAATGAGGAGATAGCTTGAACACGCTGTCTTTACATAGACGAATCTTGCTCAGGATATTGTTTGAATAAATCTTCCATCTTTTATCATCACGGTCTTTAAATGAAGAAAGCGTATCGATTCTGCGGATGAGGTGGAAAATGGTATCATAACCACTGATGGATTTGCCAGGGTGGGTAGATGGAACCAGCCTGCCCTGATAAAGATTGACGCTCACTAACAGGGGACGGTCAAAAGAATCTGTCTTGAATTCGATGGGGGCCACCTGGCTCTCCAGGTAAAGATTTTTACAGCAATCTTTACTTGCTTTACTAGTTCTTGTGCTGTTACTACCTGCATCATTTGGATAAAATGCATTACCGCAAGTATGTAAGATATACAGATAACAGCCTTCAGCATTAGTCAGTTTCCAGGCAGCGATGCCTGGTCCTTCTTCGCCAGCAGGATTCAGGATGACATAAATATAATCGATCCTGTCTTTTTGTTTATCATAAAAACCCAGATTACCGATAATTCCAGGGTTAAGATATAAGTCCTCTACGTTTGACTTGGAAAGATCCCGGTATCCATTCGGAAACCCTGAATTGTGCAGTAACAGGTCGAATGCCTTAAATTCCCGGGAATATTTATCCTGGTTATCTGCTGAACTAACGGCTCTTAAAAATGAAACCGTCGAGTCCACCCCATTTTTTTGTTGCAAAAAAGGAAATTCCGGATGATTACCTAATTTTTCAGTAAAATTTCTAGGATGGCTGCCCGTATCAAAGTGGTATAATTTTGAGTTTTTGGGGCAGATTTGCTGCGCCTGGATTTGCGAAATGGATAAAACGAATGCAAACAGCAATAAGCGGTTCATCAAAGGGTTGTTTTTACAATAGTTCAATACAAACGTCAAAAAATGGAGTTTGTTTTGCTCCAGAGCCAAAAAGAGGGTATCCTGGTCAGGCTGCAATAGCCAACAGGAGCAGGAAACCGGAGGCTATACGGATGTAAATGAATTTGTCAATTGTGGCCTGCATTGGGGGCATGGGGGACATGGCCGGAATCCCAACCGCAATATATTTGTGCCGATAGCCATTCGATCTAACCTCTGATCATTTTTGCAAAAAGTCATTGCCAATTCATAAAAGAAGGAATTGGCGAATAATAAGAAAAAGTTCACTCAATTTTGATTTCTTATGAGAAAGCTCATCGTATCCAATCTGGCAACAGTTGACGGATTTTTTGCAGGGCCCAATAGAGAAATAGATTGGTTCATCGTTGACAAAGAATTTATCTCCTATTCGGAAAAAATGCTCAATTCGGCAGATCTTCTACTTTTTGGGAGAATTACCTATCAAGTGATGGTATCCTATTGGCCAACACAACATGCCATTACCAATGATCCGGTCGTTGCAGAACGAATGAATAATTTGGCCAAAATCGTATTCTCAAAAACGCTACAAGGCGTAGAATGGAATAATACCAAATTGGCAACCCAATGTACAATAGAAGAAATCGAGACCCTTAAACAACAACCCGGAAAGGATATTGTCGTTCTTGGCAGTGCCCAAATCGCTTCCGCACTAACCCAGCTAGGCTTGGTTGATGAATACAGGATCATTCTGAATCCCCTCATTCTTGGAGCGGGTAAACCGCTTTTCGGAGGGATTGATGGCCGGTTACCTTTGCAGCTTCTTCGCTCGGCAACGCATAAATCCGGCAATCTGATACTTTATTACCGGCCCATAAAGTCAAATCAAGAGGTTAGATGATCACAGAGCGGAATACACCCACCCGAGCACCAATAAGTTCGCCCCAAACAAGCCAAAAGAAGGATTTATAAATTTCGCCGTAAAACCAAATCATCTTCAGTGATTTGGATGTAAGGCATAAAAAAAATACATTTGCAAAGAACAAATAGGGTATAGGATCATATCCAAGCGTAAAGACAAATCCTCAAAAGGGGTGCCTGAATAGTGAGTGTTGTTCCTCAATACTATTCCGAAAGATGATAATATTGGTTATCATAGGTCGCTTGAAGCCCAACCATCTTTAGTGGTTGGGTAGTTCACCATCAAGCATTCAAAAACGATAGGCCAGGCAAAGTCCAAAGGCACGGATGCCATAATAGGGCCCTACTAATTTTGCCTCTACCGTATTTGTCGAGGGCGTTACTGTTGCCGTGGTTTTATAAAGTGGCAGCTTTACGCTTTCTATGTTATTCTTAAGATTTGCCAAATCCTGGGCATCCATATCACCCATTTGAGGGTCGGTCCCTAAGAAATCAGCTGTAATATTGGGGCCATAAAAAGGTCCGACGATCCACCAGTCAATAGCCCAATGATTGCCAATGAGGAACTGATCACCGATTAGAAAGCCTACGCCGAATCCACTGAATTCAGATGTCATGTGCGCAGTATGCAATTTCCCGTCACTTGGGGTAAACGTATAATTTTGGCTCAAATTCATGTTCATATACCTCAAAAAGGGTGCAAAATAAAGTCCTTTGGGTGCATTTCCGCTGAAATAGAAACGGTATTCGGCAGTGACAGTATATCTTGTAAATTCGGTTGTTTCAATAGCGCGCTTAGCATCGGAGTTTCCCCCAAAATCATTGAGTAAGGTGCTTTTGAACGGTAACGGTACATTTGGGGACGCACTTATGGTAACCGCAATAGATTGCTTCCTGTTAAGTACTCTTTCATACTGTAAATCGTATGCATTAAGTAGCACACCGGTAAGATTAAATTTTATCAGATTTTTATTCAATAAGGGTACATCGGGCACAGCTGAGGTTGGAGTAACTGTTTGTGCATTCAGGCATCCAATGGAGAATACAAGAAAAAATAAAGCGGCTAGGGTTGCTTGTTTTATCATAAGTGTTTGTTTAGTGTGTATCCAGGAGTTAAAATCGTTCATTGGCTGCCGGCAGCTTAATTGCAATCATCCGGCTTGAACAGCAATGTCGATTTTTGCTATGGTAATTTCAAAAATCAGTTTTTGATAAAAATTAATGGTTGGGTTGATCTGAGGATGTGGCGGGATTTCAAAAGCAATATAAGTGCAAATTTGAGTAAAGCTTCTATTTAATAAAATACTTAATCCTAACTATTTTTTATGTCGAGTCCCATAATCAAACCAGACCGTGCACTTTGGCGAAGTTGAACAAGCCAACCGGGGTATAAATATTAAGTTTCCTTCCTATATTTCTGCGATGGGTATTAACTGTAAACTCACTTAGAAACAATTGATTGGCAATCTCTTTTGTTGTATATCCTTCTGCCACTTTGCAAATGATCTCCGTTTCTCTTTCAGTTAGCTGGTATTTTTTCATGAAATCGTTGGTGAGGAGCGAGGAAACTGGTTTTTCCGACGTCATCTCCTGAAACCAAATCCCACCCATCGCAATGGATTGAACCGCCTCCTTTATCGTCGCTGGCGGGCTGTTCTTCAAAAGAAATCCCTCTGCACCAAGCAATTTTATTTCCTTGACAAGTTTTGGTTGGTTGTAATTCGTAAACACAATTACCTTCAATTTAGGGAATTCCTTTTTCAGGATTTTTAGTGTATCAATACCGTCCAGCTTAGGCATATGCAAATCCAGCAGTACTATATCCACCGGACTTTCCCTTAAAATTCCCAATAATTGCAGGCCGTTATCGGTGCAGGCGGGTACTTCGACACCATCCATTTCTTCCAGCATCCTTTTCAGGCCATCCACCAATAGGGGGTGGTCATCAGCAATAATGATCCTTAGGGCCATGGGTAATCTGTTTTTTACCTGGATTAAAGCACCAGTTCTATGACAATCAGGGTTCCGCCTTCTTTCTTTTTAAGGATTTCCATCTTTCCATTAAGATACGCAATTTTCGATTGGGTGGCAAGCAGCCCTTTACCTTTTGCCTTGCTGAAATCTCCAATGCCTACACCATCGTCTTCTACCATCATAGATATATGATCTTCATGTTCTACCAATTCGACAAGCGCGTGCGTTGCGTGAGCGTGTTTAAGTACATTATGTAGTAATTCTTGGATAACACGGTAAAGATTATTCAATAAAGTCACCGGGTATTTTGCATCGTTTTCAAACCCCACAATGACTGCTTGCAATTCCAATTTTCCGGAAAGATTAATGGTCTGTGCCATATCTTCAATGGAATTCCGGAATCCATATTTTTCAATGATCAGAGGTGTCAGCCTATGGCTTATATTTCTTATGGAAGATGAAACCGTCGACAAAATTTCACTAGTTTTATTCAATTTTTCGCCGGAGCGGTGATCATCCGTACCATTTTCCAAAACCGATGAAATATTTAAGGAGGCCAAGGCTAACATCCCTCCAGTTTCATCATGCAACTGGTCCGCTATCTTATGACGTTCGTTTTCTTCAGCATCTATTGCCCCTTGCATGATTTCAATACGATGTTGCTTTTCAATTTCCTTCATCTTATTCTCTTGAAGCAATTCACTTTGTCTTGCAATTTGTTCTGTCTGTTGTTTACGCACGTACTGGATACGGCTGTAGGCAAACAATAATAAAATAATGAAGGCTGAAAGGCTGGTAAACAGTAAAAAATAAAACCGCTCTTTTCGTATCTCCCGAAGCTTTTCAACATTCTCATCATTCAACCTGTCAATTTGCTGTTCCTTCTCCCGCACTCGCATCCTGGTTTCTACTTCCTGTATCGCCCGAAAATGATTAAGATTGGCGAGGGAATCCTTGATGGCATAAAACATATCAAGTGCGCCAGCATAAGCGGAATAATCCCCCTTTACCTTTAATAACTCTGCATAATACTGGTAATAATAGAAACCGATGGCGGAATAGGCCCTTGTTTTCAGTATCAGTCCCATCTGCGCAAAAATCTTTTCTGCCTCAGCCAGCTTCCTATTAACGATAAGGCCATGCGCATAATAAATACCTGGTGGCATCAGGTGAAGTCCGTAGGACATACTCCCGTTTTTATATGCTTCACCATAGTAGTAAAGTGCCAGATTGTATTGCTTATTTTGTTCTGCAAGCATTCCTGCGGCCAGGAAATAGGTAGGATAAACTATTTTTTTTTCGGGCACTCCGAACAAAGAAAGGCTTTTGTCTAAAAACGCCTTTGACGCATCAAAATCACCTTCATAGGCCTTCACCATGGCCATCACTGAATTAAAATAAGGGGCCTGGGCTCCGCTAGGATTGGGTGCCACTGTTTCATTATAAAATAGTGCTGCGAACTTACCTGCATTATCATAGTCCGTAAGTAGCAGGTTTACCAGCATCAACTGGTAATAAATACTCGGTGCGGGGTTCCGGAAATAAAAAGCAGTCCGTTCATATAATCTGGGCTTATGGGACAGACTGGAGTCCTTTGCCAGTTCCAGCAATTCCTCTAATTCGCCTACTTGTCTTTGTAGATTGAATTGAAAATAAAAAACAGCCCGGTTATATTTCGCGGTGAACAATGCATTTTTATTAGGAAGATCTTCTGAAAGTATAATTGCACTATCTAAATTGGTTCGCATAAAGGAGCTATCCTCCATACGTGACATTGCCTTAAATGTAAAAATAAATGAAAGGTTTTCCTTGTCGTTTGATTTTCGGCAAGCTTCTTCTCCAAGAGAAAGGTACTTTTCCAAAGAATCCGCCCTACCCCATTCTAAATACATGAGTACGGTTCCCACTATTGACTCATCGTAGCTTATTGGAATTTGTAAAGCATTCAACCTTGCCTTTTGATATAATGGTTCGGCTTCTTCAAATGCCACCAATGACTCCTTTGCTTTGGCCCAACCCATCAGAATAATGTGCATCCACTCATGATTCCTGGTGGCTGTTACCATCGGCAAATATTGCTGCAGAATTTCATAACTCAAATGAATATCTGTCTGGCCAATATCCTGGATCAGGTCACAAGCATTTTTAAAACTCTTTTCTGTAACAGGTTGCTCCTTCAGCACCTTCCATGCCGCCCTGGCTTCACCCTCCGTATAGGTACGGGCAATAGCTCCCGGTAAGGCTAGGCAAAGAAAGCAGAGCCAGAGCAAAAAAGGTTTAGGCATACCCATAAATTTAGTGAACATTGGCCAAATTCAGATGGACATATGCCCTTTGAAAAGGGAGAGTATATATCTTGTTGAATTCAAGTTTTATGGGCAGTAACCAATCGAATAAGGAAAAAACAAAGTAGGTATGGGTTTGATCTTTCATCTTCAGTTTTTGGACCGATACACCGATTTGGTAGCAGGCATTCGGTTTCTTCTTGCAAAATCAAAATCCTCTCACCGAAAAAGCATTTTCGCTAATCCAAAACGCCATAAAATCATTTTCCTTTTCGAAGTCCAAGGCAATCATCCTAATTTTATCCAAGGTGGTAATCTTTATTTTGAAAGCCAAAGTATATGCAGGTTGAATTGACCATACGAGCGTCCATATTTCACCGGAAGAGACAATTAATCCTTGACCCGGAATTCATTGAATTTAAAGATATGGATGGAACAAGCCATACCAATACCCGTTTTGAAAAAGAAGTCATCGAAGGAATCAGATATGGCGTGCGGCCGATAAATGGATATGCATTTAGAATCGGAAGGCTATATTGTATTGACATTAAAAATGAATCCGGAAAATTGATAAAACTAAGATTTGGATCATTATATGGGATATACAAAAAACATTTGGATAATAAATATTCCAAAATTGTCAATACTCTTTTTGATTACTATTATATCCAGGTCTTTAAAAATTATATTCATCTTTTCCATAATAAACTTGAGTTTAATCTTTTAGGAATCATTTTTACGCCAAAGGGAGTGTTATTTAAGAAAACTGAACCAATCATTATCTGGTCAGATTTGGGCACCAAAAATTATTGGAGTTACTTTGCCCTCTTTTCAAAAAGTAACCCCAATCATTACAAAGCCTTTCAGTATTTGGAAGATTGGAATACCATTATTCTGCAAAGTGTATCAAGGCAAATTTTGAAGGAAATGAATTATTTGGATAACTGAAGACAATTTGAACGGTATTCTGGCAACATTCAATTTAAAAAAAAGGCGGAAAATTGATGAGAAACTCCTTGATTTGTTCTTCAGTCACCCCTGGATGAATGACTTGCATTTTTACTACCCCTTCGGTCGCATCATAATAAGCTGAATAGTTTGCATTAGATACGTGAAACTGGTATCGGGTAGCATCTTCCTTCATATCATATTGCTCGCAAAGCTTTTTAATAATATTCGCCGCCTGGGTTGGATCAGATGCAGGAATTGTTTTTAATTCTTTTGCCAATATTTCAAATCCGGATTACCTTCTCCGGCTGGTTTATCAATAAATGTATACAAAAATATTTTATTCATATCGCGTTCTCGGGCCAGGCATTCCTTCAACGAAGCTTTTTTTTACTGCTCCTGGTATTGTAAAATTAGCCATTTATCAAGGAATGCAAGGAAACAAATAAGGGACAGGGTTTGTTGAGAATAATAGAATCGATTTACGGATATCCAAAAAGCAATTTATTATCAACCAATTGATTGCACTTTTCCCCACCATGCAAATCACAATGAATATGGATCTCAATTGTCAAAAACAATTCAGCGTGTTTTCTGATAGAACAACTTATTATTCTAGCTTGAACTGACCGTTATTTTTCAAATACTGGAGAAAATATTGGTGAAATAGCGTTTTACATTGAAATTGAAAACCTATAATTTGTTTATAATCTGCAAAAAATGATCGGCAAAAGGTCTTTTCGAAAATTACTATAGCGAAACTTGAGTTCCGAAATGGATTATAGGAATTCTTTTTAAATACTGCTGATAGGAATTAAATCGTAAATTGGTTGGCTTCTCATTATTTCTGCATATACCCTGCTATGCGAAAAGTAATATTATCGGTTGCAGTAAGCCTCGATGGGTTTATCGAGGGGCCAAATGGGGAATATGATTGGTGTTTTATTGACCGGGAACATGATCTAAGCAACTTTTTCAAACGCTTCGATTCCATTTTTATTGGGCGCAAAACTTATGAAATGTCCTTAGCAATGGAAGGGGGTCCCCCCGGTTTTCCAAAATATAAAGAATATATTTTCTCCACCTCACTAAACAAAGTAAAACAAGGAGCAACCCTAATTAAAGGGGACATAAAAAATGAGGTGGGGAAAATTAAAATGGAAAGAGGAAAAGATATTTGGCTTTTTGGTGGTGCAAGTTTAACGGCTTCCCTTATGAATTTAGGATTGGTTGACGAGATTGTGTTATCTGTATATCCGGTTATTCTTGGCGGCGGTAAACCACTGTTCAATAATATCAAAGACAGAATTAAGCTTACACTCCTCCACGTAAATACATTTTCATCAGGTTTAATTTACTTGACTTACAACGTTGGTCATTAATTGGCCTAGTTGATAATTTTGAAAATATCCAGATACTATTCCGCATTGGTAACATAATAATATCCTTCACTCTTGAGGTTTCGTTGCTTAGCAAATTAATTTAACACTTTATAAATATCAATTGTGCTGTCATAGAGATTGATAAAACTGCTGCCTCCTCCAAAAATTACATAGTTTCCTGTGGCAGCGGCCCCGAGGCCATATCTTCCATCACTCAGAAAAGCGGTTGTCCAGCTGTTTGAAGATGTGTTGTAGATATAGATTGCGTTTGAAGCATAGTCCGTGGTAGTCTGGGAGCTAAAGCCACCAGCAAAAAATATAGAACTACCAAGCACTACTGCCGCTTCACTTGTTATTGGCTCAACTAACTGGGTGGTGGTCCAAATATTTGTAGAAACATGATAGATGTCAACGGTTGGCACAGAAATATCCGAAGAACCAGAGGTGTATAAACCGCCGGCAAACAAGACAGAATTGCCAGCGGCAGCGGCCGCAAGGCCTGATCTTGCCTGGCTCAATTGAGCTGTGGTCCAGGATTTCGTAGACAAATTGTAAATATCAACGATTGAGGTAACTCCCGAATTGGCGTAACCTCCACCGAAAAGTACCAAATTACCCAAGGCCGCTGAAGCAAGATTAAACCTTGCTTGGCTCAATTGAGAGGTGGTCCAGGTGTTTGTCGCAGCATTAAAAATATCCACCACATCCGACAGTTGATCACCATTGGTTAAAGGAGGAAGAGGGCAGCATAGTAAGTATTTACCTTATGCATTTACTGTCCAAGGAGTTGCCATGCTAAGCGGTGTCCTAAATTCAGGCAAAGCAATTGTCATGAATATTGCAATTATGAGGGCATTTCTTGAGGTAAGACGAATAATTATCCAAGCGAAAATATGGTTTTTTGTAAATGTAATTACAAAGTAGTAACTTTGGGATATGAAAACAAACTTGATACAAATAGGCAATTCCAAAGGGATTAGAATTCCAAAGAACTTAATACAACAATATCAACTTGAGGGGCAGATCGATTTGATTCCTTCCAACAAAGGCTTAATGATTGTTTCTTCATCGAAACCTCGTGCGGATTGGGAAGTTCTATTTAAAGGCTCAACGAATATAGAAAAGGAAGCAGACACCCAGGATGTACGAAATCTCATAAACAGATTTGATAAAGAAGAGTGGTCATGGTAGTCCATCGATTTGAAGTATGGCTTGTGAATCTAGACCCAACCTTAGGTAAAGAAATAAAGAAGACCCGACCTTGTTTAATTATTTCTCCTGATGAGGCAAATAAATATTTAGATACGATCATTGCAGCCCCGATGACAACGAGAATCAGAAATTATCCTACACGTCTAAACTGTACCTTTAAGAATAAAGCAGGGCAGATTGCCCTTGACCAATTAAGATCAATGGATAAGATTCGTTTAGTAAAAAAACTAGGGAAATTGAACGAAGATATTTGTAAAGAAGTATGTGAAATCCTCATCGAATATTTCACCTTTCTATAATAAACGATATTCTTTTTTGTTTAGTAGTCCCTTGTAGCCGCGGTTCGAGCTTTGGACTCCTCGATTTGACGAATATCTCTTCATTCTGACCTATTATTCAATTAATTAGGATTAGTAGGTTTGTGATAAAATCGCTAAATTAAAGTTCAAAAACATGCATCTTTTTTTAAGCTTTAGAATGTCTTCGATTTAGAGATATTTAATTTACATAAGAAGATTAAACCGCTTAATTCAATTTATATTCTTTGCATTTAAGATCAGCTTCACCAAATTGCCGATTTGTGCCCTGTTAACCAGCGTTTTTAATTGGGTTGCATCATTTGGCGGGATATCCGGGTTGGCAACCCGGTGAACAATAACTAAATTGCGGGAAGGTATTATTATTAGAATATGGTCTCCCAAACCACGTGCTGCATAAAGTTCTATATTTGGATCTAATTCAGGAAAAAGCTTACCCCCTGTATTGATCCACCAATTCATTTCATAGCCACCTACCTGAATATTATTTGCGCTTACAATCTCTGTAGCGTGGCTGCTTTTTTCTACCCATGATTCGGGTATTATTTTTTTATTTCCCCAGCTCCCGTTCTGCAAGTATAATAACCCAAAACGCGCTAGGTCTCGACTGCTGATGTGAAATTGAAAAGCCGGATGCATTGATACCGGGCCTGAAATATAATAACAATCGTCTGAGTGATAATCCTCCATTCCAATTATACTTGCAATTTGCTTATCGAATGCTGCACCAATTTTTAATCCGGATTTCTTTTCAAATATTGTTCCAAGAACATTAAAGTCCCAATTATTATAAAACCAAAATGTGCCGGGAGCATGGCTTCCGCGCTCTGGGCGACTGTCTTTCATTTTTTGGGTCTCAAAATCTACTGGATGATAAACCCCGGAACGAGCTCTTAACAGGTCTATAATCCTAGCTCTTTTTTCTTCTTTCGTGAGAGATGGTGGATTATCATCTATGCCCAATGAATCCAGTGTTTCGTTAATGTCTATTATTCCTTTAGCGGAATAGATACCATATAAAGCACTTAGCATGCTCTTCCGCATCGAATAGGAGTTATACTTATGTACAACGTCGCCAAATTGGTCAATGATGATCCCATTTTCAATAACCAAAACACAGGCCGAGCCAATCGAATCTGCATAATGATTCGCGAGTGAGAGCTTTTCAAGTGACCATCCTAATGATGACAGATCACTGGCCTTTACCCAGGATTTTCCAGGAAAGACATTTTTGTGATTTTGTGGAAAAGATGCAATTGAAATAAATTGTATCCAGCAAATTAGGAGCAATAAATACTTATTTCTTATTATCATGACTGCAGGATATTTTATATTATTGGATGATAATTGTAAACCATCTCAAGTTGAGGTTCTCAACATATGCGTATTCTAAATCAAATGTATGTGAAATAGTTAAACAACTGAAGGCAGAAAAAAGGTGCAAATAAAAATCGAGTGAGATTTCAATATGACAATTCAAAAAAAGAATAATTGAAGAGTAAGTAGTCCCGACAGGAATCGAACCTGTATCTAAAGTTTAGGAAACTTCTATTCTATCCGTTGAACTACGGGACCTCTGACTGGAAAGCGCAAAAATAATGGATTCCACCTTTATCTTCCTCCATCCTCACAAGAATCAGAATTAATGGTTATTTTTCAGGAATAAATTATTATATGAACAATAAAGTCACCTCGCTTTTTTTAATGGTTGTAGTATTAGTTTCAGGCGTCAAGTTACAGGCCCAAACCGGCCAACCGGTATCCCCGCATTTTAATCATACCACCATCTATGTGGTCGATTTGAAAAAAAGCGCTGATTTCTATTCCCAGGTGATGGAATTTGAAAAAATCCCGGAGCCTTTCCACGACAATAAACATGTCTGGTTCAAAATAGCAGACCACTGTCAATTGCATGTGGTACAGGGAGCTGCAGCAGTCATTCCACATGATATCAATATTCACCTTGCCTTCAGTGTTCCTTCTCTGGACGATTTTATGGCTCATTTGGAAAAAATGAATGTCAAATATGGTAATTGGAAAGGCGATAGTAAGACACCTCAAATGCGACCCGACCAGGTCAAGCAAATCTACTTTCAAGATCCTGAAGGGTATTGGATCGAAGTAAACGAAGACAAGTTCTAATAAGACCGGCCAGGTAGTCTGCAAATCCACCTATCTTTGCCCTCCTTTAATTCCGGATCATGAAGTTTTATAGTCTGATCATTAAGTATCGTCTGCAGCTTGGCATCGGTATCCTGATTATTGCGGTCGTTACCAATATTTTGAGTGGATTTTGGCCCGCTTTTCTTCCTTACCTTATTGGGATCATATTAATCCTTGGTCATTTCTTTTTTGGACCCTTGAGGCTTATCCAGGAATACATGGAATCTGGAGATGTGGAGGGAGCAGAAAAAATATTGAGTTCAATCCAGTTCCCTCGATTACTGTACAAACCCATCCGCTCGGTTTATTATACATTAAAGGGCAATTTGGCGATGATGAAACAAGATTTTGATGGCGCCGAGAAGAATATGAAAAAGGGGCTGGATTTGGGTATGCCTATGAAGGAAGCGGAAGGCGCGAGTCTTCTTCAGATGGGGATGCTTTCTATGCAGAAAAACAATCTGAAACAGGCAGAAAATTATATCAGGCAAGCTTTAAGAAAAGGTTTACCAGATAAAGAGAACCAGGCAGCCGCTTTTTTGCAGTTGTGTTCCATTATGATGACCAAACGGGAATTTCGAGCTGCCAAGGATTTTTTCAGAAAGGCCAAGGCCCTGAAACCTACTACTCCTCAGATCGTGGACCAGATCAAACAAATTGAAAAATACATCAGCAGGATTCCTGGCTAATTTTTTTTAAAAAGGATAAGTAGCGTTAATCATTTGCTTCAGCAATCTGAATGATTTCTCTTTCTTTTCAAGGAAATCAAAAGTGCCGTAGTGGGCTACATTCTCGTAGCTATTCAGATCTTTCTTATTCGAGAAGAGAATGACATAAATGGAGGAATCATAATTTCTAATTTCTTTCATGGTATCCAAACCGTTAATCTCACCTTCCAACTCATAATCAAGCACAATGATGGATGGATTTTTACTAAGTTCTGCAAGGCAGGCCTCTCCCTTGGTAAAGAAATAGATTTCACTGGATAAAGATTCAAGCTCTTTTGCGATCAGCTGCTGATAGAGCAGATTATCTTCTACAATGAATACCCGAGGTGGTTGTTTGATTTCCATATAGTTCCGTTAAAATCTAAAAAGTGTGAAAATTATGCCTAAAAATAAATCTTGATAATTACATGATTATCAGCTAATTACAAACTTGAAGGTTTTGTAGCTATTCTATTATTGGGAAAAATAAAGGAGGGTTGGGAAAAGCTCAGGCTATTTCCTTCATTAACTGTTCAATACATTGACTGATTACGATCTCAATTTTCTGGACCAGACTGGGGATTTGGTCTAGTGAAATAAGATCCTTTGCGTTTGATTCAACAAGCCTTATGTCCTGGCGGATTGACTTTACTCCCATGGAATCTACGGTAGATTTTAGCTTATGTGCCATTTTTCTCACCTGGTCCCAATTTTCGGTTTGAAGTGCCTTTCTGAGTTCCTCTACATTCTGTGGTACCGTCTTTATAAAAAGGAGGATCATTTTTTTTAGAAACTCACTGTCCCCTTCAGAAACGGATTGGACAAGCGATAAGTCATAGAGTTTGCTTTCCTGACCCGGAATATCCAGGGTCTTCTGATCGGTACCGTTCAATTCCGGATCATTTCCTTCGGGATTGCTGTTCTTGATCAAAAATTTTGCCAGCACTTGGAAAAGTCTTCTCTCATCAAATGGTTTGGCCAGATAATCATTCATACCTGCAGCAAGGTATTTCTCCTTATCCCCATTCATTGTATTAGCTGTAAATGCAATAATGGGGATGGAGGCTTTGGCCTGATCGGCCAGCTGGCGAATGGATTGAGTGGCTTCTATGCCATCCATTTCAGGCATTTGCACGTCCATTAAGACGCAATCAAAATTGAATTGTTCCAGGAATTGCAAGGCCTCAACGCCGTTTACGGCGATGCTGACTTCACAGCCCCAGGATTCCAGGATATGCCTTGCCAGGTATTGATTCAACTCCATATCCTCAACTACCATTATTCTTTTTCCTCTCAGTCTGGCAAAGTCCAATTTATTTCTTTGCATCATGCTCCAGGAATATTATCACCGATTTTTTAATTCGCCATTCTGAATCATCCGGTAAATGGTCGATTTGCCAACATCCAATTTTTTTGCTACCAGCAATACATCATTGCTGTATTTATCCAGATGGTGCTGGATGATCTGCGTTTCGAATTCTTTAAGAGAAGTCTCTTTATTCAACAAATCGTTGATGCTCGTTGACGCATTCAGGGTAATGTGTTCAGGCAATATCGTATCCCCGTCCGCCATCACCACAGAAAGATCCATAATTGACTTGAGTTCTCTTACATTTCCCGGAAATGAATAACTCAACAATTTCTGCTGGGCTTCCGGAGATAAGGTTTTTTTCTCCAGTTTGTTTTCCTTGCAAAACCCGTCCGAGAAATTCTTGGCCAGGATAACGATATCATTGCCTCTTTCACGCAGTGGTGGCAGTTGAATGGGCAAGCCCATGAGCCTATAATACAGATCCTCACGAAAATTCTTGTTTTTTACTTCCTCCAGCAGGTTTTTATGGGTGGCAACAATGATCCTGACATTAATGGGCGTTACCCCCGTACCCCCGATCCTGGTGATTTCTTTTTCCTGCAGGACCCTTAGCAATTTTGCCTGAAGATTAATATCCAGTTCCCCGATTTCATCGAGAAACAAGGTTCCCTTATCTGCTTCTTCAAATTTTCCGATCCTACGTGTGGCTGCTCCTGTAAAAGCCCCTTTTTCATGACCAAACAGCTCACTTTCGATCAGATCTCTTGGAATGGCAGCCACGTTTACCGCGACAAACGATTCCTTATGACGGTCTGAATTGTAGTGAATGGCTTTGGCCACCATCTCTTTTCCGCTTCCGGTTTCTCCGGTGATGGACACCGTGATATTGGTCTTCGAAGCCTTTTCTATCAATACAAATACCTTTTCAATGGATTCGCTTTTACCAATGATCATCTGTGAAAAATCATATTTGCGGCCCACCTGGTTTTTGAGGCTTTCCACTTCATGTTTCAGATTGCTGATCTCGCGTAAATGCAGGATGCTGTTCCAAAGACGTTCTTTTGTGTCATCATCCTTGACTATATAATCAAAAGCACCGTTCTTTAAAAGGTTAATGGCTGTAGCCACATCTTCCTGACCGGAAATAATGATCACCCTAATGTCAGGATTCTGCTCCTTTATCTTTTTTAATACTTCGGATCCATCGCAATCCGGCAGGGAATAATCAAGAGTGACTACGTCTGGTGTTTCGTGTAATTGTGCAAAAAAATCGCCAGGTGTCTCGAAACGCCGGACTTCGTATTCCGGATTCAGTGACAGATAATGTTCGAGCATAGAGCCATACCAAACATCATCTTCCACAATGAACACTTTGAAGGTTCGATGGTTTTTCATTTATTGGATTTGTTCTCAACGTAAACGGATTTACAGGCAAATTATTGGGAATATTCCCAAAAAAAGAGTTATTCCAATTTTTGCTCGAGTTCCCCGTCAACCAAAAGACCGAAACGGGTATGGACATCCTGTTCCAAATCCCTTCTGTTACCGATGTTTTGAATAGGCTTATCTTTGCTGCCCCGACTCAGCCACACCCAATACCAACTATTCCTGTCAGATGATAAACAAGCATTACCAGCTTAAACAATTCAATGAGATTTATAATAACCTCAATGCACAGCAAAAACTGGCCGTTGACAATATTGAAGGGCCTGTGATGGTGATTGCGGGGCCGGGAACAGGAAAGACGCAGATTCTGAGCGCGAGAATCGGAAAAATACTTCTTGAAACAGACACGCAACCAGGAAATATTCTTTGTCTCACCTATACCGATGCCGGCGTGGCCGCCATGAGGAGACGATTATCATCTTTTATAGGACCGGATGCCTACCGGGTGAATATCCATACTTTCCATGCATTTTGCAATGAAGTAATTCAGGAAAACCTGCACCTTTTTGATAAAACATCCATGGATCCGGTTTCAGATTTGGAGCGGGTGGCATTTTTTAAAGAATTGATAGATGGTTTTCCAAAGGATCATCCGCTGAAAAGATACCGGGGGGACGTTTATTTCGAGATCACGAAACTCCAGTCGCTTTTCAGCTCCATGAAGATAGAAGGATGGTCCCCAGGTTTTATCATTGAAAAGATTGATGAATACCTCGAGGAACTTCCCAACCGGGACGAGTATACCTATAAAAGAAAATACAAACAGTTTAATGCCGGAGATCCAAAAGCTGACAAAATTCGCGAAGAAACCGAAAGGATGGAAAAATTGAAGGCTGCGGTAGGCGAATTCGATAATTTTCAACAGCTGATGCGCAGGCATAACCGGTATGATTTTGACGATATGATTACCTGGGTTGTCCGTGCTTTCGAAGAAAATGAGGCACTCGTACGCAGGTACCAGGAACAGTTTTTATATGTCCTGGTCGACGAATACCAGGATACCAGCGGGATCCAAAACCGTCTGGTCAACCTGCTAATCAGCTATTGGGATAAGCCAAATATTTTCGTGGTGGGCGATGACGATCAGAGCATCTATCGTTTTCAGGGCGCCAATCTTGAAAATATGCTGTCTTTTTCAAACAGTTACAAGGAAGATCTGCTTACGGTCGTCCTCACCAATAATTACAGGTCTACGCAACCAATCCTGAACGTTTCCAGGTCCCTAATCGAAAGAAATGAAGAAAGGCTTGTAAAGCAAATGAAAGGACTGAGTAAGGAACTCATCTCGTCCAATAATCTGATCAATGCCTCAACCATTCAACCTCTCCTGCGGGAATACCAAACTCCAAGTCAGGAAATGATCGGTATCGCCAAAGAACTCGTTGGCCTTGTCAGGCAAGGCGTTCCACCCGGCAGGATCGCGGTTATCTATAAAGAAAACAAATACGGAGAAGCATTAGCCCAGTATTGCAGACTGAAGAATATTCCTGTGTATTCCAAACGCAGCATTAATATCCTAGAAATCCCAATGGCTCAAAAAATCATTTTGCTGTTAAAGTGGCTGGCGACTGAAATGGACATTCCTTACAGCGGCGATGAGATGCTTTTTGAAATCCTCCATTTCGACTGGTTTGGAATTCCACCCATCGAAATTGCCAAATTGAGCATTGAGGTGGCCGGACACCGGTTTAACGATAATAAAACATCGATAAGACAGTTGTTGTATGAAAAGGCTATTGCGCCGCCAAAAGATCTCTTTTCTACAGGGCTTCGCCCGGAATTAAAGTCAGCCAGTGCAGTACTTGAAAAGCTGATTGGTGCTGCCCCCAATTTGACGGTACAGGGATTATTTGAACAAATCATCCGTGAAACAGGAGCGCTCAAATTCATCATGCAAAGCCCGGAAAAGGCGTGGCTGATGGACCTGCTAACCGGTTTATTTGACTTTATCAAAGAAGAAACAAGACGGAATCCTTTTCTGAGCCTGGAGGGATTGGTCGGACTTATCGAGCTAATGGAGAAAGAGGAAATTATTCTACCACTAGCGCAGGTAAGTGGCACTGAAAAAGGAATTAACCTGCTCACTGCCCACGGTTCAAAAGGATTGGAATTTGAACATGTCTTTTTTGCAGGTTGCAACGCCTCGGTCTGGGAAAAAAAGCACAAACCGGTTAACAAATACAAATTGCCGGACAGCTTATTTGTGTTCCGGAAACAGGAGCTTCACGCAAACCAGGGTTTGACTGAAGTCGTGTCCGATGATAAAAAGACCCAGGAAGAAGAATTGCGCAGGCTTTTCTATGTGGCAATTACCAGGGCTGAACAGCACTTATATATTTCCTATAGTAGGTTCAGAGAGGATGGAAAAGAGATGGAACCATCCCTGTTCATAGCTGAAATACAGCAAAATCAGGAAATCATTGCAGATAAGATCTTTGTCGACACCGGGGTATTGACTGAATTCCAATCCCTGGTTTTCACTTCCCAGGCACCCGAGATCGAACGGATGGAGGAGGAATTGGTCAATAGGCTGCTGGATAAATTCGTAATGAATGTGACGGCCCTGAATAATTATCTGCACTGCCCGCTGGAGTTTTATTTTAAAAACCTGGTCCGGATTCCTTCCCCGAAAAATGAAAATACAGAGTTCGGTTCTGCGGTGCATTACGGGCTGGAGCAATTATTCCGGAAAATGCAAAACAACTCAAATCAGTTTCCAGGCAAGGAAATCCTGCTCGCAGACTTTCAATGGTACATGCTCAGGCACAGGGAGAGTTTTACACCGGAGCAGTTTGAAAGAAGATGGGAATATGGAAACATCATCCTTCCAGCCTATTACGACAAAAACATTGACCATTGGAATAAGATCGTCGCTATTGAGCGAAATATCCGCAATGTGGAGGTCAATGGAGTACCGTTGAAAGGAAAATTGGATAAGCTCGAATTCGAAGGCAAATCGGTAAATGTGGTGGATTATAAAACTGGTGACCCCGATAAGGCGAAGTCAAAATTATCGCCACCGACAGATAAAGACCCCAATGGAGGTGACTACTGGAGACAAGGTGTTTTTTATAAGATCCTGATTGATCAGTATGAGCGAGGCTGGCAGGTTTTCAGCACCGAATTTGATTTTATCGAGCCCGATAGTAAAAAAAATTATAAAAAAGAGAAGCTGGTCATCAACGCCAAGGATATCAATACGGTCACCCAGCAGATCTCCAGCTGCTGGGAAAAAATTCAGCGTCATGATTTTTATACAGGATGCGGAAAACAGGATTGTCACTGGTGCAATTTTGTAAAAACCAACCAACTCCAAATAGCCTTGCACGAACTGAATGAAGAAGAGGCCTGAACCCGGTTCAATTTCTTAATAATATTGTAAATCTGCCAGAATGCCGTTGCAGAAAGTTAAGTTTGCAGTCGCTGAAGCGCAGAGTAAAATGAAGCCAATCCGATCATTATTTATAACCATTTTTGTCCTCGCCAAAATCCTGGTTGTCACTACTGGTTGCGCAAATGTGATTCCACCGACCGGAGGGCCTCGCGACACCTTGCCACCTGTGCTCGTCACTGTAGTCCCATTAGATTCGACTCTGAATTTTAAAACCAACAAGATTGTTTTTAATTTTGATGAATACCTTGAATTAAAGGACGTCCGTACCAATCTGATCGTATCACCTGTTCCAAAAACAAATCCGATTGTGACCTCAAAGCTGAGGACCATAACCGTGATCTTAAAAGATACCCTCAAACCATTCACCACCTACACACTGGATTTCGGAAAGGCCATCCACGACATCAACGAGGGCAATATCCTGAAAAATTTCACCTATATTTTCTCAACCGGCCCATATTTAGATTCAATGGAGCTCACCGGAACCGTCATCCTGGCATCTACAGGCAAGCCCGATAGCACCTTGATGGCCATCCTGCATAAAGGCACAGATGATTCAGCCGTCATAAAAGAACGTCCCCGGTATATTGCGAGGCTTGATTCGCTGGGCCGGTTTCATTTCCGCCATATTGCTCCGGGCACCTACGCTGTATATGCTTTGAAGGATGAAAGCGGGACAAACCGCTATTCTTCCAAAAGCCAGTTATTTGCCTTTTCCGATACCTCAATCCTGGTGCTGAACAACAATCCACCGCTCACCCTGTATGCATTTTCCGACACGACTGGATCATTGCCGACGAAGAAAGCAGTCGTTGCCTCCAAGCCAAAAAAAACAGACAATACCAATAACCGCCTCATTATAACGGTCAATGTCAGTGAGGGGAGGTTTGATCTTTTGGATACCTTCCATATCCAATCTCAGGTGCCGTTACGATCCTTTGACAGTACCAAAATCAGGTTTACTGACGGTGATTTCAAAACCATCCCAAATGCCTATTTCGTGGAAGACAGCGATCACAAAAAGATCACCCTTCAATATAAGTGGCCGCCCGACACTAAGTACCACGTGATAGCCGATAAATCATTTGCAGAAGATACCACGGGGAAGAAGTTATTAAAAATCGATACAATCTCTTTTCTGACGAAAAAGGAAAATGAATACGGAACCCTTATCCTTCACTTCAGAAATTATGTTCCGGCCAAGAACCCGGTATTGCAATTCGTCCAGAATAACCAGGTCGTCAAAACCCTTGTCATTACCACTCCAAATTATACTTATAAACTATTCCGTCCCGGCGACTATGAATTGCGGGTGCTCTTTGATGAAAATAAAAATGGGGTATGGGACCCTGGTGATTTTTTTGGCAAACATAAACAGCCGGAAAAAGTAAAAGTTATTTCACGCAAACTGCTCAGGGTAAAGAGTAATTGGGATAACGAAAACGATGTATTCCTTTAAAATATGGCTCAATCTTAGGAATGGATCTAATGAGAGCCCTTAACTTTACAGTATGCAATTCTCCTCATCTTTATTGGAAAATGCAGTCAATCAATTTGCCAGGCTGCCTGGAATAGGAAAAAAAACGGCATTAAGATTGGTACTTCATTTATTAAAACAAGAACCTGCCATGGTCCAGGGTTTTGGAGAAACCATTGTCAGGATGCGTCAGGATATCAAATTCTGTCAACGTTGCTTCAACGTGGCTGATGCAGACATCTGTTCCATCTGTTCTAATTCCCAGCGCAAGCAGGAATTGGTCTGTATTGTGGAGAATATACGTGATGTGATCGCCATTGAAAGCACCCAGCAATTTAATGGCACCTACCACGTGCTTGGGGGAATCATTTCGCCCCTCGATGGCATAGGTCCGGATCAATTGAATATCGATTCCCTGATCCACCGCGTCCACAAGGAAAATATACAAGAATTGATCTTTGCACTTAACCCCACCATCCAGGGGGACACAACCATTTATTTTATTCAGAAGAAGCTTTCTTCCTCCTCCTCCCCTTGCGTGAAGGTGACTACGATTGCCCGCGGGATCGCCTTTGGGGGTGAGTTGGAATATGCCGACGAGATGACGCTCGCCCGTTCCATCAGCAACCGCCTCCCGGTCGAAAGCTATGTGTCCAGCCGCTGAGATCGGTTTTGAAATTAGCCGTACTTGCATTAAATTTGCACCATTATCAGGAGGATTTGTTTATTGTTCAGCCTGATTATTCTGAATTTGACCAATAATTGAACTAATAAACGCCCGGAAGCTTCGTCTGGTTTTTTTCTTCCCAACGTTTATTGGTTCACATCAGAGAGATCAACGGACCAACCGTTGATCAAGGTTGTCATTTTCGACAAAATTGATTCTTATGCACAGTATCAAAAAGGAACTGGAAAAACGTATTCTTATTATTGACGGAGCCATGGGTACCATGATCCAGCGCTATACACTTACCGAGAAAGATTACCGGGGTCAGCGATTCCAAAACTCCCCGATTGATCTTAAAGGTAACAGTGATATCCTCTCCATCACCCAACCTGCCATTGTGGAAGAAATCCACAGACTATATTTGGAAGCCGGCGCTGACATCCTGGAGACCAATACTTTTGCAAGCACAGCCATTGCCCAGGCTGACTATCAATTGCAATCGCTGGTCTATGAAATAAATGTCGCAGCGGCGACCTGTGCCAGAAATGCAATCCGTGCATTCAAGACAAAAGAATTGCATCCTAAAATGACGCCAAAATTTGTGGCCGGAGCCATCGGCCCGCTCAACAAGACTTTGAGCCTGTCACCCGATGTCAATGACCCGGGATTCCGGTCAATTACTTTTGACCAGGCTGCCGCAGCATATTACGGCCAGGTTAAGGGGCTGGTGGATGGAGGGGTAGATCTATTGTTGATTGAAACAATTTTCGATACCCTTAATGCGAAAGCTGCCATTTTCGCCATAAAGAAATACTTCCGGGATAGCCAAATACCTCAGCTGCCCATCATGATCAGCGGAACAATTACAGATGCCAGTGGCAGGACGCTGAGCGGTCAAACATTGGAGGCCTTTTATACATCCGTGATGCATGCAAAGCCGCTCAGTATCGGACTGAATTGTGCTTTGGGCGCAGCAGAAATGCGCCCCTATATTGAAGAATTGAGTCAGATTGCTGCCTGTTACACTTCGGCTTACCCAAATGCAGGTTTGCCCAACGCCATGGGTGAATACGAAGAACAACCCGAACAAACCGCTCATCTCATTGAACAATGGGCAGCAGAAGGATTTGTAAACATCGTAGGCGGGTGCTGCGGCACAACGCCGGACCATATCCGGCATATTGCAGAACATGTAAAAAACAAAATGCCAAGACGATTGCCCGTACTTGAAGAAGCTTTATCCTAAAAGAATTGATAAAGTAGATGGAAGGCTTATCAGATTATTGGGAAAATGAATTATGGAAAGATCTATCATAAAACCTTACTTAAGATTATCAGGCCTTGAACCTCTGGTCATTCGCCCGGAAACCAATTTTGTCAATGTCGGTGAACGCACCAATATTACAGGATCCAAGAAATTTGCGCGGCTGATCAAAGAGAATAAATATGAAGAGGCCCTCGCAGTCGCCAGGCAGCAGGTCGAGAATGGAGCACAGATTTTGGATGTCAATATGGATGACGCACTCCTGGACGGTGAAAAGGCAATGACCCACTTTCTGAATCTGATTCAGAGTGAGCCCGATATTGCAAAGATTCCCATCATGATTGACTCTTCCAAATTCTCCATCATTGAATCGGGGCTCAAATGCGTACAAGGCAAATGCATTGTGAATTCCATATCGATGAAAGAAGGCGTGGAAAAATTCATTGAACAGGCCGTCATTTGCAATAGTTACGGAGCTGCTGTAATTGTAATGGCTTTTGACGAGAATGGCCAAGCTGATACCCTGGAGAAAAAGGTGAACATTTCAGAGAAAGCCTATAAGATCCTAACCGAGCAGGTTGGCTATGACCCCCAGGATATCATTTTTGACCTGAATATATTTGCGATTGCCACAGGGCTGGAAGAACATAATAATTATGCTGTAGATTTTATTGAAGCTACACGCATTATCAAAAAGAAATATCCGCTTGTAAAAATCAGCGGTGGAGTCAGTAATCTTTCCTTTTCTTTCCGGGGCAACGACTCCGTCCGGGAAGCCATGCACTCGGTATTTTTGTATTACGCCATAAAAGCCGGGATGGACATGGGGATAGTTAATGCAGGGCAGTTGGCCGTCTATGATGAAATAGAGCCCCAACTAAAGGAATTGTGCGAAGATGTGATACTCAACAGGAATAATGAGCACAATGAAGTAACCGAAAAACTGATCCAGTTTGCCGAAACGGTAAAAGGGAAAGACAAAGAGGAAAAAAAGGATGAGGCTTGGAGAACTGCCGCTGTCGAAGAACGCCTGAAGCATGCACTTACCAATGGTATTACCGAATTTATTGATGCTGACACAGAAGAAGCGAGACAAAAATACCCCAAACCGCTTGATGTCATCGAAGGACCATTAATGGACGGGATGAATATTGTCGGCGACCTTTTCGGGGCAGGAAAAATGTTCTTGCCGCAGGTGGTCAAAAGCGCACGGGTAATGAAAAAAAGTGTAGCCATCCTCACACCGTATATTGAGGCTGAAAAGGAGCAACGCCGTTTAGCTCATGAAGCTGCAGGTACCAAAAATGAAGAAGGTGCGGGCGCTGCGAAAATCCTTTTAGCTACAGTGAAGGGAGATGTCCACGATATCGGCAAAAATATTGTCGGAGTAGTATTGGGTTGCAACGGGTACGATATCATCGACCTGGGGGTAATGGTCCATGCAGATAAGATTCTTGAAACCGCCATCAAAGAAAAAGTGGATATCATTGGACTAAGCGGATTAATCACGCCTTCCTTGGATGAAATGGTGCACGTCGCCAGAGAAATGAAACGCAGGGAAATGAAGCAACCGCTTTTGATCGGCGGCGCTACCACTTCCAGGATGCACACTTCTGTAAGGATCGCGCCCGAATATGAACAGGGAGTTGTGCATGTGCTGGATGCTTCACGGAGTGTGACCGTTGCCAGTGCCTTACTCAATAAGGGGCAAAAGATTGATTTCCTAAACACGATCAGGGCAGAATACAAAAAGCTGAGAGAAGATTTCGGGAATAAAAAATCAACCAAACAGTATTTACCCTTTTCGCAAGCCCAGCAAAATAAGGTCAAAATTGATTGGAGTGATTACACGCCACCCATCCCGAGCTTTACCGGAGTGAAGGCTTTTGACGGCTATGACCTGGCTGAAATCGCTCCCTTTATAGATTGGGAGCCTTTTTTTATTGCCTGGGAAATGCATGGGAAATTTCCGCAGTTGTTAAAGGATGAAAAAATCGGAAAAGAGGCCTCAAAATTATTTGAAGATGCACAAGCATTATTGAAAAGGATCATCAATGAAAAATGGCTAATTGCCAAAGGTGCCATCGGTTTCTGGCCGGCCCACTCCGATGGGAAGGACACGGTCGAGGTAACCATTCCTTCCGGTCCTGCACAAACCGGGAAAGAAGAAGGATTAAAGCTTGAATTTCTCCGGCAACAAATCAAAAAAACGGCCAATCAACCAAATATATCACTGGCTGATTTTATTAAACCAGGTGAAGGCGGAGGAGATTATATCGGCGCATTCGCAGTTAGCATTCACGGCATTGAATCCCATATCAAAAGATTTGAGGAGCAATACGACGATTATAATAAGATCATACTACAGGCCTTGGCCGACCGTCTCGCCGAAGCATTCACCGAATTATTACACATGCGGGTACGCAAAGAGTTCTGGCAATATGCCACCGATGAAGGTCTCACCTATGATCAACTTATCGAAGAAAAATATTCAGGTATCCGTCCTGCACCCGGTTATCCGGCATGCCCGGATCACACTGAAAAATATAAACTGTTTTTCTTGCTGGGCGGTGAAAAAAACACGGGAATCAAGCTTACCGAATCACTGGCCATGTACCCTGCATCCTCCGTAAGCGGCTGGTATTTTGCCCATCCAGACAGCCGGTATTTTGGTGTAGGAAAAATTGAAAAAGACCAGGTGAAAGATTATGCAGAACGTAAGGGTATGGAACTGGGGGAGATAGAAAAATGGCTTAGGCCGATTCTTGAATATGATTCCTGAGCCAATCATTTAATATAGTAATTTTGTTTTTTTAAAAGCGATACCCTGGTAATCCTGTTGATGAAAATATCCAGTTATGCAAGTACCAAGAAAATCCATTATTCGCCTCATCTTATTCTTCGTTTGTATTTCCCCATTTCTTTCATTTGGTCAAAATGGAAAAGTTAAGAGAAAGCATGAAATATATTTCTCTTGGGGTTATAATGCAGAATGGTATACCCGAAGCAATGTGTATGTATCCCAGCCGGAATTAGGGAACAATTATAGTTTTGACAATATCTCCGGCCATGATCATCGCGGCTGGGATTATGGTATTTTTAATAAAGCCATCAGCATACCGCAATATAATTATCGACTGGGTTATGTTATAAATGAGGAAAAGGGGCTGGGTTTTGAAATTAATTTTGATCATACTAAATACATTTTTGCCGATCAGAACGCCCGGCTGACCGGAACATTCAATAAGCTCAGGGTGGATACGACGATTGCCTTTAATGCCCAAAACGGTTTCTACTATTATCTAAACAACGGAGCTAATTTCTTGCTTTTTAATTTGGTCAAGCGAATGCCCATCTACCGCTTGAGAAACGGGAATTTAAAAATAGACTTTGCTGCTAAGGCGGGGATAGGTCCTGTTATTCCACACGTGCAGAATAGTTTCTTTGGAGAAGCAAATGATCCTCATTTCCAGCTTGGTGGTTGGAACCTGGGCGTCGAAGGCGCCTTGAAGGTCACCTTTTTCAAGTATGTATATCTTGAGTATTCAAACAAATTGGATTATGCGCGGTATTCCGGTTTACAAATCTATAAGGGAACTGCGCGGCAAGCGTTCGGCACCTATGAAATGATCCTTAGTCTGGGTCTTGATTTCCCGGTTGGAAAAAGAATAGCCACCCATTCTTAGAAAATAAATTCACCTCCGAGTCAGCTTTTTTCAAATAGCCACCAAAGGCGTTTTCTGGGTTTCACTTTATAACTCCGGCTGATAAAGGCCTTGATGTGATCCATTGCTTCCGGAATACTGTCCGTCATCAGAACATAAGACAGGTCCTGCCGGGATATGGTTCCTTTTTCCGCCATATACTCAATGAATTGCCACAGCTCCCGGTGGTATTCCTTATTATATATTACTATTGGAAATTGCTCAAGCGACCGGGTCTGTATCAGGGTGAGCGTTTCAAAAAACTCATCCATTGTCCCAAAACCGCCCGGCATAATGATGAAGGCATACGAATACTTGATAAGCATGGTCTTCCTGACAAAAAAATGGTCAAACGTGATAGAGGTCTGAGTGTATGGATTGGGTTTTTGTTCAAAGGGTAGTTTGATATTGCAACCCACAGAACGTCCGCCTTGTTCAAAGGCGCCTCTATTTGCCGCCTCCATAATTCCGGGGCCTCCACCCGTCATTGTCGTAAAACCCATGGCTGAAATTTCTTTGCCAAAATTACGTGCTGCCCCATAAAATGGATTGTCCTGCGCGCACCGGGCCGATCCGAACACGGTAATGCAAGGCCCGACAAAATGAAGGGTTCGAAAACCTTTGATGAACTCCAAAAAGACATCCCAGGCAAATCCCAGTTCATAGAGCCTGCTTTTTGGGCCCTCCAGGTATACAGGTTCCTTCACGGGAATGACCGGTTCTGAATTTTGCATATTAGATATATGTTATGAACACAAATTGTAAATTGCGGAAGTAATTTAACAAAACCTATTTATGTCTTCCATCAGGATCATCAGCTACAATGTTAATGGTATCCGGGCAGCTATCAATAAAGGGTTAATCAATTGGTTAAAAACAAACCCGGCAGATATTGTTTGTCTGCAGGAAACCAAGGCACAAAAAGATAATGTAGCTCATCAAGAGTTTACCGACCTGGGTTTCTACGACTACTGGTTTTCTGCGCAAAAAAAAGGGTACAGCGGTGTCGCTGTCTTTTCCAAAATAAAACCTGATCATATAGAGCTTGGCACCGGCCATAAGTTAAGCGATGATGAGGGACGTGTGCTTCAACTTGATTTTGGCGATATCAGGCTGATCAATGCTTATTTTCCTTCCGGCACCTCGGGGGATGAGAGACAGGATTTTAAGTACAAATGGCTGGATGAAATCCATGCCTATCTGATTAAACTAAAAGCTAGCCGGCCAAAACTTATACTTTGTGGTGATTACAACATTGCCCACAAGGAAATAGACATCCATGATCCAAAAGGCAATAAGAATTCTTCCGGCTTTCTTCCGGAAGAAAGAGCCTGGATGGACCGGTTTCTTTCATCGGGTTGGGTGGATACTTTCCGGCTCATTCATCCCGAACCGGACCGGTATAGTTGGTGGAGCCAGCGTTTTCCAAGTGTCCGTTTACAAAATAAAGGATGGAGGATCGACTACATCAACACCACTGAAAATCTAAGAAGTCAGGTATTGAATGCCGAGATCTACCCCGAAGTTAAACACAGTGATCATTGTCCCGTGTATCTTGAAATTAATACCTGAGGCTGATGAATATAGAATAGAAAGTATCGCAGGCAATCAGCCTGTTAACTAGTTGTGGAAAAGAATTAATAAACACCCTTCCCATGTAAATTTGACGTACATTCCTTGAAAACCCTTAACTGGCCAGGGTTTCAGGGGATAATCCCGGAGAACGTGTACTGGTACGGATCTTAGGATAATGCATCGAAATTCATTCCTGATTTTGCAACACGTAAATATTATCTAATCCTTATCCCACGCGGCTTATAACGATTTGCGCTAACTTAAAAAAATTTTGTCGGATTCAAAAAGCGGCTATATTTGTTGTCGCTAAAAAAATAAAATATTACACTATGAACAAAGCTGAATTAATCGCGAAAGTTGCCGATGATGCAAACATTACAAAGACTCAGGCAAACGCTGCCCTAGATTCTTTTGTCGAAGCAGTTACCAAGACACTGAAAGGTGGCGGTAAAGTTACTTTAGTTGGTTTTGGTACGTTTTCTGTTTCCAAGAGAGCAGCCCGCAACGGACGCAATCCGCAGACCGGTGCAGTTATTAAAATCAAAGCTAAAAAAGTAGCAAAATTCAAAGCAGGTAAGGAATTGTCTGCCAAATTATAATGCTGCAGCAATTGCATTCAAGGCTTCGATACTTCGATCAATTCAGGTACCGAAGCTTTTTTATTTGTATTTATTCATGACAATGGCCAATTAAGAAATTTAACGCAGCTTTGCGGAAGAATTGATCAATTAAAAATCATTTTATGGGAAGGGGAGATAAAAAGACAAAAAAAGGCAAAATATTTAAAGGGTCTTTTGGGAAAAGCAGGCCAAGGGGAAAAAAGAAAACAGCCTCAAAGAAAACTGGAGCCTGATACGGTACACTTTTATTCATGGAGCCAGCCTTTCTATCAGCCAGGCTCCGTCTGTAAGCAGATTATATTGTATCCTGTCGTGTAAACGGTTGGGCCTTCCCTGCCAGAATTCCATATTGATTGGCCTGAGCAGATAACCTCCCCAATAAGACGGCCGGTGAATGGGCTTGTCTTTAAATTTTTCACGGATCGATCTCTCATTTTCTTCGAGCCATTGCCTGTCTGCGATCACCTGACTTTGTGGAGAGGCCCAGGCCCCGATTTGGCTGCCTTCAGGCCTGCTGTCAAAATAGGCATTGGAGTCGTCCTCATTCAGCTTGCTGATCAAACCTGTAATGCGCACCTGCCGTTCCAATTCTTTCCAGAAAAACACCAGGCATGCCCTCGGATTTTCAAGCAATTGCTGACCTTTAAAGCTATTGTAATTGGTAAAGAATTGAAAACCTGTTTCTGTGAATCCCTTCAGCAGGACGATCCTGGCCGAAGGGATACCGTCGCTGGAGGCTGTGGCCAGGGTCATCGCATTGGCTTCCTCAATGCCGCTAATAAGAGCTTCCTGCCACCAGTTCTCAAATTGAGCAAAGGGATTTCTCAAAATGTCTTTTTCTGAAAGCGTCTTCAGTTTATATTCTTTCCGGATATCAGCCATGGAAGCCATCTGCTCATGAATTATGTCAGCAAATATAAAAAGATCCCGTCTTAGCGGGACCGATACTTACTGTGATATATTTTATCAGAAATGTGGGGGATGCTACGCCGGATTGGATTTAGACAATAAAGATTCCATATCGCTGATGCGTCTTAACTGACTTTCCAGCTTTTTATGGTGTTCAGAAACATCCTGTAAATCTTTATTCAACTCCTCAAGAAACAAAGTTTTTTTCTGCAATTGCTGGCGCTGAAAATTGGCCTCTCTTAATTTGTCTTCCGTATCAGACAATATCCGGCTCAACCGTTGGTTTTCATCCCAAAGTGAGATTTGCTTGGCTTTAACTTCATCAAAATCTTTGCTTAATTTAAAATAAGATTCATGCAATTCATCATACTCAATGTTCTTACTGTGTGGTTGCAAAAGATAATTGTCCAGTTTCTGCAATTTTTCCTGCAACACATTGTATTCGGTATAGGCCTTATCCATACGTTCGGTCATTTCTACCGTCAGGCGTTGTTCGTGCCTGATATTGCTGATTTCCCTGTCCTTATCCGAAAGCATTTTCCGCACTTCGAGGATCTGCCTATTGAGGCCCTCGTTGACCCTCAGCTGATCCATGTATTTTTTCTCAGCCTCCTTTAATAACTGGATCTGTTCCAGGAGACGACTGATATGTTGGTTGTGGAGGGAGAGGTTTTCCTGAGTTGATCGTAACTGGGTCAGATAGTCTCCCGAATCCGATATGGATTTTTGAGCCAGTGTGGGCCCTTTTTCCATTTCTTTTCTGAGTTCTTCAAGTTCGATACCAAGTATTTGCTCATTTTCTTTGGTTTCTGCTAGCCGGTCACGCAATTGCTGTTGCAGTTTTTCCTGCATATCCATATCGTTATAATACTTCAGCTTCCAGTTGTCATTATCGCTGATTCCTTCCTGGTTTCCGGGCTCAACTTCATATTTCATGGTTTTCCTTGCGCTCCAGAAATAATGGGTGGTAAAGCCCAATATGAGGGCCCCTAGAAGAAAAATGATGATCTCGGGTAATCTTACGGTTAGTTGAAACCCAAGAATTAGAGGAAATGTATTCATAACGGTTCGGAGGATAAACTTTTATCAATCAAATGGGTGAATTGGAATGTCGGGATATAGAATTATTAAGGCACAGAATCTTCAATGGATTTGGCCATAGGAAAGGAAATAAAAAAACCACTGGACCAGTGGTTTTTCATCCTTACAAAATACTAAGCTTTTCGCAGATTTACAAATCCCCGGCCCAGAATGATTATGATTGATTGTCAATCAATTACTAAGGTCCCAACCTGGTCCCCTTTTGCGACCCTTAACAGATTGCCCGCGGTGTTCATATCAAAAACGATAATCGGCAGCTTATTTTCCATGCACAAGGTAAAAGCAGTCATATCCATGACTCGCAGGTTTTTAGAGATACATTCCTGAAAGCTGATCTTTTCGAATTTTTTGGCGGTTGGATCTTTTTCCGGATCCGCGGTATAAATGCCGTTAACCCTGGTTCCCTTAAAGATAATGTCTGCATTGATTTCTATGGCTCTCAGAGAACCAGCAGTATCCGTTGTAAAGTATGGATTGCCCGTGCCGGCTCCAAAAATCACCACCCTCCCTTTTTCCAGATGCCGGATTGCCCTTCTGCGGATATAGGGTTCTGCAATCTGTTCCATTTTAATGGCGCTCTGCAACCTGGTGAATACTCCTATTTTTTCAAGGCCCGCCTGCATGGCCATTCCATTAATCACCGTCGCCAGCATTCCCATATAATCACCGTGGGCCCTTTCTATACCCGTTTCGGCTTCATTGGTTCCGCGGTAAATATTACCCCCTCCTATTACAATAGCCACCTGCACTCCAAGGTCTACGACTGACTTTATATCCTTTGCATATTGCGCGATCACTTCATTGTCAAATCCAAAACTCTTATCTCCCATCAATGCCTCTCCGGATAATTTGAGCAGAACGCGTTTATATGTAAGCGGAATTTGTCCTGGCATTTATCCCAATTGAACACGTTTGAATTCTGTCACACGCACATTGGCATCTATGCTTTTCAGATATTCGCCCACTGTTTGGGCGGGGTCTTTTACAAAAGGCTGCGCAATCAGGGTGTTTTCCTTAAAAAACGCATTCAATTTACCGGAAGCGATCTTATCGATCATTTCGTCCGGTTTACCAGCCATTTTGGGATCATTCTTTATTTGTTCCGTCACAATAGCCCTTTCCCTGACCAGGGTTTCCGGAGGTATGGAATTTGCATCCACTGCTACCGGATTCATGGCAGCGATCTGCATGGCCACATTTTTCCCTCCTTCCAGAACCGCTTCACTATTTACAGTCAAGCCGACCAGGACACCCATTCTGTAGGCCCCGTGGATATAGGCAGCAACACCTTGCGCTTCAATTTTTTCAAACCTCGTCAACTGGATTTTTTCACCAATTTTTGCCACCTGGTCATTGATCTTATCCGAAATCGCGACCCCGTCTATTTTTGAGGCCATGATCTCATCGATAGAACCCATATTCTTATTGATCACCTTATCCATGATACTCTGTGCAAAAGCAACAAAATCGGCGTTCTTAGCAACAAAATCTGTTTCACAAGCCAGTGTCATGATATAACCGGTCCTATGATCTGCGGAGGTCTTGGCGATGATTACCCCTTCTTTTGCTTCGCGGTCGCTACGCAATGCAGCTACTTTTTGACCTTTCTTTCTAAGATAGTCAATGGCTTTTTCAAAATCTCCATCACTTTCAACCAGGGCTTTGCGGCAATCCATCATCCCCGCTCCTGTTGCCTGGCGAAGTTTATTGATATCTGCTGCGGTTATGGTTGCGGTAGTCATATGTAGCACCTTAAGTTTTTAAATTTAAAAAATAATAAGACCATTCTTTATCTGGCTCCTGTCCGTCTGGGAGAATTCGGAATACGGCGCTTCGGCTGGTTACTGCCCCTGACTTTCTCTCCCCGTGCACGGGCCGCCTCGGCCTCGGCTTCTGCCTGCAAACGTGCAGCTTTCTTTTCATTTTCATCAGTTGAAACATCTTCCACATCTTCTTCTTTAGCTGCCAATCTTTCAGCCAATCCTTCGGCTACTGCTGCAGTAATATAATTGGCTATAATGGCAATCGACTTAGTGGCATCGTCATTGGAAGGGATAGCAAAATCAACCTTATTGGGATCGCAATTGGTGTCCACCATTCCAAATGTAGTGATGCCCAGCCTTCTTGCTTCCGCAAGGGCAATATGTTCATGGCCAATATCTATGATAAACAAGGCAGCCGGTATGCGACCAAGCTGAGAAATACCTCCAAGCACTTTTTCCATTTTGTCTTTATCGCGTGCAAGGGTCAGTCTTTCCTTCTTGGTGATGCTATCAAAGGTGCCGTCATTGAGCATCTTATCTATATTCAACATCTTCTTCACGCTTTTGCGCACGGTATTGAAGTTAGTCAGCATACCACCAAGCCATCTTTCTGTTACAAAAGGCATATTTATTTTTTTGGCACATTCTGTAACAATTTCCTTGGCTTGCTTTTTTGTGCCAACAAACATGATCTTCTTGCCGCTTTTGGCGATCTGTTTTAAAGCAGATGCAGCTTCTTGAAGGCTTTCCGTTGTTTTATTCAAGTCAATAATATGAATGCCTTTTTTCTCTGCGAAAATATAAGGTAACATTTTAGGATTCCACTTCTTACGCAAATGACCAAAATGGACACCGGCTTCGAGTAATTGTTGTTGTAATGAAGTGTTATTTTCCATCTTATTTATTTTATTAATTGCTTTGTGTTGATTAACGTTTACTGAACTGGAAGCTTTTTCTTGCTTTTTTGCGGCCTGGTTTCTTCCTCTCTACCGACCTTGGATCACGATGCAATAGACCTGCTGCTTTCAATGCTGGCCGAAACTCAGGGTTGACTTCAAGCAATGCACGAGCAATCGCCAATTTGGAGGCTTCGGCCTGCCCTTTTATGCCACCTCCTTTTGCATTGATTTTTACATCAAATTTATCCTTAAGATCTACCGTCTTAAAAGGAAGCTCCAGCTGGTTTTGCATGTAGACCAAGGAAAAATAATCCTTATAATCTTTGCCATTCACTATAATCTTACCTTCTCCCTTGCTCATGAAGACGCGGGTTACAGCTTCTTTACGGCGGCCAATTGCATTTTTTTGCTTTTCCATTTATAATATCAAGTTGAAAGGTGATTGCCTTTTTTCAGAATTTAAGTTCCTTGGGCTGTTGCGCAGTATGCGGATGTTGCGCACCAACGTAAACAAATAATTTTTTAAACATCTTACGGCCTAGACGATTTTTTGGCAACATGCCTTTGATCGCTCTTTCTACGATGGCTTCGGGGCGACGTCTTTGCAGGCTTCTGGCCGATTCTTCTTTTTTGCCACCGGGATAACCAGAGAAGTTTAGATAAATTTTTTCATCTGTCTTATTTCCAGAAAAGACTACCTTTTCTGCATTCGTAACGATAACAAAATCGCCACAATCCACATGGGGGGTGTAATAGGCTTTATTCTTCCCTCTTAATACGGAGGCGACTTTGGAACACATGCGTCCAACGGTTTGATTAGTACCGTCCACCACGTACCAATTGTGGGTTACGGTAGCCTCGTTCGCATGTTGGGTTGTAAAATGTAATTTGCTCATGATTCTGAATTTATGATGATGGCTGTCGCTATCCCGCCAGCCTGATAAAATGGACGGCAAAGGTAGGTTGAAATAGGTCTATCGACCAAGAAAAAGCAGGTGTTTTTTTGAGACACCCGTATAAATTATTGATTTTCAATAGTGAAATTGACGCAAAATTATTCTTTGCCTTTTCATCCACCCCCTAATTTGAGTTTTTGAGTATTCAGGAAATAAGATATCTTGGCGGATTTTCAGACAAACAGCAAATTATGGCTACACACGAATTAGGCCGCAACCGGTTCGGGAGTCCAGCGAACGAAGGTCATTTGCTAAGCCTGGCCGAGGCCAATGACTTATTGAACGAATGGGTAACCAATGACCGGTTGCGATTGCACATGCGGCAGGTTGCCGCTGTCATGAAGGCTTGGGCTTTTGAAAAAGAGGGCGCTGATGAACAGTCTGCATTAAAATGGGAGCTTGCTGGTTTATTGCATGATGCAGATTGGGAAAAATATCCTGATGATCATTGCAGGATAATCATAGAAAAATTAGAGGGCATGAATATAGACCCCGACCTGATTCATTGCATCGCCTCTCACGGGCCCAACTATTTTGGAGTTGAACCGGAAACAGCAATGGACAAAATGATTTATGTCTTCGATGAATTATCCGGTTTTATACATGCCTCCGCGCTGATCCGTCCCACCCGCTATGAGGGCATGGATGTAAAGAGTATCATGAAAAAATTAAAAACCCCCTCTTTTGCAGCACAGGTAAGCCGTGTAGACATTACGGATGCCCTTTCCCGGATCGATCATTCACTTGAAGAAATCATTTCCTTTATTATTCAGCATCAGAAGGAGGTCGTGTAAGCGGCTTCTTTTAAAAAATAACAGTGTGAGAAAAAAAGTTGTTCTGGTGGTTATTTGTATTCTTTTTGCAGGGATTGTTTTCTTAATTGCCGGGCCCTTAAATTTTGGAATAAAAAAAGAAATCGATATTGCCGCCCCCATTTACAATGTGGCTGGGGAATTCACCAATCTACGGAATTGGAGAAACTGGTACCCGGAATTAAAAGGGCTGGATAGCTCGGCCTTTGTATATTCCGCTTCCACTACAGGGCCCAATGCCAGCCTTCAGACAGGCGATCAGACCTATAGCATTCTTGAAGGCAATCCTGCATACCTGCGAACAAGTGCACAAATCCATGGCTATAGGGAATTCGAGTCACTCTATGCATTCCCCGATTCACTTGGAATAACTACCCGTGTCATTTGGATCAGGGCTTTGCCTGTTTTGCGCTGGTTGAAAGAAAAATTAGCTCCTGGGAGGGAAATGGAAACCGGGTTGGATAATTTGAAAAACTTTATCGAGGATCCGGGTCAGTATTACGGATTTCCCATTGTACTCGGACAGGTGGAAGATACCATAGTATTGACAAAAACGACCAGGACCCTGCAATCAAACCGGGTGCAGGAGATTAAAAACCTTTTTGAAGAAATCAGGCATTATGCTCAGACCAATAAAATCGAATTGGATCACCCGCTCATGAGCAGCTTTATCATTCTTGGAAAAGACAGCGTACAGGTTTCGGCAGGAATCTCTGTAACCAAGTCCGGGCCGGGGGAGAATGGATTTTTTTATTTAAGAATGCCCACTGCTGGCAAAATGCTCATTGGACATTATCATGGACCCTATTCTGGTCTAAACGGATTATACCGTGCAATGGACAAATTTGTATCCGATAAACGATTACAAAGAATAGCCATCCCATATGAAAAATATGAAAGTGGAAGTCCTTTCGCCGATAGCCTTCACATGACGATTAAGCTCTATTTTCCGGTTATCTAATATTTTAGAAATACGAGAGAATCATTATTGCGGGCTAAGACAAGGCAGTTTTCTTTCCTGATCTGCAGCTTTTTGATATCCCTGACTTCACCTGGTATTAAAAGAATGGGCGGATAAGGTATGGAACAATTAAAATTTCCTTTCCCGTCCCCCTTTCCAAACGTGGGGGGCATGGCATCATATCTTCCTTCAAAAGGCTGGACCCCATAGAAATTCCCTCCTGCAAGCAGGTCTTTTTTCCCATCATGATCGAAGTCGTCCACCGCAAAAGAAAATATGGGGGACCATTGCATGGGCATGGGTAAGGCTTTGGGTATGAAGCCCCCCTTGTGGTCGTTGATCAACAACATGGACTCCATAGTGTTTATCTGAAGTTGTATGGCAGTGTTCAGTTTATCCCCAAAGACCTCCTCCATGGTCTTACCCGCCATCTCTGCATATTGTGGAAAGCGTTTTCTTAAGTAGGGCAGCTGTTTTTCCAAATCTTCTTTCCCGAGAAATGGATAATATTTCCCATTTTTCTGAACGGCAAGTAATTGTTCCGGTATGCCATTTTCATCAAAATCTCCTATATACATCCGTAATGGATAGGCAACCGAGGCTTGCAGTTTTGAATTCAATCCATAATTGCCCAGCAGCAAATCATCATATCCATCTCCGTCAATGTCTTGGCTTTTGATGCAATTCCACATACCGGTCAGTGTATCCAACATGGAATGCTGCCTGACTAACCTGCCATTTTCGTTTAGAAAGACCGTGGGCGCCATCCACTCCCCTACAACGATCAGATCGGGTTTTCCATCTTTATTAAGGTCCGTCCAAGAGGCATCTGTCACCATGCCAATACTGCTTAATTCTTTTGCTAACAAGTCCGTAACAATGCTGAATTTTCCGTTTCCGTCATTGTGCAGCAGGTAAGAAACAGGCACCTGTCCATAGAATTGCGCATTAGACCTTCCGCCAATAAAAAGATCCTTCAGACCGTCTCCGTCAAAATCAGCCGCCCTGACTACAGATTTATTGCCAAACATTTCAGGTAATCCCATTGACCGGGTAAAATGGCCTTTCCCATCGTTGATATATAGACGATCCATGAGCTCGTCGACATGTCCGTCGTACTCATTGCCTCCGCTCACCACATACAAGTCGAGGTCGCCATCATTATCAGCATCAAAGAACAGGGCATCCACTTTTTCACAAGCTGCATCTCTTACAAATAATGAATCATCGCTGGACTTAAAGGTTCCGTCCCTTTGTTGGATATAAAGTTTCCCTGGCTGGTTTTTGGCACCACAGACAAAGAAATCATCCAGTCCGTCCCCATTCACATCGCCGACGCAGATTTTTGGGCCCTGGGTGGATAATTGATGAGGAATGAGCAGCTGCCGGTCAAAGTCATTAAAACTGAGATCTTCCTTATGCTTGAACCCCGGGCCCATATTCACCAGGACTTTGGAAAAAGAAGAGGAATCAGATTGCTTCAGCAGGTTTTCAATAAAGGCTTGGGTATTGCTTATAGGGACAACCTTTTTAGGATTATATGTTACTATTAATTTCTGGTCCGCAGGAATTGAAAATAATGTCTGGTAACTGTTGTCCGGCCAGATGATGACCAGGCTGTCGATGGTTGCTTTTCCGCCCAGCCCAAAATGCAAAACTGGTTCAACACTACTCATAAATCCCCTTACCGTTTGCAATTCCTGATAGATACGCTTCCCGCCATAAAATAAAAAGACTTTGGCGCCGATGGCAAAACTATTTAGCGGAGGGCCTTTGAATCCGATACTCAGATAATGCAGGTCAGGTTTTTGCTTCCGGATATTGTTCCTGTAAATGCCGGCGGGCTCATTCATGTTATTGACTATAAGGTCAAGCGATCCTTCATTATTCAGGTCAGCGTAAGCTGCACCCTGCGAGAGCGTGGGTTTTTCAAAACCCCAGTTGATTGACCTATCCGAAAAATGAAGATCAGGGCCTCCTTCAAATATATAATTATGCCAGGCTCCGGGAGGTTGATGCGATAATAAATCCTTATCGTTCACCCTTGAGCCTCCTGGGTAGGTTTTTATTTGATTTCCTGAGAGGAATTTTTCATAGTCCAGGTCGTTAAGACGGTTTTTAATGCCATTTGAAACAAAAATATCATCGAAACCATCCAGGTTATAATCGGCAATCAACGTACTCCAACTCCAGTCTGTTGCTGCCACGCCGCTATACAAAGCAATATCTGAAAATTGTTTCCCTTTTCCAATATTCAGCTGAAGGCAGTTCCTGGAATACTGATAGTGGTAACCCGACCCGATCCTCAGATTATAGTTGTCCAGGGATTCATCACCAAGGGATGATTTCAGCACCTTCTCATCCTCCGGTAACATATCCAGCGTCATCACATCAAGCCATCCGTCATTGTTAATGTCCGCAATGTCGCTCCCCATGGAGAACCTGGATTCGTGATTGAAGGCTTGCCTGTTCATTTCCTTAAAAGTGCCATTCCCCTGGTTGACATAATAGTAGTCGTTCTCATGAAAATCATTGCTCACATAGATATCATCGTATCCGTCATTATTCAGATCGGCCACCGCCACCCCCAAGCCATAACCAAGCGCACTGCTGATAATACCTGATCCCTTTGTGACATCCGTAAAATGATCACCGTCGTTGCGGTATAGTTTCCCTCCACTAACGGGGCTGTATATACTACGCGCTGAAGTATCACCATAATTTCCGGTTTGGTGGATGGAATGCTGAAGGAGAAACATATCCAGATCGCCGTCCTTGTCGTAATCAAAAAAAACCGCCTGGGTATTGTATCCTTGAATATCCAGGCCCCATTTTTTGGCCGATTCGGTAAAAGTGTTGTTCCCGTTGTTAATAAATAACTGATTCCTAGAATTTTGAAAATAGGTATGTGGTGGATTACCAGGAGTTGTATGATTGGCAACAGTGCACACATAGATATCTAAGAGACCGTCTCCATTCACGTCAGCCATCGTGACGCCAGTCGTCCAGCCCGCATTTCCCCTTACTCCGGCCTTTTCAGTGATGTCTTCGAAATGAAAATTGCCTTTATTAAGATATAGTTTGTTGCCCCCCGAATTTGATGCAAAATAAATATCGGGCAGTCCATCATTATTGATATCCCCGATGGCAACCCCGGCCCCATTGTAATAATAGAGGTAGTCGAGGATATTCAAGCTGTCTTCATCCTGATTTGAATTGATAAAATCGACCCCGGTTTCGGCAGCGGGCAGCAAGGTAAACAGGGGTTCCATCCTGGTACCGCAGGAGGCAAAAAAGGCACTTATCAGAAATAAGCGCAAACCTGACTTTATCAAATGAATAAAATTATGGTGATCCATTTCTTTTTTGAAAAACCTGGAGGCTGTCATTATTCCGAGCAACGATGATATCATCGCCCGCTGAGGTTTTGATCTGCCCGATGTCCCTAACTTCGCCCTTCACAAACAAACCGCTGACGGACGGTTTCATAGCCGTAAACTGATGCTGCTGATTGCCGATGAGGGTGGTCCCATAACTTGCATCGAAGCGCCCTACTTCTGGTTTAAGGCCGAAAAAATTACCGCCTAGAAAAATATCGGCGATATCGTCTCCATTCAGATCGGCGACCAAAATCCCATAAACCGGTGAAAACTGCGCTTCCACCGGCAAAGCCTGGATAGTAAAATGCCCTTTACCGTCATTTAAGAAAACCGAGGTCTGGGTTTGGTCAACCTGCAATACAGTTGCATGATCCAGTTGTTCCTTGGTAAATATTTCATCGATTGTTTTACCGGCATAGGCTTCATATTTCAGGAATTTCTTCTTCAGGACCGGCATTTGCGATACCATATCTCCGAGCAAATAATACGGATACGCCTTACCGTCAGTTTTGTAGTAAACCGGGATACATTTCGTACGGCCGCTATTGTCAAAATCGCCCGTATATAACCTGGCGGGATGATCCTTATCAGCCTTTATCCTCGAATTCAATCCGAAATTACCAACCACCAAATCCAGGTGCCCGTCCCCGTTAATATCCGCAACAGTCAGGCAATTCCACCAACCGGAGGAAAAGGGAACCTCAGCCCATTTTTTTAATTTCCCATCCTGAAATTTCAGGATCGTCACTGCCATCCAATCCCCGACTACGATCAGCTCTTTTTTTCCGTCTCCGTCAATATCAGCCCATTGCGCATCGGTGACCATTCCCAGTTGTAACAGATCCGGCGCCATCGATTTGGTGACATCGGTAAAAACGCCATGGCCTTCATTGTGCAATAGCACACTGGAGGGTATGATACCATAAGCGCCAGGTTGCGAACGGGCTCCAATAAAAAGATCGATTTTGCCGTCACCGTCCACATCATTTGGCCGCACGCAGGAAGCATTGATTGAAATCAGGGGCCAGCCTGTAAAACTCCTTGTAAAATTTCCCTTGCCGTCATTGAGGTACAGCCGGACCAAAAGATTGGCGGAACCTGGCTTATCCTGGTTCCCTCCGGAAGCCACTACCAGGTCCTGGTCTCCGTCATTATCCGCATCAAAAAAAGCAGCCCCCACATCTTCGTTGTCTTTGTCCTGCGCAAAAACAAATTCCTTTTTTTGAATAAATTTTCCATCTGGTTGCTGAATGAATAATTTAGCGGTGTCACCCTTGGCACCCCCTAAAAAAAAATCCATGAGTCCATCCCCATTCACATCCGCCATGGCCATCTTCGGACCCTCTGTAGAGAGCATTTTTGGTATCAAAGGCTCATCATCAAAATCATTGTAAATATTTTCATTGTGCCTGATGTTACCGTCTATCACCGATCGGGTGATATTCATATAGATCCCTGGCGGAATTTTCACCGGAAGTACAAGGTCTTTTTTTGCATCCGTCTGCTTAAGTGTAATCACGCTGTTGGCGGGAATTTTTTTCAGGACCTGCATTTTCATATTGGGCCACCAGATGACAAGGCTATCCACCATGGATAAAGTGTCTAACCCAAAATTTAAAACGGGCTCCATACTGCTTTCGAATCCCCTGGTTGGCATTTGTTCTAACATCTGCTGGCCTGCTTTGGTATAAATGGTCACCCTTGATCCCAGCCCAAGTGTATTCGGAGATCTCCCATCCAGTTTTACTTTGAGATAATGTGCATGCAATCTTTCAGAGGTCATATTACGATAGACAAATGCCTCCATATTCTCATTATTGACGACCAGGTCTAAATCCCCATCTCCATCCAAATCTCCATATGCAGCGCCGTTACTGAAGCTAGGTGTGGCCAGACCAAGGGCAATGGATTGGTTTTTGAAAGTCAGGTTTTTTTGATTGACAAACCCATAATTTGGAATCGGTGTGGAAGTCATTTTACTTAATGGCTCCTTATAATTAAATCCATGATGTTGTACCTGGTTAAGAACTTCCTCGCTCCCAAAATAATCCAGAAAATCCTGATTGGTAAGATCCTTGCTGATGCCATTGCTCACAAAAAGGTCTTTCCAGCCATCATTGTTAAAATCAAACCCCAGGGCACCCCAACTCCAATCCGTGGCATCCACCCCCGCCAGTTGGGCTATTTCACTAAAAGTTCCATCCCCGTTGTTAAGCTGAAGACAATTGCTGGTAAACTGATGATGAAAGTCGTTCTTCAACTTTGCATTTTGCACATTATAATCGTCGAACCGCGTAGTCGTCTTTAGCCTGAAATCCGTTTCCGGGAGCATATCCGTGGTGAATATATCGGGCCAGCCGTCGTTATTCATATCCATGACGTCAGAGCCCATGGAGGATAAGCTGATATGACCCGTTGCATCGGTAATCACCTCCTTAAAAGTACCGTCATGCTGGTTGATGTACAGATAGTCTCTTTCAAAAAAATCATTCGAGACATAGATATCATCCCAGCCATCGTTATTCACATCAGCAATGGTAACTCCCAGGCCAAAACCGATCTCGCTTCCGTATATACCCGCCTGTGCACTGACATCTGTAAAGTGACCGTTATCATTCCGGTATAAACGGTGCCCTCCTTTTGGGTCGCGTATATTACGCATATTCGGATTATACCCGAAACTTTCGATTGGACGGTAGCTGTTGTTGAGTACAAAACAATCCAGGTCCCCATCATGATCATAATCAAAAAATGCGACTTGCGTAGTCAGCCCTTTATCATCAAGCCCATACTGATGGGCCTCCTCTTTAAAAGTTCCATCCTTCTGGTTAATATATAATTCATTGGCGCGATCGTCGCCTGCAATCTCCCCGCTATTGCAAACATAAATATCAAGCCATCCATCTCCGTTAATGTCCACCATGGTCACCCCGGTATGCCATTTATGAATTCCTCCCACACCAGCCTTATCAGTAACATCTTCAAACTGCCAATTCCCTTTATTAATGTACAACCTATTTTTGCCCTGGTTGGAGGTAAAAAATATATCGGGTTTGCCATCATTATTGACATCGCCAATGGCCACGCCTCCTCCATTATAAAAATTACGGTAATTAAATACGTTGAAATCTTTTGTATCAACCACTTTATTAATAAAGTCAATACCCGTCTGGGAAGAAGGCATGAGTTGGAACAAAGGGTCGGCTGGCTTGGGTATCTCTTGCTTTGAGCGACAAGCGACAAACATACAGCTCCCGAATAAAATAGCAAGAACCAGGCTAGGTTTCGTGTTCATTTGTGACATGTAATCCAGGCAAAGGTCTTAAAAAAACAGGAGCAGTTACTAAGTTACTGCTCCTGAAGAGGTGGACAAAAATCAAGAATATGAATCTATGGATTATAGATAGGATTCTGTTTTAGATTGGCGTTGGCCGTGATCTGTTGTATGGGTACAGGAAAAATCTGCCAGTGTGCATCAGCATCCGCAGTCTTGGCTGGATTTCTAGCACCACCAAAGTAGGTACTGAAAGAATTAATGGCTACATCATAGCGGATGAGGTCATTTCTTCTCCATTCTTCCCATGACAATTCCCTAGCTCTTTCATCCAAAAGGTTATCTAAAGTCACAGAGCCAGCAGTCCAATCTACTACAATCGGCATACCGGTATTTGGATTGGTGACATTTGATCCGCCATAAGCACGCTCGCGGATCTGATTGACATAACTCAAAGAAGTGGCCGAAAGGGTCCCATTGGCCCTTAGATCTGCTTCTGCTCTCATCAGATATATATCAGGCAGTCTGAAAATCACCATGTCATTACTCTGGTTTCCAGAAGTCCCAGATTCAGGGAAATACTTAATATTACGCAAACCAGCCCCTCTGAATGGCCCCGAAGGATCAGACAAAGAAGAAACTGTTGGTGTGAAGACGAGGGGGATTCCAAATTGCAGATCGTTAATAATTAAAGATGGATCGGCAGAATACACCACGTTGGTGCTGGGTGGGTAGGTAAAGTCGATCGCATATTGCTGGCCAATCAGGTACTGCCCGGTACGCTGATCCAAAAATGTCCGGTAAACAGTTGTTCCTTTTGTAGTATACACCGAATTGGTATCGAATTTACTGTAATAATCGGCCGTGCTGCAATATCCGTTCCATGGACTTCCGCTGATGGGGAAGTTCAGATTATTCTGGTAATGGAGGGTAGCCATTTCCATATTATTTCCCCCGATATTAACTTTGTCAAAAGGCACCACAAAAATACTTTCTCCGCCGGTTAATATGCTGCTATTGGTAGGGGAGAACACATCAAAATAGTCAGTCAATAAAGTATAATTTCCGGAAAGGATCACTGAATCGCATTCGCTCATAGCTTGCGTCCACATAGCTGTTCCCTGTGCAACTGCTGCTCCTGGTGTACCCGTATACACCTGTGCATTAAGGTATAGTTTTGCCAGTAAAGCATGGGCTGCCCATTTGGTAAACCTCCCATAGGTGGTGGCATCTACATTAGCCGGTAACAATTCAACGTCGGCTTTCAGTTCAGTAACTATCGAATCAAAAACCTGGGGTCTTGGAAGGTTGGTTACTGTGCTGGGATCCACATTGAAACTGGTTACGTAAGGGACATTGCCAAACCGGTCCATAGCCAGGAAATAAAAATAAGATCTCAACGCCCTTATTTCTGCATTGATGGCAGGTAAATTTGGAGGGGGAGTGGGCAAGCTGTTCACAATGCTTAAAGTAAAGTTGGCCTTTCCGACGCCACCATAAATATCGCTCCACATCCCATTCATACTGGGGTTGGAAGAAGTCCAGGTGTGCTGCCATTCCTGTGTGTGCTGGTTTCCATCTAACCAGTCAGCTCCTCTGATAGGTATGACCATTTCGTCGGAGGAAGCTGCGACGAGCTCCAAATCCCCATAAGGGATATTATCCAAGGCAGCATAAGCTGGTGCAATACCTGCGGCGACCTCAGCAGGTGTCTGCCAGAACTCACTGTTGGGTACAACACTGTATACTTTTGCATTCAGATTGGTACAGGAAATTCCGATACCGCAGATGAGCAGGATAAGGAAGGTTCCTAAAATAATGTTTCTCGTTGTCATTTTATTTTTCTTTTATATGGAAAGATCAATGGTTCATTATACATTATATATATCAAAAGATATACAATTGTTTGGTTAATTGCAATTACTGGAAGGATAAGTTAACTCCCAACGTAAAAGTACGTGATCTTGGATAGTAGCCATCGGAACCATAACTGGCGTCGATATAAGCCTGATTGGTTACCCCACCTCCATTTGCTCCATTAACTCCTGTGGCGTCCCCAGTATTTCTGATTTCGGGGTCTAGTCCTTTATACGGAGTAATCACAAAAAGGTTTCTTCCTGTAAAATATGCTCTGAGGCTTTGGATTCCTTTGATCTTCTTAAAAGTATAGGCTAATGTCATATTATCCAATCTCAAATAAGAAGCATTCTCCAAATACAGATCTGAAGCTACCGCGTCATCCTTGATTCCATTTGACAAAGCGTCCGAAAACACATTGTTTCCTGGGAGCCTGGTAATATTAGCAACATCCAGAGCGGTATTATTGAATATCTTCTGACCGGAGACTCCTCTGGCGAAAATGGTCAGCGCCCAGTTATCATAAGATATCGTAGTGCTGATCCCATAATTGAATTTCTCGCTTGGGTCGATATAATAATTCGTGGCATTTGAATATGGTACATTCGCTACACCTGCTGAATCAAATAATTGGTTGCCGTTCTTATCCACTCCTTTGTAATGAGGCAGATAAAAGACATAAGGTGAATAACCCAATTTCAGATAAGTGATCGGATTGCTGCTTAGTCCTCTACCTTCTGCAACTCCGCCAGGGATATTATCGGTAGTAATTTGGTGGCCCTGGTAGGAACCGGACAAATTCGTAACCCTTGTCCTTACAAAAGTGATCTGACCGCCAATCGTCCAGGTCACATGCTCTTGGCTGATGACTTTCGCATTTAAAGCGAGTTCAAAACCTTTGTTGGTCAGATTTCCGACATTGGCCAGAATCGTAGCTGTATTATTCGGAGGTACTGTATAGTAAGGAGGTGAAGGCAAGGTGTAATTATACAACAGATGGAAGGTCTCATCGTTGAAGTAATTCATATCGCCAGTGATGATATTATTAAACAGGGAGAAATCAAGACCAATGTTTCTTCCATGTCTTTCTTCCCATTTCAAATCTGGGTTTTGGTTCTGACTTGTTGAATAGGACTGTGGATATTGGTTTGATGCGTTGGAAGGATCAAAATAACGCGTTTGACCGCTCAACAGCAGTAATGTGTTATAAGGTGATATGGCATCCTGGTTGCCCGTGACTCCATAACCAGCCCTAAGCTTCAGGAAACTAACCCAATTCACATTCTTCATGAAATTTTCCTTGCTGATCGCCCAAGCCACGTCAATGGAAGGGAAATTACCCCAGCGGTTGTTCACTCCAAATTTTGAAGAACCATCCCTGCGGAAAGATGCAGTGGCATAATACTTTCCATCATAATTATATGTTGCCCTCCCCAAAAAAGAGATCAGGTAGAATTCATCTCTATAAGAGCCAGGGGCATTCAAAGAGCTATTTCCGCCTGATAAGAAATTATTTTGAAGTTGATCGACCAGGAATTGCTGGGCAGCCACCCCAAAATTATCATCTGTAAAATAATTATACTCATAGACACCGGTAATTCCGAAATTGGATTTACCCCAGGTGTTCAAATAATTGACATGAAAATCGCCTTTCTTGGAATCCGTGTTGTACTGCCAGTTAGTGGCCGTGTTAAAGGTATTTTCAACAGGGAAGACAGGAGCAAAAAACCCAGTTTGCTGATTGAAATGCGATATGGAACCCGTTACCCCTACTTTCAATTGAGGTAAAATGGCATAATTCACAGATCCCAGTAGTTGGGACAGATATTCCTTGCTCTGGTTCACTTCCTCGTTCAGATGTTCAACCGGATTTGCCTGTGCAAAGTCAAAGTAGGCAAAATAGGTGCCGTCTGGATTACGAACCGGATAAGAAGGTGGTGTAGTAAAAACATATTGGAAATTTGAATAGTCCGTAAGATCCCTGGTATATGAAGTGCTCACCACGCCGACCTGGATATCCAGTTTGTCATCAATGGCCTTTTGTTCTGCATTGATCCGCAGTCCGATGCCTTCTTTGCCACTGTTAATTACGATTCCCTGCTGATTAATATAACTTAGCGAAGCCCGGTAGTTAAAATGTCCCGTTCCACCTGAAATGGCAATATTTTGGCTATTGGTAAAGGCAGTCCGGGTAATGGCTTTTTGCCAATCCGTATTTCCGCCTTTATTGTACCCAGCTAATATGGCATTGGCTGCAGAATCGGTATCCCCTAAATCATTTATAAGGTGGTTCAATGATGCCGTTTGCCATTGCGCCAGATTGAGCAAGGGATATTCTTTAGCCAGTTTATCTACACTTCCAAAACCGTTGTATTCCACAGTGGTTTTCCCTGCAACTCCTTTTTTGGTATTGATAATGATTACCCCGTTGGCACCGCGAGTCCCATAAATAGCCGCTGCAGAAGCATCTTTGAGCACGTCATAGGAAGCAATATCATTTGGAGGAATGTTTTGGATTTGGTTCGGATCATCCAAAGGAACCCCATCCAACACTATGAGTGGCGTTTGTCCACCCGTCAGTGAAGCCTGGCCGCGGAGACGAATAATCACATTCTGATTGGGATCGCCACCCGGTAAAGTAATTTCAAGGCCGGCCACCTTTCCCTGAATCTGTTCCATGGCTGTGGTGACAGCTGGTGAAAAATCTTTGGCTGAAATGTTCGATACAGCACCTGTTACATCCTTTTTCCTGGCTGTTCCATATCCCACGACCACGACGTCGTTCAGGGAAACGGAAGTGACAATCAGGGAAACATTGACCTCGGTCTTATCCACTATGTCAATTTCCTGTGTGGCAAAACCCACGCTGGAAATGACCAAGGCTTTTGCCGTAGCCGGAGCATTGATAGAAAAAGATCCCAAAGCATCTGTGGTAGTGGCCGCTTTAGAGCCTTTCACAACGACTGTGGCCCCTTGAACAGGATTGCCTTTGTCATCGTTGATCTTACCGGTAATAACTTTGTTTTGGGAAAAAGCGAACTGTGTAAGTAATACGCAAATAGCACAAATGCCAATAGTAGCTATTTTTGCAAGCAATCGGTTGTTGGTCATAATCAATGGTTTAAGCAATTATCGTCGAAATTAAGAAAATTAATTCTTATTTAACAAATTTTCTATGGCGGTTGGGCAAATTCACAAATAATGACAAGATTATTAAATGGAATGCTGCATCCACCAGCCAATGGATCACCCAGATTCTATCCAGCTATAACAATCATGCATATTCGCTCATTTTAGTTGATATATTTCAAATTAAGAAATCACAATCACATGCATTTCAAGTAAGGCTTTTGAATTTCAGGTACACGCCATTTGTCCATCCAAAACCAGCTTGATTAGGATACTCTCCCCCCTTTGCCTCAAGGGTATCATTGACCACATTATATTTTTCAGTCATCCTTCCTGTATTCTTGAACACTTGTTCCACCTTCCCTGTCCAGTTCCGGATAATTTCGTCTCCCAATTCATGATATCCATAATTGGAAACACCCAAAAAACCAAGCCACTGCATAGGAGCCCAACCGTTCGGAGCATCCCATTGTTCTCCGCTGTGTACAAGCGTTGACAACAAGCCTCCGGGTTGCAAAAATTTACCTCTGAGTTGATCAACTATCCTCGCTACCTGCTTATTTGTAGCAATTTTCAATACTAAAGGGTAAACCATTCCAACTGTTGCAGCCCGGGTTGGCTTATTGCCGTCAAAATCATAATCGCTAAATATCCCATCTTCCTCACTCCACAGATATTCCTGGATGGCTGCCTCTCTTTGCTGTGCACGCAACAGGTACAATGCAGCCTTCTTTTCGTCCTTTGCCAATTGGCAGGCTCCCAGTAAACATCTCTCTAAATGCAACATCAAACAATTCAAGTCTACAGGAATGATGCGTGTTGTGCGGATAGAATGCAAATTCATTCCATCTTCAAACCACCTGCTGCTGAAATCCCATCCCGACTCCGCTCCCGCACGCAAGTCCCTGTATATCTCAGGGTTTTTCTTTCCAGTTTTGTTGGCCGTGGCGATATCTGCCGAATATCCCTCAGGCCGGGGGCTGTTCTGGCTGTCCCAATAACGGTTCAAGACCTGGCCATTCGGCATCCTGACTACTCGTTTTTCACTTCTGTTTTCTATTGTCAGTGATTCTTCTCCGCACATCCAGAAAGCATACTCTTTTTCGAGTTGCGGAAAATACTCCTTCCAAATATCGTTCCCCCTTTCTGCTGCCAATATGTCCACCATAAAGGAAAAAAAAGGTGGTTGCGAACGACTTAGAAAATAGGTCCTGTTACCATTAGGTATAAATCCAAAACTATCAATCAAACAAGCGAAATTCCTAACCATATTCTCAATCAGACCAACTTTTCTCGAAACCTGCAAACCCAGCATAGTAAAATAGCTGTCCCAGTAAAAAATCTCTCTGAACCTACCGCCCGGGACTACAAATTTCTCTGGAAGCTGCATAAGTGTTCCCCTGGTTTCGCCCGGGGATTTTGTCAGCAGATCCCATACTCTGTTGATATGCTCCTCCGCCGTCACCGAAGTCTTGATGGATAAATTCCATAGTTCTTCTTGCGGCAATTCAAAATGAGTATCAAAAAAATCCTTTAAATCAAAATTCTTAAAATCTTTCTGTTTGCGATAAGTGTCCAATATTTCCTTAACCGAGAACTTGGGCTCGCTATCGACAAAAGTTTTTTGGTCAACCAGTATCCTTTGGGTTTGTATATCTATGAACAATTCTTCATAATCCTCAATGTATACCAACCCTTTATTTTTGATCATAGTGATAAGCGATATGCCTTTTGCCATTCAATTACACAAGTCCCGTCGCCAGACTTGTGCTGATCAGAGTTCCACTGGATTTAGTCTTTATTTTCTTAAATACAAACAATGCCACAATTAAAATGGTTATGGGTATCAGTGAAAAATAAAAAGCAGTTTGTCCTCCGTAGGATTGAAAAATGAATCCCGTGATGATCGACCCCATGGTGCCTCCAAGAGCAGAAAAAACCACAATCAAACCCGACATGGATCCGTGCTTTGATTTTGGCACAGTCGAAAGAATGACTGAATTAATGGCTGGATATACGGGCGCCAAAAAAAATCCAATCAGGGGAAATGTATAGGCTGCCAATGGAAGGTTCGTCCAACTGGTGACCCCAATACTACTTACGTTTTTTGCCAATGGAAGCGTTACTAGCACAATAACAGAAGCCATCAGCAGGCATCCTGATAAGACCATCAGCCAATCCCATTTCTTTAGCACTATGCCTGCTAAAAATCTTCCTGCCGCAGTGGCGGCTGCCAGCAAACTGGTGATTTGAATGCTAAGGGAGGAGGGAAGCTGCAAAACCTTATTGTTGAATGTGGGTAGCCAGCTCATGATGCTTTGTTCGATCAGGACATATACAAAAGCGCATATGATAAATGAGATCACAGCAGGCAATACGATCAGCTTTAGCATCCCAGAGAATTCCTCCTTTACCCCGGCAAATTTGTCCGGCTTCACCGCTGACTCGTCCAGCGGCGCCGAAAGCAGCAGAAAAAAAGCGATGCAGGAAAGCAAGCCCAAAACATAATACACATTGAACCATTTTCCCGAAGAGGCATTGGCGTCATCTATAAAACTGCTGAAAATAAAATACCCCGTCAAAATACCCACCATGAAAAAGGACTCAATAAAGCTCATCATGCTGATATGCTCTTTATCATTTTTGGTAATCAGACCGATAGTGCCGAAAACTGATACTTTTATCAGACCGAAACAGCATCCCGTAACCGCAAATAGCAGTTTTACTGCAATAAAGGTTTTGACAAGCGGGATCACAAAACAAGTAAAGGTCATCAGGCCAAGAGCGATCAGCATTGATTTTTTATACCCGATCCTGGTCAAGAAGGAAGCCAGGGTGAATGAGGCAACGGCAATGCTAATATCCTTAAAAGCTTCGAGCATGGCAGCAGAAGATTCCAATACCCCGAAATAGCGCTGTACTTGGAGAATGACGGTACCCACACTATTGAGCAGGATGGCAAAAAGAAAATAATTAATAAATATGGAAATCCTTATCCTCCAATTGGACATAGCTAGTTTTGATTTTTCAAATGGTGCCTGTCGATGAAACGAAATTCTACTATTTGAAGTAAAGAAAATTCTACTCTATTAGCATTTTATTCGCCTGTATTAAGATGAATTTCCTAAATTTGAGATCAAAGCCTTAATACAAATGAAGGTTGAATTTGAAGTCATTCACCCGGACGAAGGCAGCTCTTTCAGGTTGCTTCATGAGAAAGTGATCGCTGAAAAATATGGCTGGCAATACCATTTCCACCCGGAATATGAAATTGTTTGCGTCCTCAATGGCGGAGGAACAAGGCATGTCGGGAATAATGTGAGCCAATACGAAAACGGCGACCTGGTCTTCATGGGCCCCAACCTTCCTCACGCCGGGTTTGGTCTAAATGCACATGGCCTCCACGAAGAGATCGTCGTTCAGATTAAAGAAGATGTATTTATCCAGTCCGTAGTCACCAGGCCTGAGATGGCTGCGATCAGTGCCCTGCTTGAAAAGGTCAAGTATGGCATTTGTTTCACCGGATCCACAAAAGAAAAATTAACAAAAAAGCTGATCAGGTTATTAAGGCTTCCATCATTTGAAAAATTCATTGAATTATTATCCATTCTTCAAATTATGGCCACTTCCCATGAATTTGAGCTTCTTAATCCTGATACTACTATTTCGTCAGCCATTACCAAAAACAATATTCGCCTTCAGAATATATTCAACTATGTCGAGCAGCACTTTCATGAGGAGATAGATATCCGGAAGATAGCTTCTGTAGCAGGTATATCAGTTCCTTCTTTTTGCAATTATTTCAGGAAGATCATGAACAGCACCTTCACTGATTTTGTAAACCAATATCGCATTCAGCGCGCCTGCCAATTATTGCAAAAAGAAAAAACCATCTATGAGACTTGTTTCGAATGCGGTTTCAATAATGTGGCGTATTTTAATAAAGTATTTAAGATAGTTACCAAAAAAACCCCTTCCGCATTTAAAAAGGAAAAACTTCAGCATTTATCAAAAAACCAGACCCCTGAATTATCGGAAGGATAACCCTGGCTGATCCCTGGCTTCAAAACCTATTTATGGGCGATCAGAAAACTTACATGAACAGTACCTCTGGCACTTGTCAGTTTCAGCACATAATAGCCGTCTGCGAGAGCGAATGGATTAAATGGCATTTGCCCCACAGCCAGGGTATATTGACCGGCTGGCTGGCTTCCCAAATCCATCACCCCTATTTGTTTTCCTGAAATAGAATAGACTGACAACAGGCTGTTTCCGGCAACGGGTAGTTGGTATTTAATGACCGTGCCACTGCCAGCGACCGGATTGGGATATATTTTCAATAGCAGGGAACTGCCCGGGCTTCCATTGGTGGTAGTATCCTTAACGGTAGTATCGATATGGTTGACATTCTGATTCACATACACGTGGTATTCACCTGGAGCCAGCGTAAAACTTTGTGGATTTCCACTTGCCTGAAAAGTTTGTCCGGAAAAATAGTCGTACCAAGTGCCTGCATTGCCGAAACTAACGGAGCCAGTAGCAGGACTGACATCGAAATTCCCCATCGTAACAGCACTTAGGGCAGAAGAAACCACCTGCAAATATTTAAAAGGCCCGGAAAGAGAATAGTTGGCTTCCCCAGTTGCCAAACCTGGATAGGTGGTTCGTAGTTGCATCATGGAAGCATAGACGTCGTGCAATTGCTTTCTTGAGGTATCCTGAAGATAATCCCATCTAATGGGTTTGGGTGTTTCACGGCAGCTTCCACTAGGATCAACAGTACCATTTGTGCACCAATTGACTGAATAATCAAAGCCAAGCTCGCCAAATTCAGTAAGCATTTTTGGACCTGGAGCCAGTCCCCAGAAAGTGGTCACCATGGCATTACGTTTCAAACCGGTAGTGGTATCGGTAATCCTATAGTTATTGTCGCTGTTCCCATATTGTTCATTATTGTACATGAGACGCTCGTCATCGTGGCTCTCCTGATAAACCACCAGGCCAGGATTATTCCAACCTCCCAGCGCGGTATAAATGCTACCGGTAAGATCCCAGGTCGCGCCACTGGGCGAAGTTGTACTGTATCCCATTGTGGCCTGATTATAAGTCGTGTTCAGGTCTTCTCCCCAAAGCAACATACCATAATTGGCCTCCACAGATTGTTCACTATTGCCCGCAAACATTTCCAATATACAATAGCTACCCGGAGAGGCAGCCTGCATCTGATTGTAAATAGTGTCCCAGGTAATTACACGTCCTGTATCATATGCTCCCCAGGCATTCACATCGCAATTATTTCCCATAGCATCACAGGTGCGTGTTTGTGTAAAACCTTTTGCGAGATCCCAGCGATAACCGTCGATATGATAATTGGTCATCCAATAGGTAAGCACCCTGCGGGTAAAATCGATAGTAGCGGGGCTTTCATGATTAAACTGGTAGCCAACATTATAGGCGTGAGTAGGATATTGATTAAACCATGGGTTGTTGGATGCAGGAACTCCGAGATTATTATCCCAATACATCTGGACCATAGGTGAGCTGCCGAAAGAATGGTTCATCACGAGATCCATTACCACGGCCATACCCATTTGGTGACAGGCGTCGACAAATTGTTTTATAGCCGAAGCTGTTCCATATAATTTGTCTGGCGCAAAGTAGAAATTAGGGTTATAACCCCAGCTGGAGGATCCTTCAAAATTTGAGAAGGGCTCGATTTCCACAGTGTTTATTCCGAGGTGTTTCAGATAACCGAGAGTATCCATCAGGCCCTGCCAATTTCCTGAGCTGGTAAAATCAGCCAACCACAATTCGTATACCATCAGGTTTTTTTTATCAGGTCTTTGAAAATTGCTGGATTGCCAACTGTAAGCAGGCTGCGCAGTTTGAATGATACTGGCCAGGGTTCCGCTGGCTCCTGAAGGAAATACTTTTAGATTAGGATAGGTTGTTGGCGGTATGCCGGGATCGACATTTTTATCCAATACTTTCTCCGTGTTGTAATCCGCAAGTTGCAAACTATCGTCGATCACGTATTGGTAGGCATATTCAGTACCCGGGGTAAGTCCATTTATCTGTATCCAAAAATAATTGCTATCGGGCGTTTCATTCATTTGATAGGTGGATTGTTGGGTCCAGTTGTTAAAGTCACCTACCACAATAATCTGATGTTTGAGAGGCGCGTATAAAACCAATAAGGCTGAAGTATCACCTGGAAGGTAATTGATGCCCTCACTGGCCCCTGCGGGAAGGGGAGCAATATTGGTAGCGCCAGAAACAAAAAAATTCAACGTATCGGCTATGTTGGTAACTCCATCACTGGCTGTTGCAATCACTTGCTGGTTACCCATGGTGGCTACTGGTATGGAAACAAGCAACGAATCCGCCGAATTTCCACTTGCAACTGACAAGCCGTTGAAATAAAGGTTAATGTTGGCCAACTTATTGGTGATAAATTTTACATTGAGGTTATTCCCTACGACCTCATTGATGGGCTGGGGAATAGGTGTGTAAGTAGGTTGAAATGGCGGCAGTGCAAATTGGCCTGACAGCGCCACCGTAAACAGGGATACAAACATATCGCTGCCATCTGCATTTCGCTGCGCCAGCGATCCAGATGCATTCCTGAACAATATGGCAACTTTATAGATGATTTCTGCCGCGGGGACATTAAAATAAGTCCGGATATTGTGTATGATGAATTGATATTTATTGTTTCCTAAAGAGGTTGCTGCGGCGGCTGGGTTTGCCGTACCCCAGGTGAAGGGAACATATCTCCAATCGGAAGAACTTGTGCTCGAATCTGTAATAAGCCCGATGTGCACGTAGACGCCCGTGTCACCATAATTAAACAATCCTTGGTTCCCCAAAAAACAATTTACAGTAATCACTAAAGTGCTGGTGTCGAGTGGAAAAGCCGGGTTGTCAGTAAGTTCCTGGGTCTTTGCGGAATGCAATAAAAAAAACAGCCCGGTAAAAATGTACAATTTCTTCATACGCTTCATTTGAGTGTACAGATCAGGTCTTCAGGGTTACTAATTTAATATTAATCGCTCAAGCCGGAATAAAAAGAGGCGTGTAATTAACCGCCTCTTTTTATTTTCTTAATAATATCTGAATCCCTGATTTCCTTAATTTAACTATTGTGGGGTTACAGTATATTGATAATTTAGAAAATCTGCTATGATAGTATAATTACCAGCAGCAGCCGGGCCATTGAAATTCGTATTGTAAGTGCCATTACTTCCATTGTATCCAAAAGAACCTCCTGAAGCAGGAATATTAGAATTGGCAACAGCAAATTTGTTATTCCAACTTCCATTCACTGGCAGCAGAAGATATTGACCTGCAGCAGATAAAGGCGCCGTAATGCTGAATTGGGTCGAATTGATCTGGGTGAATACCTGTGAAGGTTCTGGTACAGGGTTGCTCCACATGTCAGCTGTAGCGCTTCCAACTAAAAAGAGGCTATCAGGTATCAATTGCGTATAAGGAGTTACAGTAAATGTTCCTTGCTGAAAATTGACTAGAATGGTATACCAGCCACTCGTTGCCGGACCGTTAAAATTAGTATTGTAGGCGCTGTTTCCCCCATTGTACCCAAATGATCCTCCCGTTGCAGGGACACTGGCGTCGGCAATAGCGTACTTATTCGTCCAATCCCCATTGAGCGGCAATATTAGATATGCCTGACCACCGTTAAGGTTAAAAACCCCCCCATAGTCAACCGAATCGATTTCTTCAAATTTTTGGAAAGGAGTATCCACCGGATTGGCCCATCCTCCCTGAGTGGCAGAACCGACAAGGTATAATTCTTTGGTACCTGGGGGTGCTACTTTAGGTGGTATCACATATGGTGTAAAATTTATCGTAATGGTATTGGAGGTATACTGCTCATTATTATTAGCGTAAGAGGAAACCAGTCTTACATCCATATTGTATGCAACGTTATACGAAAAGCCAAAGGCAAGGGCAATCGTATTGATTTGCTTAGCAGTGATAGAATCTGTCAGAGCTCCGGAGACTACGATACTCATAGCCTTGGAAAAACCTCTTCCGGATGAATCGATTTGGATGATATACTTCTCGGTAGAAGAATCCGTTGAATATTCTGGATTTGTCCAACTGGCCGTTAACACCACATTCTGGGAGTCGGCCGGGGTAGGAGCGATCGTTGTCGCCGAAAGTGTCAGTACAGGCGCGTGGCCGTTAGGGTAAAAAGTATTGGTCATTTTTGTGCAGGCGATGAATCCTACAACCATCGCGCTTGCAGCAAAAACCAAGATTACATTTTTATTTTTCATACAGCATGTTGTTATTGAGTGATGGTATATACTCCTGTCTGAAAATTAAAGGTCACAGTGTATGTACCACTGCTGGCAGGACCATTAAAATTATTGGAAGCGTTATAGGAAAAAGTCCCTCCTGACGTAGAGGAAGAGCTGCTCGCAGTCGCATATTTGTTCGACCAATCCCCAGCTACAGGGACAAGTAGAAACTGCTGGCCACCGATCAATGGCAATGTGATGGAATATACTGTTGGACTTTGCTGGGATAATTCCTGACCTGCAACCGAAGCGGGGTTACCTCCTACCATCCAGCCGTCGTTTGTAGCACTTCCAGTAATGTACAGGGTGCCGGATGAGGGAGGCGTGACTGTAGGAGGAGGTGCATAAGGGGTAACCGTGTAACTCAGCGTATTGGAATACAGTACTCCGGCTGGAGCTGTTCCAGAGCTGTTTGGCTGAATAAATGACTCAATCCTAACTTCCAGATTATGCGACACCCCTGTCGCCAGCAATAATCCATTAGCGAGTAATGTATTTAGTGTTGAAACCGTAAAGCTGGTACTCAGGTCCGAAGTGATACCCACAGTTTGCATATTCGGGCTGGTGAAGTTTGCACCACTGGTGTCGAATTGCAAATAATAAGTGACGTTTAACGAGCTGATCCCGTCGCTAAAAGTATAATCGGGATTGGTCCAGCTAAAGGTTACCGCCTGAGAGGTAGTATCAGATATGGGCAACGGAATTGAGTCCGAAGCAGTGGCATTGAGCACGGGTGACTGCCCGCCTGTAAAAGTCACCAGGGTCTGATTC
>Ga0302325_10000799_pt1 | contig 84274 bp, 82 predicted proteins | sample Palsa_T0_2_FD_201948 | JGI IMG/M metagenome (GOLD analysis project Ga0302325, IMG submission 201948) | Peat permafrost microbial communities from Stordalen Mire near Abisko, Sweden - Palsa_T0_2 | ecosystem: Environmental > Terrestrial > Soil > Palsa > Peat permafrost | place: Sweden: Abisko... | reverse complement strand
CCTTCACCGCCTCGTCTCCGAGGGCCTGGCGGCCCCACGGGGCCTGCTCCGCGTCGATGAGGAGCGTCGCCGTGATCTCGGGCTCATCGCCGAGGCGCCAAGCCGGCGGGGGGGACGCCTGTGAGGACGACGGCCGGGCGAAGGCCTCGGGGGGGCCTTGCGGGACGAGGGGGCCTTCGACGCGATCGAGTCGGAACAGGCGCTCCTCCCCGTCGCTGCCGCGGGAGTGATCGAGTCCCGACAGGTACCAGTGTCCGCGGTGAAATGACAGCCGCCATGGGTCGATCAGCCGCGGCTGGTTTCGGTAGGTGAAGCCGATGCTCCTGCGCTCGGCGATGGCCGCGAAGGCGGTGGCGGCCGCGTCCTCGCCCGGCAGGGCGGCCAGGCCGGCGGCCCCAGGGCCTTCCGGCGGGTGCTGCCCGGCGCCGCCCGGCGCGCCGTCGGCTACCGCCCCCCCGAGCTTGCGCAAGGCTCGGATGACGGCATCTCGACCCCAGTCCCCCTCCAGCTGCACCGCGGACGCGGCCAAACGCAAGGCGGCCAGCTCCGACTCGTCCAACCCCGGGTCGGGAAGCTCGTAGAGCTCCCTCGGTATGCGGTAGCCCAGGTCGTCGGGGTGGGCCGGGTCCACGGCCACGGTGACCAGGGGGAAGCCCATCTGGCGCAGGAGTTCCTTGTCGCGCTCGAAGTTGCGGCGGAACGCTTCGTCCTCGTCCGAGTAGCCGTCTATCCGCTGGCGGATCTCGGCTCGGGTCAGGGGCTGGCCGGTGTCGATGAGGGCCGCGACCAGGTTCACCAGGCGTTCGAGGCGGTCCATAGCGGGAACCTACAGCGAGGCGATGAGCTTCTCTACCCGCTCGTCGCGGGACTTGAACGGGTCCTTGCACAGAACCGTCCGCTGCGCTTGGTCGTTGAGCTTGAGGTGGACCCAATCGACGGTGAAGTCGCGCCGTCGCTCCTTCGCCCGGCGGATGAACTCGCCGCGGAGCTTGGCTCGCGTCGTCTGGGGCGGCTGCTCGACGGCCAGGTCGATGGCCTCATCGGTGCACGTGCGCTCCACCATCCCGGCGCTCTGCATCTTGTAAAAGAGTCCCCGCTGGCGGTTGACATCGTGGTATTGCAAGTCGATCAGCGCGACTTTCGGGTGGGTCAGCGGAAGCCCGTGCTTGGTCCGGTACCCCTCGATCAGGCGGTGCTTGATGACCCAGTCGCACTCCCGGTCGAGTGACCACGGGTCGCGCTCCAGCCCGGTCAGGCAGTGCTCCCACATGGCCAGGGCCTGATCTTCCAGAGGGGACAGCCCCTTCGTTTCCTGGTACCGCTTGGCCCGGTTGAAGTACTCCGACTGGATCTCCAGGGCGCTGGCTTCGCGCCCGTTGGCCAGGCGGACCCGCCGCCGGAGCGTCGTGTCGTGGCTTATCTCGCGGATGGCCCGTATGGGGTTCTCGAGGGTCATGTCGCGCAGCACCACCGCCGGGTCCTCCAGCATGCGCAGCAGGATGCTCGTAGCCCCGACTTTCAAGAAAGTGGCGTACTCGCTCATGTTCGAGTCGCCGACGATGACGTGGAGGCGGCGGTAGCGCTCGGCGTCGGCGTGAGGTTCGTCGCGGGTGTTGATGATCGGGCGGCTGCGCGTCGTAGCCGAGGACACGCCCTCCCAAATGTGCTCGGCCCGTTGGCTGACGCAGTACATCGCGCCTCGGGCAGTCTGCAGCACCTTGCCCGCCCCCGCGTATATCTGGCGGGAAACGAGGAACGGAATCAGCACCTCGGCGTAGTGGGCGAAGTCATCCCTTCGGCTCGTCAGGTAATTCTCGTGGCAGCCGTAGGAGTTGCCGGCCGAATCGGTGTTGTTCTTAAACAAGAACACCACGCCTCGAATACCCTCCTCCCGCAGACGGACCTCGGCCGAGCTGACCAGCTGCTCGAGGATCCTCTCACCGGCCTTGTCGTGGGCGACCAGATCCGCGATCGAGTCGCATTCGGGCGTGGCGTACTCGGGATGGCTACCGACATCGAGGTACAGGCGAGCGCCGTTCTCCAGGAAGACGTTGGAAGATCGGCCCCAGCTGACCACCCGTCGAAACAAGTATCGGGCTACCTCGTCGGGACTGAGCCGGCGCTGGCCGCGAAGCGTGCAGGTGACCCCGTATTCATTTTCCAAGCCGAAAATGCGCCGATCCATGACTTCGGCGCACGCTAGCGCCGTTCACCGCCCACGCAGACGCATATCCACCCCGAGATGACCTGGGGAAGAAAAAGGGGACGCTTGGGCGGGCGCTACTCCTTCTCTTCGGCTCCCGGGACCATGTTGTCCCGGATGGCGGCGACGACGGTGGGGTCGAGGAGGGTGGTCACGTCGCCCAGCTCGCGCTTTTCGGCGACGTCGCGCAGGAGGCGGCGCATGATCTTGCCGCTTCTCGTCTTGGGCAACTCCGGCGTGAGCAGGATCTGGCGGGGTTTCGCAATGGGCCCGATTTCCTTGGCCACGTGCTCACGCAAGTCGGCGACCAGCTGATCCCCGTGGTCGGCTCCCTCGCTGACACCGCTTTTGACGGTGACGAAGGCCACGATGGCCTGGCCGGTGGTGGCGTCGGACGCCCCGACCACGGCCGCCTCTGCCACCGAGGGGTGGCCGACCAGGGCGTGCTCGACTTCAGTGGTTGATATGCGGTGGCCCGAAATGTTCATGACGTCGTCCACCCTCCCCAGGAGCCAGATGTCGCCGTCGTCGTCGCGCTTGGCCCCGTCGCCTGCGAAATAGCGACCGGGGAAGCGGGACCAGTACGTCTCCTTGTAGCGCTCGTCGTCGCCCCAAATGCCTCGCAGCATGCCCGGCCACGGCTCGGTGATGACCAGGTAGCCGCCCTCGCCGTTGCCGACCGAGCTCCCGTCTTCGCGGATGATGTCGGCCGAGATACCCGGGAACGGGGTCATGGCCGCGCCCGGCTTGGTGGCCGTGATGCCCGGCAGCGGGGTGATGAGGATGCCCCCGGTCTCGGTCTGCCACCACGTGTCGACGATCGGGCAACGATCCCCCCCGATGTGGGTCCGGTACCACATCCAGGCCTCGGGGTTGATCGGTTCTCCGACCGACCCCAACAGGCGCAAGCTCGACAGGTCGTGGCTAGCGGGCAGGTCCTCGCCCCATTTCATGAACGTCCGGATGGTGGTCGGAGCGGTGTAGAGGGTGTTGACCCGGTACCGCTCGATGATGTCCCACCACCGGTCCCTCTTGGGCGTGTCGGGAGTCCCCTCGTACATCACCGACGTGGTGGCGTTGGCCAGTGGTCCGTAAACGATGTAGCTGTGGCCGGTCACCCAGCCGATGTCCGCCGCGGTCCAGAAGATGTCGGTGTCGGGCTTCAGATCGAAAATCAGGCGGTGGGTTGCCGCCACGTGGGTCAGGTACCCGCCTGAGGTGTGCAGGATCCCCTTGGGCTGGGCCGTCGTCCCACTCGTGTACATGATGTACAACGGGTGCTCGGAGTCGAACAGCTCGGGCTGGTGGGATTCCGGCTGGCTGTCGACCAGGTCGTGCCACCACACATCCCGTCCTGGCACCCAGGCCACGTCCTGGCCGGTGCGCCGCACCACCAGGACCTTGGCCACGTCCGGGCAATTCAGGAGGGCGTCGTCGACGGCCGGCTTGAGGGCGCTCGGCGCTCCCCTTCGGTTGCCCCCGTCAGCGGTGATCACATAGCGGGCGTCGCAGTCGAGGATGCGGCCCTTGAGGGCGTCGGAGGAGAAGCCCCCGAACACCACTGTGTGCGGGGCCCCCAGGCGGGCGCACGCCAGCATGGCCACCACGGTCTCGGGGATCATCGGCATGTAGATGGCGACCTTCGTCCCCTTGGCCACGCCCAGCTCGGTCAGGGCGTTGGCGGCCCGGCACACGTCGGCCTTCAAGTCTGCATAGGTGAGGGTGCGGGTGTCGCCCGGCTCCCCCTCCCAGTAGAAGGCGACGCGATCACCCAGCCCGGAGTCGACGTGTCGGTCCACGCAGTTGACGGCGACGTTGAGCTTGCCTCCCACGAACCACTTGGCGAAAGGAAGGTCCCATTGCAGGGCCTCCTTCCAAGGCTGGCCCCAAGTCAGGTGCCGGGCCTGTCCCTCCCAGAACGCGACTGCGTCCCTCGCAGCCTCCTCGTATATGTCCGGCCGGGCGTTGGCTTGAGCCGCGAACGCTTCGGGCGGCGCGAAACGCCTGGTCTCATGGAGCAGGGCCGAGAGCGATTCTTCCCGTGCATCGGTCATTTCGATCCCCCGTATCGGTGAGCCATCGGTCAGCGCGAGCGGCTTCCCCACGAACAGTACCGGGCCTCCCGCAACACCGCTGACGCCCACGGCCGCCATTGACCGCCGCGGGCGCAGACTTCTTTTTAGTCGGCCTCGCCGTCGGGAGCTGCCGCCTCGGGCGCCTCGGCGCCCGGAGCGCCGTCGTCGGGCCCGTCGCCTTGGGGATCGGCCGCACCAGTAGCCGCCGCGCCAGTAGCCGCAGCGGCGTCGCCGCTCGGGACCTGCCCGCCGCTCAAGGCCTGCGCCACCCGCTCGTCGTCGAGGCGCTCGAACGCCCTGCGGCCGTTGCTACGGGCGAGGATGGCGACTTCCAAGTCGCCCGCCACCGGTTCGCGGTCGGGGCCGAACAGGGCTCGAGCCGACCGTCGTACCGCTTCCTCGAGGTCCCAGCCGGGGTCGAAACCCTGCTTGAGGCGCTCGAGGATGGCTTCTGCCTCCCCTCCGAGAACGGAGTACGAGTCCTCGTCGACAACCGAGCCGTCGTAGAGGATATGGAATAGCTGATCGCCCGCTGGCCCCGACCCGACCTCGGCCACCAGGATTTCGACTTCGAGCGGTTTCAACTCGTGGGTGAAAACGTTTCCCATGTACTGGGCGTACAGGTTGGCGAGCGACCTGGCGTCCACGTCCTCCCGGCTGTACTGGTAGCCCTTGACGTCGGCATGCTGGACGCCGGCCCGCCGAAGCGAGTCGAACTCGTTGTACCGACCGACTCCGGCGAAGGCGATTCGGTCGTAGATCTCGCTCACCTTGTGCAGCGACTTAGAAGGATTCTCGGCGCAGATCAGGATTCCTGACGCACACACGGTTGCCACCAGCGGTCGGCCGCGCGCGATGTTCTTGCGGGCAAAGTCGGCCTTGTCCTTCATGAACTGCTCGGGTGCTACGTAGAACGGCATGCTCATGGCGTCGAAGCCTCCGCGGGCGACATGGGCTCTGTAGCGGCAACCACGGTTGCGAAACGTTCGGCGACCTCGGCCTGCTCGACGTGCTCGAACCCACTTCCCGTGATGGTCGCCACCGTGGGGTAAATGCCCCGGACGGCGTCGGGTCCGCCGGTGGCGGAATCCTCGTCGGCGGCCTGCCACAAGGCCCGCACCGCCAGCTCCACCGCTTCGGAGCGGGACAGGTCGGGGCGCCAGCCGAGCTTCACCGTGGTGCGGGCGTCGCGGCCGCCCGACCCGTCGGCGTGGAAGTCGGTCTCCTCGTAGCGCCCGCCGGTCACGTCGTATGAGTAGATGCGGCCCACCCCTCGCCGCACGTCGAAGCCGGCGAAAAGTGGGACGACCGCGAAGCCCTGCATGGCCATGCCCAGGTTCGATCGCACCATTTGGGAGAGCTGGTTGGCCTTGCCTTCGAGGCTGAGAGGCGACCCTTCGACCTTCTCGTAGTGCTCGAGCTGAAGCTGGAACAGCTTCACCATCTCCATGGCGGTGCCGGCTGCGCCCGCAATCGCCACGCCGCTGTGACGGTCGGCCGGATGCACCTTTTCCATCGACCTGTGGGCGATCGACGAGCCCGCCGTGGCCCGCCGGTCACCGGCCATTACGACACCGCCCGCATAGCGGAGGGCCACGATCGTCGTGGCGTGACGAATCTCGAACGGCGGAGGGCGGTCCGAAGAAATACCGGCAAACGGGTCCAAGCCGACTCTTCGCAGCACCTCGGTGAAGCTCGGCCCGGGAGCGTCCGTGGGCCCAAACATGGGAAGACTCATAGGGTCTGGCACCCTACCCGCACTCGAGACGTTGAGGCCGCGGTGCGGCCTCAACCGTCCGGAGCACCCTATTCGCCGCCCTTCTGCACGTAGCTCCGCACGAACTCCTCGGCGTTCTCTTCGAGGACCTCGTCTATCTCATCGAGGAGGTCGTCGAGCTCGGCCTTGAGCTCCTCGCCCTTCTTGTTGGTCGTCGGGACTTCTTCGACTGCGGCTTCGTCGCTCCGAGCGGGAGCTTGCTTCTTGATCTGTTCGCGTTCTGCCATGGGATTGCCTCTTCCTCCTACGAGCCCAGGCGCTCGAGCAATTCGGCTGGACTCGACACGCTACTCAGCAATTCTTCGACATGGGCACGGGTTCCTCTGAGCGGTTCCATCATGGGCACCCGCCGCAGCGGGTCGGTGCCGAGGTCAAACACCATGGAATCCCAGTTGGCGGCGGCGATCGACGACGACCACCTCTGGAGACATTTCCCCCGGAAGTAGGCCCTGGTGGTCTCAGGCGGCTCGGTGACTGCTGTGAGGACCGAAGCGGGGTCCAGGAGGGTTTCCAGACCCAAGCGTGGATAGAGCGATCGGGCTGGGTTGACGTCGTGGTACTGCAAGTCCATCGCCGCCAGCTTCGGGTCTTGCCAGCTGAGCTCATGGCGCTCGCGGTACCCGTTGATGACCCGGTACTTCGCCACCCAGTCCAACTGGTTGGCCAGAGACATCGGGTCGGACTCCAGTGCCGCCAGGGTCTCCTCCCACCGGCGGAGGATGTCCTGGCCGATCTCGGCTCCCCCCACTGCGTCCATGCCGCAGTCCTCGGCGTACTTGCGGGCCAGATCGAGGTGCTCCCACTGCATCTCGAGGGCCGTCATGCGACGACCGTCGGCCAGGTCGAGCGACCGCTCGAGGCGCAAGTCGTACGAAACCTTGCGGAGGCAGCTGACCGGCGACTGCAGCGTGAACTCGCGATTGGCGCGGGTAAACCAGTCGTCCTCGATCATGGCCAGGACCAGGGCCGTGGTGCCCACCTTCAAGAAGTTGGCCAGCTCCGACATGTTGGCGTCACCCACGATGACGTGCAGCCGCCTGTACTTGTGGGCGTCGCAGTGGGGCTCGTCCCTGGTATTCACGATCGGCCGCTTCAGCGTGGTCTCCAAGCCGACTTCCTCCTCGAAGAAATCGGCCCGCTGGGTCAGCTGGAAGTCGACTTGCAGGCCTCCCGTCGAGGCTGCCTCGCATCCGACCTTCCCCGCCCCTGTATAGATCTGGCGGGAAACGAAGTGCGGCATGACGTTCGAGACGATCCGGGCGAACGGGATCGAGCGGTCCATCAGGTAGTTCTCGTGGGTACCGTAGGAGTTGCCCTTGCCGTCCGAGTTGTTCTTCAGTACCACCAGGCTCTGGCCCGGGGGCAGAGACCGGCTGGCGGCTTGAACGGATTGGGCCAGGATCAGCTCCCCCGCTTTGTCGTAGCGGATGACGTCATAGACGTTGGCGCACTCGGGGGTGGAATACTCCGGGTGGGCGTGGTCGACGTAGTAGCGCGCCCCGTTGGTGAGCACGGCGTTGACCAGATGGGTTTCCACCTCGGGCGGCATGGCACCCTCTCGGGCGAACCCGCGGGCGTCGCGCCCCGGCGTCTCGTCCTCGAAGTCCCAGTCCACCCGGCGGCTGAGCTCCGCCACGTAGGCGTTGATCAGGGTCGAAGAGGCCGCGATGGGGTTCGGATCCGCAGCGCCACGGATGATGATGCCGTACTCGGTTTCGAGGCCGAGCACCTTGACGATCGCCACGGGTCGACGTTATCCCCCAATTGGGGTATCTGGGGGTGAGGGGCCGCCACGAAACAACTTGACGCAATTCTCCGACAGGAGCGTCCTCGTGGATAACGACACGTTCCAAGTTGTCTCGGGCCAGCCCTGAGGGCCCGGGCGGGGACTTCGTTGGGCGGCCTCAGAGGTACTGGCCGGTGGTGACGCGCTCGATCGACCTACCGCCGGTCGTCTCCTCGCCTTGGGACATGATCGTGCGTATGTAGACGATCCTCTCGCCCTTCTTGCCGGAGATCTTGGCCCAATCGTCGGGGTTGGTCGTGTTCGGGAGGTCCTCGTGCTCCTTGTACTCCTGTTTGATGGAGTCGAGCAGGTCCTTGGTCCGTATTCCGGGCGCGTCGCCGGCGATGACCCGCTTGATGGCGAGCTTCTTGGCCCTGCGGACGATGTTCTCGATCATCGCTCCGGACGAGAAGTCCTTGTAGTACATGATTTCCTTGTCACCGTTCTGGTAGGTGACCTCGAGGAACTGGTTCGCTTCGTCATCCCGGTACATCTCGATGACGGTCCGTTCGATCATCGCCTGCACCGCTTTGTCACGGTCCCCGCCGCCGAGAGACGTTATTTCGGCCGCATCGAGGGGAAGGTCGGAGGTCATGTATCGGGCGAAGATCTGGGTCGCCGCTTCCTGGCCCGGACGCTCGATTTTGATCTTGACGTCCAACCGCCCGGGTCGGAGGATCGCCGGGTCGATCAGGTCCTCCCGGTTGGACGCGCCGATGACGATCACGTTACGAAGGGTCTCGACGCCGTCGATCTCGGCGAGCAGCTGAGGCACGATCGTCGACTCCATGTCGGAGCTGATGCCGGTACCCCGGGTCCTGAACAGCGAGTCCATCTCGTCGAAGAAGACGATGACCGGCACTCCTTCTTCGCTTTTTTCCCTGGCCCGTTGGAACACCAGCCTGATCTGGCGTTCGGTCTCCCCGACGTACTTGTTGAGCAGCTCGGGACCTTTGATGTTGAGGAAGTAGCTTCGCGCCTCCTTGTCCCCGGACACGTCGGCCACCTTCTTGGCGAGGGAGTTGGCCACCGCCTTGGCGATGAGGGTCTTGCCGCAGCCCGGAGGGCCGTAGAGAAGTATCCCCTTGGGGGCCGGAAGCTTGTGCTCCACGAAAAGGTCGCGATACAGGAAAGGAAGCTCGACCGCGTCGGTGATGGCCTCTATCTGATCGTCGAGGCCCCCCACGTCGGCATAGGAGATGTCGGGCACTTCCTCGAGGATCAGCTCCTCTACCTCGGGCCGGGGCAGCTTCTCGAGGAGAAGGCCGGTGCGGGAGTCCATCAGTACCGAGTCCCCTGAACGGAGCTTGACGCCGTCCAGGCTGTCGGCCATCTCGACGACGCGCTCCTCGTCCGCCCGTCCGACTATCACGGCCCTTCCGTCGTCCATGACGTCGCGCAGGGTGACGATCTCACCGGAGCGTTCACCGGAACGGGCCAGTACGACGTTGAGGGACTCGTTGAGCACGACCTCGGCCCCCCGTTGAAGCTCGGAATCGGCCCGCGACGCGATTTCGGGGTGCAAGGCGACTCGCATCTTGCGGCCGCCCGAGAACACGTCGACGGTGCCGTCGTCGTTTCGGGCGAGGAACGTGCCGTAGGCGGCCGGCGGCTGGGTGAGCTTGTCGACTTCCTCGCGCAGCGCGGCGATGTGCTCGCGCGCTTCTCGCAGGGTAAATGTCAGTCGCTCGTTTTGGGATATGGCTTGCTGTAGTTGCCCTTTGGTCTCCAGCAGCTTCTCTTCCAGGGTCCGGACGCGCTTGGGTGCTTCCTGCATCCGACGGCGGAGCGAGATGAGCTCGTCCTCCAAGACCTTGGCGTGCTCGCGTAGCTCGGCCATCTCCATGTCGTAGGCGGTCGTGCGGGCGTCACCCTCGGTTTCAGCCCGGCCGGGCGGCGCCGCTCGGGGTGGGTCGCTATCCGCTGGATTGTTCGCTCCAGGCATGTCGCTCACTGTGGGGCACCTCGTTCCCTGGGCTTGCGATGGTGAACTTACCCCCATCGTCAGGTCATCCGCGCACGGTAATGACCCCTTTCTTTTGTTGCCGCTACCGGTAATTGACAGTACAAACCGGCGATCTGTACCTTCAACCAGGTAGAGTTGGGCTGGAGACCGCCAAACAGCGAGGCAAAGCGGACCTATGAAGGTATGGATCGATCAAGATCTCTGCACGGGCGACGGACTGTGCGAAGAGATCGCCCCGGCAGTCTTCACCCTGCTCGATGACGGCCTGTCCTATGTCAAGGAAGGCGACAAGGTCTTCGACAACCCTGGCGGCCAGGAGGGTCTGGCCGCCGTCCCCGAAGGCATGGAGGACGCCACCCGCGAGGCGGCCGAGGAGTGCCCCGGGGAATGCATTTTCATCGAAGAGTAACCATCCGCCCCACTTAGTGGTCGACGGGCGCTGACCCGGTCGTCGGCGCCGGCCTGGCGCCGCCTCGCGGACATGCCTCCGGCGTGAACGACTCCGCCTTCTGCCAGTCCGGCCCCTCCCCTCTGTTATCTCGGCGCGCTCCCGTCCTGGCGGGTACCAGTCCTGGCGCGTGTTCGATTTGTGTTTCTGTGCGCGAAAACTGTCGCCGGGCGCCACTTTTCGCGCACGCGATTCAAGATCGAACACGGATGTGCCCGGCTCCCCGGCTGTGCCCGGCCCCCCGGCCCGGCCCCCGGCCGGGCCTGTGCCCGCCCCCCGCCAGTACCCGGCCCCCGGCCCGGCCAGGCATACGCGGGGCTCAGGAGATCAGGCAGGACCCGGTCGACGCCCCGCCGGGCGTGCGGGCCTCGACCAAGGCCGCGTCCAGCTCGCTGCTGCTCAGGGCGTAGGCGGTGTCGGGCTGGTCGGCCGAGATGGCGAACGCCACGCCGATGACCTGGCCGGCCGGATTCACGAGCGGTCCTCCAGAGTCGCCGTGGGCCAGGACGGCCGCCAGAACCAGAACGTCGCGTTTGGTGGTGTGAACGCCGTACAGGTCGCGTCCCACCGCCACCTCTTCCAATACGACCCGGGCGGGTGCGACAGCCACCTCGTCCTGGCCTTCGGGGTGACCGAACACGGCGCCGACGGTCCCGGTGTGGGGAACGTCAACGCTCAAGGGGCTCTCTCCGAGGGACGTGACCTCGAGCAGGGCCAGGTCGATGTCGGGATCGAACATCACCACGGTTGCGGGTAGGCGCCGCCCGGAGGGAAGCAGCACGTCGGTGTCCCCGTGGCCCTCGCCGGCTACGACGTGGGCGTTGGTGACTATCAGATCGGAGGCCACGGCAAAGCCGCTTCCTTCGTAGATGCGACCGCACGCTTCCCCTTCGACTTTTACGGTGGAAGCCAAAACCCTGGTGGTCACGGCCACACCGAGCGGGCTGGTGGAAGGGGCGGGACCGGCGGCGTGGCCCGGGTCGAGCTCGGCGAAGACTTCAGGGGCGTCGCTGCCGATCAGGCGCCGGAGCACTTGCGCGGCGTCGGGGGGGGCGGGAAGGTCACGGGACACCCAACGGCCGATGTCGGATCCTGTGGCGGCGCGAGCCGGCCAGCCCGGGACGGCCGCCACGGCCGGGATCAGCAGCCAGACGATGGCGACGACCCCGAGGACGCCGACGCCGGCCCCGACGGTCCGGTCCACTTGCCGCCAGGGACCGGCGGGGAGGGCGCGGTGGATCCGCGAACCGGCCAGGAGGCCGATCGCCTGGCCCGTCATCGCCAGGCCGATAAGGAGGATCGTGGCCATGGTCACCAGGACGCCGGGGGAAGTCGACGCCAGGTCCAGCGCGATGGTAGGAAGGAGCCGGATGGCGAGATAGAAGCCAAGCCCCAACCCCAGCCACGACGCCACCCGGCCGATGAACCCGAGCCGGTACCCGCCGATTGCGGCTGCAATGGCCAGCCCCACGATGATGAAGTCGAGGAGGTCCACTCCGTTCAGGCCTCCGCGTCTCCGACCTCATCCCCGACCGCCCTCGTGTTTGCATCTTGACGGATCTCTGCACCGGCGATGTGTGCGTCTTGCAGCAGGCGCGCTGACGTGAGGAAGCCGGTGTGGGCGACCATCCGATGATCGGGTCTCACGGATTGGCCTTCGATGTGCCAGCTGCGCTGTAGCACTTCGATGGTCTCGGCCATACCGAAACCGCTCCTGTCGAGCGCTTCGCGCAAGGTGCTCACCTGGCCGATGGTCGGCAGATAGCTCACCATTATTCCCCCGGCGCGCATGGCAGACTCGGCCAGCTTCACCACTTTCCAAGGCTCGGGCAGGTCGAGCACGATCCGGTCGAACCCCGTCTCTTCGATGCCGTCATATATGTCGCGTACGCGCACGTCGTAGTGATCCAGAGACGCGCTTCCGAGGAATCCCGCCACGTTGACCTGGGCGCGCGACGCGAAGTCGGCCCGGATCTCGTAGCCGGTCACTTCTGCCCCGGCTCGCAGCAGAGCCATGGAGAGGGCACCCGACCCCAGCCCCGATTCCAGCACGCGGGCGCCAGGGAAGATGTCGGCCAGGATCAGGATGGGCCCGAGGTCCTTCGGGTAGATGACTTGGGCGCCACGGGGCATTTTCAGCACGACCTCGGCGAGGGTCGGTCGCACGGCGGTATAACGCGCCCCTCGGGCCGACCGGACCACGACGCCCTCCTCTTGCCCCAGAAGTTCACTGTGGCTGACCGGTCCCGAGTGGGTATGGAACTCACCTCCGTCGGTCAGCGAGACCAGGTACCGCCTCCCTTTCGAGTCGAATAGGAGGATCCTCTCGCCCACCTCGAAGGGGCGGTTCACGAGTGGCCGCCGGCGCGCGCTGCGAGCTTGCAGAAGGCGCACACTTCACTCACCGTCGGGGACCCACAGCGTGGGCATGGGTGCAACCCTTCCCGCTCCTCTTCGGCTGCAGGGGTCACCAGTGGCGCCAGCCTTTCGAGAAACCCGAAGTAGAAGGCGGCCTTGGAGCCCGGCGACCGGGCTTCGATGTCGTTGAGGGCCTCCTTGTAGCGGAGGTGTCGGTTGCCGGCGCTCATGGGGCATTCTTCGACGATGTAGTCGATGCCTTGGAGGACGCAATAGGCGGCCGTCTCCCGCTCGCTGAGGCGCACCAACGGCTTCACTTTGCGGGCGAATCCATCTCCCGACGGAAGGACGGGAAACTGGCGGCCTAGGTACGGCAAGTCCCATCGCAACACGTTTCCGAACAGCACGGCGGCCTCGTCATCGAGGTTGTGCCCGGTCGCCAAGACGTCGTAGCCCCCGTCGAGGGCCGCCTGGTTGAAGAGGTGTCGCTTGGACAACCCGCAGGCCGAGCAAGGCGCCCGCTTGGCCGCGGACGACCCGGTCGGGATGTCGTAGCCGAAGTCAGTAGGTAGGTCGATCTCGACCAACTTGGCGCCTCGCAACTCGGCGAAGGCCCGGGCATACCTCCGCGACTCGCTGCTGTAATCCCCTATACCGAGCCCCACGTACAAACCGTCGGCGCTCATCTCGGCCTGCAGGAGGATGTCCCATAGGGCGAGAGAGTCCTTGCCGCCCGATACCGCGACCAGCACCCGTTCTCCCGGGTGGATCATGTCAAAGCTCTTGATGGCCCGCTCCACTTGCTCGCGGCAGTGGCGAAGAAAACATGGATGGCAAAAAGCCGCGTTGTGCCGGTAGACGTCGATCACGGCTGGGGCTCGACAGGACCGGCACTTCATGACGCGCCGCCCGATATCACGGCGCGGACCTCGACGGTGGATCCGTCGCCTACGGAGGCGTCACTGGTGACCAGTGTGCCGTCAACGATGACCAGAACCGACTCTCGATTGACATCCAGACGCTGGAGGAGTACCGAGACGACCATCGGGCCGCGGAGCTCCAGCTCTCGGCGCGGGTTGCGAAGGAGTACTTTCACGGCCCAATTGTGGACCGTGAGAGATCAGGACGCAGCCTCGTGGGTGATGCGGATCGACTCTCCGGGTTTGAGCTTCTCCGAGAACACGACTTCCGGTTCCCGGTGCATGACCTTGCCGGCGAGGTACCCGAGCAGGGCCACGGCGCCCACGACGAGCCACGCCGGATTGCCATCGACGACCCCCCGATTCCAACCGTGCCGCATGCCGAGGCGCAGCAGCCTTTGCACGAGCTTCACAACCGTCGGATCTCGACCCAGGTGGCTTTGCGCTTGCCCCGCTTGCGGCCCATCACGAAGGCCAACGCAACGATCACAACCACGCCCGCGACCGCGGCGTAGGTAGCCATGGGCTTAGCCTTCTCTGTCGTCGAGTCGACCTCGCCGCTGATCTCGCCGAGCTTGGCTCGAATGTCGCTCATCTCGACCCGTCCGCCGGGTCCACTGCCGTTGACCGCGATGGGCTTGAGGGCTGGGATTTTCGGGCTCAAGTGAGGTATCTCCCGTCGGTGTGGCTACCCCCGACCGGATCCGGATGTCCCGGATGACCCCGATCGGTCACTTTTTGACCTTGGTGATTCTCGACGCAGCCCACCCGGCTCCGGCTGCAGCCACGAGGATCCCCCCGGCGTACGGCACCCAGGTGAGGTTCCCCCGCAGATGTGCCCCCGTCTCCGACTGCACGACCCGGACGGCCGTCAGCGTCAACATGCCCCCACCGATGGCGAGGAGAAAGGCTCCAGCAACGCCGAACGCGACGAATCGCCCGAGGGCCTTGATGGGAACGACCGTCTCCTGCTTGACGTACGCAATGACCAGGCCGGCCAGCTCGTTGACGAGGGTGCCGACAGACTTGTCCTCGCCCTTCTGCGGCTCCGGTCCGGTCACAACTCGCCGATCCTTATCGCCCACGCAGGCGGAATGCAAGAACCTTGGAAAGCTCGGCCGCCTGGATGGCGAGGAGGTCTAGCCGGGCTGGATGGCTCGGCGCCTCCAGCAGTCGCTGGCGGTCGAACGATCCGACGGGGGCGACGGCGCACAGCTCCCAGGCCGCCAGGGCCGGGTTGGCAGAGAGGGCGAAGCCGGGCCGCACGGTTGGGTCGCCGAGCTCGGCGGCCAACGCCAGCGCCTCGCGGACCGCGTCTTGGGCCCGCGCCAGCGCGGCTTCGTCGTTTGGGTCCCACTCGGCGTCGGCCATCTCGTCGACCTCGGCTTGGGGGTACGGATCGTCAGGCAGCCACCGGGTCACCCGAAACCTGTGGCTGCCGGCGAACACCGCTACCCACCTGCCGTCGGGCAGCGGTTCGGCTTCGATCAAGTGGACCACGGTGCCGGTGTCGACCCTCACCTCTCCCCCACCGACTTCGCTGCCGCGCTCTATGAGGACCACGCCCAGCTCTCCGCTCGAAACCCGGTCGGTGAGGACCTCCATGAGGACCCGGTAGCGGTCCTCGAAGACGTGAAGCGGCAGGACTTCCGTAGGCATTACGACGTTGCCGAGCGGGAAAATGGGCAGGTAGCGGGTCATCCGCTCGGCTCGATGGCCGATAGCGGCGGCACTTTCGGGTAGGAGGCCAGGGCGATCCCGATCCCGTCGGCGAGGTTCTCCGCCTCGTACTCAGGCAGCCCGTTGAGGATGATGGAGAATATGACCGGCAGGCGCAGCTCGGCCACCGGCGCCGAAGCGGATATGGGGGTCACGAAGCCGCTCAAAGCGACCACGTCGTCCAAGGTTCCGGTCTTGGCGTGCAACCGGCCCTCGGCGGGCGTGCCCAGCATCCGCTTGGCCAGGGTGCCCGTCTTCCCGGCGATGGGGAGACCGTCGGCGATCACGCCCGTCGTGCCATCCCGGCGCAACGTGGCCGAGATCAGGTCGCAGCTCGCCCGGTCGTCACGGTCGAGGCCCGACCCATCGACGTTGACCAGCTGAGACACCGGCAGACCATCAGCGGCCAGGTCGGCCCTGACGTCTGCTGTTCCGGCGGCCGTGGAGCCGGACTTGGACTCCTCGTAGCCCAGCTCCTTGGTAAAAAGCTCCGCAGCGGTGTCGTCGCTCACGGTCAGCATGGCGTCGATCTCGTCGCCGAGCGGAGCGCTCGCAATCGATGTGATCAACGGGGCACCCTGCGGTGCCACCCCGCTGGTCGATCCCTGCACCACCTCGACCCCATCCTGCTCGAGCAGTCCCTCGAAAGCTTTAGCGGCGGTCGCCGGTGGGTTGGACGCGGCGGCGTAAGCGAACGCACCCGCAGTCGACGATTCGGTGGCGGCGGCCTTGGATCCCGGGGCCGGAGGGGGCGGTTTGGGCACGAACCCGTCATCGACGTCGAGGGCGCTCAACGGGCCTACGTCGCCCTCGGTGGAGTAAACGGGCTTCCAAGTCGCCACCGTCCGTTGGGCGTCGTAGCGACTGTCGTCACCGACCACCAGGCCTGTCACTTTCGTAACGCCGGCGTGCCTGACGTCCAGGGCCAGCTGGTCGAGCGACGTGTACAGCGGCTGCGGGGGATACAAGCTGGCGGCATACGCGGACGTCCGTAGGAGCGGGTCCCCCCCTCCGACCAGGTACAAGTTGCCGTAGATGACGCCGCCTTCGGGCTTCCTGTCGCCCAGCACCCGGGTGACCAGCCGAGCCGATGGGCCCAGCTTGTCGAGTACGGCGGTGGCCGTGAGCAGCTTCAGGTTGGAAGCCGGTATGAACGGAGCCGTCGCGTTGGCGGAGAACAGGACTTGACTCCCTTGGGTAACGACCACGCATCCATCTGGGTGGCCGCCTCCCAACACGCTGGGCCCGGCGAGGCGGCCCAGGGCCGCATCGAGGTGCTGGCCCGCCGCCGTCGTCTCCAACCAAGCCGGGAGCCGCCGAACCGACAAGACCGGCGTGCCCCCCAGCGCGGTCGCGGCCGAGACGCTTTGGCTCGACGCCGCAGCAGACACCGGCAGACCGGCCGGAACCGCCGCCAACCCCCCCAGCGCGACGATCGCCAGGGGCGCCGCCGACCAACGCCACCTTCGCATCGGCGCAAGGGTAGGTCACCAAAGGTATGGCGTCATGGCCATCCCGACGTCTACCGGGTGGTAGGTAGAGTACGTTTGGGGCGTGCCTGGCATCCTTCTTGCAGTCATCGTGGGCCTGGCGGTCTGCCAGGTAGCGATCTTCCTGACGACCATCTTCCTGCACCGAACGCTCTCCCACCGGGCGATCACCATGTCGCCCGGCCTGCGTCTGGCCTGCCGGTTCCTCACGTGGATCACGACGGGGATAGAGCCCCGCCAGTGGGTAGCCGTGCACCGCCGACACCACGCCTTCACCGACGTCGAAGGTGACCCGCACTCACCCCTGCTGGAAGGCTTCGCGGCCGTGCAGATAGGCAACGTCGTCCTGTACCGCCGGACCGTTCGGGACGGTGTCACGGTGGATAAGTACGCCAAGGACCTCGCCCCCGACAGATGGGACCGGGTGCTCTTCGATCACGGCCTGGTCGGCCTGGGAGTCGGGATAGGGATCCTCTATCTCGTGTTCTGGGGTAACTGGGAGCTGGCCGCGATCGCTGCCGGCACGCACGTCGTAACCTATCTGGCGCTCAATTCCGCGGTCAACGCGGTCGGGCACCGCTTCGGTCGTCGACCCTTCGAAGGCTTTGCTGCCAACACGCAATGGTTGGCCTGGCTCACCGCGGGGGAAGGTCTTCACAGCAATCATCACGCCGCTCCCACCTCGGCCCGGCTGGCCTTCCACCGGGGTGAGATCGACCCGGCCTGGTGGCTGATCGCCCTGGCCCGAAGGTTCCGGTGGCTCACGGTTCGCCACCAAGAGCCGAGGGTCGCGACCCGGGCCCGCCGGGTGGCCCAGACCGTCTAGAAGCCGACGACGCCTCCCGGAAATGGACATCATCTCCGCTCTCTTCGCCGAAAACATCGACCTGCGCTCCGTACCGGGGCCATCGACGCGCATCGATCTGACCGGGATCATGTTCTCTACGCCGGCCCCGTCGGCCCCCCCGGTCTCGATAACGCCGCACCTGATCGTCCTGGTGCGTTGCCGGCCTGCGGAGGACGGCCAGGGCGTGCTCGAAGTCGTCTTTCGTGACGAGAGCGGCGAGCAGATCGCGCGCAACGTCTCTCCTTTTCAAGTGGAGCCCGGAAAGTTCACCTACCGCCTGGTGCGTGGCGAGCTCGAGTACAAGGACTTCGGCACGATCGAGGCCCACTGCAGGCTGCTTCCTGACGGCCCCGCCACCGTCGTCCCGCTCACGCTCATACCGCCCGTCTAGAGGGGGCAGCCCCGGCGGGCTGGCCTGGTCAGCTCCACGTCGGGACCGTGGGTATGGTTGCCCGCATGACAGCACCCACGGCCGACAGGCAGACCGACCTCGATCGATTGGGCATCAACGTCATACGGGGCTTGGCCATGGACGCACCCCAGAAAGCCAACGCCGGGCACCCGGGCACCGCGATGGCCCTCGCTCCCCTCGCCCACGTCCTATGGACCCGGGTCATGCAGTACGACCCGGCCGACCCGGCCTGGCCCGATCGCGACCGCTTCGTGCTGTCGTGCGGCCACGCCTGCATCCTCTTGTACTCGATGCTGTACCTGACCGGCTACGGGCTCGAACTCGAAGACCTCAAGCAGTTTCGCCAGCTGCACAGTCGCACGCCCGGTCACCCCGAAGTGCACGACATGCCCGGCATCGAGGTCACGACCGGCCCCCTGGGTCAGGGTGTCGCCAACGGGGTCGGGCTCGGGATCGCGGAGCGGATGCTGCGAGCTCGCTTCGGGTCCGACGTGGTCGATCACCGCACCTTCGTGATCTGCAGCGACGGGGACCTCATGGAAGGCATCAGCCACGAGGCCGCCTCCCTGGCTGGACACCTCAGGTTGGGCCGCCTGATCTACATATATGACGACAACCACATCACCATCGACGGTCCGACCGAGATCGCGCTCAACGACGACGCGGCCAAGCGGTTCGAAGCCTACGGCTGGCACGTCGAGAACCTGGGCGAGGTGGCCGAGGACACCGACGCCCTCGAGGCGGCCGTGCGGCGGGCCATCGCAGAAGAGGAGCGGCCAAGCTTTCTCGTGCTTCGCAGCCACATCGGCTACCCCGCCCCGCACCTGACCGATTCCCCCAAGGCCCACGGGTCGCCGCTCGGCGCGGACGAGGTCCGGGCGACCAAGGAGATACTCGGGCTGCCACCGGACGAGTCGTTTTGGGTCCCCGACGAGGTCCTCGAAATGTATCGCCAAGCCCTGCCGCGTGGCCGGGCCGTCCGCCACGAATGGGAGAGCCGGTTTTCGAGCTGGACGGGCGACCGAGAGGAATGGACCGCGGCCTGGGCCAATGAGGGACGACCGGGTTGGCGCGACAAGCTGCCGAAGTGGACTGCTGGAGAATCGGTGGCGACCCGCAGCTCGATCAACGTGGCCCTCAATGCCATCGCGGCCGACGTACCGGGTCTGGTATCGGGAGGCGCCGACCTCACGGGCAACACAGGCACCAAGCTCGACGGCGCCGAGCGGCAGGGCTACGACCACCCCGAGGGGCGGGCCATGGCGTTCGGGGTACGCGAGCACGGCATGGGCGGGATCATGAACGGCATGAGCTTGCACGGCGGGGTCATCCCCATCGGCGGGACGTTCTTCGTGTTCAGCGACTACATGCGCGGCTCGGTTCGCTTGGCCGCCCTTTCCGGGGCCAAGGTCATCTACTTCTGGACCCACGATTCGGTCGGCCTGGGCGAGGACGGCCCGACCCACCAACCGGTGGAGCAACTGGCGTCCATCCGGGCCATGCCCGGGCTGCGGGTGATCAGACCGGCCGACGCCAACGAGTCGGCCCACGCCCTGCGGGTCGCGATAGAGCGGGATGGGCCCACCGCTCTGGTTCTGAGCCGGCAGAACCTCCCGGTCCTCGAAGGCACCGACGTTCTCGCCGCCAATCTCGAGCTGGGCGCCTACGTCTTGGTCGACGGCGGTGACGAGCCCGACGTGGTGCTGGTCGGCACCGGCTCCGAAGTGTCGGTATGCGTGGCCGCGGCCACGCTTCTCGACGAGCAGGGACTGGCCGTCCGGGTGGTCTCCATGCCCAGCTGGGAACTGTTCGACGAACAGGAGGACGGCTACCAGGACGGCATACTGGGCCCCGGCGCCCCGGTGCTTTCGGTGGAGGCGGCCGTGTCGTTCGGTTGGGCCCGATGGGCAGACGACTCCGTCGCCTTGGATCACTTCGGGGCGTCAGGCCCGGGCGCCGAGGTCCTGGCCTGGTTCGGATTCACCGCCGAAAACGTCGCCGCCCGGGCCCTGGCCCTGATCGACAGCCTCGAACCCTTCGACGACGTCTATGAAGAGGAGGACGCACCGTGACCAAGCTCCACGACCTTTACGCCCAGATGGGGCAGAGCCCTTGGATCGACAACCTCAACCGGCCCAGCATCGAGAAGGGCTCCTTGCAGAAACTGGTTGACCTGGGCATCCGGGGCGTCACGTCCAATCCCACCATTTTCCAGAAGGCCATGACCGGCTCGGATGCCTACGACGAGCAGTTCCGAGACCTGATCCAACGAGATTCGATCGAAGCCGCCTTCTGGGACATGGCCATCGACGACGTAACGACGGCCTGTGGGATCCTGAGGCCGGTCAACGAGTCGGCCGGAGGCGCCGACGGGTTCGTCTCGCTCGAGGTCTCGCCGGTGCTGGCCCACGACACCGCCAAGACCGTCGAAGCGGCCCGAGCGCTTCACCAGCGGATCGCGCTACGCAACCTGATGGTCAAGATTCCAGCCACGGCGGCGGGCGTGCCCGCCATCGACACCATGATCTCCGACGGCCGAAACATCAACGTCACCTTGATCTTCAGCCTCGAGCGCTACGCGGAGGTCATCGAGGCCTACCTTTCCGGATTGGAAGCGTTCGCGGCCTCGGGAGGCGACTTGTCCCAAGTGCACAGCGTGGCGTCATTTTTCGTGAGCCGGGTCGACACCGAAGTGGACCGGCGCCTTCAGGCCGTCGGCCAGGAGGCCGACGGCCTGGCCGGGAAGGCCGCGGTGGCCCAGGCCCGCCTGGCCTACCAGCTGTTCGAGGACCGCTTCTCCGGACCTCGATGGGACGCCTTGGCCGGCAAGGGCGCCCTTCCCCAACGCCCACTGTGGGCCTCGACTTCGACCAAGAACCCCGCCTACCCCGATCTCCTATACGTGGACAGCCTGATCGGCCCGCACACGGTCAACACCATGCCCGACGCCACCGTGGACGCCTTCGTCGATCACGGGACGGTGTCGCGGACCGTCGATTCCAGCCCCAGCGAAGCCAAAGCCGAGCTCGACCGCCTGGCGTCAGCCGGCGTCGACATGGCGGACGTCTCCCGGGTGCTCGAGGAGGAAGGCGTGGCGTCGTTCGTCAAGAGCTACGAGGAGCTGCTGCAGTCGCTGACCGACAAGGCCAATGCGGGCGTTGGCAGGGGCGGGCAGCCGAATTGACCGTGGACCTTCCTCCCAACCCTCTGGCCGAAGGCCTCGAAACCACCAGGACAGCCCCACCGGGGGTCCTGGTCGTGGTGGGGGCCTCCGGCGACCTGACCGCCCGCAAGCTGCTGCCCGCCCTCGAGCAGCTGTGCCGGCGCCGGCTCCTGCCCCACGCCTTCGCGGTCATCGGCGTGGCCCGAACCGCCCTCGACGACGACGGCTTCCGGCAGCTCATGACTTCAGCCGTGCCCGATGCCGCGCCCGGGTGGTCCGAAATCGTCAAGCACAGTCGCTACGTCGCAGGTGACTACGTCGACAACGAGACGTTCATCCGCCTCAAGGGCACGCTGTCGGAGGTCGAAGCCGACATCGGGTCCCCCGGGAACCGCACGTTCTACCTGGCGACCGTGCCGTCGGTGTTCGAAGAGGTCGCCGACGGGTTGGGGGCCGCTGGCCTCAATCAACCGGTGCACGATGACGCGTCGGTGCGCTTGGTCATCGAAAAGCCTTTCGGCCGGGATTTGGACAGCGCCCGGGGTCTGGACGCGGCCCTGCACCGCACGTTCGCCGAGCGGCAGATCTACCGGATCGATCACTATCTCGGCAAGGAGACGGTGCAGAACGTCCTGGCTCTCCGTTTCGCCAACGCCATATTCGAGCCGCTGTGGAATCGCAGCTACATCGACCACGTGCAGATCACCGTGGCCGAGTCGCTGGGTGTGGAAAAGCGGGGTGGCTTCTACGAGACGGCCGGCGCCTTGCGCGACATCGTGCAGAACCACGTGATGCAAGTGCTGTCGCTGACGCTCATGGAGCCCCCAGGGTCCATTGATGCCCAGGGCATACGCGACGAGAAGGTCAAGGCCCTGCGCTCGGTGGTGATACCAACGCTCGACCAGGTCCGTACCGACGTGGTCAGAGCCCAGTACGACAGCGGATGGAGCGAGGGCGCTGCCGTGCCTGCGTACCGCCAGGAACCGGACGTGGACCCAAGCAGCCAGACCGAGACTTACGTGGCCATGAAGCTCGAAGTGGACAACTGGCGTTGGGCCGGGGTGCCCATATACATCCGGACGGGAAAGCGGCTTCCGAAGCGGCTCACCGAGGTGGCGTTGCAGTTCCAGAAAGTCCCCCATCTCGCGTTCGCGGCGGACGAGAGTCGCGACTTGCGTCCCAACACGCTCGTCCTGCGCATCCAGCCGGACGAGGGGGTCGCGCTCAGGTTCGGAGCGAAGGTTCCCGGCCAGGCGTTCAATGTCCGCGACGTGTTGATGGACATGTCGTACGGGTCGGCTTTCCTGGAGGAGGCTCCAGAGGCGTACGAACGCCTGCTGCTCGACGCCATGGTCGGCGATCCGACTCTGTTCATACGTAGTGACGAAGTGGACCAGGCCTGGCAGATAGTCGACCCGCTGCTCGAGGCCTGGGCATCGAAGACCGTTCCCCTGGCGGGCTACGCGGCAGGCACCTGGGGGCCGCGTCAGGCCGACCAGTTGATCGAGAAAGACGGGCGGCAATGGCGGACGCCGTAGCCGTCGACACATGGGACGCGAGGGGCGTCCGCCTCGGCGACGTGGTCAACGCCCTTGCCGACCTGCGCCACCAAGCCAGCGAGCACAACACGGCGCGGACCGCCGTGATGACTCTGATCGCCGTGGCTCCTGGCGATGAGGATGCCTACTCGGCAACGACGGCTCTGCGCTCCTTGGGCGGCCACCACCCAGCGCGGATCCTGATACTGCGCCCCGACCCCGATCAAGTGGCTGCTCTCGACGCCCGGACGACCCTGTACGCCGTCCGGGCTGACGGCCACCAGATCAACTTCGAGGAGGTCACCCTCTGCGTAAGTGGGCAGGCGGCCAACCACCTGGACTCATTGGTCGAAGCCTTCACTCTCTCGGATCTGCCCGTGGTGGTCTGGTACGTCAACTCGGTCCCCGATCCAGGCGATCCACTGTTGTCGGTCGCCTCGGCCGTTCTGCTGGACAGCCGGGATGCGGGAGGTCGGCTCCGCAACCTCTTGGAGCTGGCGCGACGCCGCACCGTGGTCGACCTTTCGTGGATCAGGTTGGCGCCGTGGCGGGAGCTTCTGGCCGGACTGTTCGACCCGGCAGAATGCCGAGCTTGGTTGGACGGGGTGACGGGTGTCGAGGTGCAGGGGAAAACGGGGCCTCGGACCCTGCTCGGTGGCTGGCTGACCAGCCAGCTGGGCCTGCGCCCCGACCAGGTCGCCCTCAACGATGGCAAGCACGTGGAACTTCGGGTGTCGTGCCGTCATGGTGGCGAGACGGCCACTTTTGACGTGCAGCGCGGTGAGCGGGAGCGCACCGTCGCGGCCCAAGCCACCTTGCCCAGTGGCCCCGCTCACCACCAGAGCATCAGCCTGGCCGACGACCCCCTCCCCACCGCCCTGGCCGTGGCCTTGACCCGGCTCCGTCCCGACGTGACGTGGGAGAAGGCTCTGTCGTCGGCGACCAACCTCACGGTCTAAGGCACCAACCACCCAAAAGGGGAAGGGGGGTCCTGGCCACCGCGTAGTGTGCTCATCCGTGAACGGAGAGTTGATCGTCGTCGACGACCTGCCGCGGAGCTTTTCCGATCAGGTGATCGCGGCCTACGAAAGCCGTCCCGATGACCTGTTCAGCTTCGCCCTCTCCGGAGGGAGCACCGCTCGTCCTTGCTACGAACGATTGGCGACCGAGAGCACGGATTCCATCGACTGGCTGTCGGTGAACATCTACTGGGGTGACGAGCGGTGCGTACCACCCGACCATCCCGACTCGAACCAGTTGCTCGGCCGCCAGGCCCTGCTCGAAAGGGTGGGGGCGGCCAACGCGGTCTTTCCCATGAGTTGCGAAGAAGGACCCGACGCCTATCAGCTGCGCCTCGGCGACATCGGCAAGCTGGACGTGATCCACTTGGGCATGGGCCCCGACGGACACACCGCCTCCCTCTTTCCCGGCTCCCGGGCGCTGCTCGCCGATCCGGGTCAGCTCGTGGCTCGCAACGAGGACGAGACCGGGTTGAACCCCCACCCCAGGCTGACGCTGACGTTTTCGGGAATCGCCCGATCCAGGCTGGTGATTTTCACGGTGGCGGGCCAGGCCAAGCGCGACAGCCTCCGGGCCATCATGGACGGGGCGGACCTGCCGGCCGGACGGGTGACCGCCGACAGGGTGGTGTGGCTGGTAGACCGCGACGCCATGCCGCGCTAAGTGCCCGGTCCTGACGCCCAGCCCGGCTCGGCTGCGTTTCGAGAGCAGCTCATCGGCTTGCTCGACACCATCGGGGCCAGGGCCAACCGGGATCAGCTGATCGAGATCCTGGAGACGGTCGTGCGTCTGGCCTCAGACGGCACGGACCGACTGGACCTCAAGATCGCCAACGCCGCCCTCAAGGAGATGTGCGAAGGATTCGAAGTCTTCGCCCCCTACCGTCACGTGCGCAAGATGACGATGTTCGGCTCGGCGCGGACGCTGCCGTCTGACCCCTCGTATGCCCAGGCCCGCGACCTGGCCCGCTTGTTGGCGGCCCACGGATGGTCAACCGTCACCGGCGCCGGCCCGGGGATCATGGCCGCCGGCCTGGAAGGGGCCGGTCCGGAGCAGGCGTTCGGCATCAACATCCGGCTGCCCTTCGAGCAGGGCGCCAACCAGTTCATTCGCGACGACCCCAAGCTCGTCTCCATGAAGTACTTCTTCACCCGCAAGTTGCTCCTGATAAAGGAGTCGTTCGCCTATGCAGTCCTTCCGGGGGGCTTCGGGACATTGGACGAGGCGTTCGAACTGCTCACCCTGATTCAGACGGGCAAGGCCGAGCCGGCGCCCGTCGTGCTCCTCGAAGTGCCGGGTGAGGGCTATTGGGAGGGTTGGGAGCGGTTCCTGACCGAAGAAGTGGCGTCCCGGGACCTGATCAGCCCGGGTGATAGTTGCCTCTACCGGATCGTCGACTCCGTCGAGGCCGCCGCAGCCGAGATCCTCGGCTTCTACCGCAACTACCACTCGCTCAGATGGGTCGGTGACACCCTGGTGCTTCGGTTGGAATCGCGACCGACAGACGAGGAGGTCTCCGAGCTATCCGGGCGCTTTGGCGATGCCGCTTCAGGCCCTATCAGGCTCCTCGGCGGCCCGCTGCCGGCCGAGCGGCGCAGCGATGACTTCCCCGACCTGGCCCGGGTGGCGCTGCGTTTCGACCGCCTTTCCTACTCCCGGTTGCGCCAGCTCATCGACGCCCTCAACACGCTCCCCAGTGCGCCCCCTCCCCTCTTTTCCGATGACCCCACGGCCGCCAACCCCCCGCCATGAACCGGGGCCCGTACCTGCTCACTGAACCGATCGGGATCGGGAATCTTCAGGCGCCGGCCCGGGTGGTCTTCGGTCCGCATGAGACCAACCTCGGTCGTGGTCGGGCCCTCTCCGCCCGGCACGTCGCTTACTACGCCCGGCGGGCGGAGGGCGGCGCCGGCGTCGTGATCACCGAGACGGCTTCGGTTACAGACAACGATTGGCCCTACGAGCGCGCCCCGCTGGTCGTCGATTGTCGCCCGGGCTGGAGCTCACTGGTAGAGGCGTGCCGTCGCCACGGCACGTTGGTGCTGGCTGCGCTCGGCCACTCCGGCGGGCAAGGTTCCAGCGCCCATTCGCAGGAAGTGATGTGGGCGCCCTCACCGGTTGCCGACGTGGTGACGCGCGAGCCGCCGGGGGAAATGGATCAGGCCGGGATCGACGCCCTGGTGGCCTCGTTTTCTTGGGCCGCAGTCGAAGCGGTCAGCGCCGGGTTGCACGGGATCGAGATCGATAGCGGCGCCTGGTCGATACTGCGCCAATTCCAGTCCGGACTCACCAACCAGCGGTCCGACGGTTACGGCGAGGACAAGCTGCGCCTTACCCGTGAGGTCCTCCACGCCGTGCGCCTAGCCATCGGATCGGACCGCGTGCTGGCCCTTCGGCTTTCGTGCGACGAAATGGCCCCTTGGGCTGGCATCACCCCAGATCAGGCCGCCGTCGCGGTCGGCGCCCTGGCTTCGGACCTGGACCTCTTGACCATCGTCAGGGCCGGGCCGTACTCGACCGGCGCCTACCGACCGGATTCCCACACGCCGGCCGCGTTCAACCTCGAGATCTGCCGGGCCATGCGTCATTCGACGGCCGGGAACGTGCGAGTTGTACTCCAAGGCAGCGTCGTCGACCCTGATGCGGGCGAAGCAGCCCTCGGCGACGGAACGTGCGACTTGGTCGAGATGACGCGGGCGCAGATCGCGGAGCCCCGACTGGTCGCTCTGCTGCGGGCCGGAGCGCCTGAGCGGGTCCGGCCGTGTCTGTTGTGCAACCAGGCCTGCCGGGTCCGCGACAATCGCAACCCGATCGTCTCCTGCGTCGGCGAGCCGTCCTCAGGGTACGAGTCGGAGGAACCCTACGAGGCCGAGCCCGACCCGGACGGGCCCGGGGTGATGGTCGTGGGGGCGGGCCCGGCCGGGTTGGAGTGCGCCAGGGTGTTGGCCGGCGCCGGTCGGCGGGTGGTAGTCGCCGACCGGGCCCCGGAGCCAGGGGGCACCCCACTGCACGCTGCGACCGGTCCAGGCCGGGAGAGGTTGCGGGCCCTCGGCGACTGGCTGACCGCGGAATGCCGCCGGCTCGGCGTCGACTTCGAGTGCAACACGGAGGTCACCGCGGCTGACGTCGTCGCCTTCCGGTCCGATGGGTGGGAAGTGGTTGTGGCCACTGGGTCCCGCCCTTTTCCCGATCGTTACCCGGTGATCGAGAACGTCGCGGTGGTCGACGCTCTTGATCTGCTCACATCCGGTCCGGGCCGCCTGCCTGCGGGCCCGGTCGTGATCGACGACCCCGTCGGCGATCAGGTCGGCGTCGGCCTCGCCGAATGGCTGGCCGGCACCACGGACCACCCAGTCACCATCGTGAGCCCGGACCCGGTCGCCGGGACCCTCCTGGCCCGCACCGGCGACCTCGCCGACGCCAACGTCCGCCTCCAGAGGGCGGGTGTGACCCGCCGGTTGCACAGCCGCATCCGGGTGCTCGCCCGCACCGAGGCGGGGCACGTCGACGTCGAGGACGTGTGGACCGGCGAGCTGACCCGCCTCCCCGTCTCGATCCTGGTCGACTGCGGCCACCGTCTGGCGGAGGATTCGCTCTACCGGCAGATCGGCGACCCCCGGCTCCTGCGCGCCGGTGATTGCATCGCCCCCAGGACCCTGCTCGAAGCCGTGCTCGAAGGCCGCCGCGTGGCCTTCCAGCTCCTGGGTATGCGGGCGCCGGTAGGGGCGCACGGGTGACGAGCGGGGGCCAGTACCGGCACTTGTTCACCCCGTTGCGGATCGGCCCGGTGACCGTGCGCAACCGTATCGTCTTCTCGGCCCACCTCACCAACTACGCCACCCAGGACGGCTTGCCGAGCGAGCAGCACGCGGCCTACTACGCGGCCCGGGCCGCGGGCGGGGCGGGTCTCATCATCACCGAGGAACACTCGACCCATCCGACCGACTGGCCCTACGAGAAGCTCATCCACGGCTTTCATCCAGAGGTCATACCCGGGTACCGACGGATCACCGACGCCGTCCACGCCCACGACGTGCCGATCCTGGCCCAGATCAATCACAACGGCGGCCAGGCCTCGAGCATGTACACGCGGCTGCCCGTCTGGGCGCCGAGTCCCGTACCGGATCCGCTGTTCCGGGAAGTTCCCAAAGAGGTCGAGGCCCACGAGATCGCGGAGATCGTGGCCGGGTACGCGCTGGTCGCGGAGCACTGTGTGCTCGGCGGTTTCGACGGCATCGAGCTCCAGTGCTCGCACTCGTCGATCGTGCGCGGCTTCCTGTCCCCCGCCACCAATTTGCGGACCGACGCCTACGGCGGTGTGCTCGCCAACCGGGCCCGGCTGCTCCTCGAGATCGTCGACGCCGTGAGAGAAGCCATCGGGCCGGGCCGCGTGCTCGGAGTCCGCCTTTGTGGGGACGAGCTGATCGAGCGCGGGACCACCATCGGTGACGCCGTGGAAGTGGCCCGCTTGGTCGAAGCGTCGGGCCGCGTCGACTACATCAACACGTCGATCGGAGTGGCCACGGCCACGCTTTACATGATCGAAGCGAGCATGCAGATCCCGCCGGGTTATGCGATGTACATCCCCAGCGCCATCCGCCAGGCCGTGGACCTGCCGGTCGTGGGCGTGGGCCGGTTCAAGGACCCCATGCAGGCCGACCGGGCCCTCGCGGCCGGTCAGTGCGATCTGGTGGGCGTGGTGCGCGGCCAGATCGCGGACCCGGATTTCGCAGCCAAAGCCCGGGCCGGCCACGCCACGGACATCCGCACGTGCCTTTCGTGCAACCAGGAGTGCGTCGGGCGCATGGGGCTCAACCGGTGGCTCGGCTGCATCGAAAACCCCCGTACCGGCCGGGAGTCCGTGGCCCTACCGGCGCCCCGACGGCGCGGCCGGCGCGTTCTCGTAATCGGCGGCGGCCCGGCCGGTCTTCAAGCGGCCGTGTCCGCCACTGGAAGGGGCCACCACGTCATCCTGCTCGAGCGCCAGAACCGTTTGGGGGGACAGATCCCCGTGGCCGCCAGCGTTCCGAGTCGAGCCGAGCTCCTCGACATCACCAGGAACCTGGTCGTAAATGTTCACCGCCTCGAAGTGGACGTCCGCACCGGCATCGACGCCGGTCTCGATCAGGTGCAATCCATCCGGCCCGACGTGGTGGTGGTCGCTACCGGCGCCCGCCCGGCCCGGCCCTGGTGGGCGGGAGACCACCAGAGGGTGGTGGACGTTCGCGACGTCCTCGAAGGCCGGGTCTCGCCGCAAGGACGGGTCCTCGTGGTGGACGAGCTGGGCTTTCATCAGGCGACGTCGGTTGCCGAGCTCTTGGCTGACCGGGGTTGCTCGGTAGAGATCGCGACGAGCGGGATGGTGGTCGGACAGGACCTCGGCATCACCTTGGACCTCGAAATGTGGAACGTCCGGGCCCACGCCAAGGAGATCCGCCAGGCGACCGACCTGGTGGCCCTCGGCGTCACTGCCGACCCCGATTCGGCCGCGTTGATCGTCAACTTGCAGCATCACCCGACGGGCCAAGACCGCGACCGGGTCTGTGACTGGGTGGTGTGCGTCGTTCACCAGCGGCCCGAGGACGATTTGTGGCACAGCCTGGCCGGGTCGCCCTTCCCTGTGCACCGCATCGGGGACTGCCTGGCTCCCCGGCGGGCCCACGCCGCAATCGTGGAAGGCCATCGCGTGGCGGTGAGCCTGTGACGGAATCCGTCAACTCCCCCCGCTACCCACTCGGCGCCGCCCAGAGACCCCCTGTCACCGCCGCCGTAGCCGTCGTGGTGTGTCGCCACGGCCGGCTACCGGCCGGTGCCGATGAAGCGGTGGCCGAGGTCGGCGGGGCCGTGCTCCTGGTCGGCCGCCAAACCCGAAACGCAGCCGACTCGTTGGTGAGCGCGACGACCGTGTGGTGGTCCGAGACGGGCACCGGCCCGGCTGGCCTGGCCCGCGTCCTGGCTCCCACGCTGACGGACGCATCGCTGGTCGTCTTGCCGGCCTCGCCCGATGGGCGCGACCTGGCGCCCCGGCTTTCGGCCGAGCTGGGGCGCCCCCTCCTGGCCGGGGCGGTGCGGGCCACGCTGGTCGGCGACGGCGTTGATCCGTCTGTCCCGACCATTCGGGTCGAACTCCTCCGAGCCGACGGCCGGGTCGTCGTCCCGGTCGAATGCGACGGGCCGGCCGTGGTGACCCTGATGCCGGGCGCCCGAGGCCCCGCCCCCACTTTCGACCCTCCCCTCGTCTCCCACGTCGGCCTGCCCTCCCCCACGGGCGAGTGGCGCGACGCGGAGGTCGTCGCCCTCCTGGAACCCGACCCTGCGACCATGGACCTGGCTGACGCCACCAAGGTCCTCAGCGGTGGCGCCGGGCTGGTACCCCGAGGCGCGACCGACGACCAAGCCCGGGCGGTATTCTCCCTCCTCGCCGACGTGGCCGCCGCGCTCGGCGGCTCGGCTGGGGCCACGCGAGTGGTCACCGACGCCGCCTGGATGGGGTACGACCGTCAGATCGGGACTACCGGCGTGGCCATCGACCCCGAGCTCTATGTCGCTTTCGGCGTGTCGGGCGCCACCCAGCACGTCGGCGGCCTGGGCACGCCCAGGCACGTGGTGAGCGTCAACACGGACCCGTCGTGCCCCATGACCGCGATGGCCAACCTGGGCCTGGTCGCCGACGCGGGGAGCGTCCTGTTGGAGCTGGCCGGTCGTCTCGGTGTTTCTGTCCAGGAGCAAGTCCAGGAGGTGCTTCGTGGCCGACACCCCGTCGCCTGATTCGTTCGATGCGATCGTGGTCGGCGCCGGCCCGGCCGGCTCAGCGGCCGCTTTGGCGCTGGCACGAGCCGGGCGTTCGGTTGTGATCATCGAGCGCGGCCCTTTTCCGGGCTCGAAGAACGTATACGGCGGCGTCGTATACGCCCGGGTCCTCGACGACGTCATCCCCAACTGGTGGGAGCAGGTGCCCGTCCAGCGCTGGGTGGTGCGCCGCTCGACGATGGTGATGACCGGCTCTCAGGCCGTGACCGTCGACGTGCGCACCCAGGCGTGGGGCCGGCCGCCCTACAACGGCATGACGGTGTACCGCGCCGACTTCGACAGCTGGCTGGCGGACCAAGCCGTCGCAGCCGGGGCCAGTCTGGTGACGTCAACGGTCGCCACGGGCTTGGTGCGCGACGGCACCGGTCGCGTCACGGGTGTGCGGACGGATCGGCCTGGAGGCGACCTCGCGTCCCGGGTGGTGATCGCATGCGACGGCGTCAACTCCTTCCTGGCCAAGGAAGCGGGCCTGCTCCCGAAAGCTGATGCCGCCCACCACACCCTCGGCGTCAAGGAGGTGCTCGCCCTGCCGGCGGAGGTGATCGAAGACCGATTCGGGTTGGCGCCCGGCGAGGGGCTCGACATCGAGATGATCGGCTGCACCCGGGGGATCCCGGGCGGCGGCTTCCTCTATACCAATCGCGACACGGTCAACGTCGGGGTGGTGGTATCCCTCACTGGTCTGGCCGCCTCGGGCGTACGGCCCGAAGAGCTGATCGCCGACCTGAAGGAGCACCCCGCCGTGGCACCCTGGCTGCGCGGGGCCGCGGTCAAGGAGTACGGCGCCCACCTGATCCCCGAAGGCGGATACGACGCCATGCCTGCGTTGGCGGCCGATGGGTTCCTCGTCGCCGGTGACGCGGCCGGAATGACGCTGGCGGCCGGACTCTGGCTCGAGGGGGTCAACTTCGCCATCGGAGCCGGGTTGGCTGCCGGGCGGGCTGCGGCTGCCGCCATCGCCCAGGGGGACGTCACCGCGGCGGGTCTGGCCGGTTACCGCAAAGCCCTCGAAGCCAATTTCGTCCTGCAGGACCACAAGCGGCTCCGGGGCGCTCCCCAACTGGTGCTTTCCGATCGCATGCAGCGTCAATACGTGCAGTTGATCTGCGATTTGGCCGAGCAGGTGTTCACGGTGACCAACCCCGAACCCAAGCCCGGCCTGGTGAAGCTTCTGCTGCGAGGGGCCCGGCGCCACAAGGTCCGCGTCCGGGATCTGGTGAGAGACGGGATCGAGACGGCGAAGGTGTTCAGGTGAGCGACCGAGATGATCGCTGGGCCGGGCCGTCGTTCGAGGACCGCATGGCCACCGTCGAGTTCCGGGTCGGCGCCCGGGCCCACATAGTGGTCGACTCCGACGTGTGCCGGTCCTGCACGACCAAGGCTTGCGTCAGCGCCTGCCCGGCGAATCTCTTCGCGCCCACTTCCGACGGGGGGATCCTCTTCAACTACGAGCAGTGCTTCGAGTGCGGCACGTGCTACATGGTGTGCAACTCCGAAGGGGCGATCGAGTGGACCTACCCCGACGGCGGCCAAGGCGTGGTGTTCCGCCATGGCTGACGGCGGACAGGGACCGGCCCCTGCGCCGGTCGGACCCAGCCCGGTCGGACCGCTCGTGGTGGCCTGCCTAGACCCCGCCGACTTGCGCCAAGAAGTCGATCCCTTGACCGGCGAGGTGCGCGCCGATTGGCGGAGGGCTGACCTGTCTGCGTCCGATGGCGCCGCCTTGGAGCATTCCCTGCGCGCCGCCGAGGCTTGGGGCGGGACCGTGCTCGCCTTGGCCGCTGGGCCTCCTGGTCTGGATCCGGTACTCGAACAGGCGGTGGCACTGGGGGCGCGGGCCCTCAGGGTCCCGTGGAGTGACGCCCACTCGGGCCCCGCCGTGGATGCGGTCGCTTTGGCCGCCGCCCTGGCTGCGGCGATCAGCCAAGCCGGTCCTCCCGCCCTGGTCGTTTGCGGAGACCGATCTCCCAGCCGCGGCATCGGGGCCGTGCCGGCGCTGATCGCCCACCATCTCGGGGCCGAACAGGCTCTCGGGTTGGTGTCTCTGACCGTGGACCAGAGCTCGCAGGTCGTCATCGCCGAACGACGCCTCGACGGCGGGTGGCGGGAACGGCTCCGGGTCCGGGCGCCCGCGGTGTGCTCGGTCGAAGCGGCCGGCGTCCGTCTGCGCCGGGCACCCTTCGCGGCGGCATTGCGGTCGTCAGGCCAGCCGATCCCCGTCGCAGCCAGCCAGTCGGGTGTGGCGTCGACGGGCGCGCAGCTGCGCATCGGCGGTCCCCGGCCGTACCGGCCGCGGACCAAGGCCGTTGCTCCTCCTATGGGCGGCACCCACGACCGGCTGCTGGCCCTGACCGGGGTTCTGGTCGCCCACGATCCCCCCCGGATCGTCGGACCCCTCGGGCCGGTCGAAGCCGCCGGCGAACTGCTGGACTTCCTGGACGGACACGGCTACTCCCCGCCATCCGGGCCGGCCCAGTAGGCCCGACTCCGGTCGCCGGGCCGGGTCCCTCCCGATCGTCGGGGCGGGCTGGGCCGGCCCGGCTAGTCCCTGTCGTCGGGTTCGGACAGGATGGCGGCCGCCTTCTCCACGGCCCGGCGGGCCCTGGTCAGGCGGCGCTCGTCCACGGGTAGCTCGTAGCCGCCCGCGTCGATCGACTCCTTGAGGCGTACGGTGGCCAGGTCGGCCAGCTCCTCGGCTATCGCTTCCAGCCGGACCCGAATTTCCCCGAACTCGCCAGCCATCTCGACATTTTACGGTCCCGACCAGGTCGCCACCTCCGACGATGCAGCCCGGCGGCGTCGGCGACGATTTCCATCGGGTGGCGGATGGGGACGCCAGCCGCACCGAGCCACATGGAGCAGCCCGGGTTGGCGCTGGCGACGACGTCGGCCTCGACCGCTGAGATCGCCGCCACTTTCTGGGTTCTGATCAGGCCGGCCAGCTCCGGCTGGAGAACGCTGTAGGCGCCACCGGCCCCGCAGCAGCGCCCCTCGTCGGCGAGCTCGACCAGCTCGCCGTACGGGCGCAGCACGGTCCGGACGTGCGAATCGGCCCTCTGCACGTGGCGCAGGTGGCAAGGATCCTGGATGGCGATCCGGCGCCGGGGGGCCCCGTCGATGGCGGGCGGAAGCTGGTCGGCGCGAGAGGCGATCCACTCGTGGATGTCGAAGACCCTGGCCGAGAAGGCCGCCGCCCCGGCGCGACCCAGCAGGTGCCCGTAGTCCTTTAGGGCCGCGCCGCATCCGGCGGAGTCGACCAGAATCGGAGCGGTCCCAGGGAAGGCGCCCATGGTCCGGCCCGCCAGCCTCACGGCCTCGTCGTGCAGCCCGGCGTGCACGTGCAGGGCGCCACAGCACGCGGCCCCGGGGCCCGGCAGGGCCACCCCGACCCGCAAGGCGTCGAGCACCTCGATGGACGACTCGTGCACTCGGCGCTGCCACGCGTCCATGACGCAGCCCGTGAAGAGCCAGACGTCGACGCCGGTCGGGACCAGCCGGGCTTGCCTCATCGGCAGCTTCGGGAGGGCCAATCGGCGAGCGAGAGCGTGCGGCACCAGGCCGGCCCGCTGGGCCGCGCCGCCGAGCACCGTCAGACCGACCAGTGACCGATGGCTGCCGAGGGCCTTGTAGCCGAGCCGCTGCCAAGCCGGCACGGAGCGGGGCGCCAGCTCCTGCCGGGTTCGTTCCATCAGTCGCCCGAACGGCACCGCCGACGGGCAGGCCGTCTCGCACGCCCGGCACTGGACGCACGTCTGCATCATGCGATCGAACGCGTCATCAATCCCAGCGCCGGCGTCGACGGCACGCATGGCCGCTATCCGGCCGCGGGGGGACAGCATTTCCTCTCCAGTCGCCCGGTAGGTGGGGCAGTGAGGAAGACACAGACCGCACGAAACGCACGCGGCCAGCTCGTCGGGGTCGAGCCGAAGCGTCACACCCCCGCTCCAGCGGCGACCCCTGAAACCGATCGGCCCGGGTTGAGCCGTCCGGCCGGATCGAACCGTTCCTTGAGGGCCCGATGAAGGTCCCAAACTCCGGACGAGGGCGGGCCCACAGGGCCGATTCGCTCGGCCGCTGCTTCCCCGCAGTGCACCACTCCGACACCCACTTGAGCCAACCACGGTCGGTCCACCCCGGCCGTCGACGGCAGGGCGCGCAGGTCACGCGGCGTGAGGGACCGGCGCAGCCGGCCCGGAAGGGGTGGCGGTCGTTCGGCCGGACGAAAGGCGCGGCCGAGGACGGTCCTCGCCTGGTCCTCGATGTCGACTCGGTAGCCGGCGAGACCCACCCAGGTGTGGATCCCGTTCCACAGCACCGAAAGCGGTCGGTAGAGCCCGGCGGCCACCGCGAACGGGTCGGCTCCCTCGCCCACCCACCAGGTCTCGGCTTCGGGTATGGGACGGCACCTGAGCACCACCTCCCCCGTCAGGGCCAGAGTGCCCAGTGACCCGACGAAAAGCCGGCACAGGTCGTAGCCGGTGACGTTCTTCACCAGAGGAGCCCCGCTTCGCAGGATCTCCCCTCCGGCCGTGACCGACGTCATTTCGAGCACGCTGTCGCGAACCGGACCCCACCCCAACCGCCGGTAGCCGCCGAGCCCGACCGCCAGCACGCCCCCCACCGTCGCCTTCGACGGATCGTCGGCTTCCAAGGCTACGAACTGACCTCCCTCCTCGACGGTCGACCTGAGTTCCTCGAGCGTCGTGCCCGCGCCCACCCGCACGATCATCTCGGCCGGTTCGTGGGCGACGACTCCCACCGGGGCGGCGACCTCCTTCGTCCCCGTCGCCGGCCACCCGCCCACGCCCCAGTGGGTCTTGCCCCCTGCGACCGCGACCGGTCCCTCGCTGCCTATCTGGTCCGCGAACGAGCGCAGGGCGTCTTTCACACCCAGGCCCCAGGCGGGAGCGAAGAGATGTCCCCGCAGCGCGACCCTCCGCGCGGCAGGATCTTCTCGGGGTTGCACCGTCCCTCAGGGTCGAACGCGTCGCGGAGCCATTTCTGGGCTTCGAGGTCGACCTCGGTGAAGACGAGATCCATCGCCTCACGCTTCTCGATCCCGATCCCGTGCTCGCCCGACAGAGAACCACCAGCCGCGACGCAAGTCTCGATGATCTTCCGGCCCGCCTCGTGCACCTTCTCCAGCACGCCCGGCGCCCGGCGGTCGAACACGATGAGAGGGTGCAGGTTTCCGTCACCCGCGTGGAACACGTTTCCGAGCACCAAGTCGCGGCTGCTCGCGATGCGCCCGACCTCGTCGAGGACGTCGACCAGGCGGGTTCGGGGAATGACGCAATCGTGGAGGTAGTAGTTGGGGGCGATGCGAGCGATGGCGCCGAATGCCGACTTGCGACCCTTCCACCAGGCGGCGCGCTCCGCCGCGTCGGCGGCCACCCGGACCTCCCGGGCCCCGTGCGCTTTCAAAATGGCTTCGACGTCAGACGTGCAGACGTCGACGCCACCCCGGAGGCCGTCGACTTCGACGAGCAAGACTGCGGCGGCGTCGGTCGGAAACCCGGCGTGCACGTAGGCTTCGACCACCTCGACGATGGTGGCGTCCATCATCTCCAACGCGGCCGGGATGATCCCCGCCGCTATGACCCCCGTCACGGCCGCGGCCGCGTCGTGGATGGTCGAGAAGTCGGCCAGCAGGGTGGCGACGCAAGGGGGCAGCGGGGTCAGGCGGACCGCGATCCGGGTGGCGATCCCCATGGTGCCTTCGCTGCCGACGAAGGCGCCGCGAAGGTCCAGGCCTTCCGGTTCTGGATCTATCCCTCCGAGGACGACGACGGAACCGTCCGCCAGCACGACTTCCATGGCGAGCACGTGGGCGCTGGTCACGCCGTATAGGAGGCAGTGCGGACCACCGGAGTTGTTGGCGACGTTGCCCCCGACCGAGCACGACTGCTGGCTGGAAGGGTCTGGAGCGAAGTGGAGCCCCAGGTGGGCCACGGCCGTCGAAAGGTCGAGGTTGAGGACGCCCGGCTCCACCCAGGCGAAGCGCTGTTCTGAGTCGACCTCGAGGATCTTGTTCATCTTGGTGGTGACGATCACCACGGGGGCGACCTGCCCAAGCGGCGTCGCTCCCCCGGCCAGGCCGGTACCGGAACCCCTAGGAACGAACGGTCGCCCGTGGTCGCGACACACGCGCACTGCGGCCGACACTTCGCCCGCGCTGGTTGGGAAGCAGACCACAGACGCCTGGCCGGTCAGCATCGAAGCGTCTCTCTCGTACAAGGCCAGCTCCAGGGCCCCGGCCCGAACCCGATCCGGGGCGAGGGCGACCCCCAGGTCGCGAACCAGAGCTGCGGTGGTCATGGATTCAAGTCTGGCCCACCGTGGCGCGGCCCCGCGGGAGGCGCGTCAGTCGCTATCGCAACGCGTCCCGGCCGCCGGCGGCACCAGGGTGATCAGGTAGGCATCGACGTCGGCGCGGATGCAGGAGCTGGCGAAGTAGGCGGTGTGGCCGTCGCCGACCCGGGTGAGCAGCACCCCGTGTTGCAGCTGCGAGGCCAGCGACTGGGCCCAGCTGTAGGGAGTGACGGGGTCGCCCGTGCTGCCGACCACGACGATCGGTGGTGACCCGACCGCGTGGATGGGTCCGACCGTGCCAGTGGCCGGCACCGGCCACACCGCGCACCCGACCTCGCCGTAAAGGTCGGTCGGGCCGAAGAAAGGCGATGCCGCTAGCGCCGCCGGCACGGCGTCCTGTATCTGCGCCAGCGTGGGCGCGGGCTGATCGAGGCAGTCGACCGCGGCGTTGACTTCGAACAGGTTGCTGTAGCTCCCATTGGAGTTTCGACCTGTATACGAGTCGAACTCCTGGAGCAGGTCGGTTCCGTCTCCCGCGCTGGCGTCGGCCAGCGCCGTCTCGAGGTCGGGCCAGGTAGAAGTGAAGTACAGGGGCCACAAGGTCCCGTACACCACTTCGGCTGGGCCGACGGTCCTCGTCGTGCCTTCCGCCCGCAGTGGATGGACCGACGACCTGGCAAAGAGCGCTTCCAACGTCTGCTCGGGATCGGGTCCCGGTTTCCAGGGACACGAGCGGCTCGACGTGCAGGCCGATATGAACTGATGCAGTTGCCTCTCCAGGCCCGCCGATTGCTCCTCGATCTCGGTGAGGACCGGAACGGCGGGGTCCAAGGCGCCGTCGAGCACCATGGCCCTCACGTGGGTCGGAAACAGCTCGGCATAGGTAGCGCCCAGGAACGTCCCGTAGGAGAAGCCGAGGTACGAGAGCTTGGCGTCGCCGAGCGCCTGGCGCAGGACGTCCATGTCCATGGCGGCGTCCACCGTGCTGACGTAGGGCAGCTCGGCCCCGCTGTGCTCCTCACAGCCCTGGTCGAAGGCACGGGCTTCCGACACCAAGGTGGCTATGCCGGCGGCCGTCGTCGGGGCCGGGTCGGCGTCGAAGTACGCAGCCAGACCGGCCGAATTCAGGCACGTGATGGGAGCGGTCCGGCCGACTCCTGGGGGGTCAAAGCCGACGACGTCGAACCGCTGGAGCAGGTCCTTGGGCATCCCGCTCACGATTCCCGGCAGGGCGTCGACGCCCGACTCACCGGGTCCTCCGGGGTTGATCAAAAGGGACCCGATCCTCTGTCCGGCCGAGCCCGTCGCCCGGGACCGGTCGATGGCCATGCCGATGGTGCCGAGCTTGGGGTCCTTGGGGTCTCTGGGCACCATGACGGTGGCGCACTGGAAGCCCGCCGGCCCGGATGGTCCGTTGCAGGCCACCCAGTGCACAGCGGCGACACCGGCGGGAGCGACCGCATCGGTCGACGAAGAGGAGGGCGGGGAAGCTGGGTGGCTCGTCCCTCCGCAACTGGCGGTGACCGACGCCAACAAGAGCGCACCGGCGAGGATCGCGATACTTCCGAGTCGCCGATCCATCAGTCTCCGAGACTACCGCCGAGACGTCTGCAGTACGGTTCAGGGATGAGCGAACTGGCCTTGGCGGCCTACGCCGAGGCGGAGCACGACCGCATCGTCGACACGTTGTTCTCCTGGCTTCGGATCCCTTCGATCTCGGCCGCGCCCGACCACGCGGCCGACGTCCGCGCCTCGGCCGACTTCTGCCAGAAGCTACTCGTCGAAGCCGGTCTCGAACACACATCGGTGTTGGAGACCGGCGGTGGTCCGGCCGTCTACGCCGACTGGTTGCACGCCGGCGTCGACGCGCCGACCGTGCTGGTGTACGGACATCACGACGTCCAGCCGGTGGATCCATTGGCGGATTGGACGTCGCCCCCGTTCGAGCCAGTCATCGTGGATGGGGAATGCCGGGCGCGCGGCGCCGTCGACGACAAGGGCCAGACCTTGTATCAGATCGAGGCGGCGCGGGGGCTGCTCGCCCTTCAGGGCCGGTTGCCGGTCAACCTCAAGCTGCTGATCGAGGGCGAGGAGGAAGTCGGCAGCCCCAACTTCGAATCGCTGCTGGTGTCCGAGGCGGGCCGATTCTCTTGCGACGTCGTGGTCGTTTCGGACACGGGCATGATCTCGCCGGAGGTTCCATCGACGACGGTCGGAATGCGGGGCCTCGTAGCGTTCGACGTCGCCGTGCGGACGGCCTCGACCGACCTCCACAGCGGCATGTGGGGCGGCGCCGTCGCCAACGCTGCGCTGGTAGTCGCCCGGTTGACGTCGGGCCTCCACGACGAGAAGGGGCGGGTGACCTTGCCCGGCTTCTACGACCGGGTCAGGGACCTGTCCGTGGCTGAGCAGGCCTCCCTCGACGCCCAGCCCTTCGACGAAAACGAGTTCCGCGCCGCCGCGGGCGATGTGCGCTATCTCGAAGGCGAATTCGGGTACAGCCCTCTCGAGCGGGTCGGGGTCCGCCCCACCGCCGAGGTCGTCGGTTTGCATTCCGGCTACGAAGGCCCCGGCATCAAGACGATCGTTCCTGCCACCGGCGGCTTCAAGGTGGCCTTTCGCCTCGTCCCTGACCAGCGTCCCGACGAAGTGGACGCCGCGTTCAGAGCTTGGCTGGCAGCGAGGTCCCCGGACGGGTTACAGGTAACTGTCACGCCCGAGGGAGCCGTCTCACCGGCTTTGACGTCGCTCGATCACCCGGCCATGGCGGCCTTGAGCCGGACCATCGAACTGGTGTGGGGGCGGCGGCCTCTTTTCACCCGAGAAGGCGGAAGCGGTCCCGAGGAAGCGCTGGCCCGGGTGCTGGCGGCGCCGTTGCTGTTTCTGGGCGTCGGCTTGCCCGGCGACCGGATCCACGCTCCCAACGAGCGGATGGTGATGGACCAATTCTGGAAGGGACTGCTCGCCGCCGGGGAGCTGCTCATGGAGCTCGGAGGGCGATAGCGATGGCACCCAAAGAAGCCAAGCGCCACAAGAAGACCAAGGGTGACGGCGGGAAGGGCGCCACCAAGCCCGGACGCGGCGAAGGTGAGCCGTACCGTGGCTCTGCACCTACGGCCCACGAGTGGATCAGCTTCGACGACCCCGACGAGCTGAGGACGTGGGTGTTCGACGTGACCTTCCTGCTGTCCAAGTGGCAGTGCATCTTCGGCCGCGGCTGCCAGGGCGTGCTCACCGGACCGGCTCCCGAGCTGGCGCAAGGATGCTGCTCGTATGGAGCCCACTTCACCGACCGCGCCGACGTGGCCCGGGTCAAGGCTGCGGCCAAAACGCTCCAGCCCGATCAGTGGCAGTTCTTGACGGCGGGGCGCCGGGGCGGGATCCTGCGTACCGAAGCCGACGGCACCAAGGTGACCCGGCTGGTCGAGGGCGCGTGCGTCTTCCTCAACCGGCCTGGGTTCCCCGGCGGTCCCGGTTGCGCCCTGCACCGCGCCGCGCTGGACCGCGGGCTGGAACCCCTCGACCTGAAGCCCGACGTCTGCTGGCAGCTGCCTTTACGCCGTGAGGACGAGACGGCCAGCGACGGCCGGGTCACGTCCACCATCGCCCAATGGGACCGAAAGCACTGGGGCGACGGCGGCGACGAGTTCCACTGGTGGTGCACCGAGGCCCCGGAGGCGTTCACCGGGACCAAGGCCGTGTACGAGACGTTGCGCCCCGAGCTGACGGCCATGGTCGGCGAGGTCGTCTACGCCCAGCTACTCAGCTACCTGGAGGAGCGCCATCGCTCCGGCACCCCGCTACCCCACCCCGCCGTCCGCTCGAACCGCTGAGGTCGGCGGTCGGCCGGACCCACCCAGGCCTCTCAGGCCGGCCGGACTGATCAGGCCCGGTGCGGCTCGGGGTCGGAGTACTCGTCCTCTTCCAGGTCCTCCATAGCCATGCACCACGAGGCGTGATCGGCTCCGGGTTCGGCGCCGCACTCAGCACACGGCTCCACGATCTCTTCCGTCAATCGCTTGAGAGCACGCGCTTCCTCGAAGCGCCGATGCCGTCCCTTTTTCACCTGGAGCTCCCGTTGGTCGAGGCACATCAACGACAACGTCGTGACCGGTGCACCATTGTATCCGGACGCCGGACCAAGGCGGAGCACCACCCTTCGGATTGCCCGGTCTTACGCGTAAGGTGTCGGTCATCGAGGCCGAGTTCGACGTCGACGCCATGCTCCAGCGCTTCAAGGCTCGGGCTCGAGCCGTACGTCAGCGCGCCATGCCCCCCGTCGAGGGCCCGGACCGTAAGCGGTTCGCGGACCAAGCGCGGATCGACTACCAGGACTACGCCATCGTCGGCGACGCCACAGGTCGTTTGCATGACGGGGTGCTCACCCTCACGGTGGACTTGAGACCCAGGCCTGACGCGTCGCAGGCAACCGGCGCGGAAGAGTCCGAGCCCGCACCCTGATGACTCCGGCGTGAAGCGTCCCTGGTGGGAGGACGCCGTCTTCTACCAGATCTACCCACGGTCGTTTTGCGACTCGACCGGCAACGGAATCGGCGACTTGGACGGGATCCGGGCGCACCTCGACCACCTGTCGTGGCTCGGGGTGGACGCCCTGTGGCTGTCACCGTTCTACCCCTCGCCCATGGCCGACTTCGGCTATGACGTGTCGGACTATTGCGGCGTCGATCCGCTGTTCGGCACCCTCGAGGACTTCGACCGGCTGTTGGTCGACGCCCACGCCCGCAATCTGAGAGTCATCGTCGACTGGGTCCCGAACCACACCAGCGACGCCCACCCGTGGTTCCTGCAGTCGCGTTCTTCCCGCCACAATCCGAAGCGGGACTGGTACTGGTGGCGGGACGACCGCAGCGACGACGAGGGCGGCTTCGGCGCCCCGGGATCTGCCGGTCGCCGGCCCAACAACTGGCTGGCCGCCTTTCCCGGCGTCGGGAAGAGCGACTTTCCCCCGGCGTGGACGTGGGATCAAGAGACCGGGCAGTGGTACCTCCATCTGTTTCTGGACCATCAGCCCGACCTCAACTGCCACCACCCTGAAGTTCAGTCGGCGATGGCCGGCGTGCTCCGCTTTTGGCTGGACCGGGGCGCCGACGGGTTCCGGGTCGACGTCGTGCACGCCATAGGCAAGGACCCGCGGCTGGCGGACCTGCCCGACGACCTAGCCGCCATCCCGATGTGCGCCCTCAACGACGACCCTTCCACCCATCCGATCCTGGCCCGCCTGCGCCAGCTGCTCGACGGGTGCCAGCCGCCGGCCCGGATGATGGTCGGCGAGACCGTCCTACCTTCGGTCGCTCAGATCGTGGCGTACTACGGAAGTCCCGACGGCAAGGAGCTGGACCTGGCCTTCAACTTCCACCCGCTGCGATCGCCGTGGTCAGCCCGAAGCTGGACCAGGCGCATCGACGAGGCCGAGGAGTTGATCGGGGCGTCCGGGGCGTGGCCGACCTGGGTCCTGTCCAACCACGACACTTCGCGCCACCGGACCCGGTACGGAGGCTCCGAAGCGCGAGCTCGAGCCGCCGCCGTGATGCTGCTCACCCTGCGAGGCACCCCATTTCTGTACGCCGGCGAAGAGCTGGGCTTGGAGGATGCCGTGGTTGCCCCCGACCGGCGCGTCGATCCGGCCTGGCCGGGACGCGACGGATGCCGGGCCCCGCTGCCCTGGGACGCTGGACCCGGCCACGGCTGGGCCGGAGGTCCGGACGCCTGGTTGCCCTGGCCACCTGAAGCCGACTCGGGCCGGACGGTGGTCGAGGAGATGGACGACCCTGACTCAACCCTCAACCTCTACCGGAGCCTCCTTCGAGCCAGGCGTGGGTCGCAGGCTCTCAGAGCCGGGTCTTTTACCTGGGCGGCCACGGACGGGGACGTCCTGGCCTACCGCCGCAAGCAGGGCCGCGACGTCCGCTTCGTCGCCGTCAACTTCTCCGACAGTCCGTCGTCACTCGACCTGCCGCCCGGACCATGGGAAGTCGAATTGTCATCCGCCCGGGCCGCCGCCGACTCTCGATGGGACGGCCCGTCCCCGAGCGGCCGGATCGAGGTCGGCCCCGACGAGGCGGTCATCCTCCGCCCCGCTCGGGCGGCTCAGCTCGACCGAGGCAGATAGGTCCGGCCGGAGCGCTCCTCGAGCACCAGGCGCCCGGCGCCGTCGAAGGCCAGCACGGCCTCGCCGTCGACCAGGGCCCGAATCGGCTCGGCCAGCATTTCCGACCTCCAGCCCGACGCCAAGCGCGACCCGGGCTCGCCTTTGAGGTACGAAGCCACGTCGCTCCTGGTCGCCAGCAGGGTGGCGTCGATGCGCTCGTCGCGCCCGATCTGGGCCACCCAGGCCATGACTAGGGCGACCGGGGCCCGCAGCTCCTTCGGAACGTCGTCGGCCGGCGGGGCGGAGATCTGCGCCGCACCCAGCGCCCTGCCGCGCTCGACCGCTTCGAGGACTTCCGAGGCCACCGCCGGCCGCAAGTGCCTACCGTCGAGACCCCGGACCTTGTTGAGGGCGTCCACCGAGGATGGCGGGCGGTGGGCGATGGCCTGGATGGCCAAGTCGGGCAGCACCGTACGCACCGGCTGGTCGGTCGACTGGGCCCGTTGCTCCCGCCACGCGGCCACCTCCTGGGCCACGCCGCGCGCCGCTCCTCGAAGGGACCGGGCGTCGCGCAGCTTCCACCAGGCCCGGGTCGGATCCGATGGGGCGTGGGCCCGGACGCGCAACGCGTCGCACTCCTCGGCGGCCCACTGCGTGCGCCCGCTCTTGACGAGGTCGGCTGAGATGGCGTCCGCCAGGTCGAGCAGGTTCTCCACGTCGGCTGCGGCGTAGGCCAATTGCGAGTCGGTGAGGGGGCGCACCCGCCAGTCGCTCAGGCGGTCGCCCTTGGCCACTTCCATGCCGAGGAACACTTGGGTGAGGGCGCTGAGGCTGGCCGATCCGTGGCCGGTGAAGCCCGCCGCGATCTGGGTGTCGAACAGCGTGGACGGCCCGCGTCCGCACGCCCGTTCGAGGATCTCCAGGTCCTGTTCGGCCGCGTGGGCGACCATGACTCCGGACCCGGCCAGGACGGCGCCGAGGCAAGCGGTGTCGACCGCCAGCGGATCGATGAGGGCCACGCCTCCAGGGCCGGCGTCGCCGTCAGGCCACGCCACTTGGACCAGGGCCAGGCCCGGCCAGTACGTACGCTCGCGGTGGAACTCGGTGTCGAGCGCGTAGCGGCCCGCAGCACTGAGGCGGTCCACGAGTGAATTGAGGGCGGACTCGCCCGAAATGAGGACGGAGATGCGGGCCTCCTTTGGGGAGGGGAGCCTACAGGTCGGGAGTCAACGCTGCCACGAAACAACTTGGGATATGTCGTTATCCACGACCAGTCCTCATGTCGAAGAGTCGCGTCACGTTGTTTTCGGGGCGAGCGTTTCAACCGCCGTAGTTCATGCGGGTGTCCTCCATGCGCAGGATGTCGACGCCTTCGCCGGTCTGGCCGCCGCAGGAAACCACCTCGCCGATGAACACGGTGTGACTCCCGCACGGAACCTCCGTGCGGACCTCGCAGTCCAGCCACGCCACCGCCAGCTCGAGGACGGGGGCGCCGGTCGCCTCGGCGCGCACGGCGAAGCCGGCGAGATCGGTCGGATCACCGGAGTCCTCGAGCGGCTTGACGAACTTGCGGACGACGGAGCGATCGTCCCGCTTGAGGATGTTGAGAGAAAAGACGGCGCCGTCGTGGACCAGACCATGCGTCACCGCTCCCGCCTCCACGCTGACCGCCACCAGCTTCGGATCGGCAGCCACCTGGCCAGCCCAGTTGAGCGTCATGAGGTTGCGCCGGTTGCCGGCGCGGCTGCCGAGCACGTACAGCCCGCTCGGCAGGGCCCACAGGACCCGCCGGCGCAGCCGGTCGTACTCGACCGGGTCGGACCCGTCTGGAAACGGACCCACCAATCCCGTGTCTGCGGCCACCCCGTTGAGGCTACCGGGCCGCTGCGGCCGGGCCGGGGCTGGCGGCCCGAGCCCAGACTGGCGGCCCGCGTCCGAGTCGGGCGCGCTTCAAGAGCCGGGGCCGCTCATTTGACCACGTGGAAGCGAAGGCCCGGCCAATCCGGCAAGCGGCCCCAGCCGCTGCTGCCGTCGAAGAACGCCGCCAGCCCTTCGAGGGCGTCGAGCGGCACGCCGACCTCCAAGGCGTAGCCCGACCAGGACCAGCCGGCTTCGTCGACGACGAAGCGCACGTCGTGCTCGTCGCCGACCACCGAAAAGACCGCGCCCGGGGCCACCAGCTCCCTCCGCAAGGCGGGGCCCAGGGCGCTCGCGGCCCCGACTCCCATCTCCACCACGTGGCCCCGCCGGATGCGCCGGTAAACCCGCAAAGTCGCCACCCGGAGCTCGCTGAGGGAGCTGCCCTCCTCCCTGGTTCGCCGTTGAATCTCGTCGACCCAGCGGGGGTCGTCATCAATGGCGGGCCGGTCCAGTCGGGTCACGAGGAGCGGGTCGTCCCGGGCCAACAGCTCCCTCACGCCGTCGGTATTCCACGCCCGGCACAGCTCCAGCTCCCCGGCCGTGAGGCCCACCACTTGGAGGAACTGGACCATCCCGAACGGTCCGGCCAGGGAGCCCAGCACCGGGTCCTCGACGATCATGGCGGCGGTGAGATGGCTGTCGCCGCCCAGGCGGATGGGTCCGCTCAAATCGAGGTTGTGGCCCTCGGCGAAGGGGTGGCGGCTGGACCACACGTACCCGGCCAGGCTGGCGAGGAAGTCCACCGCCCACCGCGGCGTTTCCTCGTCGAGCACCCGGAACGTCAGCTCGAACCCCCACCCGGACAGGTCCTTGTCCCGGGATTGCTTGCTGTGAAGCTCGCTGAGGCCGTAAGTCACCAAGTGCCAATGGCGAGGATCGCTGATCTCGTGCAAGGAGATGTCCTCGACCGACCCCACCCGTGAGAATCGGTTAGGTGGTCGCGGATGGAACCGGTCGACCTCCGGCCCTCCGTCGGCGTGATCCACGTGCTCGTCGATCGCGGCGGCGCCCCGGGACCGCCGGGGATCGGGTCCCTCGCCGGGCCGTCCCGCCCCGCTTGGCGACGATGGCGTCACGCTTCGGAGCCGCCCGTGGGCGCCCACTCGGGGTCCAGCTGGCGGAGGAACACTGAGCAGCGCTCGGCTTCAGATGACTCCCCGATGGCGGCCGCCGCGTTTCTCAAGGCGTCCACGGCGCGCAGGAATCCCCGGTTGGTCTCGTGGATCCCTCGAACGTAACCGGACCCCCTCCAGCCCGCCCCCCGCAAAGTGTCGAGGCCGCGGTGGTAGCCGACCCTGGCGTAGGCATAGGCCTCCACCGGGTCACGGGCCAGGACCGAGAGTCGGGCCCACCCGTCCAAATAGGTGGGGTGGGCCGCAACTACCTGGGCCACGGCGGCCCGGCGCTGCTCGATAGGGAGGGCCATGGCGCGGTCCAGTCCGGCCAGGGCCTCGGTCGGCGCCGGCGGCAGGACCGTTTCCGGTGGACCGGCGGTAAAAGGAACGGACGAGTCGTTGGGCATGGACTGCATCGTCGCGCGACGCTGGCTGGCTGTGAGCCCACCTGCGACGTGCGTCTTCGATGAGATAGCCAACGGAACCGCCGAGGCCCACATGGTCCTGGACGAACCCGACGTCGTCGCCTTCTTGGACGTTCGGCCCGTCTTCCCCGGCCACACCCTGATCGTCCCCCGCCGGCACTGGTCCACGATCGCAGACGTGCCCTGGGATCATCTCGGGCTTCTGCTTGATGCCGGCCGCCGGGTGGCGGCGGCCCAACGGGTGGCGCTGGGCGCCGAAGGGACCTTTTTCGGCCTCAACGATGTCGTCAGCCAGAGCGTGCCCCACGTCCACCTGCACGTCATACCCCGGCGCCGCAAGGACGGGCTGCGCGGCTTCTTCTGGCCCCGGACCCGCTATGGCGACGGCGCCGAGGCGGGATCGGTCGCCCGCAATTTGCGGGAGGCCCTGCCGCCAGCGGCCGGCGGCCCGCCCCGCCCGGCCGGCCCGTGAATCGCGTCGGCGCCCGTCCGGATCATCCCTCTACTTCCAGCACTTGCTGGTTGCGCTTGCCCACCCGCAGCACGATCCACCGTCCGTGCAGGGCGTCGGCTGGGACGATGGTCCGGTCGGCGTCGATCCGCTTACCGTTGAGGTACACCGACCCTTGAGCCAGGAGCCGCCGCGCCTCTCCATTCGACGAGGCCAGGCCGGATGAGGTGAGGGCGGCCACGATTTCTAAGCCGCTTTCGAGGGTTCCGCGGCCAACCGGCGTGGTCGGGGCATCGGCCAGAGCCCCCGCCAACGTGGCCGCGTCCAGTCCGGCGATGTCTTCGGTGAACAGCACCGCGGCGGCTTGTACGGCCCGCCGCGCCTCGTCGGCGCCATGCACGCCAGCGGTGACCTCGAATGCCAGCGCCCTCTGCGCCTCACGGCGTTCGGGCCTCTCTGACGTGGCCGCATCCAACTCCTCGATCCGCTCTCGCGGCAGAAAGGTCAGCCGGCGTAGGTAAGGCCCGGCATCGCCGTCCTCGGTTCTCAGCCAGAACTGGAAGAAGGCGTACGGGCTGGTGCGACCCGGATCCAACCACACGTTGCCCCCTTCGCTCTTGCCGAACTTCGAGCCGTCCGCCTTGGTGATAAGCGGCGACGTCAGCCCGAACGCCCGGGCGCCCCTGAGGCGGCGGATCAGGTCGACCCCTTCGATGATGTTGCCCCACTGGTCGCTCCCGCCGAGTTGAAGCTCGCATCCGTACCGGTCGTACAGCTGCACGAAGTCCCAGGCTTGCAACAACATGTAGCTGAACTCGGTGAAGGAAAGACTCTTCTCCCTTCCTTCTAGGCGAGCCCGGACGGAGTCCTTGCGCACCATCTCGTTGACGCTGAAGTGCTTGCCGACGTCGCGCAGGAACTCGAGCAACCGGGCGCGGCCGAGCCACTCCTCGTTGTCGGCCAGGATGGCTTTCCCGTCGCCGCCCAAGTCGAGGTATAGCGACATCTGTGCCGCCATCGCCGTACGGTTGGCGTCCAGCTGAGCCGGGCTCAGCAGGTTGCGCTCGTCGCTCTTACCGCTCGGGTCGCCGATCATTCCCGTCCCGCCCCCGACCAGGGCGATGGGCCGGTGACCGGCGTCTTGGAATCGCCGCAGCAGGCACAGCTGCTGCAGGTGCCCCACGTGCAGGCTGTCGGCTGTGGGATCGAAGCCGATGTAGGCGACCAGACCGGCAACGTCGAGGCGCGGGGCCAGGGTCTCTTCGTCTGTCATCTGATGGACCAGGCCTCGCCAGCGCAGGTCCTCGAATAGGGAGGGCACCGGCTTAGCCTGCCACGCCACTGCCAAGGGGTCGTCGGTTTAGGCGACGTCAGGGGTTGGGCGTCAGGGGTTGGGCGTCAGGGGTTGGGCGTCAGGGGTTGGGCGTCAGGGGTTGGGCGGCAGGGCTGGGCCGGGCGCCCGCCGTCAGCAGGCGGTCTGGTGGATGTCGGGTCGACTGGTCGAGACGGTGTAGCGGTCGCGGCCGGCCCGCTTGGATTGGAACAGGGCCTCATCAGCAGCCCCGACCAGCGCCAGCCCGTCAGTGGCGTTGAACGGCATGGTCGATATCCCCGCGCTGCAAGTGACCCCCTCGAGGTCGTCCCTCTCGCGTATCGACTTGTTGATCCGCTCTACGACCCGAACGGCGTCGGGTTGGTCGCACCGGGGAAGCACCACCACGAACTCTTCACCGCCGTATCGCGCCACCGTGTCCATCTCTCTCACGGCGCCGGCCAAGACCTCGGCGACGGCTCGGAGGACCTCGTCGCCGGCCAAGTGGCCGCGAGTGTCGTTGACGGCTTTGAAGTGGTCCAGGTCAAACACGACCAGGCTCAGCGGCTCTTGAGATCGCTCCGACCGGCTCACTTCCTTCGCCAGGACCTGGTCGAACTCCCGCCGGTTGGCCAGGCCAGTCAGGCCATCGATTGCGGCCAGCCTCTCCCTTTCCGACAGGAGCCGGGCGTTGCGTAGAGACAGGGCGGCGTGGGCGGCGAACTGCGCCATGACGACCAGAGTCCTCCTGGGCAGGCGCGCCGTCATCGGGTTGCCGCCGTGCTCGAGGAGGACGATGCCCGAGTCGTTGCCGTCGACTTGGATCCCCAGGACGACGACGTTGGTGGCGCCGGGCAGGAGGCCAGCCGCGACCGGGTTTTCCTCGGCATCCAAGCTGCGCAGGAGGAGCGGCTCCCGAACCCCCCAGACCATGCCCGCGATGCGATCGGCCCGGGCCAGGGGCGGAACCGGGGCGCTGACCGGGCCGGTCTCACGCGAGTCCAATAAGAGCCCGATGGGACGGGCCGCGTGCGTGCACCAGAGCGCGGCTCGGCGGAGGGAAAAGGCGCTGACCAAAGTGCCCAAGAGGATGGACAGGATCTCGTCCTCGCCGGTGACGCCTTCGAGCGCCGACGCCATCTCGGCCAGGGCTGCCATCTCAGCCTTGCTCCGGCGCAGCTCTCTTTCGCTGACGGAGGAGAAGAACGCAGTGCATATGGCCACCACCCAAAAGCCCATGATGGCCAGGGCCGTCTGGGTCGCGGGCGGAGACGCAACCTGGTGCACCCCCAGAATGGACCCGATGCGACCCGAGAGCGACAGAGTCGGTATCACGACGAACAGGAAGGAATCCCACAAGGCGATGCGGATGCCGGCTCGTTCGCTGGCCAAGAGTGTGACGGCGATGAGCTGCACCGCGAACAGCACGATCAGCGGGCTGCTCGGCCCCCCCGATGGGGTGGCCACGATCGCCAGGTAGACGGCGTCGAGGGGGAGGATCACCCTGTGGATCAGCATCCGGCCCGGCAAGTCGCTGCGCCGATACCATTCCGCGGCGGCGGCCATGACCAGGTAGGCGGCGCTGACCGGGCCGACCTGGATGATGCCGAACGCCAGCTGGCCCGACGCAAACAGGGCGCCCAGCACGACCAGCACGACCATGCCGATCCTGACGATCAACAGAAGGCCCAGCCGTTCGTCCAGGCTGGTGAGCTCGTGGGACACCGGCCGGGCCCGCCACGCAGCCGCCTGCTCCTGGGTCATTCGAATCCGACCGTGTCGTCGGCGTTTCGCTCCGGGGCGCGGGAGAGCTTGGGGTCACGGCGGTCGATGAGCGCCTGGCCGAGGACGAACAGGGTCACGGCGACGCCGAACAGAATGGGCACTTTGAGGTTGGTGGCCGCCTGCAGCGAAAGCCCTTTCCACCCGCCGCGGGCCAGCACCATGGGCTCGTTGAAGACGCCTCCGACCAAGGGGGCGGACTTCGCCTTGGACTTTCCTACCGAGCCGTTGGCATGCGCCACGACAGTAGTGGTGGTCGTCGTCGAGCCCGGGGCGTTCTGGATCGCGGCCACGCCGTGGATCGGCGTGATGCCACCGAGGAGCGGGGAAGTTGCGGTGATCGGGGGTGGAGTCGACTGGGGCTTGGTGGTGGGTGGCGTGGTCGGCTGGGTGGTGGGCACCGTGGTGGCCGGGACGGTGGTGGTCGGCACCGTCGTGGTGGTGGGCGGCGGGCAGTCTCTCTTCCTGCACACCGGCTTGGTGGTGGTCGTGGTGGGGAACGTCGTGGTCGTCGTACGCTCCGGCAGGGTGATGATGGAGAGGGTGATCGGGGAACCGATCGCGGGGTAACCACCGGCCGCGGCCGCCGGCCTCATCGCTTGGACGAACACGATTCCCGTCGCAGCCACGATAAGCAGCCCTGCGATACTTGTTGAGCGCCGCAGCGACCGACATCCCGGCGAGAACTTAGATTCCACCGGTCAGAATATCGGCGCCAACCAGGGAATTCTTGAGCGTCAACCGAGCGCCCGGCGGGGCGCGGTGTACGCCCACTTTCGGACTCTTCCTGACCCGCCGGCGGTCGGGCTCGCCGAGGATGTCGGGACGCCAAGCCTACTGACCAGTCACAATGACTGAATGGCCGCGGCTGGGATGCTCCTCACCGGTGGTGCCAGCAGCCGCATGGGCGTCGACAAGGCGTCTCTCGAATTCCGGGGTGTCCGCCTGGCCGACCGGACGGCCCGCCTGCTCGAGGAGGTTGCGGACCCGACGGTCGAGGTGGGGCCGGGCTACACGCATCTCCAAGCAGCCCCCGATTTGGACCCGCGGCTCGGACCGCTGTCCGCCGTGGTCCGGGGCTTCGCGGCCATTCAAGCCATGGGCTGGACGGGGCCGGTGATAGTGGTGGCGACCGACCTCCCGCTCCTCACCGGCGGTCTGCTGGCTTGGCTGGCCGGCCACCCGTCGTCCCGCTCGGTCGTTCCTATCGACTCCCTGCGCCCTCAGCCCCTGTGCGCCCGTTACCAACCCGAAGACCTAGAGACGGCGGCGGATCTCTTCCGCGGCGGCACGAGGACCATGAGGGAGCTGCTCGCCGCCATCGACGCACTCCTGGTCGGGCCCGAGGAGTGGTCGCTACCCGCCGGCCACCCGCTCGCCCTGGCCGACGCGGACACGCCCGCCGACGTCGAGCGGCTCAGGCAGGTCAACCGATGAGCAGCCCCAGGAGCGTCACGGTCGTTCGCGCCATCAAGGTGCGGCCCGGGAATCGCGCCGAAATGCCCGAGCACGTGGCGACCGAAGAGCCGATGGAGATCCGAGTCGGCGGGCCGGGCCAGGACCCGCGGCCGCTCGCGGTCACCATGCGCACGCCGGGCCACGACTTCGAGCTGGCCGTCGGGTTCGCGATAACAGAAGGCGTCACCGATCGGAACGGGGTGGTCTCGGTCAGCTATTGCCATGCTCCCCGCGACGCAGATTCCCGCGACGCGGAGGACGACCGCTACAACACGGTCTCGCTAAAGCTCAACCATACTTGGGAGCCTTGGGAACCGGCGCGCCTCTTCGCCGCATCTGCGAGCTGCGGTGTGTGCGGGAAGTCGTCCATCGCATCCGTGGAAGTCGGTTGCCCTCCGGTGCCGGCCGCGCCGCCCATCCCCGCTTCCATGGTGCCCCTGCTGCCGGACCGGCTCCGGTCGGCCCAGCGGATCTTCGACCGGACCGGCGGCCTCCACGCGGCCGGGCTGTTCGGCCCAGACGGCGTGTTGCGCTGCGCCCGGGAAGACGTCGGCCGACACAATGCGGTGGACAAAGTGATCGGCCACACGGTGATCGGCCACACGGTGATCGGCCACACCGTGATCGGCCACACGGTGGCGGGTGCCGTGCTGGCCGGGTCGGTCCTGATGGTCTCCGGTCGGGTCAGCTTCGAAATCGTTCAGAAGGCCGCCGTCGCCGGGATCGGGACCATCGCCGCGGTATCGGCCCCGTCCAGCCTCGCCGTCGAGGCCGCCGAGCGCCTCGGGGTCGCCCTGATCGCATTCGTCAGGGGCGGGTCGTTCAACGTCTACTCCCACCCGGAGCGACTGCTGCTCGACGACTGACCAGTAAGGGCTGAACCGCTCGCCGCCGGAGGTGGCTTCGCCCGCACGGAGCCGGCCCGGTCGCACCTCGGGATGTTGCGGGCGCGACCGGGCGCGCCTTTCCACTCTCGGAAGCAGATTCGCGGGTTTCCCTGCCTGGATGCTTCCGAGTGTGGAAACTCGCGCCCGAAGCGCGCCGAAGCGTCGCCCGCCCCGCTTTTACACCGTCGGATCGGCGTCCGACCGGAGTCCGACCGGAGCGCACGCCCATCGGCGCTCCGCCCGGGGCGGCCGGAAGGGTCGGCGTCTAGCCGAGGCGCCTCACGCTGGCAGCCTGGAGCCCCTTGGGGCCCTGGTTGACCTCGAACTCGACTTTGTCGTTCTCCTCGAGGTTGCGGTACCCGTTGCCCTCGATGGCACTGAAGTGCACGAAGACGTCGGGGCCGCTCTCCTGGGAGATGAAGCCGTAACCCTTCTCCGAGTTGAACCACTTGACCGTTCCTGTAGCCACAAGCAATCCCTCCTTTCCTGGCCTGCCCGAAACCTCGCCCTTGGGACGGGAGCGGCGGCCTCCGGCCGGAGCCGGAAGAGGGATCTGCTTCTGTACGTCGCACTACCCTCAGTTGCGAGAAAGTAGCACGCACCGCGGCGGCGATGCGTACCCTGACCGACCATGTCGCGCAAGGTGGCGGTCGTCGCTCACACCCACTGGGACCGGGAGTGGTACCGCCCGTTCGAGTCGTTCCGATCGCGGCTGGTCGGCGTGATGGACGACGTGCTCGCCCTGCTGGCCGGGGACCCGTCGTACGCCCAGTTCCTCCTCGACGGACAGATGGCCGCACTCGACGACTACCTGGCCGTGCGCCCGGAAGCCGCGAGCGCGGTGGCCGACCTGACCCGCTCAGGACGGCTGGCCATTGGGCCCTGGTACGTGCTGATGGACGAGTTCTGCGTGTCTGGTGAGACGATCGTGAGGAACCTCCAGCTCGGACTGCGAAAGGCCTCCGGCTTCGGCGGCGCCCAAGCCGTGGGCTACCTCCCCGACATGTTCGGCCACATCGCGCAGATGCCCCAGATCCTGTGCCAGGCCGGCCTCGAACAAGCGGTCGTGTGGAGAGGAGTCCCGGCCTCTGTAGACCGGACGGGTTTTTGGTGGACGTCACCGGACGGGAGCACGGTGCGGGCCGAGTACCTGCCGGTCGGCTACGCCAACGGGGCCTTCCTGCCGCCAGACGCGCCGTCGTTGCTGCGGCGCATCGAGGCCCACGAAGCCGAGCTGGCCGGCTTGCTGGGGTCCGAGTCGTCGACCCTGCTGCTGATGAACGGCGGAGACCACCACGGCCCCCAGCCCGGCATGCCCGCCTTGCTGGTCGCGGCCAACGCCGACCAGGAGCACTACCGATTTGAGCAGACGTCCCTCCACGAGTACTTGAAGAACGCCCCGACCGAGGGCCTGCCCAGCTGGGCCGGTGAGCTCCGCAGCGGGGCCCGGGCCAACATCCTCATGGGGGTGCTTTCCAACCGAGTCGACATCAAGGTGGCAGCGGCCGTGGCCGAGCGGACGTTGGAGAGGCTGGCCGAGCCCCTCGCCGCGCTGTGGCTGCTGCCGGAACTCTGGCCGGGCGACCAGTTGGATCGGGCCTGGCTGGCCGTGATCCGCAACTCGGCCCACGACTCCATCTGCGCCTGTTCAGCCGACGAGGTGGGCCGGGCCGTGCTGACCCGCTATGACCGGGCCACCGCCTTGGGATCGGACGTGGTGGAGTCGGCGCTCTCGATCGCGGAGGTCGCGACCGTCTCGAGAGGCCCGATCGTGGTCAACCCCAGCCCCCGCCGCCGCTCTGGGCTGATCGAGCTGGTCCTGCCCGGTACGGAGCCGCCTGCGGGCGCCCAGGTTCTGAGGTCCACCCCCGCCGCGACCGAGGAGCGGGTCGGAACCGGAGCCGACCTGGCTCGGATGCTCGGCGAACTGGCCCGTGACGGGTGGCTCGGGGACCACGGGCGAGGCGACGACGTGCAAGTCGAAGGCGGACCCGAAGGGGTCGTCATCGACGTCTACCAGGACGCCACCGGCCCGCCCGCTTCGACGGTCGCCTACCTGTCGGCTGAGGCCTGGGCCCAGGCCGGGGCCGCGGCCGACCTTCCCCTGCGAGTGCGCGTGCATCGACGCGCCAGTCAGCGAGTGGCCGTCATGGCTCGCGACGTCCCCGGGTACGGGTGGTCCGCATGGAAGCCGGCCCGCATGGATGTCGAACCGGTCCGGGCAGGCGACCACTGGCTTGACAACGGTCGGGCCCGCGTGGACGTGGACGTCAAGACGGGGACGCTTTCCCTCAACGGCCTGGCCGGCTTAGACCGACTCGTCGACGGAGGCGACGAAGGCGACACCTACAACTACTCGCCTCCCTTCAGCGACACCATCGTGGATCGGCCCGAATCGGTGGCGGTGGAAGTGCTCGAAGCGGGACCGGTGCGGGGCCGGCTGCGCGTTCGGCGCGTGTACCACTGGCCGTCGCGTCTGGTCGACGGCGAGCGCATCGGCCAAGAAGTGGTCGAGGTCGTGACGGACCTCGAGCTGCGCGCCGGGGAGGGTTTGCTGCGCCTGACCGTCGAGCTGGACCACCCCTGTCGCGACCACCGCATCCGCACAATTTTTCCGCTGCCGCAGCCGGCCGACCACACGGTCGCTGAGTGCGCGTACGCCACGGTCGAGCGGAGCGGCGCCGAAGGGGGCCGGCACGAGTTCCCCTCGGCCACGTTCCCGTCCAGGCGTTTCGTGACCGCCGGAGGGCTGAGCGTCACCCACGAAGGCCTGCTCGAATACGAGCTGATCGACGGCGGGACGGCCTTGGCCCTCACCCTCCTGCGCGCCACGGGTTTCCTCTCCCGGCCGACCACGGCTTACCGGCCCAACGCGGCCGGGCCGGCCCTCCCATTGCGCGACACCCAGCTGATCGGACCCCACCGCGCCCGGTACGCCCTGGCTCTCGGCGACGCAGACGGGTGGGCGCTGGCCGACCAGGCCTGGACCCCGATGTTGGTGGGACGAGGCACGGGCACCGGGAAGCTCGCTCCGTCCGGCGCCCGGCTGACCGTCCAGGGCGCCGAGGTCTCCGCCCTGCAGCGCCGTGACGGCCACTTGGAGGTCCGGGTCTTCAACCCCTCGCACGACGCAGCGGACGTCCGCATCCCCGGCCGCTCCGGTTGGCTGGTCGACCTTCGAGGAGCCCGACTGCAGCGGTGGGACCAGGGTTTCCCGTTGCCCCCCTGGGCCATCGCCACCGCCCGTTTCGACGACGTCTCCCTCGACGGGTAACGCAGCCGCTCACCGGCCGGTGAGGACCAGGACGACGCCACCGCCATTGCGGCCATCTGAGAAATCAGACGGCCGCGCCGCCCCGGTGCACCACGCCGCCCACACCGCAGACGAAGTGGGTTCGACCTCGACACCCATCCCGGCCAGGCCCCGGCGAGCCTCGTCTAGATCGTCCTCAGTCACGGTGAGGACGCGGCCCCCGCTGGCCAGGACGGCAGCGCGGATCTGTCCGGCCCGGGGAGGCGACGCGACCGCGATTCCTACTGCCGCGGTCGGGCCGGTCGGTGCCAGCCCGGCCAGGGGCGCGCACCGCCGCGACTGAACGGCCACGATCCGCGGCATGCCGACGGCCCGTCCCGTTGAGATGAGCTCGCGAAAGCCCAGCCACAGCCCGATCACCAGTGTCCCGTTGCCCGCCGGCACTACGACGGTCCCTATCGATTCCCCGAGCTGCTCGTGCAATTCGAACGCGAGGGTCTTCACCCCGTGGTGGAAGGCCGGCTGGTAAACGTGGCTGGCGTACCAAGGCGGGTCACCGCCCGACCGCCCCTCTTCGACCCTCCTCTGGGCGGCGGTGGCTGCCGCGGCCCGAGGTCCGGGGACGGCGACCACCGCGGCGCCGAGGGCCGAGATGGCCGCCACCCTTGGCTGGGCGGTCGAATCGGGTACGAATACTTCGGCTCGCATGCCTGCTCGAATGGCATAGGCGGCGACCGCCCTGCCGGCGTTGCCAGAGCTGTCGACGACCACCCGCCGGACCCCGAGCTCGGCCGCCACGCCGATCATCACCGCGGCTCCCCTGGCTTTGAAGGAACCCGTCGGCAACACCTGGTCCATCTTCAGCCACAGCCCCGGCCGTACCTCCCGCAAGGGCGTGGCCTCCTCCCCCCACTTGGCCCCCGGCGGCAAGTCCCCCGCTGGGCCGAGCAGGTCGAGCAGACCACCGCAGCGGCAACGCCAACGCCGGTCCGCCAGGTTCCAGCCCCGGCCGCACCGGGCGCACCGTTCGACCCATGCCCGCCGGTCGACCCATGCCCGCCGGTCGACCCAGCCCCGCCGGTCGACCCAGGCCCGCCGGTCGACCGAGGCCGGCTGGCCCACGCCCCGCCGCGGCGCCGCGCCCACACCCCGACGGCCTTCAGTATCCGAGCGCCGGGTCTACCGGTCCTTCGAGCGGTTCGCCCGCCACGAAATGGGCCACGTTGACCCGGATCCGCTCGGCCAGCAGGGGAACGACCATTTCCCACGTGTCCGCCGTGTGCGGGGTGATGATGCAGTTCGGTGCCGACCAAAGAGGGTGGCCGTCGGGCAACGGCTCGGGCTCGGTGACGTCCAAAGCCGCACCGGCGATGGCGCCGCGATGGAGCGCTTCGACCAGCGCGTCGGTGTCCACGTGGCCGCCCCGGGCCACGTTGACCAGCCAAGCCCGCTCGTCCATGACTTCCAGCTCTCGGCGAGCGATGACGCCCGTGGTTTCGGGCGTGAGGGCGAGGGCCAGGAACACGACCAAGGACCCTTCCAGCGCTTCTTCCAGGCGATCCGCGGCGACGGTCAGGTTGGCCCCCTCGACGGGCTGGTCCCGGCGGCGCACCACGGTGACGTCGACCTCGAAAGGGCGAAGCAGCCGCAAAAGCACTTCGGTGATCCCGCCGCCACCGAGGATGGCCACCCGGGCGCCGAACAGCGAAGTCCCGGCCGCCGATCCCCACGAGTGGGCCCGGACCCGCTCCGGAAGGTGCCTGAGCCCGGCCAGGGCCAGCATCAAGGCGTGCTCAGCGACCGGGTCGGCATAGGACCCTTTGGCGCACGACCACTGGCGGTCGTTGTCGAGGATCCCGGCCGCGACCACGTTCTCGATCCCGGCGAAAGGGAGCTGTACCCAACCGATGTCAGGTTGGTCGTGCAGGACTTCGCGCAGGCAGTCGATCTCGCGGGCGGAGAGCCACACCAGTGCATCGCAGGGCTCGCCGAGCTTGGCCACGTGGCCGCCTCCAGCTCGGACGGCGTCTTCTGCAAAGGCGGCGGTGCTGGGGCCGATGGCGATGCGCGGGCTGGCCATAGGAACGATCCTACGAATCTCCAAACGCTCCGTGGCGACCGACCCCCGATTGGAAGCGCGCCACCCCGTCGGCTATCTCCGGGCTGGCGAGGGACGCCCGGCCGTGCGACAGCTCGATCCTCAGCGCTTCCTTCTCGGGATGCCCGTCTTGCTCGAGCGCGGACAGTCGGTCGTGGCGCAGGCAGGCTTGCGGAAAGGCGGCGATCTGGGCAGCCAGGGCTTCCGCGACCTGGCGGGCCCGGCCCTTCGGAACGACCCGGTTGGCCAGGCCCAATCGCTCCGCCTCGCCGGCGCGGACGGGTCGCCCCGTGAGGATCAGGTCCATGGCCCGGCTGGTGCCGATCAGGCGGGGCAGCCGTACCGTTCCCCCATCGATCAGCGGTACGCCCCACCGCCGGCAGAAGACCCCGAACTCGGCGTCCTCCTCGACGACCCGCAAGTCGCACCACAACGCCAGCTCGAGGCCACCCGCGACCGCGAACCCGCTGACCGCGGCGATGACCGGCTTCGACAGCTGCATTCGCGTCGGCCCCATCGGGCCGTCCCCTTCCGGGGCCACCCGGTTGGCCCGATCGGTGCCTAGGGCCTTCAAATCTGCCCCGGCACAGAAGTGACCACCCTCGCCCCACAACACCGCCACGGCCGCGCCGGCGTCGTCCTCGAAAGCGCGGAAGGCGTCAGCCAGGGCCTCGGCCGTGGGCCGGTCGACCGCGTTACGCGCCTGGGGCCGGTTGAGGATGACGGTCGTGACCGCGCCGTTGCGCTCCACCCGAACGTTGGACTCGCCGGTCATGGGGTCGCAGGCTACGCGGCCGGGGATGTGGCCCGCCGCCGACCGGCCGCGTCCGCTACATCTGCTCGGGCGCCTCGATGCCCAGGACTTCCAGGCCGCGCCCGAGCACCTTGGCGGTGGCGGCGCAAAGCACCAGCCGGCTGTCGCGCTCCTCCGGGCTGTCGGCTTGGAGGACCGGGCACGTCTCGAAGAACGTCGTGTAAGTACCGGCCAGGTCGAACAGGTACGTGCACAGCTTGTGCGGGCTCCAACTCTCGAGCACCGCCTCTACCGCTTCCGAAAAACCCAGCAGGACCACGGCCAACGCCCTCTCCGCCGGTCGAGACACGACGACAGGAACCCGTCCCGACGCATATGGCTCCCGGTCGATTTCGCCTCGGCGGAAGATCGACAGGCAACGCACCCGGGCGTACTGCAAGTAAGGCGCCGTGTTGCCTTCGAACGCCAGCATGCGGTCCCAGTCGAACACGTAGTCGCGGATGCGGTCGGTCGACAGGTCCGCGTATTTCACAGCCCCGATGCCCACCATCCGAGCCACCGCTTCTCGCTCGTCGGGCCCGAGCGCCGGGTTCTTGGACTCGACCGAGGCCCGGGCCCGGGCGACCGCCTCGTCGAGGAGGTCGACCAGCTTCACCGTGTCCCCGGCGCGGGTCCGGAACATCTTGCGGTCGGCTCCGAGAACGCTACCGAACGCCACGTGGTAGGCGCCGGCTCCATCAGGTATCCAGCCCGCGGCCGACGCCGCTTGGAAGCACATCGAGAAGTGCTGGGCCTGCGGGGACCCGACCACATAGAGGGCCAGGTCGGCGTCGAGTCGCCCGAAGCGGTCTCGCAAGCAGGCCAGGTCGGAAGCGGCGTAGCCGTAGCCGCCGTCGGACTTCTGCACTATCAGCGGGAGCGGGTCTCCCTCCCGGTTGGTGTAGCCGTCGAGAAACACGCAGCGGGCCCCGTCGCTTTCAACGAGCATGCCGTCCTCGTCCAGCTCCTCGACCACGACCGGGAGCAGATCGTTGTAGAAACTTTCCCCCCGCACGTCGTCGCGGGTCAAAAGGACGCCGAGCTTGGCGTACACCTCTTCGAAGTAGACCAGGCTTGCTTCGACCAGGATGCGCCAGAGGCGCATTGTCTCGGGGTCCCCCGACTGGAGCATCACGACGCGCCGGCGACTGCGGTCCTGGAAGTCATCGCTGGCGTCGAACGCGACCCGAGCTTGGCGATAGAACCCGTCGAGGTCCCCAACGGACAGTTCGTGGGCGCCCGCCTCCTCGCCGATGTCGACGAGGTGCTCGATGAGCATCCCGAACGGGGTTCCCCAGTCGCCCACGTGGTTTTCCCGGATCACCTGATGGCCGACGAATGTCAGCATCCGGCACAAGGCGTCGCCGATGATCGTCGTCCTCAGGATTCCGGCGTGCATCTCCTTGGCCACGTTCGGAGATGAGTAGTCGACCACGACCGTTTTCGGGATCGAGACCATCCCCACTCCCGACCGCGGGTCCGACACCTGCTCTTCTAGGAGGCGGGCGATGAAGCTGTCCTCGATGGTCAGGTTGATGAAGCCTTGCGGGGTGGCTTCGACCGCGGAACAGATCCCTTGAAGCTGGGCCGAGGCCACCACTCGAGCAGCCACTTCGCCCGGCTTGGCCGACATCCGCCTGGCCAGGGCCATGGCGCCGTTGCTTTGGAAATCGACCCCGGGCCGGTTGGACGGGCGCACAGCCGGATCCGCTCCGGGCTCGAGAGAATCAAAAGCGTTCTGCAGGCGCTCCGCGAGGATCTGGTTGAGTCCGGCCATCGCTCCATCGTCGCTTGCCGGAGGGGTAAAAGGGAAACCCGTTTCCCCGCTCACGCTCCGGTAGTCCCCCCGACGTCGCCGCCACTACCGTTTCGGCCGACATGCCTGCGGATCCGTCAACGCCGTTGCGCTTCGAGGCTGTCGACCTCGACCGCTTGACCACCCCGGTGCTGCACGGCATCGACTGGGCGGTCGATCAGGGCGAGCGTTGGATCGTTCTCGGCCCCAACGGGTCCGGCAAGACGACCATGTTCGAGCTGGCATCGGGGTACCTCCATCCCACCCGCGGATCGGTCCATATCCTGGGCCGGCAGCTGGGCCACGTCGACGTGCGCCGGCTCCGCGAACACATCGGCCTGGTGTCCACGGCCGTCGTCAAGAAACTGGTACCCGAGATCACCGCCACCGACGTGGTCGTCTCCGCCCTCCACGGCGCCTTGGAGCCATGGTGGCACTCCTACTCAGACCGCGAGCGGGATCAGGCCAGGTCTCTGCTCGTCGATGCCGGCTTCGAGTCGATCGTCGACCGAAAGTTCGGAGTGCTGTCCGACGGAGAACGCCAGCAGGTGCTTCTGGCCCGGGCCCTGATGAGCGACCCGGCCCTGCTGCTGCTCGACGAGCCGGCCGCAGGGCTGGACGTGGGCGGGCGCGAACGACTGGTTGCCTCCCTCGGAAGGCTGGCCGACGACCCCGACAGCCCACCGACAGTGATGATCACCCGCCACGTGGAAGAGATCCCGGTCGGGTTCACGCACGTCCTGCTCCTGCGCCAAGGCTCGGTGGTCGCCGCCGGACCGCTCCACCAGACGTTGACCGCATCCAGCCTGTCGGACACCTTCGGGCTACCACTGCTCCTCGAAGGCACCGACGGCCGCTGGCACTGCCGGGCCCGCTAGCCGGTCCTGTCGCGGTTGGTCCGGTGGCTGGGCCCCTCGCGGCTGGTCCGCGGCTGGGCGGGTCCTGTCCGGCATGCGGTCCCTTCCCACCGCCCTGCCCTCCGCTGCGGACGTCGAGCCCCTCCCATACCGGTCACCCGCTCCCTCGCGGGCCATCCAGGCGGAACCCGCCACCGGCCGCGGCGGTCGCGCTCGAGGGCCAGGCGTCAGTGGGGAGAGGCGGCGGTGCGGCGAAAGGCGGAGTCGTTCATGCCGCCGGCAGGTCGTGAAGCCTCCGCGGCAACGTCGCCGACGGCAACGGCTCCGACCGCGACTAGTCGAGGTGGTCGTGCAGGAAGGCCAAGGTGCGGTCCCAGGCCTTGGCTGCCAGTTCGGCGTTGTAGGTGCCGAGCAGGTTCTCGTCGTTGGCGAAGGCGTGGCCGGCGGGGTAGCGGGCGATCTCGGGGGTCTGCCCGTTGCCGGCGGTGATCTTGGCCACCAGGTCGTCCGCGGTCGCGATCGGGACGAACGCGTCCTCTTCGCCATAGTGGGCCAGCACGGCTGCCTGCAGGCCGGCGTAGTCATCGGGCATGTGGCCGACCGGATAGAAAGCGACGGCCGCCGCGATCTTGCCGCCTTCCTGCACGGCCAGAGTGAGCACGAACGCGCCGCCCATGCAGAAGCCCACCAGCCCGACGCGATCGCCGGTCACGTCGTCGTGGGCGAGGAGGAAGTCGACCGCTCCGGCCAGGTCCACGCACGCCCGCTCGACCGGAAGCTCGCCCATGAGCCGGCCCGCTTCTTCGGCGTCGTGGGTGGTCGCCCCTCCATACAGGTCCGGGGCCAAGGACACGAACCCGGCCGCGGCGAAGCGGTCGACCAGGCCGGCCACGTGCGATGTGAGGCCCCACCATTCCTGGATCACCACCAGCCCGGGACCCGTTCCGGACGGGGGCATGGCCAGGTAGCCGTGAGCGTGGTGGCCGTTGCTGGCGAAGGTTACGTTCTGGCGGGGGTTCGCGGTCTCAGCCATAGCAGGCACCGTAGCGGGCCAAAAGCCCGGAAGGGGTACCTAGCGACTCGGTGCCCCGGATCAGTCGGCCGCGGGCAGAACCGACGCCAGCCGGGAGGCCACGTCGGTCGCCGAGTACAGGGTCCGCTCGAGGGTCTCGGTCAACCAGCGCTCCACCTCGGTGCGGCTATCTCCCTCCGGCAGAGAGCCCCACAAGTCGAGAAGGCAGTCCTGCACCGCTGAAGCGGGCAGCGAAACCTGGCCCTCGAGCTGGCGGCGGAAGGCCGCCACGGCAGCATCCATCTGGGCCGGGTCGGTGCCGGCCAGGTCGCTAAGAGCCGGGTCGGTCTGGGCTGGGTCGGTCTCGGCCGCATCGGCCAGGACGGGTTCAGCTAGCGAGGACGGAGCGGGGGCTTCGGTCGCATCGGTCACAGCACCAGGTTAGAGGTACCTGGGCGCTAGTCGCGGTCATGGTCCGCCGAGGTCGGGGTCGGTGAACACCGGATCGCGCTTTTCGAAGAAGGCCGAGACGGCCTCGACCTGGTTGGGGCTGCCGATCAGGCCCCCCATCTCTCGCGACTCGTCGAGAAATTGCTGCTCCTGACTTACCAGGCCCGCCTGGTTCAGGAGGCGTTTGGCGGCCCGTATGGCGTGAGGATTCTTCCCGGCCAGCTCGGCTGCCAGGGCCAGGGCGGCCTTGACCGGATCGTCGCTGGTCCTGGTGGCCAACCCGAGCTGCACGGCTTCGGTTCCCTCGACCATCCGCCCCGTCCACGTCAGTTCTTTGGCCACGTCGAGCCCGACGAGGCGGCGGAGCATGTGCGTACCGGTCATGTCCGGGATCAGGCCCCAGCGCATTTCGAGCACCGACAGGCGGGCGTCCGGCGCCACGATGCGCACGTCCGCGGCCAGGGCCAGCTGCATCCCCCCACCAAGAGCCACGCCGTGAACGGCGGCGATCACCGGCACCGGCAGCTCCGTCCAGGCATACGCCGCCTGCTGGAAGTGGTTGGTGATCCGACCTGGGAGGCGGCCCGTGATCCCCCCGCTTCCACCGTCTGAACCACCGCCCGCGGTTCCCATGGCCTGAAACGAGCCGAGATCCAGGCCGGAACAGAACCCCCGCCCTTCCCCCGACATGACCACAGCGCGGACGGTTGCGTCGCGAGCGAGCCTCTCGGCCGTCTCGACCAGGCCCTTGAACATGGCCGGGTCGAGGGCGTTGAGCTTGTCCGGGCGGTTGAGGCGGACGTCGGCGACGCCATCCGAGACGACGACGGAGACGCGTTCAGGCTCGGACATGGGACCTCCCGGTGGACGGATTCGGTAAACATTGTCTGATGCCCCGCCCCGACACAGCAAGCGAGGACTTGGTCGCCGAGCTCACCAGCGTCGTCGGTGCCGTTCACGTGCTGTCCGATCCTGAGGTTCGGGCCCCGTTCGAGCAGGACTGGACCAGAAGGTTCGGTGGACCGTCGCTGTTGGTGGTGCGCCCGGGATCGACCGCCGAAGTGGCGGGGGTGGTCCGGGCCTGCGCGTCTGCCCAGGTCCCGATCATTCCCCAAGGAGGCAACACCGGCCTGGTTGGCGGCGGCGTGCCCGGTCCGGCCCGATCCGACACCCCGGCTCCGGTGGTCCTCAGCACATCCCGCCTGACCCATTTGGAGAGAGTCGACAGGGTCGCAGCCCAAGTGACCGCCGGCGCCGGGGTGCCGCTGGCCCGGTTGCAAGCGGCCGCCGCCGAGGCCGGCCTCAACTTCCCGGTCGATCTGGCCGCCCGGGACAGCGCCACGGTCGGAGGCATGGTCGCCACCAACGCCGGGGGGCTGCACGTGTTGCGCTACGGCTCGATGCGAACACAGGTCCTGGGCGTCGAAGCCGTTTTGGCCAGCGGCGAGGTCATCTCCCGTCTGAGCGGCCTGGTCAAGGACAACACGGGATACGAGCTTTCTCAGCTCGTGGTCGGTTCCGAAGGCACCCTCGCCATCGTCACCGCAGCTCGCCTCCGACTCGTTCCCCGCCACGACGAGCGGGTCGTGGCTCTGCTGGGTCTGCCGGGCACGGCTGAGGCCCTGGACGTCCTCGCGATCCTGAGAGGAAGGGTCGAGGGCCTCCAGGCGGCGGAGCTCTTTTACCAGGATGGCCTGGAACTGGTGTGCGCCCATGGCGGCCTGGCCGGCCCGCTGGCGTTGGCCTGGCCCGCCTACCTGGTCGTCGAGTGCGCCGGACTCGTCGATCCGAGCGAGTCGATGTTCGAAGTGCTCTCCGAGCTCGAACTTCCCGACGCGGCGACGGCCGTCGCCACCGATGCCTCCGGGCAGGCCCGCCTGTGGGCCTATCGGGAGCGCCACACCGAAGCCATCTCGGCCCTCGGCGTGCCGCACAAGCTCGACGTCACCTTGCCGCAAAGCCGGCTGGCCGAGTTCGAGGTGGCCGTGCGCAAGGTGGTCGCCGACGCCGCACCCGATTCCCGCTTGGTGCTGTTCGGCCACGTCGGCGACGGAAACTTGCACGTCAACGTGGTCGGACCAGACCCCGACGACGAGACGGTCGACGATGCCGTGCTCCGACTGGTCGCCGACATGCACGGCTCGATCAGCGCCGAGCACGGCGTGGGCCGGGCGAAAAACCGCTGGCTCCACCTGTCCCGTTCGCAGAGCGAGTTGGCCACCATGCGGGCCGTGAAGTCGGCGTTGGACCCCGAAGGCCTCCTCAACCCCGGGGTGCTCTTCGATACCCACGGATAGAGCCCTCGCTCTTAGCTCGCCGGACCCGCTGGTAGCTTCGCCCGCATGGGTGAGTCGATGGCCACTTGGACGGCCGGGGCGCTGGCTCGAGCCATTCGCGAGCGGGAAGTTTCCAGCCGGGAGCTCCTCGACCTGTACTTGCAGCGGGTGGACCGGATCAACCCGTCGCTCAACGCGGTAGTGACCCTCGACGCCGATCGCGCCAAGAAAGAGGCCGACGCGGCCGACGACCTGACGGTCAGGGGCGGCGCCCTGGGGCCGCTCCATGGTCTGCCGATCACGGTCAAAGACGCCATCGAGGTCGGCGGGATGCGCTCCACGGGCGGGGCGACCGCGCTGACCGATCACGTGCCCGCCGCAGACGCCCCCGCCGTGGCGCGGCTGCGCCAAGCCGGGGCCATCGTCTACGGCAAGACCAACGTCCCGGAGTGGTCGGGTGACATCCAGACCTTCAACCCCATTTTTGGTACCACCAACAACCCTTGGGACCGGACCCGGACCACCGGCGGGTCCTCGGGCGGGGCGGCCGCAGCCGTATCCGCCGGTCTGACCAGCTTCGAGATCGGCACCGACATCGGCGGCTCGGTCCGCATCCCGTCCAGCTTCTGCGGCGTATGCGGCCACAAGCCCAGCTTCGGGATCGTGTCTCAGAGGGGCTACCTCGACCGCGTCGGCGGCGGGGTCATCGACGCCGACATCAACGTGTTCGGCCCGATCGCCCGCAGCCCCGAAGACTTGGACCTGCTCCTGGGCGTGCTGGCCGGGCCCGACTCCGAGGACGCCACGGCATGGACGCTCGAGCTACCGCCGCCGCGCCACGACGCGCTCGGCGACTACCGGGTCGGTCTGTGGCTCGACGACCCGGCGTGCGAAGTCGACTCGGAGGTGGTCGCTCTGCTGTCCGGCGCCGGCGCCGCGTTGGAAGGTGCGGGCGCCAAAGTGGCCGAAGCCCGCCGGCCGGTGGAGCTGGCCGCCGCCGTTGAGTTGTTCAACACGCTGATACTCGCCGCCACTTCGGTGAGCGCTCCCCTCGAAGTGGGTGACGCCATCAGCGGCACCCACCGGGCCTGGCTCGATCGGCATCAGGACCGGACCCTCATGCGCCGGCGGTGGGCCGAATGGTTCCGGGAGTACGACGTTCTGCTGTGCCCGGTTACCCCGATGCCGGCGTTCCCGCACGACCACCACGGCACCATCGGCGACCGGTCGGTAGTCATCAACGGTCGCTCGCGCCACCAGATCGACGCCCTGACCTGGACCGGTCTGGTGGGAACGGTTTATCTGCCCTCCACCGTCGTACCGGTCGGACTGACCTCCGTCGGCCTGCCCGTCGGGGTCCAAGTGGTCGGGCCCTATCTCGAGGACCGCACCTCGCTGTTCGTCGGCGCCCGCCTGGCCGAGCTCACCGGCGGCTACGTGCCCCCTCCCATCGCTTAGGGCTGCTCGCGGGCAGACGGGGGGATCAGCTCGGTAGGGCCCTCGGGCCGCGCCCGGCCGTCCCGTGACCCATGTCACTGGTCCAAATGCGCCGCTCGAACGCTTGCTTGAGTTAGCATTGCCGCCCAGAAGAGACAAGGCGCCCGGGTGACCGTCCTAGAGACCGCCGGCAGGGTGCCATAAGCCAAATCTCCGCCTTTCCCTTTCCCGCGGAGACCCGCGCTGGTCCGCACTCGCTTTCCTTCTCTTCAATCGTGTGGAGCTTGCTGCCCTTGGGTCGGCGCGCTGACGAAAGGGTCAACCCGCTGTGCCCACACAACCTGACAACACCCGAAACCTGTCTACTGACGCGCCCTCCCAACGGCCGGCCAGGTGGCGCCGGCGCCGCCCGGGACGCATAGCCGGGCCGCTCGCGGCCGGTGTCGCCCTGCCGCTGGCGTTGCTCGGCAGCGCCGGTCACCCGGCCCCTGCCGCCGCCAAGCACCCCTCGGCGGCGGCCATCAACCACTCGCTGCTCTCCGCGGCCGGGGCCTCCACAGGCGACCCGCTCGACGTTTCGGCGTTCGACCGGACGCCACACGGGTACGTGCTCAACAGCCGCCCCCATTGGGCGTCAGCTGGTCGAAGGACCCCGAGGTCGGGCCCGCCCGCTGGACGGGCTGGACGCCAATCCTGGCCGACCTCGGCCCGGTCCATGCCCCCCTTTCCAGCCCGCCCGGAGGCGACGACCACTACCCCCGCGGCGGCCACCGACGTCGTGGTGACCGGACCCCAGGGACGAGCCCTCGGAGCGTTCGTGGTGACGTGCTACGACCTCGAAGGACGAACCGCGACGGGCGCCTACACCAACTCGTCGACGGTAGCCGTCGACCCGTCGGTGATCCCCCTCGGGTCGCGCATCTACGTCGCCGGGGTCGGCACCCGCATCGCCGAGGACACCGGCGGCGCCATCGTCGGCCGCCGCTTGGACATCTGGGAGCCCACCGCGGCCGACTGCGCGGCGTGGGGCGTGCAAGACAGAGACGTCTCCATAGAGAGCTGACGCCTCCGTCATCAGAGGTGACTCGTTGAGGGGCGGGGCCGAACCGCCCCGTAGGCTCTAAGGCGATGGCGTTCGACGCGGTGCTGCTCCTCTCGTTCGGCGGGCCGGAAGGACCCGACGAGGTCATGCCGTTCCTTCACAACGTCGTGCGAGGCCGGCTGGTCTCAGCTGATCGGCTCCAACAAGTGGCCGATCACTACCTCGAGTTCGGCGGGGTCAGCCCGATCAACGCCCAGAACCGGGCGTTGCGAGACGCCCTCATCGACGCCCTGGCCGCGAGGAGCAGTCCTCTGCCCGTTTACTGGGGCAACCGCAATTGGAACCCGTTGCTCGTCGACACCATCCGGGCCATGGGCGCCGACGGGGTGGTCCGAGCCGCGGCCTTCGTCACTTCCGCCTACTCGTCGTACAGCGGCTGCCGGCAGTACCTGGACGACATCGAAGCGGCCCGGGCCGCGGTCGGCCCGTCGTCGCCGGAGATCGTCAAGCTCCGCCCCTTCTTCAATCACCCGGGATTCGTCGGCCCCCTGGCTGACGGCCTGCGCGCCGCGAGGAAGCAAGCCGGACCCGAGGCCCCGATCTTCTTGACCGCCCACAGCATTCCGGCTGCCATGGCGGCTACCTGTTCATACGAACAGGAGCTAAAAGAGACGGCCAGGTTGGTCACCAGCCAGGCGGGGGAAGCGGACTCGGCCTGGTCGCTCGCCTTCCAAAGCCGGTCGGGAGCGCCGGGTCAAGCGTGGCTCGGGCCTGACATCAACGACGCCCTGGTCGCGCTCCCCGACTCGACTCCGGCCGCGATCGTCACGCCGATCGGCTTCGTCTCCGATCACATGGAAGTCGTCTATGACCTCGACCGTCAGGCCGCCGCCACCGCGAGCGAACGGGGCCTCGAGCTGGTGCGGTCGGCCACGCCGGGCTGCCACCCCGACTTCGTGAGGATGATCTGCCAGCTCGTCGACGAGGCGGACCAATCGGATTCCATAGCGCTGACACTCGGCGACCTGGGACCGGCCCCGTGCCCCTGCCGACCGGGTTGCTGCCCCGGTCCGGCCCGCCGGTAGATTCCAGATCGTGCCCGTCGAGCCCCGCCACGCAGCCGAGCTCGATGACGCCAATCGGCCCGGTGACGCCAGTCTGCCCGGTGACGACGGCATCGAGGCCTTGCGGCGCCGGACCGTCGGCGAGCTCGACCGCGTCCTGAAGCGACGCCACGGCGGCGGCCGCGTCGGAGTCCTCGGCGCCGGCAGCGACGATCTCGAATCGGGACGGCGGTACCTGGCCCGACTGGCCGCCGGTGGCTACGCCGTTCCTTCCTGGCCCCGAGCCCACGGCGGGATGGGGCTCGACCCCGGGCAGGCCGACGCCGTCCGGTCGGCGTTGCGCGAGTTCGACGCACCCAACATGTACCCGTTCCTCGTCGGCCTCGACCTGATCGGCCCGACCATCCTCGCCCATGCCGATTTCGAGCAGCAGGGTCGCTGGCTACCGCGCATCCGAAGCGGAGAGGACATCTGGTGCCAGATGTTCTCCGAGCCCGACGCCGGGTCGGACCTGGCCGGCCTCAAAGCGAAGGCCGTTCGCGACGGGGACGGGTGGCGGGTCTCGGGCTCGAAAGTCTGGACGTCGCGGGCCCACTACTCGGAGTGGGGCCTGCTCCTGGCCCGCCACGACTCCAGCGTGCCCAAGCACAAGGGGATCACCGCTTTCGGTCTCGACATGGCGACCCCCGGGGTGTCTGTCAAACCACTGGTCCAAATGAACAGGGACGCCCACTTCAACGAGGTCTTTCTCGACAAGGTATGGATCCCCGACTCAGATCGAATCGGCGGCGTGGGCGAGGGCTGGCGGGTGGGCTTGACCTGCCTGTCCTTCGAGCGGGGCGCGCTCGGCGGTGACCTAGGAGTCAAGGTCGAGCAGCTCGAGCGGCTCAGAGCCTTGATCCCGCCCGGCGACGCGGTGACGCGGGATCTGTGGTCCGCCCGGATGGTCGAGTTCAAGATCATCCAGATGACCGGTCTGCGGGCCCAGGAAGCCCGCAAGGCCGGCAAGGCGCCCGGGCCCGAGGACTCCGGATCCAAACTCAGGGGCACCGCCATGATCAAGAAGTTGGCCCAGCTGGGGATGCAGTTGGAGGGCGCCGCGGCCGTCGTCGGCGCCGACGATCCCGACGAATGGCAGAGCCTGTTTTTGATGAGCCCATCCCTGTCCATCCGGGGCGGCACCGACGAGATCCAGCGCAACATCCTCGGCGAACGGGTACTCGGCCTTCCCACCGAGCCGAGGGTGGACAAGGATCGTCCCTTCTCCGACACGGTCTGATATCCGACAAGGTCTGATATCCGGGCCGCGCCCCGTCCTCAGCCCGTCTCGAGCCGGAAGAAAGATTCGGCCAGCTGTCCCTCGGGCCACCCGGCCAAACGGGCGTTGCTGGTCAGCCAGCCCAGGAGCCTTTCCTCCAGCTTGCCGTCGCGGTCGGTCTCCTGGCTGACGTGGGCTCGCAGGGCGGCCAGCTTCTTCGGGAAGGTCATCGTCACGTCCACGTAGGTCGCGGCCCGGGGCGACGCCATCACCCAGACGTCCTTGACCACGTGGGCTTCGAGTCCGGACTGCAGCAGCTCAGGGAACGCAAACGGGTTGCGAGCGTCCGGGTACACCGCGCAGATGGCCGCCTCCCCGGCAGCCAGATGATCCGGGTGGCTGGCGAACACGCGGTCCCACATCCGCTCCGGACTCGGGCACACCACCCGCTCGGGCCGGACTTGGCGGATGACCCGGGCCAGGTCGCGCCTGAGGTCCAGAGACGCTTCGAGGCGGCCGTCGGGGTAGCCGAGGAAGATGAGGTCCGAGACCCCGACGGCAGCCGCCGCGGCCGTCTGCTCGGCCCGGCGGATGCCGGCGATCTCGCGGCGCGCCACGGCCGGATCGAAACCGCCAGCGTCACCGTCGGTGACCACGCAATAGGTGACGTGGGCGCCCGCCTCCGTCCAAGTCGCCACCGATCCGGCGGCGCCGAAGTCCACGTCGTCGGGGTGGGCGGTGATGATCAGGATCTGCCCGGGGACGTCTTCGTGAGGGGCCACGGCCGGGAACCTACCGCACCAGACCGCGGCGGCTATGCTGGCCCAGTCCGGGCTGACCAGACGGGAAGGGCCTGAAGGCCCCAGCCTGGCGGGCATCGTGGCGCGTCCTCGACGCGTCAGCGATCCGACCGCCTGCCCGATTCCCGATAAGGGCTCGCCACGAGCCCTAAGCCCGATCCGTGAGGAGTACCACGTTGACCGAACAGACAGCCGTCCCGCCCTACCGGGTTGCCGACATCAACCTCGCCGACTTCGGTCGACGAGAAATCAATCTGGCCGAAGTCGAAATGCCCGGCCTCATGTCCCTGCGCAAGGAGTACGGCGAGACCAAGCCGCTCGCCGGGGCGCGCATCAGCGGTTCACTGCACATGACCGTGCAGACGGCCGTGCTGATCGAGACCCTGGTCGACCTCGGAGCCGAGGTCCGCTGGGCTTCGTGCAACATCTTCTCGACCCAGGATCACGCCGCCGCCGCCATCGCCGCCGCCGGTGTTCCGGTGTACGCGTGGAAGGGCGAGACCCTCGAGGAGTACTGGTGGTGCACCGAAGCCGCCCTGCGCTGGCCCGATGGCGTCGGTGGGAGCCAGGGGCCCAACATGATCCTCGACGACGGAGGCGACGCCACCCTCCTGGTGCACCTGGGCGCCGAGTGCGAGCGCGACGGCAAGGTCCCCGAACTCGGCCCGGAGGACTCAGAGGAGTACGGCCTCATCCTGGCCACCCTCAACCGCACCCTCCGCGAGGACGGCAAGCTTTGGACCGGAATCGCTGAAGGCATCCGGGGCGTGACCGAGGAGACCACGACCGGCGTGCACCGCCTATATCAGCGCCACGAACGGGGCGATCTGCTCTTCCCGGCCATCAACGTCAACGACTCCGTCACCAAGTCCAAGTTCGACAACCTGTACGGGTGCCGTCATTCGCTGATCGACGGGATCTTCCGGGCGACGGACGTGATGATCGCCGGCAAGGTGGCGGTGGTGTTCGGCTACGGCGACGTAGGCAAGGGCTGCGCTCAATCGCTTCGCGGTCAGGGCGCCCGAGTGATCATCACCGAGATCGATCCGATCTGCGCCTTGCAAGCTGCCATGGAGGGCTACCAAGTCCTCACCCTCGACGACGTCCTCGCGACCGCCGACATTTTCGTCACGGCCACCGGCAACCGCGACATCATCACCGCCGATCACATGTCGCAGATGAAGCACAACGCCATCGTGTGCAACATCGGTCACTTCGACAACGAGATCGACATGGCCGGGCTGGCGCGCATCGAAGGCATCAAGAAGACCCAGATCAAGCCGCAAGTGGACGCGTGGGACTTCCCGGACGGACACTCGGTGCTCGTCCTCGCCGAGGGCCGCCTGGTCAACCTGGGCTGCGCCACCGGCCACCCCAGCTTCGTCATGTCGTCGAGCTTCACCAATCAGGTCCTGGCCCAGATCGAGCTGTTCACCCGGACCGAGCACTACCCCGTCGGGGTCTACGTCCTCCCCCGCCGACTCGACGAGAAGGTCGCCCGCCTTCACCTCGACAAGCTGGGCGTCAAGCTGACCTCGCTGTCGGACAAGCAGGCCGCCTACCTCGGCGTCGACATGGGCGGGCCGTTCAAGCCCGACCACTACCGGTACTGACGGGCCTGGTGGTCGTCGGTGCGGGTCGGCGTCTATCCAGGGACGTTCGACCCGCCGACTGTCGCCCACCTGGCCATAGCTGAAGCGGCCCTCCAACAAGGAGGGCTCGACCGGGTCTGCCTGGTCCTTTCCCGGTCGCCGCTGGGGAAGGACCCGGCCGTCCCCTCCCTCGAGCATCGCTTGTCGGTGCTGTCGGAGGTGGCAACCAGCCGGCCGTGGTTGGATTTCGCCGTCAGCGAGCTGACCCTCATCGCCGAGTTGGCGAAGGGCTACGACGCCGTGGTGATGGGAAGTGACAAATGGCAGCAGGTCTGCGACCCGGTCTGGTACGGCGGTTCTGTCCGGGCGCGCGACGATGCGCTGGGCTCGCTCCCGCGGGTCCTCCTGGCCCACCGGCGCGGCCACCGAGAGATCCCGACCATCCCCGACGGAGCGTTGATCCTCGCCGTTGACGAAGGCCACCAAGACGTGTCGTCCAGCGGCGCTCGCGCCGGACGGCTGGAGTGGATGGCACCCGAAGCGGCCGAGTTCGACGCCGCCACGGGGGCTTGGAGCCGGTCGGATCGCTACCGGTCCGGGCGTGGTGGCCGGGACTTCGGCGGCGGCTGGTGAACACGATGGTGATGCGGGGCCGGACTACCCTCTACCTGATGTACAGAGCCCCCGCCGAGCTGCTGTAGTACGTGAACCTGTTAGTCGGCGCAGGCATCTGTCTCGTGCTAGCCCAGCTGCTCGGGATCTACGCGCTCATCACCCGCAAGGCGGATGTGATCCTGGCGTTGGTCATGGGCGCGTTACTCTCTGGCGCCCTGCTCATGGCCGCGGCCGACTTCTACGACAAGGTCCACTAACAACCACCGCGACAGCGGCGGTGAGGGCTCAGCTGCCGGTGAAGTTGGCGGCCCTCCGCTCGAAGCTGGCCCGGGTGCCTTCGGCGAAGTCGGCGGTGTTCCTCAGCCAGATCTGCTCGGAGTCCTCGCGTTCGGTGACTTCGGCGACCGCGTCGGCCAGGTGGCCCCTCATGGTCTTGCGGATGGACTTGATGGCGAGCGGGGCCGACGCGGCTATCTCCGCGGCCAGGTCCCGAGCCCCGGCTCGGACGTCAGCGAGTGGCACCAGGCGATCGCACAGGCCCATGCCTTGGGCTTCCTCGCCGGAGACGCGCCGACCCGTGTAGAGCATTTCGAGCGACTTCTGATGACCGACGATGTGCGGCAGCGTGACGCTGAGCCCGAACCCCTGGTGGAAGCCGAGGCGGGCGAAGTTGGCCGCGAATCGGGCTTCGGGGGCCGCCACGCGGAAGTCGGCCGAACAGGCCAGCCCGAGGCCGCCGCCGACGGCTGCCCCCTGGACCGACGCGACCACCGGGAGCTCGCCGCGAAACAGCCGTACCGCTTCCTCGTAGAGGCTGGCCGCCCCCTCGGCCGGCAGCGAGTCGGCGTCGCTCTCGTGGTGGAAGTCCGCCCCAGCACAGAAGTGCTTGCCTTCGGCGCAGAGCACGATGGCCCGGCACTCGCCTCCCGCTCCCAACGCTTCATAGGCGTCGGCCAGGCTCCGAATGAGGGCGACGTCGAAGAAGTTGTTGGGCGGACGGTGGATCTCGACCTCGGCCACGTGGTCGGCGCCGACTTCGACGCTGACGTCACCGAACTGCTGGCCCACTCGTCCTCCTCATTTTCGACCCGTGTTCGCTTGAAGACGGCTGGAGCCGGGCGCGTTCCCGGACTCGGCCGACGCCCATCAAACCTAGCTCGCGCCCCGCAAGGTTCCGAGGCGACGGACCGCCTCGTCGAGGACCTCGGGTTGCTTGCAGAATGCGAAGCGCACCAGGGGGCGGGCCGCGCTCGGATCGTCGTAGAACGCCGCCGCCGGGACGGCCACCACCCCGCAGCGATCGGGCGCCTCCCGGCAAAAGGCCGCACCGTCAGTCCATCCGAGGCGGCTGACATCGGCGACGACGAAGTAGGTGGCGTGGGGTGTGTAGACGTCGAAGCCGACGCCTTCCAGCCCGGCGCAGAGCCGGTCCCGACCGGCGCCGAGTTTGGCGGCGGCTCCTTCGAAGTATTCATCGGACAAGGCCAAGCCGGTAGCGACGGCGGGCTGAAAGGGCGCCCCGTTGACGTAGGTCAGGAACTGCTTGACGGTCCTCACGGCCGCGACGAGCCGCCCGGGCCCGCACGCCCAACCGATTTTCCAGCCGGTGTACGCGAAGGTCTTCCCGGCGCTAGAGATGGTTATGGTCCGCTCGGCCATTCCCGGCAACGAGCACAACGGGACGTGGCGCCCCTCGAAAATGAGGTGCTCGTAGACCTCGTCGGTAACGGCGAGGAGGTCGTGCTCGCGACACACCCGGGCCACCTCCTCCAGCTCGTCGAGGCCGAAGACCTTTCCGGTCGGGTTGTGGGGGGTGTTGAGCAGGACCAGGCGGGTCCTGGGACCGATGGCCGCGGCCAGCTGACCGGGGTCGAACGTCCACCCGGGGGGCTCGAGCGGGACCACCTTCCGCCGGGCTCCGGCCATGGCGATGGCGGCCCCGTACGAGTCGTAGAGAGGCTCGAACACCACGACCTCGTCCCCTGCCTCGCACAAGGCCAGGATGGCGGCGGTGATGGCTTCGGTCGCCCCCGCCGTGACCAGGACCTCGGTATCGGGGTCGACCTCGAGCCCGTAGAACCGCTTCTGATGGGCGGCGATGGCCCGTCTCAGCTCGGGCGTACCCGGCCCGGGCGGATACTGGTTGCGGCCATCCCTGATAGCGGCGATGGCCGCCTCGGCGACTTCGGGCGGGCCGTCGCGATCGGGGAACCCCTGGCCCAAGTTGATCGACCCGGTCCGCTCGGCCAGGGCCGACATCTCGGCGAAAATGGTGGTGCCGAAGCCTTGCAAGCGGGTGACGAGCTGGTGACGCTGGGTGCCGGGGTCACCCACTATTTCTCACACCTCCAGGGTAGAGCCCGTCCGCTCGCCGCGTGCTCCGAGGGGTACCCGGTGCTGTGGCGGTGACCACTCTGTGTGGTCGCGGTCGGATGGAAAGAGGCGGACCGCGCTTCGGTCGACTATCCTGCCGGTCCGACTTGTCTCACATCGCGAAGCTGGTGCGGGCAGGCTCCTGGTCATCGTTTCATGGAGCCGGCTTGGGGAAGCGGACGATGGTCGGCATAACTGTCGCCGTTGTCTTGTTCGGCGCGCTCGTTTTGCAGACCGCCGTCCCGGCGGGCGCCAATTCCATCAGTACGGCGAAGAGCCAGCTCAGCGTCGTGCAGGCCCAGGCGGCTGCCGGGGCGGCCCGGATTCACGCCTTGACCCAGGCTTACGACCAAGCCAACTTCCGCGCCACGACCCTCTCGGAGCAAGTGAGCGACGATCAAGTGGATCTCGTCCAGCTCCAGGCGAAGGTCGACCAAAGCCGCAACGCCCTCCAGCGGGAGGCGATCCTCAGCTACACCGGCGGCGCCATGCCGACACCGGATGCTCCGCTGTCGGGTGTGTCCGATCCCTCGGTTCGAGCCGAGTACATCGAGGTGGCCAGCGGCGACCTGTCGGAGGCCCTCGACGGTTACCAGACCCAACTCCAAATGGTAACTGCGGCTGTCTCCAACCTCATACGGCAAGAGCGCCAGAGCGATGCGGCCGCGACGCAGATGGCAGCAGCCCGCGCCCAAGCGCTCGACGAAGCAGCTGAGGAGCAGTCACAACTCGACCAGCTCCAAAGTCAGTTCGATCAGCAAGTCGAAGCGGCCGCGTTGGCGTCGCAAAGCGCTCCGGTCAGCCAGGGGCTGCCCGTCAACGATGGCGTGGTCGCCGTAGTAGTGGCGATCGTGTCGCCTCCTCCTACCGACCCCGGACCGGGCAATGGCGGCGGGGCCGGCGGGGTGTGGCTGCAGCTGCGCGAGTGCGAATCAGGGAACAACTACCAGGAGAACACCGGTAACGGCTACTACGGCGCTTACCAGTTCAGCGCCCAGACGTGGGCCGACCTCGGCTACCCGGGCCGGCCCGACCTCGAGTCGCCAGGCATGCAGGACGCCGCCGCCATGAAGCTGCAAGCCGAGGCCGGTTGGGGTCAGTGGCCGGCGTGCGCGGCCGCTCTCGGGCTGACCTGATCCCCGTTCGGCCTGATCCCCATTCGGCCTGATCCCCATTCGGCCTGATCCCCATTCGGCCTGATCCCCATTCGGCCTGATCCCCCATTCGGCCTGATCCCCCATTCCCGGAAGGGGGCGACGCTACCGTCGGTCCGATGCCCGACGAAACTTCCTCTTTCCCCTGTCCTCGATGCGGCTCGGAGGTGGTCGAGCGCTTCTGGGGGCCCTGCCAGGCCTGCCGGACGGAGTTGACGCTGCTGATGCAGCGCCCGGCCGAGCACGTGGAATCGGAGCGATTCGAGCCGACTCTGCACGTGGTACCCAACCACGTGGCCACCAAGGACTGACGAGAGTCGCCTACCAGAGGGCCCGCAGCGCGTCGTCAACGGCCGAGGGCAGCTCGACGGGTGTGACCAAGAGAGCCCCGTCGGAGCGACGGGCGCGCACGGGTCGCTGATCGAGGAGCTCGTTGACGGCGGGCGGAAGGAAGCGGGTGCGCTGGCCGTAGCTGTGGGCGTCGCCGCGCCCGAACGGACCGCCGTGGTGGTAGCGAAGCGGGGCGTAGAGGTGGAGGTGCTCCTTGGCCCGGGTCAGCGCCACATAGAACAGCCTCCTCTCCTCCTCGATCTCCTCCTGGCTTCCGGTCGCCATGTCGGATGGGAACATTCCGTCGGCCGCGTGGATCAGGTGCACCACCCGCCACTCGCCCCCCTTGGCCGAGTGCACGGTCGAAAGGATGACGTAGTCGTCGTCGAGGAGGGGTGGGCCGGCCAGGTCACCGGTGGACGAGGGCGGATCGAGTGTGAGCTCGGCCACCATCTGGGCCCGGGTATCGAAGCCCGATGCGATCTGTCCCAGGGCCTCCAAGTCGCGCAGGCGGACTTCGGCGTTGTCGTAGCGGCGCCGGACCAACGGGTCGAGCCCCTGCCGCAGCCGATCGATCTGGGCTCCCGGGCCGAGCGAGTCCCCGCAGCAGTCTCCCAACGCGGCCGCCAGTCCGGCGGCGTCCGCGGCGGCCTTCGACGGAAGCGGGCACACCCCCTTTACGAAACGGGCCAGAGGGTCCCCGGCCGGGCGGTTCCCATCGCAGCCGACGTCGGGGGCGACGAGGCCCGTGACGCCGAGACTGGTGATGAGCCGCCGGGCTCCGGCCGGACCCACGCCCTCGAGCAACTGGAGGAGCCGGTACCAGGCCAGTTCGTCGCGCGGGTTGTCGAGAACCTTGAGGGCGGCGAGCAAGTCGCGGACGTGAGCGGCCTCGAGGAACCTGAGACCGCCGTACTTGACATAGGGAATGGCCCGACGGCGCAGCTCCACCTCGAGCAGATCGCTGTGATGGGCGGTCCGGAACAGCACGGCCTGCTCGCGCAACCCGACACCGGCCTCGTGATGCTCGAGGATGACGTCGGCCACCGCTTCGGCTTGGGCGCCCTCATCGGGGCACGTGGCCAAGACCGGGCGCCCGCCTCCGCTCGAGCCCGTCCACAGACGCTTGTCGTACTTCTCCGCCGCCTCGGCGAGAACGAAGTTGGCCAGGTCCAAGATCGGTTGGGTCGAGCGATAATTGCGATCGAGGGTGACCACCGTCGAGTCGGGATACTCGACCGGGAAGTCGAGCATGTTGCGCACCGTCGCGGCCCGGAAGGCGTATATGGCCTGGGCGTCGTCGCCGACCACAGTCAGGGAGCACCCACCCGAGAACAGGGACCTGACGATGTCGGCCTGAAGCAGGTTGGTGTCCTGGTACTCGTCGACCAAGACGTGGTCGTAGGCGCTCGCCAAGGCCGGACCGACCAACGGGTCGGCGGCCGCCACCCTCCAGTAGAGCAGCAGGTCGTCGAAGTCGAGCAAGCCGCCAGCGCGCTTCCGCTCTATGTAGGCGCTGAAGATCTCGCCGATCGCCGACTCGTGCTCCCGGACCCACGGGAAGTGGCGGCGCAGGACCTCTCCGAGCGAGCTTTGGGAGTTGACGACACGCGAGTAGATGGAGACCAGCGTGTCCTTGCGCGGGAAACGCCGGCGTCGATCTTCGGTCGAGGAGGCACCGTTTCGAGCGATCACCTCCTGGCGGGCGAGGTGCATCAGGTCGGCTCCGTCGCCTTGGTCGATGACGGTGAAGCCTTCACCCAACCCCAACGGCTCGGCGTGCTCGCGCAGAAGCCGGTAGGCCACTGCGTGGAATGTGCCGGACGGCACCTGCCTGGCCACCGCCGCCCCTACCAGTGGCGCCAACCGCCTGATCATCTCGTCCGCGGCACGGCGGCTAAACGTCACGAGCAGGAGGCGCTCCGGCGCCACGTCACTTCCCAGCAACCTGGCCAGGCGGGCCACCAGCGTCCGGGTCTTGCCCGTGCCGGCGCCGGCGACGATCAGGAGCGGACCGCGGTCGTGCTCGACGGCCCGCCGCTGGTTATCGTCCAAACCCAGCGACCACAGGGGGGCCGCCGGATCGGTGATTGCGCTGCTCATGCCCGGGATAATACCGCCTTGGGCGAACGCATGTTCGTACCTGGTGTCAGGGGAGGCGACGGTCGCCGGGTATGTGCTGGCGCCCGGTCGGGATCGGAGCCGGTACTCACCGTGGTCGCGGGCCGCCGCCGATCTGGTGCTCGATCCCTCAGGGCGTACGGCTCAATGCATCCCTCCGGGGTGGTGCGGCCGGGCGGCGCGGCCAGATCTGCCAACCTGGCACGACGTGGCCCGCCGATTGATACTCGCCTCTAGCTCGCCGGCGAGGCGCCAGCTCCTCGAATGGGCCGGGTTGTCGCCCGAGGTGGTGCCCAGCAACGTGGCCGAGGACGGGGTCGATCATCTGCCCCCCGTCGAAGCCGTGCGAGTCTTGGCCCAACGCAAAGCCGAAGCCGTCGCGGCTGGGCAGAGAAGCGGATCGGATGCGCCGCTGGTCATCGGGTGCGATTCTCTGCTCGAGTTCGAGGGCGCGGCATGGGGCAAGCCGAGCTCACCGACCCAAGTCGTCGAACGCTGGCACCGGATGAGAGGACGCGAAGGCCTGCTCCACACCGGGCACTGCGTTATCGACACCTCCACCAATTCGATGGCGATGGCGACCGACACCGCTCTCGTTCGCTTCGGTCACCCCAGCGACCGGGAAGTCGAGGCTTATGCGTCGACGAAGGAGGCCATGGAAGTCGCCGGTCCGTTTACCCTCGAAGGTCGCTCGGCCCCATGGGTCGACACGATCGACGGCAACTACGGCACCATCACTGGTGTCTCCCTCCCACTGCTGCGCCGCCTCTTCGCCGACCTGGATGTGGAGATAATCGACTTGTGGTCTTGAAGATCGGGCCCATCGAGGTCGACCCGCCGGTAGTTCTCGCTCCCATGGCGGGCGTGACCAACGCCGCGTTCCGCCAGCTGTGCCGAAGCTTCGGCGGGGGCCTGTACGTGAGCGAAATGATCACCGCCCGCGCCCTGGTCGAGCGCAACGACAAGACGTTGCGCATGGTCGCCCGCGCTCCGGGCGAAGACCCCCATAGCGTTCAGCTCTACGGAGTGGATCCCGCCGTCATGGACGCCGCTGTTCGCATCTTGGTCGACGAGGTCGGCGTGGATCACGTCGACCTCAACTTCGGCTGCCCCGCCCCAAAGGTGACTCGCAAAGGAGGGGGCGCCGCCCTTCCAGCCCACCCCGTCCTCTACCGGCGGGTCGTCCGGTCGGCCATTCGCGCCGCGAACACCGTCCCGGTCACGGTCAAGATGCGCATGGGCCTCGACGAGTCGACTCCGACGGCGATCGAGGCCGCCCTGATCGCCGAGAGCGAAGGAGCGGCCGCGGTCTCACTCCACGCCCGCACCGCCGAACAGCGATACGCCGGACCTGCTGACTGGGACGCCATTGGCGACCTGAAAGCGGCGGTCACGTCCATCCCGGTGCTGGGCAACGGGGACATCTGGGAAGCGGCCGACGCCGTGGCCATGCAGCAGCGCACCGGGTGCGACGGCGTCGTCATCGGCCGGGGCTGCTTGGGTCGCCCTTGGATCTTCGCCGAGCTGCAATCCGCCTGCTCGATCGCCGGGCCGCAGACGACCAAGCCCCACACCGTGGGGACGACCGAGTCTCCGCGCCTCGGGGTGGTGACCACCGTCATGGCCCGGCACGCCTCCCTTCTCGCGGCTGATCTCGGCGAGCACCCGGCGATGCGCGATTTCCGCAAACACACCGGCTGGTACCTGACCGGGTACCCGGTCGGAGCGGACATGCGGAGACGTCTCGCGTCCGTCAGCACACTGGCCGAGCTGCGCGACCTGCTCAATCGCTTGGATCCCGAGATTCCCCTCCCCGACGCGGCCCGACGCATGGCTCGCGGCCACACCGACGGCCCTCGACCGGTGGCGCTTCCGGACCGGTGGCTCGAGACACGCGACGACCCCACTCCCCCGGCCGGCGCCGACGCTCTCGTGTCGGGCGGCTGACCGCTGGATGGCGCAACCCCAGGTGAAAGCCCCAACATCTCACGGACCATCGGTGAAACCACCCGACCGCCGCGAGTTCCGCCAGCGCGTCGAAGCAGTCGTCGCCGCCCTGCAGCCGGGCGAGGTCGTCTCCTATGGAGATGTGGCCGCCGAGGCCGGTTACCCGGGATCGGCCCGGGCGGTCGGGAGGATCATGGCCAACCCGGTTCCGGGTCGCGAGCTCCCGTGGTGGCGGGTGGTCACGTCGACGGGTCGATTGGTGCCCGGTCTGGAAGCCAGGCACGCCCGCCTGCTCAAAGCCGAAGGCGTGGTCGTCCACAACGGCCGGGTGCCGATACCGGGCAGACTGCGCCCGTGAAGTTCGACGACATGATGACACTGCACGAGAACGCCCCCGACCGGCTCATCGGTCGCGGCCCCCAATACCCCTGGGGCGGCCTGTTCGGTGGACAGATCGTGGCCCAGTCGCTCCGGGCCGCCGCCGCCACCGTGGACACCGGCTTCCGCGTGCACTCTCTTCACGCCTACTTCATCCGCAAGGGCGACGCCGAAGAGCCCATCCGGTTTGATGTAGATCGACTCCGCAATGGTCGCAACTTCGTGACCCGCGCCGTCATCGCCCGCCAGTCGATGGGAGCGATCCTGCACATGTCTGCGTCCTTTCAGTGCCGAGAAGCAGCCCAGTACGTTCAAGCGTCGCCGTTCCCCGACGTCCCGCCTCCGGAGGATCTGGACAACTCCAGCTGGAGCGGTATGTTCGACCGACGCTGGGTCCACGACCAGGACGGGCGGGCCCAGGCTTGGCTTCGAATACCTGGCGCGCCCCCCGACGACCCGGTCCTGGCGGCCTGCGCCCTGGCCTTCCTATCCGACGACCTGGCTACTGACGCCGTCCGATCTCAGCAACAAAGCGCCGACGGCGTCTCGGGCCGACAGTGGGACGGGATCAGCTTGGACCACGCCATCTGGTTTCACCACCCGATCGCTGGCGACGACTGGCAGCTGCACGACTTCCGCTGCGAGGGCTTGGGCACGCCGAGGGGCCTCGCCGTCGGCCAGGTGTTCTCGCCCAACGGCGACCACCTGGCGACGGTGGCGCAGGAAGTCCTGCTCCGGCCGGCCCAGCCCCGCGCCTAGCTTGGCCGGCATGGATCTGGAGACCGCCCTCCGCACGACCGGCGCCATCCGGGAGTTCGAGGATCGCGAGGTGCCCGACGACGTCCTCTACCGCATCCTCGAAGTCGCTCGATTCGCCCCGAGCGGCGGGAACCGCCAAGCCTGGCGGGTGATCGTGGTCAAGGACCCCGCCGTGCGCGCTCGCCTCCGCGACCTGTACCTGCACGGCTGGTACCAGTACCTGGCCATGGGCCAGGCCGGCTTGGTTCCTTGGGCGCCCGTCACCGACCGGGAGGCCGAAGCTCGAGCGCTGACGAACGCGGCAGAGGTCGGTGCCCAAGCGGGGCGCGGCCCGGCCGGATTCGCCGAGAACTTGGACCGGGTGCCGGCCCTGCTCCTTCTCCTGGCCGACCTGAGAGGCCTGGCCGCCGTCGACCGCGACCTGGACCGCTACACCCTGGTTGGCGGCGCTTCCATCTACCCCTTCGGGTGGAGCATCCTGCTGGCTGCCCACGACGTCGGGCTGGGCGGCGTTATGACGACGATGCTCGTCAGGGATGAGTCGGCCGCGCTCGAACTGCTGAGGGCGCCCGAGGGGTGGGCGGTCGCCGGCGCCCTCGTTCTCGGCTACCCCAAAGGCGACCGGCCGACCCGGTTGCGTCGGGGCCCGGTGGAGGCGTTCACGGCGCTGGACCGCTTCGACGGCTCACCGTTGGCGCCTAGCTAGCCGCGTACTCGCACGTCTGGCCGTTCCGTTGATGAGATGGCGCGGCGTGGGTATCCGGTTCGGCTGGACTGAAGTCGACGAGCCAAAGTGGTGCTTCGGATCTGAGGGGGGAACAGGGTCCGCGTCTGGGGGTGGGGATGCTGTCAGCTTGGCGGGGTGAGAATCCGGGAGCGTTTGAAGGCGTCGGTGGTCCAGGACAGCGCTCGGATCGCCGAGATCTTGGTGGGTTTGCCGGACGTGAATGTGTTGGGTGTCGATGACAGCGGCCCGGTTCTCGAGGTGCATGTCGAGTGCCGACGAGCCCGGCCTTGTTGTCGCGACTGTGGGGTGTTCGCCCATTTGAAGGATCAGCGCCCGGTCGGGCTGGTCGATCTTCCGTGTTTCGGGAAGCCAACTCGCCTGTGGTGGCACAAGCGGCGCTGGAAATGCCCTGACCTGGACTGCCCGAATGGCAGCTGGACTGAGGAGGATCCCAGGATCGGCGCGCCGCGTTTGGCCATGACTGATCGGGGCGGACGGTGGGTGACCGAGCAGGTGGGACGTCGGGCTCGCAGCGTGAACGAGGTGGCCGTCGAGCTCGGCTGCGACTGGCACACCGTCAACGACGCCGTGGTGGCCTATGGCGAAGCGCTGGTTGATCATCCCGACCGGTTCGGCCAGGTGGAGGCGGTCGGACTCGACGAGGTGTTGATGGTGCGGGTGGGACCGTTCCACCGCCAGGAGTTCTCCACCCAGATCGTCGACGTCAACGCTGGTCAACTCCTTGATGTCGTTGCTGGTCGAAGCGGGGCCGGGCCGATGGCGTGGCTGGCCCGTCAAGGCCCGACGTGGCGGGCCCATGTCCGCTACGCCACGTTGGATCTGTCCGGTCCATATCGGCGGGTGTTCAACGAGATGCTGCCCGACGCGGTGCAAGTAGCCGATCCTTTTCATGTGGTGAAGCTGGCCAATCAGAAGATCGATGAGTGCCGACGCCGGGTCCAGAACGAGACCATGGGCCATCGCGGGCGCAAGACCGACCCGCTGTATCGCTGCCGGCGACTGTTGACCAAGGCCGAGGAGCGACTCTCGGTTGAGGGCCGGGAGAAACTGACCGGCCTGCTACGCGCCGGTGATCCCCGCCGAGAGGTGGCCACGGTGTGGGAAGCCAAAGAAGCCGTCCGCGAGCTATACAGCCATAGCGATGCCGATGTGGCTCTGGCCTGGGTCACCCAGCTCGGCGGTGACCTCCAAGACCGTGACTATCCCCTCGAGGCCCGATCTTTGGGGCGAACCCTGATCCGGTGGCGCCACGAGATCGCCGCCTGGCATGAGGCGCACGTGACCAACGGGCCGACCGAAGCGGTCAACAACCTGATCAAGCGGGTGAAACGCGCCGCGTTCGGGTTCCGCCAGTTCCGCCACTACCGGATCCGTTCATTGCTCTACGCCGGCCAACCCGACTGGTCACTACTCGCCACCATCACACCGCACTGACCACCACAGCTCAGCGTCGAGGCGGGATCTCCTCCACCCACCGGCCCGCCCCACAGCCCGGCCGCTCGCACACCCATTCCCGCAACCGCCACGACAACACCGTCGGCCGACCCCCGATCTCGCCGCTATCACCAGTCACCAGCACGGACCCGGCCACGACCGCCGGCTGACCACACAGCACGCACACGGCAGCGTCGACCGCGGTCTCCAAATCGACATGCAAACCCGACACGTCCTCGACCACCTCAAGCACCCGCGCCTGCGGGAAGCCGACCAGCATCGCAGCCATACGACCAGGGTCTGTCTCCATCCACCCCAACCCTAGAAGACACCCTCAGACCGCCAGACCTACCACCTCGATACCCCCCTCAGATCCGAAGCGCCG
>Ga0302325_10000797_pt1 | contig 84298 bp, 76 predicted proteins | sample Palsa_T0_2_FD_201948 | JGI IMG/M metagenome (GOLD analysis project Ga0302325, IMG submission 201948) | Peat permafrost microbial communities from Stordalen Mire near Abisko, Sweden - Palsa_T0_2 | ecosystem: Environmental > Terrestrial > Soil > Palsa > Peat permafrost | place: Sweden: Abisko... | reverse complement strand
GTGAAACCCACACGGGGCTCACCACCACCCCAGAGCCCCGCCCGACACCCAGCGACCTCAGCCACGCCCGCGACCAGCAGCTCACGCGAGCGCCGACCCTAACCCTTACTGACCCGCGCTCCTAGCCAACTCTTCCAGTGCCGGGGGAGCTGCGACGACGCAGTGTCCGCTTCTGGCTCATTGTCTGCTGGCCTCGGCAAGCGATCCCGCTCAACGCCTGGCGCGCGGGGCGGCGGCACTTTGGGCGGCTGATCTTCGGGATCGTTCAGGCTCATGGTCACGGATGCGGGGCTGGCCTACATACGCCGTCTCTCGTGCGGAACGATACATTGTAGGGGACGATGGCCGGACAACAGGCCGAGAAGGTGGTGTGCCGTGGCCCGTCGTAAGCGGGCGGGTCTTCCGTGGCCTACGCCTCGGGATATGGGCGACCTTGTTGTCTCGGGCGAACCGATGGACCGTGTGCTCTTGGGGCGGCTGGCCCCGGACACCGTTGAGGGGCAGCTTTTGGGGCTGCTCGGGCGTGATCGTGGGACGCCTGCCTTGGCTGCCCCGGCTGGCTCGGGGGTGTTGGTCGTCGGTGCGTCGCAGACCGGCAAGACCTCATCCATCATGACCCCGGCTGTGCTGCGATGGCAGGGACCGGTGATCGTCACTAGTATTCGCAGTGACGTGTTGCGTCACTCCTGGGAGGCGCGCGAGCAAGCGGGTTGGCCGGTACTTAATTACAACCCAAAGAATCAGGGTGGGTACGGGTCTAACACATGGTCTCCTTTGGTGGCCGCGATGGGCGACCGGCCATGGGTGGGGGCAACTCGGATGGCGAGTTTGCTTATCGACGCTGCTGGAATGGTGAGAGAGCGCGACCAAGATTTTTGGGACGGAGCGGCGGTCAGGTACTTGGCGCCGCTTTTGCTCGCCGCTGCGACAGATGGGCCGTCTATGGAGCCGGTAATTCGATGGCTAAATGACGAAGCGGTCGCCAGAGAGGAGGTTCCGTCCCGACTTTCCGCTTACCCGGACGCTCTTAGTGAGGCAGAAAGTGTGTGGGCTAACTACCCCAAGTTGCGTGATTCGATTTATGAAACCGCGCGGGTCGCGCTCAAGGCGTACAAGGATCAAGACGTGCGTCAAACATGCCTTGCTAGTGACGCGGGGCAGCTCCCTGACATAACGCCCGATACCGTCCTGGGAACTGAGGGAAAACCGGGCGCCACGCTTTACATCGTCTCGCCCGCGACGGACTGGCGATTTTTCGCACCGTTGTTCTCTGCGCTTGTCACTTCACTGCTAGACGATGCGTACAGCAGGGCTGAAGCTGACAGCAAAGGTAAGCTCGACCCACCTCTATTGCTTGCACTTGACGAGGCAGCGAACATCGCCCCTATCAAGGATTTGCCCAGCTATTCCAGCACTGCGGCTGGAGCTGGTATCCAACTAATAACGGTTCTCCAAGACCTCGGACAAGCGGATGAGATTTGGGGGAGAGAGAGCACGCGAACGCTACTGACAAACCACTATGGAGGGCGGTTGATCCTGGGTGGAACTGTAGATCGTGAGACGTTGGATTGGGTTGGTGAAATGCTTGGAGAGGTAGACCGGACCCGAACGACGCAAAACAGCGACGGAGTGTTCGGACGGCAGAGTACGTCTGTCTCAGCGGAACGTCAGGCCGTAGCGACGGCGGCGGAAATCCGTACTATGGCGCGAGGTACGGCGCTTCTGATTGCTGGCTCGTATCCGGTAGCTCGCGTGATACTTAAGCAGTGGACGACGATTTGAGAATTGGCGAGCGCGTGACCTTTGGCAATGCTGGTCTCACAGCGAACGGCCGTCGTCACGGCTAGAGCGCTCGCGCTCATCGCGCGCCCGCAGTGCTTGTGCATTGCCCTCCAGCTCGCGTACATGCTCGGCTGCGCGGGCGAGCGCCCGGTCACGGTCGGCAGCGGCCATGCGGTCGATTGCAAGCTCCTTGGCCTGGCTGCGTTGCCACGTTTTCTCTAGTGCGTGTTGAACCTCGTCGCGGTCGTGGTGGACTGCATAGACACGTAGGTCGATGCGGTGGCGACTGCCGGCGACGTATCCCCACTCGTGTCCGCCACGCTCGGGCGCCGCGAGTAGGTAGGTGCGATCGACGGTCGCACCCTGGCTGGCGTGGCCGGTGCTCGCGTAGCCGTAGTCCGCGTGCTCCAAATAGTCGGGGGGCAGCTTGACGTTGCGACCATCATCGGTGCGAATTGCGACGGTCTGCGTTGCGCGATCGACATGGGTCACGGTGGCGCGGGTGCCGTTTCGGACATCTACGTCGGGGCGGTAGTCGTTGCGACGGCAGAGAAGCCGGTCGCCGACCGCCCACTCCCGACCGTTGGCGAGAAGGCGGGTTCGTCCAAGCTGACCGGCCGCGTCGAGCTGTGCGCGGGCGAGCTGGTTAAGTTCTGCGACATCGCGACGGTCGTGCGCCAAGATGAGCGCTCGGTCTGGAGCTTGAAGCGAGGTTGCCGTCCATGCCTCGATCAAGTCGGCGCGTGCTTGGCGTGCGTCGTCGTAAGTCTGGAAGCGGCCGTGCTCGTGGAGAAGCGCTATCGCCTCGGGCGCCCGGCCCACGGCGAGATTTCCGGCCACGGCGCGCTGTAGCTCGTCGCGCTGGCGACGGTTCTCTTGCAGATGGGCGACGCCTAGCCGGTCGCCGAGACTCGCGAAGGCGCCGCCCGCGTCTATCGAGGGGAGCTGATCGCGGTCGCCGACGAGGATGAGGCGACCATCGCGGCGGGCAACCTCGTCGGCCAACGTCGCCAGCGCACGGGTTGGCATGGCGCTCGCCTCGTCCACGATCACGACGGCCCGGTCAGGGATCGGGCCTTCTTTGCGCGCGATCTGGTCCAGCAGGCGCGCGGCCGTGCTGGCGTCGATCCCGGCGCCTTGCTTCAACTCCTGCGCGGCCTGGCCCTGCCATGCGGTTCCGATCACGGGCACCTCGGCTGCGTCGTAAGCCTCTCGGACGGCGCGGAGCGCAGTGGTCTTGCCGTAACCGGCGTGCGCCTCCATTAGACGAATACGCGCCGCGCCCGATGTCAGGTGGCGAACTGCGTCGGCCTGGTCGTCGCCGAGCTGAGGCGAGCGGGCGATGACGCGCTCGACTTGGGACGAGCGCACGAACGGCACTCCGCGCGGGCGAGCGGTCGCCACGTCGATCAAGCGGGCCTCGGTAGCCAGCATGTCAAGCGTCGTGTAGCGCGCGGGCTCGTGACCGATGCGAGTAGATACGGCGATGCCGTGCTCGACTAGGAAGCGGTCGGCTGCCTTCTCCAAGTCGGCTGCGGATATGCCCTCGGGATAGGCGGCGGCGATGCCCTGGATGAGCGCGCGCCGGTTGAACGTCGACTCCTGCCGCGTGAGGCCGGTAGGTCCGGCCATGTGCGCGGCCAGCTTGGCGAGGTCGCGGCGTGGAGTTCGCAGCTCCGACTTGCCGAGCACCTTGGCAACGTTGCTCGCGGTGAGTCCGTGCTCGCTGGCGCGTGCGCGCCATGCCGCCTGGGCTATGTCACGATCGAGCTGCGGCTTGCGGTCGCGGGTCTCGCGCTGTATCTCGGCGATGCCGCGCTCGCTGGTCCAGCCACGGGCGAGGGCCAGCTCCTTAATCTCGGTGTGGCGCCGTGAGAAGTGATCGAGGACGGTGTTTGGCACGCCGTCAATCTCCGCTGTGCCGTGGACGACTGCGCGCCAACGCACGCCTAGAGATTGCGTCAGCTCCTTGCGCAAGGTCGCCTCGGCGATCGTCCCGGCGGTCTTTGCGGCTGCGTAGACCGGGCGCATGTCGGGCGCTGTCCATCGGGCATCGGCGGCGTGTACTCGATTGGCGATGACGACGTGTGTGTGCAGGTGGGGATCTCCTGAGCGCGCCATCTCATGCGTGTATGCCCCGCCGACGAAACCGTCTGCGGGTATGACGTTGATTCCGTTCGTGCCTCTGCGGGCAAAGCACTCGTGTCGCTCTAGGTAGTCCAGACCGGCGCGAGCTGCGCTGTTTTGAGCGTCGAGGATGGCTTGCCGCGTCTCGTCGTCGCCGACTGCAAGTAGAACGCTGACCGACTTGGGAGCCGTGAACGTCAGATCGAATCCTGCGTTGCTCGGCGGGCGCCCGCGACCTCCGGCAAGCCTCTCGCCGGTAATCGGCGAGTGTCCGGTCAGAAGTGTTCCGAGCTGCCCTCGCTCGGGGCCACCGCGCAGGCCAAGCGTCTCGGCTCCCCGGCCGACCCACCGGCCGGGTACGCTGCCGGTCTCTTCGTAGTAGTCATCGCGGGCAAACTCAGGTTGCTCGTAGTAGCCCGGATTCTTGGCGGCGCGGATCGTGAGCACGTTGGCCCGGCCTGGTCAGGGTCGATTACATAGACGTATAGCATTGAGAATGCAAATGCGCCGGGGCCTTAAGTCGCCCCCGCCTGCCACTCGGCTCTTTCACGCAAGCGACTCCTGCCTGCGGCCGTGGGAGGATGGCGCTATGGCATCCGAGCAGGGAGTGCCCGAGTGGGTCTACGTCTTCGTAGACCCAGGCAACTCAATGGCCGTGATGAACCTACAGATCACGGGCCAGTACACATCGTCGGTCCTAGCGGCGATGAGCGATCCCGACTTCGCCGCAGCGTATGTAGAGGGCCGCGCGGACTTTCTTCCCTTCGTTCCGAACCCGTCGGTATCGACGGGCTTTATGTCGCCATTTGTCGTCGGGACCATCAATGGCTACCGCGTCGAGTACGACGCGGAGCTGGCACGCCGCGCGTACTTCAAGGGTGCTCCATCCAGGCTGACGGGTATCTATGCCTTCGAGTCGATGGATGGCTGCCGCGCAGTCAACGCGAGATATGGGCCGAGTTGGCCGCTAGACACTGTGCAGCGGTTCAAGACTGAGAATGTCCTGCGCGCGACGCGCGTCAACATGGAGATTGTCTCGCTCGCGCGCTACGCATACGGACGAGCGATGCTAGACGCGCAGTCGATCGAGCATCTATGGCGCGCGTATTGGTCCGGCGAGGACGACTACACGATGGACTTGCCGACCGTTGACGCGAAGGGGCGCGAAGTCAGGTCGGCAGGCACGACCTGGGAGTGGATCATCGACGGCTCGCTGTTGCACGAGAGCCGTGTGAGTGGGAGCAAGCCGGGCTCGGCGTGAGGCCACGACAGTCGTTAGGCGTTCGGATCGAAGACGTAGACCGTGCGGTGATCCGAGCGGGCGGTGTATAGCTCGATGTCGAGGTCGCGCGTCAGCATGTCGATGTCCACGACGACGTACTGCGATCCCGACTTCTCGGCGGCGTCGTACATGCCGGTCGACTCCGCGTAGTCCTCGGCGTATGCGCGAAGCGAATCCCACTCGCCACGGTATGCGTCCTCGAAGGACTGCATGTCGGTCGCGTCCTGCGATTCGTCGTAGGAAAGCCATGCGCTGAAAGCGTCGCCGTGTTCGGCGACGCCCGCCGCGATGGTTGCGATGCGCTCAAACGATTCGTACTCGCCGAGACGCAGGGAGCCAAAGCCCTCGTAGTCGTGGATGGCCCACTCCTCCGCGCCCGGCTGCGGTGACGCAGCGAGCATCCGTGCAACCGCTTCGTGCAGCTCGTCGGCGGACTGATCCGCGTCGATCCATTCGCCATGCAACCGGCCATTGTTGTATGCCGCCAGGCAGGCGACGTAGATGCGAGGTTCGGTGCTCATCACGCCGCCTCCCCGTCCACGGCCGGGGATGCGCCCCTGCCGAGGAACTGCACGCGGTTGGCGATGACCTCGACGTTGCGGCGCTCGTTGCCGTCCTTGGCGGTCCAGCTCCGAAGCTGGATGCGACCTTCGACGTGGATGAGGCGACCCTTGCGCATGTACTGGCAGACGACCTCGGCCGTGCGACCCCACACGACGACATCGTGGAATGTGGGCTCGGGGCCGTCGTTGACGGCGACGCGCAGAGTGGAGACGGCGCGTCCGCTCTTGGTGTGGCGGAGCTGCGGGTCGCGGGTCAGGCGACAGATGAGGGTGGCGCGGTTGAGCGCCGGTCCTCGGCTCGTGCTGGGAGTGGGGCTGCTCTCGGGTGCGGGTGTTGCTGCGGTTTTCCTGCGGGGCATGTCGGTATGACCTCCTGTGAGTGGTTCGATACCGAGCGCCAAGCGGGCGGCGCCGCAGGCTGTCCACCCCGGAGGCCGGAGGGTCGGCCGGTATGGAGGGAGGCCGAAGGGGTTGACGGGCAAGGGCCGTCCGCTCAGCTACAGGGAGCGAAACGCGCTCAGGTGGTCACAACGGAATCCGCTGGATGCTGCTCGACCGTCCACGAGAAGCGGCACCCGTCGCCACGGTCGAGCCGCCATCAGCCAATGCGGAGCGCCGAGCCTGGGTCGCTCCCCAAGCTCGGCGCCCCAAACCTACGCCGATGCTCGGCTGAACCGGAGGGTGGACGACCCCTCTTGCTGGCGGCGCCGCGCCTCGGTCACGGCCCACCTGCGGGCCTTCACCGTGGGCACCACCCCGCCGAGCCCGAAGGACAGCCGCGTGAGCTGGCGGACCCGTGCCCGCGACAGGCCCACCCGCTCGCCGACCTCAATCAGCGTCAGGCCCTCCACGACCCGGAGCCGGAAAACCTCCAGATCGCGCTCCTTCGGAGGACGGAGCTTGCGCCCACCCCGGCATGGCGGCAGGCAAAGGTCGTGTTCCGCGAGGCGGCAGACGACCTCGTACAGCTCGTTCGGCCCGACGCCGAGCGGGATCAGCTCATCTACGGGATGCTCCAATAGCTCATCGGCGAAGAAGATGTCCGCCGCCCGGAGGCAAGCCAGGGCAGCCGGACTGAGACGCAGCTCCGTGACGTGCATGACGCGCACGCTCGTCACGAGGGGTCGATCGCGTCGAGCCGTACCGCCGCGTCGGACACGACGGCCAGCCCGCCAGGACGGTCCACCAGCCCCGCTGTGCGCAAGCGATTCAGCGCGTCGAGGACGCCGAGCTTGTCCTTCTTCTTGATGCGCAGCGCGCGGCGGATGTCCTTCTCTGACATCGGCATGACGTTCCTCGTGCGCAAGAGGACGTGCAGCACTTCGCCTTCCATGCGCCGATCTGCCGCGAGCAGCGAATTGTCGTCGGGTTCCTGTGCGATTTCCTCGCTGCGAACCGCCGCTGCGGTCGCGCTCACGAGCATGTGCCAGCGGTGGACGAGCCCGACCTTGTGCAGCCGCTTTACGGCGTCGTGGACATCACCGGGTAGGGTGATCGCCCGTGCGATCTCATCTTCGGACCACGGGCGCGGGTTGTACGGCGTGACGAGAAGTCCGAGTTGTACGGCGTGACGAGAAGTCCGAGGATCGCCCCATCAAGGCGGGCGAACTCCTCGGACTCCCCTGGGTTAGTCTGCGTGTGCATGGGAGGTAATGCTCCTTTGCCACGGTCCCGGGGCGGTGTACAGCCGTCGCCGGGGCCATTATGTTTGTAGGGACTTGCTTGCGGTCATCCGACGCTCGGATACCGTTGCCGTGTCTCGGCCCGGCACCCTGGCGCGACGGCACGTCGGCCATAAGCGCGCGGGACTCTAGCAGCGATTCCCCCTGATAGTTCGTGGACGAACAGGCAGCAGTCGGACAGGGTGCGCGGATGCCGCCGCTCGGCCCTCGACACCGCGCCTTCGGCGCCGCGATACGTTCGCTCCGCGACGAGCGCAAGCTGACCCAGGAAGCGCTGGCCGACCTCTGCGGCCTCACGACGAAGTACGTGGGCGACGCCGAGCGCGGCGAGCGAAACATCAGCTTGCGAGCGCTCTGGCAGATCGCGGATGGTCTTGGCATTCCTGCGTCTGAGCTTCTACGCGAGGCCGAGCGGCACGCGAGCAAGTAGCGAGCGCCGACGATCGCCCATCCCATCGCCGAAGGAAGTAGCCCGATCCTTCGCGCCAACTCCTTATTTAATCGTGACGGCTCGGGCTACTTCCGCTTGTTCTTCTTCTTGTCTTTTGTTTTCAAGTGGTTGTTCTTCTTCATCATCCATCTGCCCGCCACCCACCCCGCCCGATGCCGCACCACTGCGCCTCACGCCACTGGGCTGCTAGCGCATCCCAGTGGCACAACTATGTTGGGTCGGTGGGATGCGGTAGCGAAAGGGCGTCCAATAGGACAACCGTAAAGACCAGGGGCGTGAGGCGCTTCCCTATTGCAAATCGGGCGGGGTGGGTGGCGGGCCAGCCGCGCGAAGTGCGGCTGGCTACCCCTCCAATCAGTATCTAGGCCGTTTTGGGTGGGTCTTTGGGTATGTCGGGCGCGACGTGCGGCGAGTACATGGCATCGACACCGGAGCCCGCCCCTACTTTCGGCCGCTGCAGGAGTTCAGCGGCAAGGTCATCTAGCTCACCGGGGGACATCTGCTTGACCGCCACGCGCGCACGGATGATCTGCTCATTGACGGGTAGCACGGGCTCGCCGACCAGCTCGTCGATGACGTGGGCGTAGTGCTTGAACATGACGGCCGGGGAATGGCCTGCCCACTGCGCGACCTCCAACGGGCTATGACCGGCGCGCAGGTAGAGACTGACGAAAGAGGCTCGGCAGTCGTATGGAACGGCGGTCGCCAAGCGCTGCAAGGCTTCTTCGCCTTGCGCGAGACCGCTCATGGTCGGGTTCCAAACCCTATTGCGCCAGTTGTTCCAGTCCGACCGCGACCAACAGTCGCGGTCTGCTGCGGCAAAGACCAGGGCGTCGTCGCTAGGTGCATTGAGGGCGTATCGAAACTCGGCCATGTCGGTAGCTAGGGGCTGAGCCAATGGCACAGACCGGACGGCGCCTGTCTTGGTAGGGCCTTCGCATCCGTCGCTGACGGACTTGTCTACGGCAATCGCTCGGGTGCCGATGTCGCCCCACGTCAGCGCTAGAGCCTCGCCGGGACGCAAGCCCGCGTAGCTGAGCAGGCTGACGAGACACGCATCGCCCATCGCGCGTGTTCCGGTTGGGTCCTTGGTCTCTCGTCGCGTCATGCGAAGCCGGATGCGCTCCACGACGACGGGGGGAAACGGGTGCGGGATTCGCTCTCGCGTTCCCGGTGGCTTGTGCATTGCCAAGACGGGGTTGACCGGGATTCGCCTCCACTCCACTGCGGCCGTTAGGACGGCAGACAAAACGACCAGCACCTTGCGCTGCGCAGCGTTGCCGACACCGCGCTCGCGCATGTCAGCGGCCAGCTCGTCAAGGAGCTGCGGATTGGATACAAGCTCGTGGATGTCGTGATGGTCGAAGCGACCACGCACATGCGGGTTCCAAGCAGCGAGGTACGTGCGCTGTGTCGCTGGCGCCTTGGTTGATCCGCGCAGGCGCCACCACTCGTCAAAAGCCTCGGCGATCGTTTCGTGGTGGGCGCGTGGCAGCGTCTCGCCCTTGTACTTGCGCGCCTTCACATCGGCGTCAAAAGCAATCGCCTCCTGCTTGCTCGTAAACGAGCGGGCACGCATGACGCCATCGGCTTGACGCCATCGAACCTTCCAGCGTGTGCCGTCAGCGATGTTGTGGCGCTGGACGGACATCAGGCGATCCGCCCGCTTTGGGCGTCCAATGTCCGCCATGAGCGTAGATAGTTGTCTGCATGAGACAGCCGAGCGCCGCGCTTGCCCCGATCGCAGCGGCGGCTAGAGCTGCCACCTCCATTCGTCGCCTGCGTGTCGCGGGCTCCGCGCTTATCGGGGCCGCTGCCGTCTCGGTGGTGGGAGACCTGGGCGCAGTGCTGGCGCTGCGCGCTGCTCACGCTTTGACGCCCGCTGCGACAGGTGGTCTGAACAAAGCGTTGATCGGGGAGGGCCTTGTCGCGCTTGCGGGCGTGGGGCTGAGGTTTCGCGCTACCGAGAACGAAGAGATCGCGCAAGCGCGAACCGTCGATAGCGGCCAGGAGTTGAGCGCCGGATAGAGCTAGGGCTTGGCCGCCTGATATGCGCTCAGCGGGGCACATTCAGGGCACACTTTAGCGCAGGAATCGGACGGAATCGGCTGATTTAAGCCGGAAAATGGGGCCAAAACCCCGGAGACTTACTCCTTATCAGAGAAGCGCTCTAACCAACTGAGCTAATCGCCCGCAGCGAGGGATTCTAGCGTCCGTCTCCGATCAGGACCCAAGGCGGGCACCAAGCCGAGAGGCCAGCGCCAGCGCCTCCTCGGAGGACTCGAACGAGAGCTCGATCCGGTAGCTCCCATCCGCCCGCGGACGCGCTCTCACCTCGGCCCCGAGCGCCTCCCCCCAGCTCGTCTCGATCTCCGCTGCGGCAGCCGCTTGGTCGGGATGCACGCCGCGGGTCGCCCGAGCCCGGCGCCCCTCGCCCGCGTCGCCCGGCGCCTCGCCGTTGCTGCGCCGCGCGCGATCCTCCACGGTTCGCACCGACCACCCCTCCGCGGCCGCGGAGCGCGCCAGCTGGCGACGAGCGGTGTGGTCCTTGGCGAGCAGCAGCGCGCGGCCGTGGCCCTCGCTGAGCGTGCTCCCCTCCAACAGCTCGAGCGCCTCGTCGGGGAGGTCGAGCAGACGCATGAGGTTGGAGACGGCGACCCTGCCGCGACCCACGCGGCGGCCCACCTGCTCGCGCGTGAGGCCCAGCTCCTCCACAAGCGCGGCGCAGGCCCGCGCCTCCTCGACCGGGTTGAGGTCCTCACGCGCCATGTTCTCGATCAGCGCCAGCTCCAGCGACGCCGCGTCGTCGTGGGGACGCACGAGCGCCGGGATCGTCTTCAAGCCTGCGATCTTGGAGGCCCTCCAGCGACGCTCTCCGGCGATCAGCTCGTAGGTGCCATCCGGCTTGGGTCGCACGAGCACCGGCTGCAGCACCCCGCGCTCGCTCAGCGACTCCGCCAAAGCACTCAACGCCTCGTCGTCGAATCGCCGTCGAGGCTGGTTGGGATTGGGCGAGATCGACTCCACCGGCACCTCGCGTAGCTCTTGGTGCGCGGCGCCGGGAGACGACACCGAGAGGATCGCCTCCAAGCCCCTGCCCATACCTGGCCTTGGCCTAGCCACGAGCCGCCTCTTCAAACCGCGCCCCGAGAAGGCCGTTGGCGCGGCCTCGCAAGGAAGAGGGACGGGCACAGTGCTCGGCACGGGCCCGGCCCGATGACGCCGCGAGGGTATGATCAGCGGCCCTCTCAGCCACGGGCAGCCACCTCTTTCGCCAACGCAAAGTACGCCTCCGCGCCGGTGCTGTGGGGGTCGTGATGGGTCACCGGCAGGCCGTAGCTCGGAGCCTCACCGACGCGGACGTTACGCGGAATCACCGTCTGGAACACCAGCTCGCGGAAGTGCTCGCGCACCTCGCGCTCCACGTCGCGCCCCAGGCGGGTGCGATTGTCGTGCATCGTCAGCAGCATCCCCGCCACCGTCAGGCCAGGATTGAGTTCGCGGCGCACCAGCTCGAGCGTCTCCAGCAACCCCGCCAAGCCCTCCAGCGCGAAGTACTCGGTCTGAACCGGCACGATCACTCTGTCCGATGCCACCAACGCGCTCACGGTCAGCGGGCCGAGCGATGGCGGGCAATCGAGCAGGATGTACTGGAAATCTCCCCTGATCGCCTCGAGGCTCTCGCGCAGGTGTCCCTCGAACCCCTCCAGCCGCGGCAGCTCGACGTTGGCCCCGGCGAGCCCCGCACCCGCCGGCAACAGACTCAAGCCAGAGATCCCCGTCTCCACAACCGCCTCTCCAGCCATCGACGAACCCGTCAGCACCTCATACAGCCCTGGGGCCTGCGTTCGCGGGAAGCCCAGCCCCACCGTCGCGTTCGCCTGCGGGTCCACGTCCACCAGCAGCGTGCGGTAGCCGGCCTCGGCGATGCAGGCTCCCACATTCACCGCAGTCGTTGTCTTGCCCACCCCGCCCTTCTGGTTGGCGATCGCGTAGACCGTTCCCATCGTGACCGGCACGCTAGCGCCGATCGCGGTCAAGCGGTTGCCCGGCCAGACGCGGCACCACTGGACTCTGCACTGACCAGGAACCGCGCTATCTCCCCGAAACGCCCCTCAGCGCGCCAACGGCCGCTTGCGAGCGATTCCCGCCCGGCGAGGAAATCCACTGGGAGTCTCTCGATTCTTTAGGTAGACATGGAGATGATGGTCGCGGGCACCGTTGTATGGCGCCACGCGGCGGACCTCGACGAGCTCCAAGCCCAGTCGCTGCGCCGCAGCGAGACCCGAGCGCTCGGCGCCCGACTCCCGGCGCCCGCGCCATTCGACCAGCGCTCCCCCGAGCCGCAGGAGCGGAGCGGCGTACTCGACCACCACCGCGGGCGCCGCCAAAGCCCGGGCGAGCACGACATCACTGGCCCCCACTCCCTCCCCCCACCCCTCCGCGCGAGCACGCACCACACGGGCGTTGGACACCTCAGCGCGAGCAAGAAGTCCTTCGATAAACGCGCACTTGCGAGCTTGAGACTCGACCAGGCAGAACTCCGCAGCCGGAAGCGCCACCGCCAGCGCCAATCCCGGAAAGCCAGCACCCGCACCAAGGTCCGCGGTCCTTTTCGCCGAAGGAATCGCCTCCACCCCAAGGGCCACAAGCGAGTCGGCGAGGTGAATATCAACAGCCCGGGCCGGATCGCGTACCGTGGTCGGCGCTCGCTCATCTGCCGCCAGCAGGAGCAAGATCTTCTCCAGTTGCGCGCGCTGACTCTCCCCCAAGTGGTAGCGCTCAACCAGGTCGTCAAGCTTGGCGGAGGCAGTCGCGGGGAGTCCCTCGGCTTTCACGTGAAACGGCGTGTCGCTGGATCGGGGCAGCGGCAGATCTTCAAACACCTTCCCGCCGCACAAGCACTACTCCCCCAGCGGCGAGACCACCAGATACCGCTCCGGTTCATCGCCCTCGCTGTGGGTGCGCACGTCCCCACGCTCGCGCAGGTGCTCGTGCACCACCCGTCGCTCCGATGCCGGCATCGGCGAAAGCTCCACCGGCTCTCCCAATCGCAGCGCTTCCTCGGCGGCGTCGTCGGCATCCTGATGCAGCGTTAGGGCCCGGCGCTCGCGGTAGCCGTCGGCGTCGATCACCACCCGCACCTTCGAGCCGGCTCCGTGGAAGAGGATCCGCTGCGCCAGATGCTGAAGCGCATCGATCGTCTGGCCGCGACGGCCGATCAAGAGGCCGACATCCTCCCCCTTGATGCAGCCGCGGAGCTCCCCGTCCAACTCCTCAACGCTCACCTCGCAATCCAAATCGAGGCCATCTGCGACCTCTTCGAGCAGCTCGGCCAAGAGCTCGGCCGGCTCCTCCGGCTCATCGGCATCGACCTGCAACCGCTCGCTCATCGCCGCCGGCCCGACCGTTTCTTCTTCTTACGCGGCGGCGGGGGAGGAGCGCCGGCCGGCCCCACACCCGCGAGCTCGGGTTCTCCCGTCGGACCACCCGATCTGCCTTTCGGGCCACCGCCATTGCCGCCGGCCTTCCCGTTCGGGGAATCGCCGCTGCTTGGCGGGGGAATCCCCTTGCTGACGGGAGGCGGCGGGGGGGCGATGTGCCGGCGCACGATGAAGCCCTGCCCGATCGTCCACAAATTTGTGGTGATCCAATAGATCAGCAGCCCGGCCGGATATTTGATGAAGAAGATCACAAACACCAGCGGCAACCCAAGCATCATCCAGCGCTGGTTCGGTTCTGCGCTGGCGCTCATCAATAGCGTGGAAACGATCTGCGATGAGAGGTAGAGCGCGAGCAGCACGATCAGCACGATGCCTGTCGCTTTCGCGGTGATGTCCGGCACAAACAGGAATTTCGCCGACCCCGGGTCCACGCTCTGGCAGGTGGTGCTTTCGATGTACTTCGTCGGCAGATGCGACACGCTGGTGATCGCCGCGTGGTGCACTGCGTTGTAGTGGGACACGAGCGACGGGCCACAGATGTGCTTCTTCAAGTCGGTGCGCAGCATGTAGAAGAGCGAGATGAACACCGGCAGCTGCAGCACCAGCGGCAAACAGGAGGCAAAGGGGTTGATCCCCTTCTCCTTGTAGAGCTTCATCATCTCCTCCTGCTGGCGCTGTTTGTCGTCCTTGTACTTCTCTTTCAGCGCCTTCAGCTCCGGGCCCACCATCTGCATCTTGCGCATCGAACGCAACTGGCTGAACGTCGCCGGCATCATCACCGCGCGCACGATCACGGTCAGCCCCACGATCGCCAAACCCCAGCTGATGCCCGCGTGGTCGTGGATGAACACGAGCACGGCTTCGAACAAGCTGATCAGCGGCGAAAACGCTTCCTGGATGATGTTCGCGAGGATCGGCATAGGTATCGGTTGGCTCGCCTGCCTGGTCGCCCAGCCTCAGCGACGCGCTTGGGAGGGCGGCACAACTCCGAAAAGCTGCTGCGCCGACACCGGATCGTACCCGCCACCACTCCACGGATTGCACCTGAGCAGGCGCCATCCGGCGAGCACCAGGCCCTTCAGTATGCCGTAGTCGGCAACGGCCTGGGCGGCGTAGCGCGAGCAGGTCGGCTCGTAGCGGCAGCGACGCGGCAGGCCGGGAGAGATGACCCGCTGGTAGGCCACGATCGGGGCGCTGACGAGCGTCCTGGCGACGCGCGAGGCATGGCCAAACCGCGTCGGGCGCTGACGTTCGGCGCCCGTCACCGCTCCTCCCCAGCCACCTGCCCACCGGTACGCATACCGGCCTTCGTGAGCAGCTCGCCGAGCGAGGCATCGACACCTGCCAGGCCCTCGCGCTCAGCCAACTCGCTCACGGGGGGGCGGGCAACGACAACCAAGTCCTGGCCGGGGCTCAGCTCCCCCTCGACCCGGTTGAAGGCCTCCCGCAAGAGCCGCTTCACCCGATTGCGCTCGACGGCCCCGCCCACCTTGCGCGAGACCGACAGCCCCAGCCGGGGACGCTCCGTCAACGAGTTGGGGAAGCTGTACAACACCAGGTGACGATTGGCCGAGGAGCGCCCGTGACGGTACACCCGCTCGAACTCGGCGCTGTGCGAGAGGCGTCCCCGGTGAGCGGCGCGACGTGGCACTCGCGGCGCCATCCTCTCACGCCGAGAGGCGCTTGCGGCCCTTGTCACGCCGGCGCTTGAGAATCAGCCGCCCGCCGCGGGTGAGCATGCGCGCGCGAAACCCGTGCGTACGGGCTCGCTTGCGCTTCTTGGGCTGGTAGGTGCGCTTCATCGCTCGTCCTTGTCGTACGGCAGGCGCGCGCCGACCACGCCGGCGCGCGAGCTGCGCAGCCAGCCAGTATAGGGCGACTCGACCGCGGATGGCGCACACCCTCCCCGACTGGCCCCGAGTTCGATTTTTCTCGCCATTTGCGTCGTCGGTCGCGCCATTCGATAACCCACATCCACGCTTCGGGTATATTCGGCCGGCCGGGTCTTCCCCACGAGACCCCTTCAAGGAGATTTCCCAACGCACTCCCAAAGGAGCGGATCGACGCTGCCGTGAGCACCGAATTGGAGCAGATCTGGTTGCGGGTGCAGAGCAAGCTCGAGGCTGCGGTCGACGACTCCACCTACCGCGTCTGGTTGGCACCGCTACGCCCTCGTGAGCTCGCCCACGGAACGCTGACAGTCGAAGCCCCGGCTCGATCGTGTGCATGGATCAAAGAGCGCTTCGGGCGTCTCCTGCAGAACACCACGGCCGCGGTGCTTGGGCCAGAGATAACCGTGGAGGTCACCCACGGTCAGCCGCATCCGCAGCCACCTCGACACGCTCGCTCACACGCTCTGGACACGCGAACACGCGCGAAACCCACCGACACCCCCAATGAGACCAAGAGCGACGTCATCGGCGCCACCCTCCACGGTCGCGACACAGCCGGCAACCCCAGGTTCAGCTTCGAGCATTTCGTCATCGGCGACTCCAACCGCCTCGCCCACGCCGCCGCCCTGACCGTCGCCGAGCTGCCCGGCCAGGCATACAATCCGCTCTTCATCTGCGGCTCGCCGGGCGTCGGCAAGACCCACCTGCTGCGCGCCATCGCCGGTTTGGTACAGAGCTGCAATCCAGGCCTAAGCGTCCGCACCAGCACCGGCGAGGCCTTTACCAACGAGTTCCAGCTCGCGCTCGCACACGGGGGTATGGACCTCTTCAAGACCCGCTTCCGTGACGTCGACGTGCTGTTGGTGGACGACGTCCAATTCCTCGAGCGCAAGACACGCACCGAGGAGGAGTTCTTCCACACCTTCAACACCCTCCACGAAGCAGGCGCGCAGCTCGTTCTCACCTCAGACCGACCACCACGCGATCTCCAAGCGCTCGAAGATCGCCTGCGTGAGCGCTTCCAAGCGGGGCTGGTCGCCGACATCCATCCACCCGACCTCAATACCCGTCTGGCGATCCTCCGCAAGCGCGTCCACCAGGACGGCATCGAAGAGCTCGCCCCCGGCACCTTGGAGGTCATCGCTGGTCGTATCGCCCTCGACGTGCGGGCGCTGGAGGGAGCACTTATCCGTGTGGTCGCCTACAGCTCGCTAGCTGGCAGGCCGCTCACCCCCGAGCTTGCCAGCCAGGTACTCGACGGCCTCTACCCGACCATCGTCGCGCGCAGCTGTACGCTCGCCGAGATCCAAAGTGCCGCCTGCCGGCACTTTGGGCTCTCCCCCGAGGAGCTTCTCTCATCGTCTCGAACTGCCCGCGTGGCATGGCCTCGGCAGGTAGCCATGTACCTCGCACGAGAGCTTACCGATGAGTCGCTACCAGCCATTGGGCGGCACTTTGGGCGCCGTGACCACACGACAGTCATCCATGCCGTTCGGCGCGCCGAGCATAAGATCGGGACCGACTCCGCATCACGCAAAGCTGTGGACGATCTTCGCTCCGCGCTACAGAGCACCAGCCCCTGACCGGTCCACTTGCGAAACTACCCACACGTCATCCGTCTTCCGGTGCCGCCCACACAAAGGCTAACCTCACATTCCACATCTCCACAGCCCCTACTACTCCTCTCTACTACCAATGATCGTTATTAGATGAAGCTGACTCTCCCCACAACAGAACTTCTCGCTCAGTTGCAAACCGTTACGCGGGTAGCATCAACTCGCAGCGCTGTCCAAGCCCTTTCCGGGGTAATGATCCTCGCCGGAGACTCCGATGCAGAGTTGCTTGCAACAGACACCGAGGTCGGACTACGGGTGCCACTGCAAGCAGAGGTCACGCGCCCCGGCCAAGTTCTACTCCCCGCGCGTCTGCTGCTTGACGTGGTGCGTGCACTCCCTGCCGAGGAGCTCAGCCTCGAGCTGCGGCCCTCCGAGCAGGACGTCGAGCTGCTGTGCGGCGGTGCGATCTTCCACCTGCGCACGCTTCGAGCCGAGGACTTTCCGGCTCTACCGATCGCCGCCGAGGAGTCGAGGATGGTCCTCCCGGCAGAGGCCTTTGTGCAGACCGTCGAGCGGGTAGCGCGCTCTGCCTCCCACGACGAGACAAGGCCGGTTCTCACAGGCATCCTGATCTCCGCCTCCGACCGTGAGCTGCGGATGGTGGCGACCGACTCCTACCGGTTGAGCGTCAAGCGTACGACACTCGAGGCGCCGCTGGAGGGAGCCATCGAGGCAAACGTTCCCGCACGCGCTCTGCAGGAGCTGACACGCGTGGCTCAGCAGTATCAATGCACCGAGCTGACCCTTGGCTTGGGGCAAAACCAGGTGATCTTCGAGCTCGCCGGTGCGGTGCTCTCCTCGCGGCTGATCGACGGGCAGTTTCCCAACTACCGCCAGCTGATCCCCGACTCGGCCGATCACGAGCTAACGCTCTCTGCTCCGGAGCTGACCGGCGTTGTGCGCCGCATCAGCCTGCTCGCCCAGAAGAACGCTCCGCTGCGCCTAGCCTTCAGCGAGGGCGAGCTGACGGTGTCGGCACAGACCCCGGATGTCGGGGAGGCGAGCGAGACGATCCCCGTGCCATTCCACGGAGAGCCTTTCGACATCGGCTTCAATCCGGAGTTCTTGCGTGACGGGGTGGAGAGCATCGACACCCCCGAGCTGGTGATGAAGCTGATCAGTCCACTCCGCCCAGGGTTGATCGAGTCCCCCGAGGCCGGCGACTTCGTCTACTTGGTGATGCCAATTCGCCTGAACGCGTGACGTCATCGCCGTGCGTGTTGTAAGCGTCTCCCTTCGCGATTTCCGCACATACGCCCGTGCAGAGGCGCACCTTGGAGAGGGCCTCACCGTCCTTCACGGGCCAAACGGCGCCGGCAAGTCCAACCTGCTCGAGGCGATCTACTTCGGTTGCACCGGGCATGCGCTGCGCACTCGCAACGAGCGTGAGCTGGTGCGCTTTGGGCAGCAGGCCACGCGGGTCTCGGTCACCGTCCACGATGGCTCCGAGCACCACGAGCTGATGGTTGGCTACGGCGTCAGCGTCGGCGAGGAGCGCTCCGTCAAGCGAATGTCGTGCGACGGCGCCAGCGTGGAGCGCTTGCTTGACGTCGAGACCCGCCCGCTGCTTGGCGTTTTCGTCCCCGACCGCCTGGAGCTGCTCAAGGGCTCCCCGGCTCCCCGCCGCGCCCACCTCGATCGCCTCGTCGCAGCGCTGTGGCCGCCGCGCACTGCCACCCGTCGTGCCTACGCCCGCGCGCTTGCCCAGCGCAATGCGCTGCTGGCCGGCATTCGTGCCGGCCGGGCCTCCCGCTCGAGTCTGTCCACGTGGGATGGCGAGCTGGCCCGCCATGCGCTCGCGCTGCGCGAAGACCGCGAACGGGTGGTGGAGCTGCTGTGCGAACCTTTCGCCGCGCGGGCTTCCCAGCTCGGGTTGAGCGGTGAGGCCCTGATCCGCTACCGACCGCGCTCGCGCGCCGCCGATGTCGAGGGGTTCGTCGCCGAGCTGCGCGCGCGCCTCCCGGGCGAGCTCGAGCGTGGCTACAGCTCCCACGGACCACACCGTGACGAGTTGGTCTTCGAGCGCGACGGGCGCGAGCTGCGCAGCTACGGCTCGCAGGGGGAGTTGCGCCTCGCGCTGCTGGCGCTGCTACTCGCCGAGCGCGCCGTGCTGGCGGAGCACCGCGGGCGCATCCCGCTGCTGCTGCTCGACGATGTGATGAGCGAGCTCGACGCGCAGCGGCGAGAGCTGCTCGCCCACGAGCTCGCCGGCGGCGGCCAGAGCGTGATTGCAACCACCGACCTTGCCCACGTCCCCGGCGCGAGCAGTGGGCGGGGCCGCATCGAATCGGCGGGGCCGGGTTTGAATGGCACCAATATCGCCCGTCTGAGGATCGCGCCGGGAGCGATCCTCCAGGAGGCACTCGCCGCATGAGCCTCAGCAGGCCCGCTCCACGCCCGCTCTCGCTGGCGCTTGAAGGCTTCACCGCAGCGGTTGCGCCGGCGAGCACGCTGGGCCGTATACAGGCCTGTTGGGAGAGCTCGGTGGGGGCGGCCGTCGCCGCTGCCGCCACTCCCACCGCCGAGCGCGATGGGGTGCTGAGCGTGCGCTGCGAGTCGGCCGTTTGGTCACAGGAGCTGGAGCTGATGTCCTCCGAGCTACTCACCCGCCTGAATACCGCCATCGGCGAGGATCTCCTGCACAAGCTGCGCTGCCGCGTGGGTTGACGATCGTGGGCCGTTTTCCCTGCTATTCAGCGGCATTTGGGGTGATCGGCGAGGCTGGTGGAGGGGCCCCTTGTGCTATCGTTCTGTTGACAATGCACGGCCCCGGTCCGCGGTCTGTCGAGCTCGGATTCCGGGGCTTTCTCACGTCTTCTGGAGATGAAGTGGAGGCCAATTGGCCGTAGAGAAAACAGATGGCGCGCCCGAGGGGGCTGGATCGGGCGCCACCAACGACCCCATCATGCGCGCTGACGCGAGCTACGACGCGCAGGACATCACCGTGCTCGAGGGCTTGGAGGCCGTCCGCAAGCGCCCCGGCATGTACATCGGCTCCACCGGCGTCATGGGGCTCCACCATCTTGTGTACGAGGTTGTGGACAACTCTGTGGACGAGGCGCTCGCCGGCTTCTGCACCGAGGTCTCGGTCACGATCCATCCCGATAACTCGGTCACCGTCGTGGACGACGGACGCGGCATCCCCGTCGCGATGCACGAGAAAGAGGGCCGCCCCGCCGTGGAGGTCGTGCTCACCGTGCTGCACTCCGGAGGCAAGTTTGGTGACGGCGGCGGCTACAAGGTCTCCGGCGGTCTGCATGGCGTCGGCGTGTCGGTCGTCAACGCGCTCTCCGAGCGTCTCACCGTCGAGATCCGTCGCGACGGGTATGCGTGGAGCCAGGAATACTCCCGCGGTGCCCCCCAGGACGAGCTCCAGCGCGGCGAGAAGCTCGCGGCTGGTGCCTCCACCGGCACCACCGTCACCTTCCTCCCCGACGCCGACATCTTCGAGAGCCTCGACTTTGACTTCCGCACGCTCGAAGAGCGCCTGCGCGAGACGGCCTTCCTGACCCGAGGCCTGCACATCTCGATCGTCGACGAGCGCGCCGAGGGCCACGCCGCCGAGTTTCGCTACGAGGGAGGGATCGAGGACTTCGTCGCCTACCTCAACGAGAACAAGGAGACCGTCCACCGCAAGGTCGTGTTCTTCGCTGGCGAGAGCGAGGAGGGGGCGGTCGAGGTCGCGATGCAGTGGAACTCCTCCTACCAGGAGTCGATCCACTCCTTTGCCAACAACATCAACACCCGTGAGGGCGGCAGCCACATGTCGGGCTTCCGCTCGGCGCTCACGCGCACGCTCAACAAGTACGCCCGTGACCACGCGCTGCTCAAGGAGAAAGAGGACAACCTCTCCGGCGAGGACGTCCGCGAGGGGCTGACCGCGGTCATCTCCGTCAAGCTCCGCGACCCCCAGTTCGAGGGGCAGACGAAGACCAAGCTCGGCAACCCCGGGATAGCGGGGTTTGTCGAGTCGATCGTCAATAGCGGCCTCGGTGAGTTTCTGGAGGAGAACCCAAGCGAGGCGCGCGCGGTGATCATGAAGTCCGTGCAGGCACAGCGGGCCCGAGAGGCCGCCCGCAAGGCGCGCGACCTGACGCGCCGCAAGTCCGCCCTGGAGAACTCCACGCTGCCCGGCAAGCTCGCCGACTGCTCGGTCAAGGATCCTTCGTTGGCCGAGTTGTTCGTGGTCGAGGGCGATTCCGCCGGGGGCTCCGCCAAGCAGGGCCGCGACCGCAATACGCAGGCGGTGCTGCCGCTGCGGGGAAAGATCCTCAACGTCGAGAAGAGCCGCATCGACAAGGTGCTGCAGAACACCGAGATCCAGGCGCTGATCACCGCGATCGGAACAGGTGTGCGCGACGAGTTCAACATCGAGAACGCCCGCTACCACAAGGTCGTGCTGATGACCGATGCCGACGTCGACGGCGCCCACATCCGCACGCTCGTGCTGACGCTGCTGTTCCGCGAGATGGAAGAGCTGATCAAGGCCGGTTACGTCTACATCGCCAAGCCGCCGCTGTACAAGCTCAAGCAGGGCTCGCGCGAGCGTTACATCGAGAAGGAGGCCGAGCTGGAGGAGATCCTGCTCACCGACAAGTGGGAGAAGCTCCAGATCGCCGACCGCCACGGCGCCCAGTTCAAGCTGACCGACAATCGCTGGCAGCGCTTCACCCGCCTGCTCAAGCAGTACGAAGGGTGGGCCTCCTCGTTGCGCGCTGCCCACGGCCACGACATGGTGCAGTTCCTGGAGGAGTCCACACTGCTCGGCGAACGGGTCACCAGCGCCGAGCAGGCGATCGAGCTGCTCTCCCGCGAGGGCTTGGAGGGAGAGACGCACGCGACCGAGTTGCTCGAGACCGACCAGCTGGAGCTGCGGGTCAAGGCCGTGGAGACGCGCACCGGCTTCGCGCGCACCCACCGCATCAAGCGGACGCTGTTCGACTCCCAGGAGTACCGGCAGCTGGCGGCCGTGCATGAGCAGCTGATCGAGCTCGCCGGCACCCCCGCCTTCGAGGTGCGACTCGGCGACGCCCACGAAAGCGCCCCATCGTTCGAGGCGCTGCGCCAGGCCGTTTTGAACGTGGCCCAGAAGGGCGTCAAACTGCAGCGCTTCAAGGGACTCGGCGAGATGAACGCCGAGCAGCTCGGCGAAACCACGATGGCGCCCCAGTCGCGCACGCTGGCGCAGGTCACGCTCGAGGACGCCGCCTCCGCTGACAGGATCTTCTCGATGCTGATGGGCGACCAGGTCGAGCCGCGGCGCGCCTTCATCGAGGACAACGCTCGCGCCGTCGTCAACCTTGATGTCTAGGGAGGTGGGGGATGGCGACGCCTGACACGTTGACCGGCGGCAACATCGAACCGCGCGCGCTCGAGGAGGAGATGCGCACCGCCTACCTCGACTACGCGATGTCGGTGATCGTCGGCCGCGCGCTGCCCGACGTACGCGACGGCCTGAAGCCCGTGCACCGCCGCGTGCTGTACGCGATGAACGAGCTTGGGCTCAGCCCCAACCGCTCCTACTCGAAGTGCGCGCTGATCGTCGGCGAGGTCATGGGTAAGTACCACCCGCATGGCGACTCCGCGATCTACGACACGCTCGTGCGGATGGCGCAGGAGTTCTCGATGCGCAACGAGCTCGTCGACGGCCAGGGCAACTTCGGCTCCGTCGACGACGACCCCGCCGCCGCGATGCGCTACACCGAGGCCCGCCTCGCCCGCATCGCCACCGAGATGCTGCGCGATCTCGACATGGACACCGTCGATTTCGTGCCCAACTACGACGGCTCTAAGCGCGAACCGCTGGTCCTTCCGGCCCGCTTTCCCAACCTGCTCGTCAACGGCTCTTCCGGCATTGCGGTCGGCATGGCCACCAACATCCCGCCGCACAACCTGCGCGAGGTGATCGACGCCACGTTCGCCTACATCGACGACCCCGAGATCGAGGTCGAGGGGCTGATGCGCCACATCAAGGGCCCCGACTTCCCCACCGGCGGGATCATCCTCGGCCGCGCCGGCATCAAAGACGCGTATGAGACCGGCCGCGGCCGCGTGCGGGTGCAGGCGCGCGCGCACGTCGAGCCGCTCAGCCACGGCAAGGAGGCGATCGTCGTCACCGAGCTGCCGTTCATGGTCAAGAAGGGTGGGCCCGGCAACCTGATCGAGAAGATCGCCGACCTCGTACGCGACAAACGGATCCCCGAGATCTCCGACCTGCGCGACGAGTCCGACAAGCGCGGGATGCGCCTCGTGATCGAGCTCAAGCGCGACGCGATCCCCAAGGTGGTGCTCAACAAGCTCTACAAGCACACCCCCATGCAGTCCACCTTCGGCGTGAATATGGTCGCGCTCGTCGACAACGTCCCCCGCACGCTCAACCTGCGCGCGGTGATCCACAACTACGTGGCCCACCAGCGCGAAGTGATCGTGCGCCGCACCAAGCACGAGCTCTCCGAGAAGGAGGCCCGCGCCCACATCCTGCTCGGCCTCCTGATCGCGCTCGACAATCTCGACGCGATCATCGAATTGATCCGGGCCTCGCGCGACCGCGACGCGGCGCGCGAGCAGTTGGTGGAGCGCTTCGAGCTCAGCCACATCCAGGCCAGCGCGATCCTCGACCTGCGCCTCTCCCAGCTGACGGCGCTGGAGGCCGACTCGATCCAGCAGGAGCACGCCGATGTCACCGAGCGGATAGCAGAGCTGCGCGCGATCCTCGGCGACGAGGGCCGCGTGCTGGCGGTGATCAAGGAGGAGCTCGCGGAGATTCGCGAGCGCTTTGGCGACGAGCGCCGCAGCGAGATCACACACTCCGAGGATGAGATCGACATCGAGGATCTGATCGCCGACCAGCAGATGGTGATCACGATCACCCGCACCGGCTACATCAAGTCGCTGCCGCTGGCGACCTACCGCCAGCAGCACCGTGGCGGCCGCGGCGTCACCGGGATGGACATGAAGGACGGCGATTTCATCGAGCACCTGTTTGTGTGCTCCTCGCATGATTACCTGCTGTTCTTCTCCAACCGCGGCAAGGTGTACCGCTCGAAGGTCTACGAACTGCCCGAGGCCTCCCGCACCGCCAAGGGCCGTGCCCTGGTCAACGTGCTGCCGCTGCGCGAGGGCGAGCGGGTGCAGTCGGTGCTGGCCACCCGCGACTACAGCGAGGGCGCCTACCTCGTGTTTGCCACCCGCCAGGGGATCGTCAAGAAGACCGAGTTCAAGGCCTACAACACCCCGATCAACGCCGATGGCATCATCGCGATCAAGATCCGCGACGACGACGAGCTGGTCGCCGTGCGCCGCACCGGCGGCGAGGACGACATCCTGCTCGTCTCCCGCTCCGGCCAGGCGACGCGCTTCCAAGAGTCCCAGGTGCGCCCGATGGGCCGCGACACCTCGGGTGTCCGCGGCATGAACGTCTCAAAGCTTGGTAACTACGTGCTCGCGATGGACGTTGCTCGCGACGACCAGGAGCTGCTGGTGGTCACCGAGAACGGCTACGGCAAGCGCACGCCGATCGCGGATTACCCTCGCAAGGGTCGCGGAGCGATGGGTGTCAAGACGATCGCGCTCACCGACCGCAAGGGCGCGCTCGCCGGGGCGCTGGTGGTGCGCGAGCACGAGGAGCTGATCTTCATCTCGATCGGCGGCATGGTGCAGCGGACCTCGGTGAAGGGGATCAGCCGCTACGGCCGCGCCTCCCAGGGGGTGCGGTTGATGAACCTCAAGGACGACGACGTGGTCAGCGCCGTCGCGCTGGTGGTCGATGACGGCGGCGAGGACGGCGGCGTTGATGAGGAGGGTGGGGATGGCGCCGGCGAGGACGAGCAGGCGGAGTCGCTTGGCGCCTCTTCTGAGGACGATCTCCACGGCAATCCGGAGGAGAACGGCAACTCCCCCCTTGCGTGACGTCACCTCCGTCCGCTACTCTGGCGAGACCAGAGAAAGGAGGTGGTCCGTACGTTGAGTGACAGTTCTTGCGGGACCCTGGAGGTGACCGGCCGCTAGGTCGGCAGGCTGGACCGCGTAGCGGAATCCAACCCGGGACACCCCGAGACCGCCGCCGGCCCTGGTCCCTCCGGCAGCACAGGCAGTCTCGGTCTTTCCAGTCAAGCCAGTTGTACGAGGGGCGTCGCGGGAGTTGCGGCGCCCCTCGTCCTTTCTCGAGCCGGGAGCACCGGGCCAAGCCAGGGGCGACGCTCCGAAGAGCCCTGACGCAGCCGACGGCTCTCGTGCACGACCTGCCGGGCGGGGGGGCCTTACCGAATTTGCCCGGCGGGCGGCCTTCAGGCTGCCTGCGCCGTCTGCGGCAGGTACTGGCGCCACGCCGCCGGGATCGACGGGCTGGCGACGTGGATGAACACCTCCGCGCGCGGCACCCGCGGCGCGTGGCGTGGTTGCATGCCCGCCTGCCGGGGCAGCCGGTCGCCCTTGCGGCGGTTGCATGGTGCACACGACGCCACGATGTTCTCCCAACTCGACGGCCCTCCCTTGGAGCGGGGTATCACGTGGTCAACGGTGAGGTTGGCGCGCGAGCCGCAGTACTGGCAGGTCCAGCCGTCGCGGGCAAACACTGCGCGCCGCGTGATCTTGCGCTGGTGGGCGTCGCGGGGGATACGCACGTAGGTCACCAGGCGGATCACCGCGGGCCGCGCCAGCGTTGTCCGCTCCGAGTGAAGCTCCCACCGCCCGCGCTCCACCAGCTCGGCCTTCTCCTTGAGGAGCAACACCACCGCGCGGCGTACCGAGCAGACGTTGATCGGCTCGAAGGTCGCGTTCAAAACGAGCACCCGCCCACTCTCAGGCCCGCGCCGCCGGTGCTCGGGAGGCGGCACGGACCGAACTGGGTCTGGTGGAATGGTGGTATCCATCCGTGCGCGCAGTGTAGCGACGAATGTGGTCGATTGTGCCCGCTTGCCGCGCGCTGCCTACGATCCCGACGGCTCGACGTCCGCCGGGTAGGAGCCAAGCACGCGCACGTGCTCGCACACCGCGCGCAGCCCTGCGAGGGCCTCCGCCACCGCAGGCTCCCGCGCGCTGCGCTGAAGATCGACGAAAAACATGTAGTGACCCATGCGCGCCCGCTGCGGGCGCGACTCGATCTTGGTCAGGTTGATTGCACGTGTGGCAAACACATCCAGGCATCGCACCAACCAACCCGGACTCTCGGCGCCCGAGCCCCAGAACACCACCGATGTCTTCCACTGGACGGGTCGGCTCTCATCCCCTGTGCCTTCTCGCTGGCGCAACGGAGGTCGGGATACGTCCTCCGCGGAATCTTCGGCGCCGCCCTCGCGCCGCGCCAGCCACACGAAGCGCGTGACGTTGTCGTCGTGGTCCTGCACTCCCTCGCGCACCACTGCGGCGCCGTAGATATCCGCCGCCAGTCGCGTTCCCAGCGCCGCCCGTCCTCGCACTCCCCCGGCTACCACCGTCCGCACCGCCTCCGCCGTCGAGCTTGCCGGCAGCACGCGCGCGTGGGCGAGCTCCCCCCGCAGCAGGCGCGTGCACTGTCCCGGCACCTGGGGGTGTGAGATCACCGTGTCGATCTCACTCAGCGCCATCTGCCGGGCGGCGATCAGCGAGTGCTTCACCGCCAGCAGCGCCTCGCCCACGATCTCGAGGTCTCCGTGCTCGTCGGCGAGCAGATCGAGGGTCACCGTCACCGAGCCGTCGAGCGAGTTCTCGATCGGCGCCACCGCCCACTGCACTTCCCGCTTGCGCACCGCCAGCACCGTGTCGTAGATCGTCGCAAACGCCACCGGCTCGACGGTGTCGGCTGACGCGCTGGAGAGCAGTGCCTCCTCGGTGAAGGTCCCTGCCGGACCCAAAAAGCCAACGCGCGGGAGCATCGCTCAGGCGGACTGACCAGAGGACACGCTGCTGCCCGCTGGGGAGAGCGCCAGCTGCACCGCTTCCGCCTCCTCGGGCGAGAGCTCCAGTTCGCCTTTGCCCCCATGCACCTGCTTGAGGTAGACGCGCGCCTGGTCGCGGTGGTGGATGCACGTGAGCACCACCCCCGAGCGGGTGCCATCGAGCAGCGCGATCGACACCGACTGGTGCCCGGAGAGCTCGTTGTAGGCGTCGTAGCGCACCAGCGCGCGATGGGAGATCGCGCCGCGCAATCCTGCCTCCACGTCTCCCAACCGCTGCTCCAAGCGTTCTGCCACCTCCCCCACGTACTCGCGCAGATCCTCGAAGCCCCCCTGGATCGCCGCCGCGTGGGCTATCACGTCGCGCTCCTCCTCGCCCAGCACGACCTTTTGCGCGCCGCGCAGCCGGCGCAAGCTGAGCGCCAGCGCCACGTATCCCAGCAGTGCGACCACGGCGATCGCGGCAGCCGCGATAGCGATGATTCCCTGCGTGTCGGTCAGGTCGGAGGCACTCATGCGGACAAGCTATCGCGCGAGCGCGAGCAACCACACCAGCGCCACTCTTCGCACAGGCGGGCAGCTCTGGAGCGCGCCCGGGGCCCTGGGGCCCACGGACCCCTACCCGCCGAACACGGCCAGGAAGGTGCCCTTGTTGTTTTCAAGGTTGGTCTCCCCCGGAACGGGCTGCACGTAGACGACCACGTTCGCGGCCGCGTTCACCGGCACGCCTTCCACGGGAATGCTCACGGTCGAGGTCACGCCGGGTTCGGCTTTGGCGATTGGCCGGCTGTCTTTGTACTGCTTGCCCCCGGCGGTCACCGTGACTTCGACCTTCACGTCGGTCTCCGTGTTGCTCCCGGAGTCTTCGACCATCACCTTGAACGTCGGGCTGGATCCGCCGCTGAGGTGGTTGACCGTGCCCGTCGCTTCCGGCTGCAATTCGGTGCCACCGACGCTCACGCCCTTCAGTGCCGAGCCGTGCGTGCCCGGGGCGATCTGGCCGCTCTGCGCCGCGGCCGAGGACTTCCCGGTGAGGCGCTCTTCGACGGTGCCCGGTTCCAGCCACCCCAGGTTCGGCAGGAACTGCGTGCTCGCCGTGCTCAGCCCGTGGATGCCGCCCGCCGCCAATTCCTGCTGGATCAGCGGCGCCACCCTTTGGGAGTAGATCACGTCGGAGGTCAAGAACATCTCCATCGCGCCGGCGATCGACGAGCTTGCCTGCTTGCCTTTGCCACCAAGCGCTTCGCGCACGAGCGGGGCGATCTTCGCCAGCGCTTCCTCGCGCAGATTGAGCGTCAGCGTGAAATAGCGCTGTGCCGCATCCAGTTCGCTCGGGACGCTCAGCCGCTTGGCCTGTTCGGCCTGACGCTGCGCCATTTCGCGCAGTTCGTTGACTTTCTGCTCGACGTTCAGCGGCGGTTCGCTGGAGGCGCCGGCGAGCCCGGCAAACAGAGGCTGCCCCACTTGCTGGTCGGATTCCCCCACCAGTTGTCCCGCTTCGCGGTTGTACTTCTTCAGCGCTTCTTCCTTGCCGCTCTTCAGGCAGCCGTCGATCAGCAGCACGATCAGGATCAACACCACCACCCCGACCCCGGCGGCGATTCGCCGCCGCACCATCATCGTGTGGCGGTCGGTGTGTGGGATTGGATGCCCGCCCGCCCGCTGTGGCCGCCGTGGCCGCGGCTGCGTACGGGAGGGATCAGGTGCCCGCCCACCTGGTCGCCCGCCCCCCGCGGCCGCCGGCCGCGGGGCTCCTCCCTCATCATCGTCGAAGAACGACAAGCTGTCTCGCTCCTTGCCTGCGTATCGAGGAAGGCACCAGTATGACCGGCCGCTCGGCCGCTCATCTTCTGGCTGGTGCCATCTGCAACTTCTCGCTCACCTCCGCTTCTCCTGCCTGCCCGTGGCAGGGAGCGCCCTCGCACCGGCGAACGCAGGAGTCGGTGGACTATCACGACACATTGATCGCCCCCGAGCGCGGCGGCAGGCGTATCGCAGCCCGGACTCGCGGCGAGCGGCCGGCGGCCGGATGGGGCGCTCCAGCGCTGGGTCGCTATCGCCTGCTCGAGCGCCTCGGCGCCGGCGGCTTCGGGGTGGTGTGGAGCGCCCACGACGAGCTGCTCGACCGTGAGGTCGCCGTCAAGGTGATCGCGCTTCCCGCCGGGGAAGACCGTGAGCGCGCCACCCGCGAGGCGCTCGCCACCGCCCGTCTGGCGCATCCCGCGATCGTGGCCCTATACGAGGCGTGTGCCGAGCACGACACCTTCTATTTGATCTCCGAGCTGGTTTACGGCGACACCCTCGCCCAGCTGATCGCGGCCGAGGCGCTCTGCGACGAGGAGGCGATCGAGATCGGGATTGCGCTCGCCGATGCGCTCCTGCACGCGCACGGGCGCGGCGTGATCCACCGCGACATCAAGCCCCAGAACGTGCTGGTGCCTGCACGGGCCGACTCCCGCGGCCCCGCGGAGCGCCCGGCGCTCCAGAGCGCCGCCCCCGTCGCCAAGCTGACCGACTTCGGCGGCGCGCTGCTGGCCGGCGAGGAGTCGCTCACCCGTACCGGCGACGTGCTTGGCACTCTCGCCTACATGGCCCCCGAGCAGATCGACGGTGAGGAGGTCGGGACGGGTGCCGACCTCTACTCGCTCGCGCTCGTGCTGTATGAGGCGCTCAGCGGCGTCAACCCCGTGCGCGGTCCCACCCCGGCGGCCACCGCACGGCGCATCGGCGAGCGACTGCCGCCGCTGGAGCGCCATCGCCGCGATCTGCCGCTCGAGCTCACCCGTGCGCTCGACCAGGCGCTCGAGGCCGATCCCGAGCTGCGCGGAACGCTGCCCGAGCTGCGCGACGCGCTCGTGCACGGTCTGCAGCAGGGCCAACCCCGATCCCCCGAACGCGCCACCGAGGAGCGGTTCGAGGAGGCCGGCTGGCTCACCACAACGCGCCTGGGGTGGATCGCCGCGACAATTGCGGCGTGTGTCTGGCAGATCGCCACGGGCCGCCCCGGGGTTGCGCCGCTGATCCTCTGCGCGGCGCTGCCGCTGGTGCTGCTGGTGCGCCGGCCAGGGCCCCATTGGCTTGCGGCCCTGCTTGCGCCCGCACTCGGCCTCGTGGGCCTCGCGGGAGCCTTCCCCGCGCTCGCCGGCCAGCTCGCCCGCTGGCGCTCCCGTGCTTTGCTGGGTGCCCTCGGCTACTGGTGGCTGCGTCTCGCCGAGTTGCCGCTGGACCGGCCCGTGGCGAGCACTACTCACGCGCTGGCGGACCTGCTGAGCGTCGCGTTGCTGCTCGGAGTGGCTCTGTGGGCGCTCGCCGCCGCGGCGCTTCCCTGGGTTGTGAGGGGCCGTTCGGCGATGCTCGACGGGCTCGGTGCGGGCCTCTGGGCTGTGGCGCTCGTGGCCGGGTGGGCTGGCATCCAAGCGCTCGATGGCGGCCTTCCTCTCGCTGGCGCCACGCTTCCATCCCCACATGGCGTCATCCTCAGTGCCTCGTTAGGGGCACTGCTCGCGGTCGCGGCACGAGCGCTGCGCGGGCCGGTGCGGACGATTGTTGCGTGAGGAGCCTTAAAGTGAGGAGTGGCGGGACGGCGGGGTTCGGCGCTGTCGGCTCCGCCCCAGTGATCGGGCATTCCATGAACCCCCTCAAGAGCCTCGAGACCACCCTCGCCTCCCTCGTGGAGGGCGCCTTCGGACGCCTCTTCCGCTCGGAGGTGCGCCCGATGGAAATCGCCCGCAAGCTGGCGCGCGAGATGGACGAGCACCGCACCACTTCGGTTTCGCGCGTGTACGCCCCCAACGAGTACGCCGTGTGGCTCTCCCCGCCGGATCGCGCTCGCTACGACGGTGTCGAGGACGAGCTGATCGACGAGCTCTGTGCATACCTGCTCGAGCACGCTCGCGGCGAGGATCTCACGCTTGCCTCCCACCCGATCATCACCTTCCACACCGACGACTCGCTGTCACTCGGCGAGTTCGGCATCCAGGCGCGGCTGGTGCGCCCCGATGTCCCGGACAATGGCAATGGCGATCGCCACCTCGACGACCACGCCGGCGAAGGTGGGTCGTGGGAGCAGCCGGCGGGCGGGGATTGGCCCGCACCCGCCGCCGCCCTCCGCCATGAGGACGAGCATGGGCAGACGATGATCTACAGCTCCTCCGCTCGCCTGCGCGAGCCCCTCGAGCAGGCCCGCTCCAGTCGCCCCCCCCGCGCCCTGCTGCTGGTCGGCGGGCGGCGCTTGGTGGTTGCCCCGGAAGGGGCGGTGATCGGGCGCAGCCGCGACTGCGACGTGGTGCTCGACGATGCGGGGATCTCCCGCCGTCACGCCCACGTTCGCCCCACCATGCAGGGTTGGGCGATCGAGGATCTGGGTTCGACCAACGGCGTGCTGCTCAACGGCGAGCGGCTGCGCGGCTCGCGGCCGCTGCAGGTCGGCGACCGGATCGAGCTCGGGACGACCGAGATCGTCTTCGAGCAGCGATGAATACGCTCCAGCCGGTGTCGGTCGCGCTCAAGTTCGGCTTCCTGGCCGTGCTCTACCTGTTTCTACTGTGGGTCGCGCGCAGCGCATTGAGCGATCTGCGGGGACGCGATCGCACCCATTCACCCACCGGCTACAGCGCCGGGGGCGGCGCGGGATCGGCGGGCTATGCTGCCTCTCCGGACGCGACTGGCCTGCAGTCTGCCTCCGCGCTCGGGCGCTCCAACATCGCCCGTCGTGCCCCCCGTCTGGTGGTTGCCCGGGCGAGCGGTCACGATGCGGGGATGATCTACGACCTCGACGGCGACCTCGTGCTCGGTCGCGGCGACAACGCCGAGATACGCCTGGAGGATCCCTTCGCCTCCTCGCGCCACGCGCGCATCTACCAGCAGGCGGGGACGCTGGTGGTCGAGGATCTGCGCTCCACCAACGGCACCTACCTCAACGAGGAGCTGCTGGACACGCCACGTCCGCTGCATCCCGGCGATCATCTACGGATCGGCGAGAGCGAATTCGTATTCGAGGTGGATTGATGACCCCCCCGCGGACCGAGATGAGGGGCGAGTGATGCTGCGCGTGGCCGAGCAGTACGCGGGCACCGACACCGGCCTGCAGCGACGCGCCAACGAGGATTCGCTGCTGGCGCGCTCGCCGCTGTTCGTGGTCGCCGACGGGATGGGCGGGGCGCAGGCCGGCGAGGTAGCCTCGAAGATCGCGGTGGAGTCCTTCCACGGCGGCCTGCCCGACGGCTCGCCGCCCGAGGAGGGGCTGGCCGCGCACGCGCTCGCCGCCAATGCGCGCATCCACGCGCTCTCGCGCGAAAATGCCGAGCAGGCCGGCATGGGCACGACGCTCACCGCCGTCTACGTGGGCGAGCAGGAGGTCGCGATCGCCCACGTCGGGGACAGCCGCGCCTACTGCCTGCGCGAGGGCGAGTTGCTGCGCCTCACCGACGACCACTCGCTGGTGGACGAGCTGATCCGCGAGGGTCGCCTCACCCCCGAAGAAGCCGAGGATCATCCCCAGCGCTCGATCATCACCCGCGCGCTGGGGCCGGAGGAGACGGTGGAGGTGGACACCCGCTCGTTCCGCGCGCGCGCCGGAGACATCTACCTGCTGTGCAGCGATGGCCTCACCTCGATGGTCCCGGAGGCGCGGCTCGCCGAGGTGCTGCGCCTGCACGCGGGGGCACGTCTGCGCGATATCGGCGAGGCGCTGATCGCCGAAGCCAACCGTGCCGGCGGGCGCGACAACATCACCGTCATCCTGCTGCGCCTGGAGGAGGTGGGCTCGGACTCGTCCTTCCCCGGGCCCGCCGAGGAGGATCGCAACGCCACGATCGTCAGCATGCCCGCGGTGGGTGCCACGCGCCCCTCGTCTTCGGTGCTGGCACCTCCGCCCCCGCGCGGTCGCGAGGACCGCGAGGCGACTGCACCCACCGAGGCCCGCGCCCGGGAGCGATCGCCGGTGCGAGCACGCCGGGACGCTCATCGCACCCATCCCGCCCGCCCGCCGACGCCGGTGGTGGCGCGCCGTCCTCGCTCCCCCGACTCCGCGCCCGCTGCTCGGCGGCGACGGCGTCGCGGTGTGCTGCCCGCGCTGATCGTGCTCACCCTGCTCGGGGTGCTCGCGGGCGGCGCGTACATCGCCGCGCAGTCGGTGTTCTTCCTCGGCACCGACGCTCGCGGCCTGGTGACGATGTATCGGGGTCTCCCCTACAAGCTCCCCGGCGGGATCGACCTCTACAGCACCTATTACGTATCTGGCGTTGGTGCCTCCTCGCTGAGCCCCACCCGGCGCAGCGCACTGCTCGACCACAAATGGCGCTCGGAAAAAGAAGCCGGCTCGCTCGTGCACTCGATCGAACTGGAAGAGCTGAGTGAATGAACCGCCCAATCCTGCGCCTTTACATGCTGGTGCTGGTGCTGTTCGCGCTGCTCGTCGCCTTCACCTCGCGCTGGACGATCTTCGACGCCTCCTCGCTGCGCGAAAACCCGCTCAACAAACGCGCGCTGATCGAGCAAGAGCACCTGCAGCGGGGAGCGATACTGGCGGCCGACGGCACCGTGCTGGCGCGCAGCGTGCGCACCCGCGAAGGCACCTACGAACGCACCTACCCGACCGGTGAAGAGTTCGCCCAGGCGATCGGCTACTCCTACCCGCTCTCGCTCGATCGCACGGGCCTGGAGCGCTATCGCAACGCCCCCCTCGGCGGGCAGAGCCAGAGCGACCTGCAGTCGATCCTCGACCAGTTCCAAGGCCGCCCCGAAAAGGGGGATGAAGTGATCACCACGCTCGATCCCGCCGCGCAGCAGGCCGCGCTCGCGGGGCTCGGCGCCCACCAGGGCGCGGTCGTCGCGCTGGTGCCTTCCACGGGCGCTGTGCGGGTGATGGCCTCCACCCCCAGCTACGACCCCAACTCGCTGCGCTCCGCCGCAGCCACCGCCAAGCTCAAAGCCGACGGCGAAGCCCCGCTGCTCAACCGCGCCGTGCAGTACGGGTATGCGCCGGGGTCGACCTTCAAGGTGCTCACCGCCACCGCCGCGATCGACACGGGAAGGTTTACGCCCTCCTCGACGCTCAGCGGTCGCAACGGCATCGTGGTGTCGGGTGTGCCGTTGAGCAACGACCAGAACGAAAGCTTCGGCGAGCTGACGCTCACGCAGGCGCTCGCCAAATCGGTCAACACCGTGTGGGCGCAGGTCGCCGAACAGGTGGGCAAGCCGACGCTCGCGCGCTACATGCGCCGCTTCGGCTTCGACGCCAAGCCGCGGCTGGACTATCCCGCCGAAGAAATGTCGGCCTCGGGGGAGTACGACGGCGAACGCCTGCTCTCGCCTCTCAGCCCGCTGGTCGACGTCGGGCGGATGGGCATCGGCCAGGACAAACTGCGGGTCACCGCGCTGCAGATGGCGGAGGTCGCCGCCGCCGTTGCCAACCACGGCAGGCTGATGATGCCCCGCCTGACCGCGCGGATCGTGAACCCCGAAGGGCGCACCGTGCAGCGAATCTCTCCTCGCGTGCAGTCGGTCGTGATGAAACCCTCCACTGCTACCGCCGTCACCTCGATGATGGAAGCAGTCGTCAACGAAGGCACAGGCGTTAACGCGCGGATCCCCGGCGTGCAGGTCGCCGGCAAGACCGGCACCGCGGAAACGCAGATCGGCAGTGCGCTCAACAACGTCTGGTTCATTGCCTTCGCCCCCGCCGCCAACCCCACCGTGGCGATCGCCGTGACGGTGAAGGGCGTCCCCGGGTACGGCGCCACCTATGCGCTGCCGATCGCGCGGCGCGTTATGGAAGTGCTGCTCCATGAATGAGGCCCGACGATGATCGAAGGCGCAGCCTTGCGCTGGGCCCCCCGCCCGGGGGCCGCGAGACAAACGACCCGGGTGGCCCGGCGATGATCGAGTCTGGCACCGTGATCGACGGGCGCTACGAGGTGCTCTCGCGGATTGGCACCGGCGGGATGGCCGACGTGTACCTCGCGCGCGACCAGCTGCTGGGGCGCCAGGTGGCGGTGAAGCTGCTCCACCACCGCTTCGCCGAAGACCAGGAGTTCGTGGAGCGCTTTCGCCGAGAGGCCTCCAGCGCCGCCGGCCTCTCCCACCCGAACGTGGTGGCGATCTTCGATCGCGGGGAGTGGGATGGCACCTACTACATCGCGATGGAGTATCTCCCCGGCCGCTCGCTGAAGGCGGTGGTGCGCGAGCAGGGGCCGCTGGAGCCGGCGAGGGCGATCGACATCGTCATCCAGATCCTGCAGGCTGCGCGCTTCGCGCACCGCCGCGGGGTGATCCACCGCGATCTGAAGCCTCACAACGTGATCCTCGACGAGGAGGGCCGCGCGAAGGTCACCGACTTCGGGATCGCCCGCGCCGGTGCCTCCGATATGACGCTCACCGGCTCGATCATGGGAACCGCCCAATACCTCTCCCCCGAGCAGGCCCAGGGCCACGCCGTGAGCGCCGCCTCGGACATCTACGCGGTGGGGATCGTCCTCTACGAGCTGCTCACCGGCACGGTGCCATTCGACGGGGAGACGGCGGTGACGATTGCGCTCAAGCAGGTTTCCGTCGCGCCGCTGCCGCCGAGCGCGGTCGTCAGTCACGCACCCACCCATTCGCCTGACGCCACGTCTACCCCGCCACCCGACGCCACCGCGACCGGCGCCCTCGCGCACACCAGCGCGCGGGCGGCGATTCCCCCGGAGCTCGACGCGGTGGTGCTGCGAGCGCTTGCTAAGGATCCCGCCGAGCGCTTCGCCGACGCCGATGAGTTCATCGCGGCGCTTCAGCATGTGCGCCGGGGTCTGCCCGGTGCGGGTGAGCGTGCGCCGGTTGTGCTCGGCGGCAACGGCCCAGTGGCGCCGGCTGCCGCCACTGCGCTGCTGCTGGCGCCCGCCGCAGAGGAGGCGGAGCAGGAGGATCCCGAGGCGGCGGCGCGGCGGCGCAGGCGCCGCTGGTGGATCGCGGGCGGGGTGCTGCTGGCGCTGATCGCTGCCGGGGTCGCGCTGGCGCTGCTACTGCCGGCGAGCAAACGCCAGGTGACGGTGCCCAATGTCGTCGGTCGCTCTGCAACGCTTGCGAGCACCGAACTCAAAGCGGCCGATCTGGTGCCGGTCTCCTCACAGGCGCCCAGCCTCGATGTCGCCGAGGGCTCCGTGATCTCCGTGAGCCCCGCGGCGGGCAGCGTGGTGCAGCGCGGCGCGCACGTGAGCGTCGTCGTCTCCACCGGTCCCGCCAGTGTGGGAGTGCCAGACGTGAGAAACCTCACCAGCGCCGAAGCCGAGCACAAGCTCAAGCAGGCGAACTTCAAGCCCGACGTGCAGAATCGCTCCAGTGCGACGGTGCCGAGTGGCAAGGTGATCTCCACCGAACCCTCACAGGGCGTGCCACTGCTGGCGGGCAGCCCGGTGACGGTGTTCGTCTCGACCGGCCCCCAGCAGGTGGAAGTCCCCACCGTGACCGGCCAGAGCGAAGCCGAAGCGGGAGTCTCGCTGCGCGCCGCGGGGTTGCATGTGGGCACGGTCACCAAGCGCGAAGAAGCGGGCCAGACGGCCGGCACGGTGCTCTCGCAGTCGCCCTCCGCGGGCAGCTCGGTGCGCAGCGGGGAAGCGGTGAGCCTCGTGGTGGCGAAGGCTTCGCAGGAAGTCGCCATCCCGCGTGTGGTCGGCAAAAGGCAGGAACGGGCCGAAGGCGAACTGATCGGGGCGGGCTTCGTGGTGAAGTCCGGCACGCGCACCGTTACGAGCGAAGCCGAAGTCGGGCTGGTGCTCCAGCAGACCCCAGCGGGTGGCACCAAGGCCAAGCGAGGGGCGACGATCAAGCTGACCGTGGGCGAACTCGCGGCGAAGACCACGCCGAGCACGACGCCCACGACAACTCCCAGCACCACGACCACCACCTCGCAGACCCCGCCCGCCGCCGCGCCCGCCGTTCCATGACAGGGCCGCTCACTGTCGCGCTGCTCGCGGGCGGGCGCTCCTCCGAGCACGATGTCTCGCTGGCCTCCGCGCGCGCCGTGCGCGATGGCCTCGAGCGCGCCGGGCACGAGGTTCGCTGGGTGGAGATCGAGCGCGACGGCGCGTGGCGTCACGGCGGGGAGCGGTTGACCCTCTGCCCGGGCGAGGGGCTGCTCGACGCCGACGTGGTGTTCCCTGCGCTGCACGGCCCCTACGGCGAGGACGGCACCGTGCAGGGGCTGCTCGAGACGCTCGACGTGGCCTACGTCGGCGCGGGCGTGGCGAGCTCGGCGCTGTGCATGGACAAGGTGCTCTTCAAAGAGCTGATGTCGGCCTGCGGTGTGCCTCAGGTGGAGTACGCCGGCGCCCGCGTGGAGCGCTGGCGCGAGGCGCCCACCGAGGTGCTGGGCGAGATCGCGGGCCTCGGGCTCCCGGTGTTCGTCAAGCCCGCCCATCTCGGCTCCTCGGTGGGAATCGCCAAGGTCGCCGATGCCTCCCGGCTCGGTGAGGCGCTCGATGGCGCCTTCGCGCACGACCCGCTCGTGATCGTCGAGGCGATGGCGCACGGGGTCGAGGTCGAGTGCGCCGTGCTCGGAGCGATCGATAAAGAGGGGCCCGGCTCGTCCACATTCGGCGGACTGCGCCACCCTCTTGGGCTTGCCTCGGTGCCCGGGGAGATCGTGTTCGCCGAGGAGTGGTACGACTACGCCGCCAAGTACCGCGAAGGGGGAATGCAGCTGGTCGTCCCGGCCCGCATCCCCACCACGGCGAGTGCGCGGGTGCGGGAGCTGGCGCTGGAGGTGTTCGCCTACACCGGCTGCGAGGGGCTGGCGCGCGTGGACTTCTTCGTGGAGGGCGAGAGGGTGCTGGTCAACGAGCTCAACACGATGCCCGGCTTCACGCCGACGAGCGTGTACGCAAAGCTGATCGAGGCCTCGGGGATCCCCTATCCCGAGCTCGTCGACCGCCTCTGCCGACTCGGGATCGAGCGCTGGGAGGCCAGGCGCGCCTACCAGTACTGAGGCAGACTCGCGGGGCGATGGTAGCCGGTGGGGGCGGGCACAACAACAAAAAATCGAGCCCTAACCAGCTGGGATCGAGTCTCATTCTCATTTGGTAGGGGCGCAAAAAGAGAGCAATTACCCCACCGCCGAGAGCAGTAGATCGACGAGCACGCGCGGGTCGCGCCGGTTACGCGCGTGCACGATGGTGGGGGGTCTTTTTTTGAGATCGATCTGGAGAGGGTCGCGCAGCTTGCGCAGCCGGCCCTCGGCGATCAGCTGCTCGTCGACCGCCCCGGGCCGGCCCTCGAAGGTGCTGTACACCGGAACGCCGAGTGCAACGGCCTCGCGATTCATCGTGCCGCCGGCGGAGATCACGAGGTCGGAGAGTGCAATCAGCGATTGCGCGTCGATCGCCTGCTCGGGGATGACGAAGCCGGGCACGCCGGCGAGCTCCGTGCGCTGAGCCGGGGTGCGGGGCAGCACCACCGACTGCACCCCCTCCGCGCCGGCGGCCGCGTCGCGCAGACGCTCGAGCACCCGCGCGAACAGGTCGTTCTCGAAGCGGTGGTAGAGCGAGACCTCTGGGGGGGTGCGCACCACGACGATTGGCCGGCCGGAGTCGAGCCCGAGCTCGCCGAGGATCGCGGGATCGGGCTCGAAGTCGGCGAGGTAGTACTCCTCCTTCAGCCCCGCGTAGGGGCGCACCTTGCCGCGTGCGCCGTAGCGGTCCAGACGCTCGGGAGGGATCGCCTCGGGCACGACCACCGCGCGCGCCAGGCGACAGTTGATCTGGTGCTGCACGGTCGCCCACTCGTAGTCGAACATCGTGGCGCTGGGAATCCGCAGCAGGGCAGCGGCGACACTCACATCGTTGGAGCCATGGCCGAGCGCGATGTCGAAGCGCCCGGAGGAGAGGGGGGGGGAGGGGGATGAGGGGGGCTCGCACCTCGATCTCCGCGCCTCCGCACGGGCCCACCGCAGCAGCGCCCCCGAGCGCAGCGCGAGGCCGCCGGCCTTCGCTGCCAGCCGCTCGCCGCGGTGGTGGCCGATCGCGGTGTGGGGGATCTCGAAGCGGCGCAGCAGCCCCAGCGTTTGGGCGAAGTCGCGCGCGGTCACCCGCACCTCGTGGCCGTCGCGCTCCAACGCCTCGATCACCGGCCGCATGACCAGCACGTGGGGGCTGTTGGTGAGGTCGATCCAGACGCGCATCGGGGTGGACGGTATCGTTGACGCGCCCGTGCTCGTCCTCGCCTCGGTCACCGAATCGGTTGTCACCGCCACCTGGCACCTCGTCCGCGATGGGGGGCTGCCGGCGGTGTTCCTGCTGATGGCGCTCGGCTCGGCCTGCATCCCGATCCCCTCCGAGGTGGTGATGCTGTTCGCCGGCTTCGCGGTGGCCGACCCCGGCGGCTCGGGCGCGCACCACCACCTGACGATGACCGGCATCGTGCTCGCGGGCCTGCTGGGCACGCTGGTGGGGTCGTGGATCGCTTACGGGATCGGACGTGGAGGCCGTCTGGAGCTGATGGAACGCCACGGTCACCTGGTGCACATGGGCCCCGCTCAGATCGACCGCGCCGACCGCTGGTTTCAGCGCTACGGCGACCCCGCGGTGCTCTTCGGCCGCATGATCCCGCTGGTGCGAGCGTTTGTCTCGCTGCCCGCCGGTGTCGCAAAGATGCCGCCGCTGCGCTTTACCGTGCTCACGATCGTCGGTTCGATTCCCTGGGTGCTCGCGCTCGCGCTCGCGGGCCACGCGCTCGGCAACGAATGGACCACCGTGCGCAAAGGCTTCGAGTACGTCGACTACGCGATTGTTGCGTCCGTCGTGGTGGGCGTCGGTTATTGGATCGTCCGTCGCCGCCGTGCGGGTCGGGTGGCGGCTGTCCGAGTCAGGGCGGAGGATCCCGCTGACGGCTCCTCCCCGGAGTCGGCGCCCGCAGACGTTGGCTGAGGGCCGTCCCCGAGCCGCGCAGGCCGCGAAGCTGCCGCTGCGCCACGCGCTACTGCTCGGTCTTGTGCAGGGCCCCACCGAGGTGCTACCGATCTCCTCCTCGGCGCACATCTCGCTGCTGCCGTGCCTCGCGGGCTGGTCCCATGCCGAAGAGGACGCGGAGCTGCGCAACTCGCTGGAGGTCGCCCTGCACACGGGCACCGCTGCCGCGCTGACGTTTGCGCTGCGCGGCGAGCTGGAGCAGGCCTTGCGCGAGCTGGACGGCAAAGCCCTGGCATCGGCGGCGCTCGCGCTCGCCCCCCCAGCACTCGTGGGGTACCTCATGGAGCAACGCCTCGAGTGCCGTCCGAGTGGCCCCCGCGCGCTCGCCGCGGGGCTGGCGGCGGGAGCTGCCGCGATGGTCTGGGCCGACACTCGCCCACAGACCCGCGGCCGCGCGGACCTCGGCCCCTGCGACGGCCTCGCGCTCGGTCTCGCGCAGGCGCTCGCCCTGCTCCCGGGCGTCTCGCGCAACGGCGCCACGCTCACGGCTGCGCGCGCGCGCAGCTTCGCCCGCGAGGACGCCCAAGCCCTCTCCTGGCGCGCCGGCCTCCCCGTGATCGCGGGGGCCGCGGTGCTGAAGGGGTTCCGTCTCCGCCAAAGCCGGGTGACACTCGCCTTCGACCGATTCGGGAGACACTCGCTCCGCTCGCATTCCCGAATCGACCAGCATCCCCGTTTCGGCCAGCGCGGTGCCCCACCGGGTGCGGTTCCCGCGCTCGTGGTGGGCACCGGGGCGGCATTCCTCTCCACGCTCGCCTGCGCGCCGTTGATCCGTCCTGGCAGGCGCGCGCGGGCGCTGTGGCCGTTCGCGCTCTACCGGGTGGGGCTGGCGCTTGGCACGGTGGCCTCTTCGGGCTCATAGCGAGCAGCGACGAAGCTGCTCGTCGCCGTACCCTGCACGGCGAAACGCGACGAGTTCCACTAAATCGTCGTACGATCCATTGAATGGCGATGACCTCGGCTCGTCGTGACCCCGTGTCGCAAGAGCATCGTCGGTCACGCGCCCTGCTCGGCGCGGGGCTGACGCTGGTCGTGATCGCCGCGCTGTTGGTTGTGGCGGTGCTGGCCTTCTCGGGGGTGACGCTGGCGAGCGATTCGACCGCCCTGGCACGCGTGTCGGTGCAGCCGTTGGGCGGGACTATCGAGCGTGTCCGCGCGTATAGCCCGGATGGCCGGAAGGTGCCGCTAGCGATCGAAGATGGGCGGCTGACTCCGCTGCGGCGACTGACTCCGGGGGAGCAGGTCACCGTGGATGTCGAGGTTCGTCGGCCGGGATGGCTCGGCTGGGCGCTGGGGAGCGAGCGCAACGAGCAGTTGACGCTGCGCGCGCCCGCGGCGCAGGTGACCGAGCATTGGATGACGGTGCCTTCGGGCTCGGCCGTGCGCGTGAGCTTCGACCAGCCTGTATCAGCCGTGTCCTATGGGAGCAGCACAGACGGCTTGACCCACCACACGCTGAGCAGTGCCCAGAGCTCGGTCTCGCTCGGGGCGCAGGCTTCGACCGGGGCGGTCGAGATCGCCGCCGCGCCGCGTCCCTGGGAGAGGCTGGGGGCACCCACGCAGGTGAGCTGGTTCCCGCCCTCCCGGGCTCCGGTGATGGTCAGCTTTCCCGCGGCCGGGGCGCGCATCTCGCCCGCCACGCCGCTCGACCTGACGTTCTCCAGGCCGGTGAGCGAGGTGCTGGGCTCGGCTCGCCCGCAGCTCTCGCCGAGCACGCCCGGGAGTTGGCGTGAAGTCAACAGCCACACGCTCGTCTTCACTCCGTCGGGGTTGGGGGCCGCGCTCGCCTCCCAGTTGAAGGTCCAGCTCCCGCGCGCGGTGGCCGTCACGACGGGCGGGAGCGGGTTGCGCACCACCAACCAGATCGAATGGACCGTGCCGCCCGGCTCGACGCTGCGCCTGCATCAGCTGCTCGCGCAAGCCGGCTACTTGCCGGTCGTGTGGCAGCCGTCGGCCGGCGCCGTGGCGCGCACGCCGAGCGCCGAGGCGCAGGCGGCGGTAGAAGCCCCCAGCGGCAGCTTCAACTGGCGTTATCCCAACACGCCCCACCAGCTGCAGGCGATGTGGAACCCGAACCTTGCGAGCGTGATCACCAAGGGGGCGGTGATGAAGTTCGAGAACGAAAACAACCTCACCGTGGATGGGGTCGCGGGGCCGACGGTGTGGCACGCACTGCTCACCGATGCGATCGCCGGCAAGCGCCTCGCCAGCGGCTACAGCTACGTGTACGTGCACCGCGAAGTCCCGGAGACGATGACGCTGTGGCACAACGGCCAAACGGTCATCAGCTCGCCGGCCAACACCGGCATCTCGGGGGCGGAAACCGAACTCGGGACGTTCCCGGTGTTCGAGCACCTCCCCGAAACGACGATGAGCGGCACCAACCCCGACGGCTCGCACTACGAAGATCCGGGGATCAAATGGGTCAGCTACTTCAACGGCGGCGACGCGCTGCACAATTTCGACCGCGCCTCGTTCGGTACCCCGCAGAGCCTCGGCTGCGTCGAGCTCCCGCTCGCGGCCTCAGCGGAGATCTGGCCCTACACGCCGATCGGCACATTGGTCACGATCGAAACCTAGCCCGGATCCACCGCTGCTTGGCTGAGCAGCCGGTGCCGGTGCGACCCCGGGATCGGCGGATCCGGGCTTAGGTCCGCGACGGCCCGGCTTGCAGCGAGAGCAGCGAGTCTGCCCGCACCCAAGCCACCCACGCCATCGCCGCGGCGACCACGAGCACCGATGGCCAGGCTCCGATCGCCAGCGCAAGCAGGTGCGAGACGATGAACAGGCCAAGTCCGGCGCAACCGAGGGTCGTGGCTGTCCGTGTGCCGTGGCGCTGCCACCAGGCGTGGATGCACCAAAGGCCCCCGAGCGCCAGAACCACGCCCCCCACTGTCCGCGAGCCCGTGGCCACCACGACCGCGTAGCTGGCCACGAACGAGGTGGCGGCGATCGGCGCTGTGGGGAACGCTCGCATATCGCGCAGCGTAGCCGCCGGCCCGCCGGCCGAGTCGTGCCCACCGGCCAGACTCCGCCGCCCAGCGCGACGTCTCCGGGGCGCTCGCGGGCTCTCCCCGGCCCACCATCCCCCGACTGCCAGACTCACGCCGATGCTCGCGATCACCCTTGCCCTCGGCGCTTCGCTCTGTTATGGCGTGTCGAACTTCATCGGCCCGCAGCTCGTGCGCCGCCACCAGCTGGTGACCGTGCTGGTGTGCTCGCAGGTGGCGGCGCTCGGCGCCTGCGCGCTGTACCTGGCGCTTGAAGGGGGGCGGGCGCTGCCATCTTCCGATGTCGGCCTGGCGCTGCTGGCGGGCGCCGGCAACGCCGGTGGGCTGATCGGCTTCTACAAGGCGGCCGAGCTGGGGCCGCTGTCGGTGGTGGCTCCGATCGGCGCTTCGGGGGTGGTGATACCGGTCGCGTGGGGCCTTGCCAGCGGCGACTCCTTGCGGCCGGCGCAGGCGGCCGGGCTGGTGCTGGCGATGGGCGGTGCCGTGCTCGTTGCGCGTCGCGGCTCTGCTCACCACAGCACCGCTCACTATCCCGACCCCCGGGCGGCCGCGCTGTGGGCAGCGGCCTCGGCGGTCGCCTTCGGCATCTTCCTCACCGCGCTGCCCAAGGCCTCGGCGCACGGGCGCGCGTGGGCGCTACTCGACGCGCGCCTTGCGCTGGTGGCGCTGCTCGCGCTGTGGGCCGGGCGCGAGCTTCGCGGGATCAGGTTCGTCCGCGGCAGTGTGCTGTTCGCGATCCCGGGCGTGCTGTTGGTGGTGGGCACGATCATGTACACGACGGCCGCCGCGCACGGCCAGCTCTCGCTGGTGTCGGTGCTGGGCTCGCTCTTTCCGATCGTCACGGTCGCGCTCGGCATGGGCCTGCTGGGCGAGCGACTGTCGCGCTTTCAGGCCCTCGGCGTCGCGGCGGCACTCGCAGGTATTGTCCTGATCGCGCTGTAATTAGAGTCATGTCTCAAGCGATGCTCGGCACCGTGCTCGGTGGGCGCTACCGCCTCGACGAGCAGATCGGCAAGGGCGGGATGTCGACCGTCTACCGCGCGTTCGACACGGTGCTGGAACGGCCGGTGGCGATCAAGCTGATGCACCGGGAGATCGCCTCCGACTCCGACCAGCTCGAGCGCTTTCGCCGCGAGGCCCGCGCGGTGGCGCAGCTCAGCCACGCGCACATCGTGACCGTGATCGACGCCGGCGAGGAGACGGATGAGGATGGGGATCCCGCCCACCCCGGGGCGACCCCTTACATCGTCTTCGAGTACGTCGATGGGGAGACGTTGAAGGCGCTGATCCGCCGCACGGGGCCGCTTGAGATCACCGAGGCGATCGCCTACGCGATCGAGATCGCGCGGGCGCTGGGGGCCGCGCACGAGCACCAGATCGTGCACCGCGACGTGAAGCCCCAGAACGTGCTGCTGACCGCCGAGGGCACCGCCAAGATCACCGACTTCGGGATCGCCCGTACGCTCACCGAGGAGGGGTTGACGCTCGACGGACGCGTGCTCGGCACCACCGACTACGTCTCCCCCGAGCAGGCGCTCGGCCACAAGGTCACCGGCCAATCCGACATCTACTCGCTCGGGGTCGTGCTGTACGAGATGCTCACCGGCGCGATCCCCTTCACCGGCCCCAGCCCGGTCGCGGTGGCGATGCGCCACGTGCGCGAGGAGATCCCCGACGTGCAGTACCGCCGGCCCGAGGTGTCGGCCGCGACCGCCGCGGTCGTGGAACGCGCCACAGCCAAGGACCTCGCCCGCCGATACCCCGACATCCCCACGCTGCTCACCGACCTCGAGGAGGTGCTCGCGGTCGAGGCCGCGCGCGCCGGCCAGACGACCGGGGAGGTCACCACGGTGCTGCGCACCTTGCCGGGCCCGGCGCGCCGGCGGCTGCCGTGGCGGATGCGCCACCCTGCCCGCTGGCTGGTCTCGCTGGCGCTGCTCGGCGGCCTGGTGGCGCTCGTGCTGGCGCTGCTCGCTGGCAACACCCACCGCGGTATCACCCCCGGCGTGAGCGCGCGGCCGGGCCTCACGCCGGTCCCGCTGGAACAGACCTCGGCGAGCGACTACAACCCGTACGGCAACGAAGCCGAACACCCCACGCAGGTGGCCAACGTGGTCGACGGCGACCCCGAAACCGTGTGGAGCACCGAGCACTACCGCGAAGACTCCTTCGGGCACAAGCCGGGCACCGGCATCTACATCGATGCGGCCCCGGGACTGCGCGCCCGCGCGATCGAGGTGCAGACGCCCACGCCGGGCTTCACCGCCGCCGTCTACGCCGCCAAGGGCTTCGACGCCAAGCTCCCCTACGAAGACCCCGAGAGCCTCACCCAGCGCGGGTGGGTGGAACTGGCGCCGCCGCACACGATCGGCGCGCAGAGCACGATCCGCCTGAACGCCGGTGGCGTCGTCTACCGCTACTACCTGCTGTGGATCACCCACCTGCCGGCGAACAGCGAAACGGCGACGATTTCCGGGTTGACGCTCTTTAAATAGGAGCGAGCCCAACCCCCCCTTCCCCACCTACAATTCCCTGCAATGCGCCGACGTCTCCGCTCGGCGGGTGGGTGGGCCCCCACCCCCTTCCACCGGCACATGCTGCCCCAGATCGCCGTGGACGGGGTGCTGGTCGCGCTCGCGTACTACCTCGCCTTCCAGCTGCGCTTCGACGAGGGGCTCACCCACCGCTACTCGCTGCTGCTGGAACGCACAATCCCGTGGGTGGCGCTCGGCGGCGTGGTGGTGCTGGTGCTCGCGCGCGTCTACCTGCGCAGCTGGAGCTACGCCGGCCAGCGCGACTACGAGGCGATCCTGCGCGGGGTGATCGCGATCGTGCTGCTGGCGGTCGTCGGCGTCGCGGTCGCGCGGCCGGTGCAGATCCCCTACGGCCCTTACCACGCCGGCCGCCCGGCGGGCCTCAGCACGGTGGACCTGCCGCTCGGGGTGATCGTGCTGTTCTTCCTGCTGGCTTTGAGTGCGCTGGTCGGCCTGCGGGTGCTGGCGCGCGCGCTGCGCGAACGCCGTGTGCAGGGCGCCTTCCGCGGCGTGCGCGAGGGCGAGCGGGGCGTGCTGATCGTCGGCGCCGGCGAAGGCGGGCGTTTGGTGCTGCGCGAGATCGCGCGCAACCGCGAGCTGGGCTTGGCGCCCGTCGGCTTCCTCGACGACGACCCGCGCAAGCGTGGCATGCGGATCGACGGCGTGAAGGTGAGAGGCAACACCGAGGCCGACCTGCCGCGCATCCTCGAGGAGGCCGAGCCCGGGGAAGTGATCATCGCGATTCCCTCTGCCCCGGGCTCCACGCGCGCCCGGGTGGTGCGGGAGTGCCGCGCCCGGTCGATCCCCGTGCGCACGCTACCCACGGTGTTCGAGCTGCTCAAGGACGGCGACCCCACCCACCCCCGCCGCGGCACGGCGCTCAACACGATCGCCCGCCAGGTGCGCGAGGTGCGCGTCGAGGACGTGCTCGGGCGCGAGCCTGTGGTGATGGAGCTCGACCGCGTCGGCGCCTACCTGGCGTGCGAGGCGGTCGTGCTGGTGAGCGGCGCGGGCGGCTCGATCGGCGCCGAGCTGTGCCGTCAGATCGCGCACGTCGGCCCGCGACGCCTGATCCTGCTCGACCACGCCGAGGACAACCTGTTTGCGATCCACCGCGAGCTGCTCGACGAGCGCCACTTCTCGCCGGCGTCGCTGGCAGCGGTGCTGGGGGATTGCAAGGAGGAGGAGCGGATGCGCGAGGTGCTCGCCGAGCACCGCCCCACCGTCGTCTTCCACGCGGCCGCCTACAAGCACGTGGGACTGATGGAGGCCAACCCGGTCGAGGCGGTGCGCAACAACGCGATCGCCACCCGCGTGATGGCGCACGTTTGCGGTGAATTGGGGGTGGAGCGCTTCGTGCTCGTCTCCACCGACAAGGCGGTCGCGCCCGCGACGGTGATGGGGGCCTCCAAGGCGCTCGCGGAGCTGGCCCTGGAGGGGTCCGCCGCGCGCTGGCCGGGCACCGTCTACAGGGCGGTGCGCTTCGGCAACGTGCTCGGCTCCTCCGGCAGTGTGGTGCCGATCTTCCGCCGCCAGATCGCGCGCGGCGGGCCGGTGACGGTCACCGACCGGCGCATGACGCGCTACTTCATGACGATCCCCGAGGCGGTGCAGCTGATCATCCGCGCGGGCTCGCTCGACCTGCGGCCCGCGGGCGGCCGCACCGCCGAGGTGCTCGTGCTCGACATGGGCGAGCCGGTGCGAATCGTCGAGCTGGCGCGGGCGATGATCGAGCTCTCCGGGCTCGACCCCGACCGCGACATCGAGATCGAGGAGGTCGGGCGCCGGCCCGGCGAGAAGCTGCACGAGGAGCTGTTCAACGGCTACGAGCGCCAGCGACCCACCGCCACCGAGAAGATCCTGCGGGCCGAGCGCTCTCCGCTGGCGCCGGATGTCGTGGAGGAGGTGTTCGCCGAGATCAACCTGCTCGTGCTGGAGGGCGACGCCGCCGGGCTCGCCGCGAAGGTGGCCGACCTGACTACGCGCGTGCGGAGGGCCGCGGACGCGTCCGATGCGCCCTTGCCGGCAACCGCAGCCACGGCGCCTGTGCCCCTCATACACTCTGGCGACGCATGATCGCACTGCTGCCGGCGCTTTCGCTCTCCAACAAACTGCTCGAGGTTGGGGCCCTCGCGGCCTTCGCGGCGCTGCTCGGGATCGCGATCCTCTCGCTGCTCGTCTTCTCGCAGGCGCGCGAGCTCAAACGGCTGCGCGAGTGGGCCGGCCGCGCCCCGGAGCGTGCCGCGGAGCTCGAGCAACGCGTGGCTGCCGAGGCGGCGATGCGCGCGCAGCGGGCCGCCCAGCCGGTCGTCCCCCGTGCCACGCCGATGATCGCGCGGCAGGTGGCCGGCCAGCCTCCTGCTACGGCGCTCACCGCTGCGGGGCAACCGGCGGGGGCGGCGGTTCCCGGACAGCCGACGCCCGCGACGCCCGTCCCCACGGTCGCGCCGCTGCCGGTCCCGGTGCCCGGCCAGCCGGCCTTCGTGCCCACCGCGCAGACCGCTGCGGGCGCGGCGCAGGCAGGAGCCGATTCCGCGCCGGCGGGGGAGCTGGACCCGGGGGAGGGTGCCGCGGCGGGGCCGGGGCAAAAGCCCGTGGAGGGCGCCAAGCCTGCGGAGGCGCTTGAGCCGGAGCTGGCCACCCGCGCGGCGGAGGGGGAGGCTTCGAAGCTGCCGTCCCCCGCCGGGGCCGCGCCGGTTGCCGTCGAGGCCGAGCCCACGCCCGCGCCGCAGGAGGCACAGGAGCTGCAGCCGCCCGAAGCGGAGCCGGTCGTCGCGGCGGGCGCACTCGTGCCGGCGACCGTGGCGGCTGCCGCGGCCTCGACCGCGGTCGCGTCGCGGGTCGTCGATCCCCCCCAACCTGCCGCGCCGCGGGCGCCTGTGCCGCCGACTCCCGCGAAAGCCGGCGTCCCGCCCACCCCGGCGCCGGTCAGCTCCAAACCGCTGCCGCCGCGTCCGCCCGCCCCGGTCGCTCCACGGCCGACCGCCGCGCGTGCCGCGGCCCCGGGCAGCGTGCGGGCGTTGGGACGGGACGGGGGCGCCCCGCCGAAGTTCCTGGTCGAAGAGGAACCCTCCTCGCGCAAAACGGTGGCGCTGATCGCCGGCGGCGTGGTCGTGGGCGTGGTCGTGCTGGCCGCGATCCTGCTCTCCGGCGGCGGCTCGAACAGCCCGGGCACGGGCACCAGCGGGCACTCGAGCGCAAGCACAGGGCATCACGGGCACGTGGTCGTGGCCAGCCCGGCGGAAACACACGTGATGGTGCTGAACGCGACCGAAGTGGAAGGGCTCGCGCACAAGCTGGCGTCGAACCTGCGCCAGAGCGGCTATACGCAGGCGCTCGCGTCGAGCGCGAAGCCCCCGAGCGCGCGCTCGACGTCGGTGGTGGAGTACGCGAACGGGCATCGCACCGAAGCGCAGCACGTGGGCCAGACGCTCGGTATCGGCGAAGTGACGCCGATCGAAGGCGCGGTCGCGTCGGTCGTGAATGGCACGAGCGTGGTCGTGATCGCCGGCACCGACAAGGAATCGCTGGTCACCTCCAGCAGCGGCGAAGCGTCGAGCGAAGGGGCAGCGGGCGGCTCTCCGGGCGCCGGGAGCGGCGAAGCGCAGGGCAACGAAGCCCCGGCCGCGAGCGAAACGCCCGCCGGCTAGTGCCCGCGCCGGCCGACCCCGCCCAGCGAGCGCGCATATGAGCCCGGAGACCCCAACGACCAGCAGCTTCCTGGAGCTCCCCGAGCGCACCTCCAAGCCGCGCGAGCGGGGCCTCACGCACGTGCTCGACCGGGGCCTGTCGGGCGCCGAGGTCGAGGGGATGCTGGAGGTCGCGGGCGCGTATGTGGACATCGTCAAGCTGGGCTGGGGCACGGCGCTGGTCAGCGCCAACCTGAAGCCGAAGCTGGAGCGCTACGCCGCGCACGGCATCCCCGTGGTGCTCGGCGGCACGCTCACCGAGCTGGCGATCAAGCAGGGCCGCGTCGAGGGGTTGATTGCCTGGCTGAAGGAGTTGGGACTGCACCACGTCGAGGTCTCGGACGGCACGATCGCGCTGGAGCCCGAGGTGAAGTCACACCTGATCCGCACGCTGGTCGCGGCCGGCTTCACCGTGCTCGCCGAGGTCGGCAGCAAGGACGCCGACTTCATCATGGCCCCGTACGTGTGGGTGGAGCAGATCGAACGCGACCTGGAGGCGGGCGCGTGGAAGGTGGTCGCGGAGGCGCGCGAGTCGGGCACGGCCGGTATCTACCGGGCAGACGGCGAGGTGCGCAGCGGCCTGATCGACGAGATCGCGCACGCGATCGACCCAGAGCGGATGATCTTCGAGGCGCCGCTGAAGGCACAGCAGGTGTGGCTGCTGGAGTTCTTCGGGAGCGAGTGCAACCTCGGCAACATCGCCCCCAACGACGTGCTCTCACTGGAGACGCTGCGTTTGGGGCTGCGCTCGGACACGGTCGCGCGCTTCGCATTGGATGGAAAGGATTAATAGGGATGGGCTCCGCGGGCGGGCGGGCCCCCATCCCGGGCTACGCTGGGCGGCGCTCGCCCGGTGAGTCAGCGGAGGCTTACAGGCTGGCTCGTGTGGTGTTTGCTGCGTTGGTGGTGGCCTGCTTCGTTGCGTTCGTATTGACACAGCGGCTCAAGCACACGCCGACGCCGGTGCAGGAATTCAAGATGGATGAAAGCTTTACTCCGACTCGTGTGCCGGCTGCTGCCTGCCGGGGGAGGGTGCCGGCACGGTTGGTGAACGCGAGTGAAAGGGTCGAGTACCTGGCGTTCAAGATCGCGCAGGCCGATGAGGTGACAGTTGAGATCGTCGACTCGGCCAACCACAGCGTCGCCACGATTGTGCGCGACCTGCCGGTGGAAAGGTACAAACCGCTGTCACTGTGTTGGAACGGCCAGCTCGGCCCTACCCAGAGCGGTGGTCTGGCACCACCGGGTGAATACCGCCTGCGGGTAAGCCTACGCAACCAGGATCTTTCCCGCTACTCCACGACCGGCTTCAAACTGGAGCCACGCCCGTGAGCACCGTGATCCTGGCCACCGCACACGGCCTCGGAGAGGGTGTCGAGAAGCTCGGCGTGATCGCGGTGGCGCTGCTCGTCGCGGTGGTCGTGCTGGGGCGCCCGCCGCGGATCTCAGAACGGTCGCGAGCGCTCGCGGCGCTGGCGGTGCTCGTCGTGACGCCGGCGCTGCTGCTCGCCGATATCTGGCACACCTCGCAGTTGACACACCTGCGCAACCAGCCCGCGAAGGCCGCCGCGGCAGTCGTCCTGGGCCTGGTGGTCGTGGCCGTGCTGGCAGTCGTCATCCACAGGCGACCCCGGGCATTCCCACTGCTGGCGATCTTCGCGCTGCCGTTTCGGCTGCCGATCGCGACCGGCGGCAGCACCTCCAACCTGCTGATCCCGCTGTACCTGGTGGTGGGTGCCGGGGCGCTGGCGTACGCGCTCCCGCGATTGTCGGGCGCAGCCGCGACCCCAGCACCGGCCGACCCAACACACGATGGCGTGCCCGAGCCGGCGCCGAATGGCTGGTGGAAGCGGATGACCTCCCCGCGGGGCCTGGAATGGCTGCTGCTCGCCGCGGTCGTGCTGTACGCGCTGCAGGCCGCATACTCCGCCGACTTCTCGAAGGCCCTGGAGAACATGGTCTTCTTCTACGTGCCCTTCGCGCTGCTGTTCGCGCTGCTGCGCGAGGTCGATTGGACGCGCGAGCTGCTGTTGCAGTGCCTCGCGGTGGCGGTGGCGCTCGCGGTCGTGTTCGCGGGGATTGGCTTCGTCGAGTACGACCGCAAGCAGCTGTTCCTGAACCCGAAGGTGGTGGCGGCCGACCAGTACGGCAATTACTTCCGGGTGAACTCGCTCTTCTTCGACCCCAACATCTACGGCCGCTTCCTCGCGTTGGTGATGATCGGGGTGACGACGGTGGTGCTGTGGAGCGTGCGCCGCCGCCCGGTGCTGCTCGGCGGCCTGGTGCTGCTGTGGCTGTTGGCGGGCCTCGTGACGAGCTTCTCGCAGTCGAGCATCGCCGCGCTGTTGCTCGGCCTGGCCGTGCTGGCCGCCTATCGATGGGACGTGCGCGGCACGCTTTATGTGACAGTCGCGCTGGCGGCGATTGCGTTGGTTCTGGTGGCCCTGGCGCCGACGAGCCTGCACCTCGGGCTGACCGGCAAAGGCGGCTCCGCGAGCAACGCGACCAGCGGGCGCACGAAGCTGATCGAAGGGGGCCTGCACCTGTTCGCCGATCGGCCTCTGCAGGGCTTCGGGCCGGGCTCGTTCGCGCAGGAGTACCGCCGCCACGAACATGTGACCAGTACCAACGCGACCTCGGCCTCGCACACGACCCCGATCACGGTCGCGGCCGAGCAGGGGATCGTCGGTTTGGCGCTCTACGTGGCGCTGCTCGTGTCGAGCTTCGCGGTCCTCTTCCGCGGCGCGGGCCGCTCGCCGCCCCGGATCGCGCTGGCCGCCTGCTTCGCGGCGCTGGTGCTGCACACCTTCACCTACGCCGACTTCCTCGAGGACCCGGAGACGTGGGTGCTGCTGGGCATCGGGGTTGCCCTCGCCTGCGCGCCGGGAGGCAGCGAGCCCCAGCGCCGCTCCGAGCCCCGCGTCGAGCCGGCCGCGCTGACAAGCTGAGGTCGTGCGCGATTACCTGAAGCGCCTGTTGACCAGCGGCGCGGCCTACCAGGCGGCCGACATCGTGGCCAAGGGCCTGGCGGTGATCCTGCTGCCGCTGTACACCCGCCACGTGCCGACGCAGGGCTACGGCGCCTACCAGTCGCTGCTGACCGCGGTGATCCTGTCGAGCATCATCCTGCGGGTGGGGCTTGGGGAGGCGTTCGTGCGCTTCTACTTCACCGACCACGACCAAGAGCGCCGCGCACGGATCGCGCGCACGGTCACGGCGACGGTCGCATGGACGACGACGGTCGCGGCGCTGATCGCGTTGGCCTTCTCGGCCCAGCTCTGCCAGCTAATCCTGGGCTCCCGCGACCCCGACCTGATGGACTGCGCGATCCTCGGCATGTGGGCCTTCACCAACCTCGAAATGGCCTACGCCCAGCTGCGCGTCGACGAACGCGCGCGCGCCTACCTGTACGCCTCGATGGCAAACGTGGCGATGACCGTCACGTTCACGGTCCTATTGGTCGTGTTCGCAGACCAGCAGGCCAGGGGCCTCCTCCTGGGCAACTTCGGCGCCTCCGCGATCGTCGTGCTCGGCCTGTGGGTTGTGCTGGCCCGCGCCCGCCGCTTCTCCCTCCGCTTCCGCGTCCACGACCTGCGCGCGATGCTCCGCTTCGGCGTGCCGACCGTGCCGGCCGACGCCAGCGTGTACGCGCTGCAGGTCGTAGACCGCCTCTACCTCTTCCGGGTCTACTCGGAAAGGGCAGCCGGCCTCTACTCGATCGCGTTGCAACTCGCCACCGTGGTCTTCCTGCTCGTGCGGGGCTTCCAGTACGCGTGGCCGCCGCTGGCGTACTCGATCAAGAGCGACAAAGAGGCCTCGCGGCTCTACGCCCTCGTGACCACCTACTACGTGCTGGCGACGGGTTTGATGGTCTGCGGCGTGGCGCTGCTAGGCCGCTGGCTGGTACGCCTGCTCTCGGCCCCGGAATACTTCGGCGCCTACAAGGCGCTGCCGTGGCTGGCATTGGGCTGGGCGCTGTACGGCCTCTACCCGGTGCTGATGGTGCTGGCCGGCCGCGCGGGGAACACCACCCGCAACTTCCCTGCGGCAGCGGCCGGCCTCGCGGTCAACGTAGCGCTGCTGCTGTGGCTGGTGCCCAAGGGCGGCGCGAACCTCGGCATCGCGGGAGCGGGCCTGGCCCTCTGCGGCGCCTACATAGCGATGCTCACGGTCCTCTACACCCTCACCCGCTCGCTCTTCCACGTGGCCTTCGACTGGCCTCGCCTGGCGTTGCTGGTGGTGATCTTCGCGGCCGTCGCGGTCTCAGGCGAGCTGCTGCTCCCGACCAGCGGTTTCGGCGGCCTCGCGCTGCGAATCCTCTGGTTCATGCTCGCCCCTGCGCTGCTGATCCTCACGCGCTTCTTCACCGCTCGCGAGCTGCGCGGAGCCCGCGACCTCGTCCGTTCGGCACGGGCCAGGATCGGCCAGCCGGCCAAGCCCTGAGCAGACGGACCACTCGGCCGACATCGGTCACTCGCCCGACGCTCCAGGTTGGAGTGGTTCGCCGCAATGATTGTTATTATTATCGATTCCAATGCGTGGCCTTGATCTGGCTGGACAAATGCCTGGCGGCAACACATAGCGGGAACGCCATGTCTGAGGGCGAGAACGACGACTACGAGCACCAGGTGCGCGCCGACCCGTCGGCCTGGCGCGCGCTGGCGTTCGATTCCTACGCCAACGTCAGAGACGAGCTTCAACGCCTGAAGACGCTCAACGATCCCGCACCGGACACGGAGGGCGCCGATCGGGCGCTGGGTGAAGCGCTGCGGGCGATGGACCCCAATCGCCACGGGTTGAAGCTGTTCTACTCGGGCGCCAACATCGAAGCGGCCTGGCGTGCCATTCACCGCGCCCGCGCGGCGCTGTACATGCTCTATCAGCCCGACGAACTAAAAGGGCAGGCCGAACACGTCGAGGTGCTGGCCGCCGCCCTGCCCGAACAGTCGGCGCTTCAGAAGGCGACGGCGGCGCTGGTGGCGCAGGTGACGAGGGCGCAAGCCGCGCCAGCGGCACCGCCACCACCGGCGCCCCCAGTAGCGGCACTACCGACGTCTCCGCTGCAGAGCACGCGCGTCGCGCTGCGCATGCTGTACGAACGGGCGATGGAAGTGACGGACGGCCTGCAGCGCGAGGCGCGCACGTTGCGCAACTCGCTGATGACGGCCAGCATCGGGATCTTCCTCGTCGTCGTGGTGCTGGGGGTGGCCCACCTGCTGGACACCGGCATCATCAATCTGTGCACCTCCAAGCACACCTGCCCGCTCAGCGGCTCCCCGCATCCATTCGACGTGTTCGCGGTGGAGCTGGCGGGGATGCTGGGCGGGCTGCTGTCAGTGGTGATCCCGCTGGCCACCGGCGAACGCATCACGACACCCTACCGGGTGTTCAACCAGCAGCTGGTGCTGAAGACGCTGGCGGGGGCCGCCACCGCGGTTGCCGGCATCCTCCTCGTGGAGGGCGCGTTGGTGTCGGCGATCAAGCTTGAAAGCACCGCTGCGATTCTCGGATATGCCGTGTTCTTCGGTTTCGCCCAGCAGGTGGTGACGGGCTTCGTCGACCGGCGCGCGGACTCCCTGGCCAAGCAGACACCCTCCACGAAGAGCGCCTGAGCGAGCGGCTCGGGATAGCCGTCACCGCGGCAGGCGGAAACTCGGGCGCGCGGATCGGCAGGCTTCCAAAACGCTCCCGTCCGACCCCTGAGACAAGCCTTTGAGTACCTGCCGCCGTGCGGAATCCGGCACTGCTGCTGAGGATTGAGGTATGGAGCCAGGCAGGATCGAACTGCCGACCTCCTGCTTGCAAAGGCGGTCTGGGGCTTGGTCGGTGGTTTCGGCAGGGCGCATATGCCTATAAAACAAGGGTTTGCGTGTTCGTTGGCGATCACTGGTGGCGGCTGTTTTCCGCATTTGCTTGATCTCTGCTTGATCATCAGCGGAGGGCCGTTACGTCTCTATCGTCACCTCGACGGGCGGCTCGATCCTTAGTTCATTGAGGATGGACGTATAAACATCAACATCGGCCTCGCCAGCGTCCAACGTAACAATCAGCGAGTAGGCAACCGCCGCATCTTCTCGGTCTTGCCTACCCCGCCACCACCCGCCTACAGGCCATACGGCCACAGCCCGACTACCTCTCAGCTCCTCCGCGGTGACCTGTGCTCGGTCGGACTGCACCGTTCCGCGACTGCGGGCTTGATATCCGACATCCCAAGGAAGATCCTCGACAGCACCGGGGTAGTTCTCCGAGCGCTCAAGCTTGTTTATGCGCTCGCGGAAATGTGCTTGAGTCTCCATCGGCCTCTGTAGTCCCCAGCGTAGGCCAGCGCCCTGATAGCGCCGCAGGTTGTTCTCGTTTGGCTCGGCAAAGAAAGAGAGAGTGACGGAAATCTCGATCATCGCGTTGCCGAGCGCTCCCAACGCCGGATCGGGCAAAGGAAGCTCCACAAAGTGCAGCTCACGGCCGTTATCGAGCGGACGCTCCGGGTGCAACTCTGACTCCAGGATGAGCGTTGCCCGCTGGGAACTTGAGTAGCTTGCGTGTTCGAACCGTGGCGTTCCGTAGCCGAAGGCTCGGCGCAGGTCTTGCGCATCCGCAAACTGCAGACGCATCGCGTCCGTCCACCGCGCTGCGTGTACCAATAGGCCTCGGACAGTCTCGGGCCGGCGCCCAGGGTTAGCCTGCCAGATCTCAGACAGTACGCCGCTGGCCTGTGAGCACGCAGCGCTCGTCGCGTTCGTAACGGTCAACGGAGGCCCAACGGCGTGACCCCTGTCAGTGGTAAGCACCCCGAGCGACGTCTCGTGGTAGGCGCCAAGACCGTCTGTAGCCCAGTTGCCGCCCTCCATGACGATGTCGGGCTTTAGCGGTCGGCTTCCGCCGACGTTGCACCGAGAGTATGGCGAGAGCTGGCCCTCTGCGGCAACGGGCGCACGTTCCGGGGAGGTGACGACGAGGTCCGTCATCGCGCCGACCGTAATCGCGTTGATAGCTTCGCCCGGGCTCGTCATACCGGCGGCAAGGTTCTCGGCCGGATACGCAGGTGGCTGACCCTGCGAGGGCAAAAGGTTTCCGGACGGGACACAGATAAGTCTCCCTTTGCCCTCGTTGTGGGCAAGTGTGTCCACGGCCATGCCCCAGGTCGTGTGATCGCCGGGTACGTCTGGCACGGCGCCTAGCGGCATGTTAAAAATGCGCCGGCTCGCGCGCACCTGCTCTGCGACTTCAATCGCCTCGCGCGTGCGGTCTGGCCAGAACTCCAGGTCGGCATGTGTAATCCCTCCTTCCATTACGCGAATACCCTGAATCCGCGAACGCGCGGTTATCGGGCCGCCCGCCGCGATGGCCGCAGCCAGATCTCGATGCGCAATCAGGCCCGCCATTCTCGTACCGTGACCATGCGTATCCTCTGCGCTCGGGTTACCAACAACTACCGAGCGACCAGCGGCATGAACGGCCGGGGCCAGCAGAGGATGTCGCTCGGCTATACCCGTGTCAAGCAGGACGACGACAGTCTCTCGATCGCGGGGCGCCGCACAGTTGGGCAACTGGAGATCCTGCTGATTCTGAACGAGCCAGGGCACTTGCACTCGTTGGGGGGGTACAACGCGGTAGATCTCGGGGATGATGTTCGGGAGTTGACGTAGAGCCTCTGCATGCAGAGGCAAAAGGTAGATGTCGTGCTCTGCAGCCAAGAAGGCGCTCAGTCGCACACTGGCCTCGGGCTCATAGGTCTCCAGTAGCCACTCGATCTCCTGCTGCGTCTGGCGACGTCGTTCACCCGAGGCCAGGCGGCCACCTGCGACCCAGAGCTCGACCCAGTAGGTAGTGCCCTCCTCAAGGCTGTCCTCCGACAGCCAGCCAGAACTGAGGTCGTGCAGCGTTGCTAGGCGCAGCTCCTCCAGCGGTGCGACCAAGGGTGTGTTCTTCCGCGCGCCGGTCCTGGTCAGCTTGTTTGGGTCTCCGTAGTCCCGAATCTTGCGGGCAAGTGGCCCGAGATCGTCCTTACGGATGTGGATGATCGCGCCGTCGTCCGTTCGCGCGACCACCACAGCCTCAGACCGCGCGGCACCCAACCCGCCGACGTTGGCTGGTGTGTCAGGCACGATCCGCGCCTTGACCAGATGGCCCTCGGCCTCCCGTGGACGCTCGACCGCACCCAGCTCCTCGATTGCGCGGGTGATGCTTGCCACATCGGCCAGGAGGCGCGCAGAGTGAACGCCCGGGTTCCGTTCAGGTAGCGGACGCTCATCGCGTGGCGTACCCGGATAGCGGTACGGGATCCGCTGCGGCCCTGGGAGGGGCAAATGCGGCAAATGATCGGGCACAGGCTCAGCTACGCGTCCTGCGTTCCACCATCTCGGCGAGCGTTAGAGAAACGTCGGCCTTGCGCAGACGACGACGACCACTGAGAACAACCGCCTTTACGGCGTCTGTTACCGCTCGGGTAATCTCGGCGTGCGACAGGCCCTCCGCTTCGCGTGCGAGGACGCGACGGCTCGGCTGGGTCAGCCCGTGGCTCGCGGTCAAAAGGCCAAGTAGGTGCTCTCGTGCCTCCTCGCCGGGAAGGTCGAACAAGGCGACATCGTCAAAGCGGCGCAGCAGCGCTTGGTCGAGAACCTCGCGCGTATTCGTCGCAGCGATGATTAGCGATTCGCTCTCGTCCGTGTCCAGCAGCTGCAGAAAGGTGCTGACGATCCGCCTTGCCTCTCCAACGTCCTGCGTATCGCCGCGCTGCTTGGCGATCGCATCGAACTCATCAAACAAATACACACCGCGTTGCGCGGTGGCTTGGTCGAAGACGTCAGTCAGCAGCGCCGCTGTCTCGCCCATATAGCGCGAGAAGAGCGTCTCTACGCGTACCCTAAAGAGCGGCAGCGATAGCTCCGCAGCGACCGCGCTGGCAGTCATCGTCTTTCCCGTGCCCGGCGGGCCATGAAACAGCAGGCGGCGACGCGGCTGCAGACCCCACTCGGCTAGTCGCGCGCGCCCATGATGCTCGGCGAGCAACCGGTCGATCACGACGGCCGCCTCTCCTTCAAGGACGACCCGGTCAAGCGCAACCTCGGGATAGCTGACGGCAAGGATATTCCGCAGATCGCGTGGAGCACGAACAATTGGCGTGGGCGGAAGGACGGGCTCCTCAAGCTCAACGAGATCCCGGATCTTTCCCGCTACGACGCGATGGCCGACTCGGGCCTCGCGGGCGGCAACTTGCAGCGCAATCTGCCGAAACCGGTCGGCGTCCCCGGACACGTGGGCACGAATCAGCTCCTGAAGCATCTCCGAGGTGGCCATACTTGAAGCGTAGAGGTAGCGGGGGTCAGTCTGCCGACGGCGCATGGACACACTCATGCGGGAGCATGCGATATGGCGACTCGGTAGCGAGAGTCTTGCGGCCGTTAGCAAGTCGGCCTCCGAGTAGATGTCGTCTTCTGACGCGCCATCAGCCCGCTAAGGCCTACTTCAAAGGTATCCGTCTGCCTTCACGCGCCACGAGCGGCGCGACGCTTGGGCACGGGACGGCTCGCTGCCGCGTCCCAGGGACGTACGGGACGGCCGCGACGCGGGTTGGCGTGCGTCCACAGCACCGCGACGGGGTACGCCTCCTCCGGGACGTGCGGGTAGTCCTCGCGTAGAGCCTCGTGTGTCTCGCCCATCTCAATCAGGCTCGCGATCGTTCGTACGGGCACGCGGGTTCCCGTGATGACTGGCTCGCCTCCCATCACGGCCCGCTTGCGCTCCACGTAGCGGTCGCGCAGGCGGGTGTAGGATTTGGCACGCTCGATCGCCTGTGCGACGTCCTCGGTCATCGTCACGCGCAGCGCCTCGGATAGCGCCAGCTCAGAGCCGACGGCTTGCGGCTGCGCTCCTGCCAGCCACTTGCGCAGGTGCTGCTTCGCCTTGGTCGGGAGCGCGACATCGATCTGGCGCAGCAGCACGAGCAGCGCGACTTCGTGCGCGGGGAGCAGCGGCTTGCCTTGCTTGCGCCTGGGCTTCACCACGCCCTGCTCGATCGCCTTGTCGATCGCGTTCAGCGGGAGACGGCCGATCTCAGCGGCCTCACGACGGGTCAGTAGCACCGATGTGGACGCCATAGAAATCTACCCTTACAGCACTCTACCCGGGCGAGAGGCTTCCCCCGCCGCGCCAAGCGCTGATTCATGTGTCTCTGCCCCGAACATCTCGCCGTACTCTGCCTCAAGCTACTCCCGTGTGTCGTGAGCGTGCCGGTGAGCTTCAGAATAATCCCGAAGTGGGTGACTTGATTGGGTTCGCTTAGGTGCGCGCTGGGACAAGTCGCTCGTAGCGGAGCTTGTCCGCCTCAGTCATGTGTTCCCCGGGCCACGCCATAACCCTGATCAGCCGGCCGTCCTGCATAGGCATTACCCGTGGCGCTCGCACCAGTGCCCTCCATGCGCGCTGTGCGCCTTGATCGTTCGGATCTCGCAGAAGCGCAAAGACCAGGTGAGCGACGTAGTCGGCGAGCTGCAGCCCTGCATCATCGTGAGAGACCCCAGGATTGATCCCGCCCGCAAGCACTTGACGAACGCTGATTGTGTCTACCTCGGGGTCAGTGTTCTTGATCTTGAAAGGGTGGTTTGATGGCCACTCACTCGGCATGCGTAGCGCGGTTCGATCGTCGCTGGCAAAGATTGCCTCGACACTGTCGCGCAGGAGGTCCCCGGCCTTGCCGGGATCGGCTCCTGGCCGCTCATCGATGACGATGTCCATGAGCCAACTGTCGTTCTCTGGCGCCATTGTTCGGTAAACGAGCAGGGACGTCGAGAGGAGATGTGAAACGAGCCAAGGCATCAGGATGCCGTACTGAAGGTAGTTTGGCTGCTTTATATGGCGTTCTGTGCGTGTGCGACGCTGCACCCGGGCGACTCGTTCCGCAACCTGCTTGTCCTCGACCGCCCGACGCGAGCGAGCAGCCGCGGCTGTGACCACCGCGAGCTGTCGCTCGCGCCACAGTGCCTGCGAGTCGGCGGTGAAGATGTGCGAATCAGTAGCTGAAGCCGCGACCGTGAGATTCTCGGCGATGACGAGCTCGGCCACCTCCATCAACTGCGCGTCGTCCATCTCTCCGGCCTTCAGCTCGGTCATGTCCCAGTCAGATTGACGGGCCCTCACAAACTGCTCAACGGCATCCCAGCTCTGGTCGGGGATCACAATGCCCGCCACCACGCTGATGGATAGTCGCGTTTCGTCGTGGTAGTTGAAGTCGCCGGCCTCGTCGATGCGGATCCGCATCATCGAGATCATGAGCGGTGGGCAAGACGCTGGCTAGACAGCCCTAGGCCCTACGCCAATCCTCTGGTCTTGCGCCGGGTTCCCATGCCGTCACCACAGATGCCGCCTAGGCTTGAGCGGCGCCACGTTTGTAGGCGCCGTGGGAGAGCAGCATCGCGGGGTCGGTGGACCGGTTGTCTGCCGACTCACTGACTTTCCGGCGGGGCTCCGCCAAGCTGGTAGTCGCGTGCTTTGCGTTCGCGCTCCAGATGCCTCTCGAACCAGTCCTCGTTTTGAGTTGAGTGGTCGGCAAACAGGCGCGCGTTCTCGTAGTAGCGGCCAAACCGCTCGTCGGTGTCGAGTGCATCGATCGCTGCGTCGACGTCCAGCTTCTGTGTCTCTCGCCACCGCCGCGGCCAGTCGAGTGCGACATGGGACTCACATTTGTCTGCTGAGCTCTTCAGGGGAGCGTCGTAGAGGATCACGTTGGACGTGTCGAATAGGAGCTGGCGCTGGTACTCGGGCCAGCTCGTCGATGGACACATGCACGCGCCGAGCCAGTCCTGCGCGTGCTCGTGTTCGGCGGCCTCGACAATCGGGTCACCAAGGTAAGTGCCCGTCGTCTGATCCATGACGGCACTACCGATGGACACCGCGCCTCTGAGCGCAATGCCCATCGACAGAGCCTCGCAGATGATATCTGCACACCGCTGTAGAAATGGGCCGACGAACAACGGATCAAGCGGAGCCCAAACAACGATCGTGTCGCTGAAGTGAGCGCTATGAGTCGGAAGGGCAAACAGCACTGGCACACCTTCGCCAGGTGCGATTTCGCGTATCCCTGCGCATCGCAGGCTGGGCTTCGTGACGGCCTCGTCGATTAGCTGTCGATAAGCGCGAAGGACCGCATCGAGCCCGACGTGATCAAGCCAGCTTCGAAAGCCAAGTACATCGAAGAAGCCGAGCATCCATGGGCGCGGGGCGAGAGTATTCTGATCATCGTCTCGCTCTGATGGGGCCGCCCGACCGCCTGCGTCGAACAACCCGGCCGCGACGCACCGCAGATCTGGCAGCTCGGACCCTACCGCACGCTCTGAGTCGAGAACCTCCTTGATCCGTTCGTCGTCATAGTCGTAGCCGCCGGCGGCAACTGCGTCGTCTGTCGGCATCAGCTCGTCAATGAGAAGTCGATAGGGGCAGCGCTCGTCGATTTGACACGCGTCCCACAGCTCTTGGCAGCGAGCGCGGTACGCGTCCGCCGACATCCCCCGCTTCTCATGCAGCCCCGCCTGGAGGTAGTGGGCGATGGCGCGCTCGAATGCCTCTGGCTCCTCCACGATATGGACAAGAGGATATGCCGGATGCCCGGTTGCCTCCGCTCCCTCATCTCGGCGGGGATGGCTAGGCTTTGACGTAGCGGCACTGTCCAGGCCGATTTGTAGCGTGCGGGCATGGACAAGCAACCGTCGGCGCGCCCCCCATTCGACAACACCGTCTCGGTGATCATCTGGGCGCTACTCACCGGCGGGCTGCTGGCCGCCCTCTCCTCGCGCGGCCTGCACATAGTCGCAGTCGCTTTCGGCCTAGTCGTGCTCGCTGCAGGTTTGGTGGTCCTGGCCTTCAACTGGAGCCGGAACTCCACAGATTGGACAGGGCGCCGTGCATCTGATCGTCGCCGCGTGATCGCTGCGCTTGTGGCATGCGCTGCGCTGCCCATGATCCTACTCGCCGTCATGACGGCGGATGGCCTGGGTACGCCGCATGGCGGCAAACTCTGGGTGGTCCGAGCAGGCCTTTTGACCGCGGTCGTCGCCACCTCGGCGATCTGCCTGTCAGGGCTTATGGACTGGAGCTACACGACTCCGCTGCGCCGTGGGCCACGATACGGACCTCGGCCTTGCACTACCTCCACGAGCGAAGAGTGGCGCTCGCTCACCAGCAACTGGCTCCTACATCGGATGATCGCCTACACGACCGTCCGTGTCGCGGTAATCGGGCTGATTGGAATTGTGCTAGCGGGCGTCCTTCCAAAGGTTCCGCAGCCCATCACCTCTGTGCTGGCCGCAGCCGCCGCAATTCTCGTTGCATATGTCCTTAACCGCGTGACACCTGTAGCGGCGTTGAGCCAAAACCCTCCGTTGCGTGTCGGCGATGCCGTCATCCTGGCCGAGGAGTACGGAGCAGGGGTGGAGAATAGGCCGATCTATTACGTCGTCGATGTCGCTGTCGAGGGCATCCAGCTACGCGAACTCAAGGACGGCGTGCCGATCGGTCCCGAGGAGCGCTCGCACGACCGGACCCTTGAGATCAGCGACATCAACCGCCTCTTGCGCGCACGCACCAATTTCACTGGGTGCTCTGCCGCATGCTCGCGCGTAAATAAGTACTGCCCGCTGAAGATGGGCGAGCCTACCCATCCACCAAATACGTGACACCGCCCATCCAACCTTCGCAGTCGCTATCGGTCGCGTTGCTTTACGACGACTCGCTTGATCGGCACGGAGGTATCCCGCAGTACCTGACGATGCTCGGACGGGGACTGACACGACGCGGACATCGCGTCGTTTACCTCGTGGGTGAATCGTCAATCGATCGCCTTGGAGACGCCGAGGTCTGGAGTCTCGCCCGCAATGTGAGGGTGCGCTTCAACGGAAGTTCGGGGACAATCCCGGTCGCCAGTCGGAGCCGGGACATCGCTAAGATCCTCGCTGGCTACGCGTTTGACGTCGTCCATGTCCAGGTTCCGTATTCGCCGTTGATGGCCGGGCGCGTGATTCGCCGTGTGAGCCCTTCAGTTGCCGTCGTTGGCACCTTCCATGTCAACTCCGAGCGCGTTCTGCCAAAGGCCGGAGCTCGCCTCCTTTCTGCTGTCACGCGGGAGTCATTGAGACGCTTCGATCGAATGATGTGCGTAAGCGATATCGCATCTCGTTTCGCCCATCGCTGGTTCGGCCTCTCCGAGACCGAGATAGTGCCAAACATGGTTGACGGTCATGCGCTGCGATCGATGGCGGCGAGCGTCTACCGGCGACCGGCTAACGGTCCACGCCTGGCCTTTATAGGTAATCTCGTCCCGCGTAAGGGGATCGAGACCCTGCTCTCGGTGATGCCCGCAGTTGCTGCGATCCACCCCAGAGCCACACTGACTGTGGCCGGCGATGGGTACTTGCGTCCTCGTCTGGAACGGTCAGTTCGGCAGGCTGGTCTCAGCGCCGCTATTCGGTTTGCTGGCACCATCAGCGAGGGTGAAAAGGCCGCGTTGCTGGGCAGCGCCGACATCGCGTGCTTTCCATCCCGGTACGGCGAGAGCTTCGGAATCGTATTGCTCGAGGCAATCGCAGCGGGCGCAGGCGTAGTCTTGGCCGCGCGTAATACCGCCTACGCCGAGGTGCTCCGCGAAACACCGTCTGCGCTTAGCGCACCGGACGACGCCGACGAGCTCGCGCGTATGGTGTTGCGCTTCCTAGCAGATCCCAACCTCCGTGCGCAGGTGCGCGGGCGCCAACAGCAGATAGCGGTACGGCACGAGGTCGACCTTGTTACAAGCCGTGTTCTGGGGGTTTACCGCGCGGCACTTTGTCGCCGCCGCGGAGGGCGGGCTGACGAAAGCCGGACGGAGGAGGCGGAGGTCAGTCTTGCCTACTGAGACGGTTGAGAATCGCCAGCAGTTGCCCAGCGCGGTTGTGAGGCGAGACATTGTTGCTGGTCCGCGTCGCTTGGTTCCGTCGGGCTGGACGCAGTTGCTGAGCCATCTGCCGACCAGCCGATTCGTGACAGCTCGGACCGCCTACAGTTACGGTGGACTCGCGAGCACTGAGGATGAGCTGGCCCGGTTGATTGTAGGGAGCGCCCGTCATCGCTGGCGCTACTCGACGCGAGCCGTGACGCTCTGCAGTAACCGACGGCGCGCGGACCTGATGCGCGGCATCGAGGCGGTCGGCATGGAGCACCTTACAAGCGCCCTCGCGACGGGCCGGGGGATCGTACTCACCTCAGTGCATCTCAGCGACTTCGACCTAGGCGGCTCGTGGATTTCACAGGTATCCGGCCGTGAGGTCGTTGCGGTCGTGGGTGGCCCCTGCCCACGTTTGCGCGAAGCGGCGTTTAACCGCATACGACGTACCTGCGCGGTCCTAGTGCGCCGCGAGGAGGTCACGAGGATCGCCGATCTTGTTGGTGATCTAGCGCGCGGGCGGATCGTGAGTTTGATGCTCGATCGACATCCCCAAACCGGAGGTGCTGAGGTTGAGTTCTTCGGACGCCGTGCTGTCCTGTCGGCCGCCCCGCTCATCCTGGCACGCCGAACCGGCGCCCCTGTAATCGTCGGAGGCCTCAAGGCTCAAGAAACTGGGGGTCATCTGGTTCGGATCGCCCCGACGTCGGCTGTTACGACGAGCAATAGTGGAGTCGCCTGGCTTCAAGGGATCACCCGTCAACTGGAGGACCTGATCCGATGGGCGCCAGACCAGTGGCACATCCCGCCGCGTATCGCACAGCTTCCTTGGGGAGACCACTAGTGTCTGAGCCGTCAATTCGGTGTGAAATTTCCGCTTCCCGAGCCGGGCATCAGTTCATACATCAGCTGCGCCCAGCATCTTGCCGTACTCTGCCTCTAGCTGCTCGCGTGCGTCGTGGGCGTGCCGGTGAGCTTCAAACAAGTGGACATAGGTGTCCCAGGTCGTTGAGGTCTTTGTGTGCCCGAGTTGGCGGGAGACGAATTGCACGTCGCGGCCTTGGGCGATCAGGATAGAGGCGAAGGTGTGTCGCAGGCAGTGGAATGTCACGTCTTCCAGGTTCGCGTGTTTGCGCGCGTCGTGGAACAGGTCGAGCAGGGCGCCCCTGTAGGTCATTGGCCGGCGCGGCACCGAACTCTGGAAGACGAAATCGGTGTCTGTGGAGAACTCTTCGGCGAGGCGTCGTCGGCGCAGGAGCTTGCCGAGGGTGTCCATCAGCACGATGTCGCGTTTTGCTGCCTTCGTCTTGAGGGGGACTCGCTTGCCCTGACGGCTGAGCTGGAACCGCACATGGATTACTCCCTCGGTGAAGTCGATGTCGCCCCATTGGAGTGCGAGGACTTCCATGACTCTCATGCCTGTGAATAGTGCTGTTGCGATGATCGCGAGGGCTGGCCCTGCGTGTTCGAGCAGCCTGTCCATCTCATCGCGGGAGAGGAACCGTTGGCGGGGTTCTCCGGCGCCTGGGCGCTCGCGGGGCAGCAGCTTGTCGGCTGGACTGGCGGGGATGATGTTGTGGCGTGCTGCGTAGCCGAAGACGCCTCTTACAGCCATCCAGCGTGCGCGGATTGTCCATGTCGATGCTTTGAGCTTTCGCTGCTTGCGGTGCCACTCGACAAGGTCGTCGGTCGTTATGGACCGGATGCGTCGATGTCCGTAGTCGGGGATGAGGTGCAGCATCACGCCGATTTTGTAGGCCTCAAGGGTTCGCGGTCGTAGCTCGCCGATCTCGACAAGGCCTTCGATGTATTGCAGCCATGCAAGCGCAACGTCCTCGACCTTCTCTTTGCCGCCTGTTTCCGGGACGCCGCCGGAGCGGACTTCCACGGCCCAGGCGTCGCGTACCCGGCGGGCCTCCATGAGGCCGACCTCGCCGATCGTCTTCCACTTCGCCTTGCGTGCGCCTGGCGAGGTTGCGCAAGCGATGTAGGTCTTGTTGCTTCGGTAGAGGCCGCGCTCTATGCGTATCCGCTCACTGCGCGCCATCAGCTCGCCTGTCTCAGCGGCGTGTGCGTTCGGTGAGGCCGAGCAGCGCCGCGTCCAACTCTTGGCGGTGGTAGATCTTCCGCTTGCCGCCGTGCGCGGTGAACGTGCCGTCTGCGCTCAGCTTGCGGAACGTGCCTGCGGGCACTCTCGTGTACTCGACGGCCTCCTCGAAGGTCATCCACGGCGAACCCCCATCCGGGGTCGCGAGCTGCTCGGCGAGCTGCTCGACAAGGCGTACAGCGAGGCTGCACGCCAGGGCGTCGAGGAAGGCGCCGGGGATCTCGATCGGTCGTGCGTCATCGTGCTCGATCAGACCAGACCCGGGCGGTGATCTCAAGGGTCTGTCAGCAGGGCGCGGCCGGGTGGCCTGATTGCAGGGCCGGCGGGCTTTCTTGGCCTGCCCAATGTGGCATGCTGGGGCCGTTTTCAACAGGCCTTCCGTGCGTTGAAGGCTCATGCTGGGCCCGTGGGCTTGCGGAAGACGAGCACGTCCTCGTGCGCTACGACGTGGGCGCGTTCGCCTCGTGCGCGCATCCGGCGGGCGTGCAGCGTTTGCCAGAACGACGGGCGCATCACGATCTCGCTGTCGCGGATTGTGGCGAGCATGCCGATGATGCGCTGCCAGTAGTTCAGCCCGAGGTTCTCGCAGAGCGTGATCGTGTCGCCGCTCAGGTTGTGCAGCGCTCCGCCGGAGCGCATGTCCTTGGTAACGAGCACGAGGAACCCGCCCGGCTTCAGCACGGCCGCGCACGCTTCGTACACCTCTGCCATAGCGGCGAGGTAGGCGCGTCCGCGAGCGTGTCCGAGGTTGGTCTTGTCCGCGCTGTAGTTGCTGGTGTCCTCGCGGCGAATCGGCCCGACGCCGCTGACGAGATTCGCGGTGGATACGTCCGCGACCTCGCAGGCATAAGGCGGCGAGGTGAGGATCAGATCGACGCGACCGTATGCCGTGGGTACGTGGGTGGCGAGGAGTCGGGGTAGTTGACGGGCGTCGCCTTCGATGACGTGCGCGGACGAGCGCGCACCCTGATCCTGGGCGTGTTCTATGTTCGCGCGAGCGAGTGTCGCCCATCTGGTCTCTAGCTCGGTCCCGACTGCTCGGCGGCCGGCGTGGATCGACTCCACGAGTGTCGTGCCGATCCCGCACATCGGGTCGAGGACGAGGTCGCCGGGGTCACTGTATGCCTCGATCGCGCGACGTGCGAGCGTTGGGAGCATCTTGCCGGGGTGCCGGTTTGACTCGGGGAGGTAGCGGCCGTGGCGCTGCCACTGGCTCGTCGTCTGTGCGCACGGCCATATCGCGAGCGGCAGATCAGCGGTGCGATAGGGCGCGCGGGTTCGTGTCCGTGGTCGTCGTGGGGTGCTGCTCGCGGGACAGGCTTGATCTCGTGTGCGTCGGGTTCGGTTGCGTACTGCGCTTGTCGCTTCATGCGGGTGCATCGTGTTCACCTTTCGGTTTGTGCTTTGGGTTGGTGCCGAGCCAGTCCTGATAGGTCTCGGGCTGCTCAGCGGAGATGAAGATGGGCGCGAACGGGCCGTTTGAGGTGAGGTCCGCGAGGGTCACGAAGGACACCGGGACCGTCCCGAAGCGGTCGCGGTCAGGGTCGGAGCGGTGCAGCGCGATCACACGTTGGATGCGTCGGCGCGACGCCTTGGTCGTCTGGTCGGCCAGAACGATCAGGACCGCCGGGAATACCCGGTAGTACGCGCGCCATAGCGGCCCGTCAGGGGCGTCTTGGGGTGTCGGCCTGGGGGTGTAGTGGCGTAGCTGGGCGTAGCGTGCGAGCTTGGCGGCGAGCTGCTCGACCGGGATTGTTCCTCGGTCGAGCTCGATGAATCGCTGGTGCAGGATCAGCGACTCGTCCGATGTTCCTTGCAGGTAGGAGAGAAGCGCGTCGGCGATCACGAGCTGTGCCGGACGTCGGCCACGCGCGGGTGTGATCGGGTGGGCGATCTCGTGCCGCCAGGAGAGCGGGCCGCAGTCGTCGCTCGCGCGTTCGCGTGCGGCGTTGACGAACGCGATGCCGGTGTCGTTGACCGCGAGGGTGTGCCTGCGCAGCGGCCCTGCCGCCTCGGCCGACGAGATGAGGTGGCGTCGGGGCTCTGCGAGCGCGCCGGTCGCGCTGAGGATGTCAGCGCCCTGGCTGGTCAGAAACCAGAGCCCGACACCATGAGGCCCAGTCGCTCGCTCGACGAGCCCGCGCTCACCGAGCCTGACGAGAACTCGTTGCGTCCAGCGCAGCAGCGTGTCGGGTGTGTGTAGTGCGTGTACTTGTCGAGCGGTGAGCAGCCGGTGTTGGTGCAGGCTCTCGAGCATCTCGACAGCGACCGCTGGCAGCGCCCCGCGCTTGACGGTTACCTGGCTCATTCCATGTCCTCGGGGTCGGGGAGCCTTGGCATCGCCGAGCGCTCCGGTGCCGTGACCTGAGCGGCTTTGGTGCCGCCGGTCTTGCTGGTGAGGTGCGCGCGGATCCGCTCATCGAGCGTGTCGAGTGCCCGGATCGTCTCGGCCGCATTGACGCGGCCGGATGCTTGGTCGATCGTGGGCTGGACCTGGGGGACGTGCTCGGGCCGGTAGGCGTCGGCGAACAGGTCTGTGACAGCCAGGTTCTCGAACAGGAACGGCCGGGTCAGTCCGCCGTGATGCGTGGCTTGTGCGATGAACGTCCAGCGCGGTAGCCCGGTGATCGCGCCGGCTGGCGGGTCTGATGCCCACTCACGGGAGATCAATGCGGCGGCGTGAGCGTTGAGCGCGGTCGCGATTAGGTGCGAGCGGTTCGTGGTCAGCGCGTTCAGCGTCGCGCTGGTCAGTCGCTCCGGGTTCTGATTGAGCAGCGTCGCGCGGACCCCGTACTTCGCGGTCTGCTCCAACAGCGCGGCGAGGTTCCCCGACGATGCACCGTCGTAGGTTTGGACCTCATCGAGGAAGACGTAGAACTCGCGGCGCTTGGCCGGCGGTATGTGCGCGCGTCCCTTCGCGGCGTGCAGCAGGTCGAACACGAGCAGGTTCGCCACGAGCCTGTCGCGGGCGCCGCCGGCACCGGGGCACGCGAGCACGATCCGCCCCCGGTTCATCGCCTCCGCGATGTCGTAGGTGGATTGCTGGGAGCCGAGCAGCGCAGCGAGCTGCGTCGATGAGCGCAACCGGTCGATCAGGTTCGTGACAGGGGTGATCGCCTCCTCGGCCATCCTCGGGAACCGCTCTGAGAAGAACTGGCGGCGCGGCACCGACAGGAACGGCAGGGTCACCTGCAGCCACTCCGGGTTCCCGAGCAGAGTCGGTATCTGAAAGATCGTCGGCGCTAGCTCGTCGGGTAGGACGGTCGATAGCTCGATCAGCGCGGCCGTCGCCTGCGTTGTGAGCGTGAGCGCCCGGTTGTTTCGCTCACCCCACTGCAAGGCTGAGGCGAACGAGTCAACGATCGCCTCCACGCGCCGCTCCCGCGCGTCGTCGGACAGCCCTCGCGCGGCGAGTAGGTTCCAACCCGGCTGCCCCTCGCGGGAGCGGGCACCGACAAGATCAAGCTCGACGATCCGGCCGGCTAGCTCAGGCTCGGTGAGGCAGCTCTTGATCCGCCGGATTGCGTCCTCGTGGGGGTCGAGGAACATGCCGCCGTGCCCGGCGCGCACGAGGCTCAAGAACTGTGTGATCGCTAGCTCGGTCTTCCCCCACCTGCTCCTGCCGGCGGTGTAGGTAAAGAACGTGTCAGCCAAGCGCAGCCCGACGATCCGCTGTCGCTTCTCGCTGCTGACGCGGCCGAGCGGGAGTACATCCTTTTGTCCGGTGTACTCGGGCAGGTTGCGCGGGGGCGGGTAGACAGCCGCGCCGAGACGCAGAACGTCCGGTGCCGCGCAGTTGACGGTGGGCGGCTTGAGGAACCCGGCGACCTCGCGGGCGCCGACGATGCCTTGGCGTGCGGGGCGGAATAGCCCGGTGTCGATCCGCCGGTCAAACCACGAGCGACGGCCCGGCAAATCTGCGCCAAGGAACGCGAGGCCGAGTAGCCGCACGCCGACGACCCGGAATGAGTTGGCGGCGGCCCAGGCGTCGAAGCATCCGAGAATGGCTTGCAGTCGTTCGGCAGCGATGCCCTTCACCGGGGCTTGGCAGCGCACGAGCACCTGTAGGTGAAACAGGGGCTCGTTCTGCAACACCTTCGCGGCGATCTGCTCGCGCTCCGCGCGCTGCCCGACAACATCTGCGGCGGGTTGACGGCCAGCCTGGCGGCCACCGCCCGTGAGGACGTCGAGCACACCGCCGGTCGTGTAGGGAGCGATCGTGTTCGTGCGGCGGGCTTGTCTGAGCAGCGTTCGTCGCAGCCGTCGCCGTGCCCCGGCGGTGCATGGCAGAAGATCGACGGCGACCTGGCCCCGCTCCCGCTCGGGGTGCATCGCGGCTAGCGCCCTGGCGAAGCTCTGAAGCGGATCAGGATCAAGCGCAAGGTGCGCAAGCGGCTCGCTGCTTGGCCGAGCCAGCCGCAGCTCGGCCCGCAGCACACACCCCTCCTGCCTCAGTGGCGGCTCGGGGTCAGCGCGCCGGATCTGCACCCGGTCGTAGTTGCTGAGCGCTGAGCGGATTGCCGGCAGGGCGCGCTCGGGCACCACCAGCGAGTAGCGCATCACACCGTCGCTCGCGTCGAGCAAAACGCGCGCGGCGCTCGCGCGGGGGTCCAGCCAGCCGCCGACGAGACGCCGAACGCGGGATAGCTGCGCGGCGCAGCGAAGCACACCATCGAGCGTCGGCGCGAACGAGTCGGGGGCAAGCACGACGAGCCGCACACGCCGGGAAAGCGCACGACGAGTCACGACGACACGACACGTGAGCGCCGCTAGCAGCACCGCGATCGCCGGCACCGCCAGATACAACGTGAGCACGTCGGCGTGTGAGGCGAGCCATGCGGACAGCAGCTCACGGCTACGCAACAGCGCCAGCAGCACCAGCACCCCGACAACAGCCAGCAGCGGCCGAGCGTCCTGTTGAGGGCGGCGAGTCACAGGGAGTTACCGGCACAGATAGAGATCTCGAAAAACGCGGAGCCGCGCAATCCCGCACCAGCAAGCCAGAAACCGGCGGTCCAGTCGCCGCGTAGGGTGGATCGCAGGGTGGATCGCAGCGCGTACCGCAGGGTGTCCGCAGAACGACCCGTCATTACGCTCGCCCTCCCGGCCGCACACTCGACGGGCTGGGCGGCTGCGCGTACCCGTATACGGGCGCGGCCTCGCCGACCGGATGAGCGGGTTGGAATGGGCCGACGCGTGTTACGTGCCCGGCGTAGTTCCCCTCGACGGTGACGATCTCACCGTTCGGGAGCACTTGCGCGACGATCCCGACGTGCGCGCTATCGCTCGGCCCGGTGCCGTAGAAGATCGCGTCGCCCGGCGCCGGTGTCGCGCTCGGCGTTAGCACTCTGCCGCCGTGTTCCTTAGCCCAGGTATACAGCGAGCCCGAGTAGCCGTAGGCGGCAGTCTGACCGGGCAGCGGCACCCCGGCGTGCTGCCACACCCACGAGGCAAACAGCGAGCACCACTCCTCGCAAGGCCCGTAGATCGTGCAGTTAGAGCCGGGCGGGTTTTCGCCCTGGCCGATCTGGCTTTCAGCGACTTTGACGATCGCCGACGAGCTGGCGGCTTCGGGCAGGTACACACTTGCTTCGCAGCCGCCGGTCGAGATGGGCTGCGCGAGTGGTGGGCTGCTCGCGGCGGGCGCTCCGGTCCCGGTGAACCCGTATTGCACGGCGCGGGCCATCACCTCGTCGGCGTAGGCGACGGTGCTGTCTTCGCACGCGCCGTAGTAGCGGCAAGCCGCCTGCCGGTATTCGGCGTAGCTGCCGCCGGTCGGCGGGCCGCCCATGTCTTCGCGCAGGATTCGTGCGGCGGTGTCGATCGCGTCCGCCGGATCATTGATCGACAGCGGGTGGCCGGGGTCGGCGTTGACGGCGTAGCGTTCCCACAACGTCGGGCCATCGCCGGGGCTGCACGCGCTCCCCCGGACGTAGGCAATCTGCATAGGCCCGGCGCACCCCGAGCTGTTGGTGCCGGCGCACTCGCCGTTGCCGCACTCCTGCGCCCCGATCGACGCGAGGAATGACCAGTCGATGTCAAACCGCGTGCCGGCTTGCTCGTATAGGCGCAGCCGTTCGGGTGGGATGTTCTGCAGCGCGTAGGCGGTGGGTGTAGGGCCGGAGACGGTGCCGGCGAGCGCGCTGCCCTTCTGGCAGCCGGTGAAGCTCGCGCCGAGCACGGCTACGGCGAGGCCGAAGATCGCGACGACCACGAGGCCGGTCACGCCAAGGCCTCCAGCGAGCCAGAGCCACAGTGCGGTGCGGTCGTGCTGCTCGTCCATCAGTCCAGCTCCACTCCGGTTACGAGCAGCCGGCCGCCTTGCGGGGCTAGGGTCAGTCCGAGCGTGTAGTCGATGAGCCCGCCAGCGTTCACGACGGCGCGAACCGCAAGCTGACCGGAGGACGCGGGCGTGACGTGCAGGTCGAGGACGTGCGGACGGCTCCCCCGCATAGCGGGCGACACACGCGGCGGGTGTGCCTCAAGTGAGGCGATTAGCGACCGTGCGGCGTCGGTGATCCGGCTGGCCGGGGCGCTCCCGTAGGTGTAGGCGAGGTAACCAGCGAGGAACGCTCGACTGACAGTTACCGCTTCGGCAGAGAGGGCGGCGCCCGGAGACGTTTCCGGTGTGGGCTGAGGCGGATCGGCAGTCGCGGTCGTGTTGGTGCTCGCCGCACCTGCCGTGGCGGCGGGTGCGATAGGGCGTGTGAGCACGAACAGCAAGGCCGCTGCGATGAGCACGGCGGCAGTCGCCACGAGCGCAGTGCGTCGCTCTTGCTCGGCGATCGGCCGGTCGCGCAGCGCCGTAAACCAGCCGGTCATCGCCACTCACCCGTCGTGATTCCGAGGAACATCCGGCCGCAGCGCTCGGCGATCTCGCGGGCACCCGCGCCGTGGTGGTAGAAGGGATCGAGAACGAGGCAGCAGCCGTCAGGACGGTCGTGCCGGCACGACGCGCGTCTGCCCCCGCGTGCGGTGCGGGTGTAAGGGGCGCCGCACACCCGGCATGCTGTCCTCGAGGAGCCGGCGAGGATGCACAGCCTGATCAGCTCGCGACGGTGCTCGGGGCTCCAAGCGCAGCCGTGCCGCCGGCCTGTCGCGCACGCGAAAGCTGCCTGCGTGCGTGGCGCGAGGAACAGTTCGGCCGCCCGAGTGTTGTAGTGGTAGCGGGGCTGCTTGACGAACAAGTGAAGGCGAGCGCGCCCTGCCGGATCGACACGCAGCGGTGTCGCCCAATCCACCCGGCGCGTCATCCACCCGCGCTGCGTGAGCGCATCGGGGAGGTACTTGTCAGCGCAGAGCAGCCAGAGGGTGCCGTCCTCGCGCAGCACGCGATGCAGCTCGGTGAACAGCGCGGCGGGCGCCCGAGCGAGATCGCCTCGGCTGGGGCTTGTGACGATCGTTTGCGCCCATCCGGTCGGCAGCTCGCGCAGCAGCCCGGCAGGGGAGTTGGTTGTTTCGATGCGAGAGCTCATGCGGGCTCCTCCTCTGAGGTCTCTGCTGGACCGGGGTCGGGGTCAGAAGTCGATGGCGCGGAGCCATCCATGTCGCCGAGCAGCAGTTCGATTCGTTGCGTCTCGGGCTTGCGACGCCGCCGCCTCCGGCGTCGCTGTCTCGCCATTTGGGTGAGGCGGGTGGCGTAGTAGAGGGTTTGGAGCTTGTCGCCGCCGTCTTCTGCTGCGCCGGGGCCGGCGGTCGCGGCGAGCAGGTCTTTGGTGAGTCGGTTGCGCTGCGTGAAGACGGTCCACAGGAACGCGGCTTGCAGCACGAACGCGAGCAGCCAGCCGAGGTTCGAGGTGGCGTCGTCCAGCGCTTTGCAGACTGCGAGGACGATTACGAGGATCAGGCTGTAGATGACCTTCCGTGCGAGGTAGCCGGCGAGCTTGCCCAGCCATGAGCGAAAGAAGTCGTGGCCGCGTCCGGGGAACACCGCGAGCAGCAGCGCGACCGGCGCCAAGCACAGCAACGTCAACAGCAGGATTTGGGCGAGGATCACCCCGAACGCGAGTGCACCCAGCAGCAGGAACGCGCCGATCTCCCCGGCGAGAATGACGATCGCCAGCAGCAGCCGTTGGTATTGGCCGCCCTTGCCCATCGGTTCGGCGGCGGCCTCGTCGGCCTTGCCGAGCGGGTAGCTGCCGTTCGTCTTTGCGGGGTCGGAGCTTGGGAGGTCTTCGTCGGTGCCGTGTTCGAGCGCTTCGTGCTCGGAGTTACGGCCTGGCGATTGGAGCGGGTAGGCGAGGAAGTGCGGTGCGTACTTGTTGCGGTTGTTGATGCACGTCTTGCCTTCCGCGTGGACTTCCACGCCGCTTTCGAGTTGCGTGGCGAGCCGGCTGTCCTCAGCCGGGTCCGCACTCAATGGACGCACCGCTACTGAATGGGTCTTGCCGCCGCTTGTGGTGGTGCAGTGCTCGATCCCGCCGAACTCAAGGGTGGTCCACGGGTTCAGCACGAGCAGTTCAAAGAGCTGGTCGCTTGCCTGGCTCTTGGCCTGCTGTTCGTTAGAGAGACTGCCGTCGTTTGTCAGTGACAGCAGCGCCGTGGAGATCTGGTTCGAGAGCTTGCTCGCCGGGGCGATGGTCCGTTCGGGCTGCGTGACAATCCCGATCGCAAGCACGCAGTACAGAAGGGAGACGGCGAGCGCTCCGGCTGTCTCGGTGTAGCGGCGCTGCACCAGCGCCTTCCACATCGCCCAGCACCCCGCGAGCACGATCACCGCGACGAGCCACGGCGCTCCGAACGTGTTGGCGTACAGGTTGTGGATCGCTTCCGATACCGGGGTCAGCGCACCGGAGCCGGGGCTGCCGTTCCCGTTGACCAAGTCCAGGTTGAACGCGAACCCGAACAGGGTGATCACCCCGTAAGCGACCCAAGACGTGAACAGCCACAGGATCTGCGCGAAGAACGACGCGATCATCGGCGCGACACCCGAGGCGTCCACCCCGCTAGTCAACCCGACGCTGATCGCCGAGAAATACTGGTCGAGCTGATAGTTCGCAATCGGGTAGCGACCGAAAATCCCGCCGCCCGTCACCTGCGGAGCCGGCCCGATATTGCTGTACACGTCGCCGGCAAAGGCGGGGGCGGCGATCAGCAACAACGCGATCGCTGCCACTAGCAGTGTGAGTGCGACTCGTCGGCGCGTGACCGAGCGGAGCGCCTTGCGGATGATGGTTTTCATGTCGCGCTCCTGGGCTGGTCGGGGGTGGTCTGGAACGCTTGGAGGAGGTGCGGGTAGACGAGGTCGACCTGCACTTCGCCGACCCGTCCGCCCAGGTCGCGCATCAGGCAGCGACCCGCCCGCAGTTCCCGCACGAGCGCGATGAGGTCGCGAGTCGGGTCAAGGCCGATGAACCGCAGCGCTGCGCGGGCGGCGTCGTCGGAGTCCTGGCCGAAGACGAACACGACACCGATCAGGTCCGAGAGGTCCCCGAGATCACCAATCCGGTGAGTCCCCAACAGCAGCGTCGCGTTGAACGCCCGCCCCAAACGGACGAGCCGGTTGATTACCTGCCGGCCCTGCGGGGACGCCAAGAGGAACCAGATCTCGTCAAGGCCGACGACCTTGTGCCGCGAGCGGTCCCCCGAGATCAACTGCAACGCATACGCCGCGACAAGTGAAAGCGTCGCGACGGAGACGCGCTCCGCGCGTGTGTAGGTGTCTCTCGCGGCCGATGGTTCGGGGAGCGAGAGGCCTGGCATACGGATCGTCGTGACCGGCTTGACCGCCTGGGCCTCCGTGCTCTCACCGCCACCGAATCCCAGGCGTGCGAGGCCGAAGTCGCGGATCACCTCCAACGCCTCCCCCGCGTCCCGCGCGCCGGGACGGTCGCTAGCGAGCAGCAGCTCGACGACGCGCGACAGGCTGCGCGATCCCTCGCGCACGGTGTCCTTCACCGCGAGCGATACGGCGTTCTCCCACTGGCCGGCGCTGCCGGGCAGCAGCTCCAACAGGTAGGAGCAGGCCAGTTCCTCGCGCAGGTCGGGCAGCCCGATCGCGAGCGGGTCGAGCTTGCCCTGCTGCGCCGGATCGCCGGACAGCTCAAGCACCTCGACACGGCCGTCAAGCTCAGCGAGCTTGTGCAGCCCGTGGTCGGGCTTCGGGTCGAAGTCCACCACCAACGACCCCCTACGCTCGGCCGCGTACTCGATCGTCTGCGCCGCAACCGTCTTGCCCGACCCCAACGTGCCGATCAAGAGGACCGCCGAGGCGCGGGACTCCCTCGGTGCCTGCGTCGGGTCGAACCGCACCGGCAACGGCGCACCCTTCGGTGTGTAGCCGAGGTACGGGCCGCGACCGGAGCCGACCGTCCTTGTGGCAGTGGCGACCATGCCACCGAACTGCTCGACCGTGAGCTGCTGCGTGTAGTCGCGCATTACAGCCACCCGTCAGCCCTTGGCAGATGCTCAAAGAACATCTCCCGCTGAAGACCAACCGGCCGGTGCAGAGCGATGTCGCCGTACTGCTCTTTCAGCGCGGCAACCCTGCGCTCAAGCTCCTCTTCACTCGATGCGCCGACCGCGAGGCCGATCGAGGCGTACAACATCGGCGGGTGCCCGCCGGCCTGCAGCTGCGCCTCGTACTCCCGCGCCAGCACTCGGTCCTCCCCGGCGAGCAGACTCGGGCCATGCGCCGCTCCCTGTACCTGCTCGTGGTAGGCGTGCTCGACATCAGCGATCCGCTTACGCACCTGCGCGAGCGCCTGCCTGTTACCAAGCCAGCGCGCGTGCACAACCGCGTCCACCGGAAAGCCGACAGCCTCCAATGGAGCGAACAGAACCTCCGCTGTGGAGCCGGGGAACTCGGGTGAGTCAGCGAGCGCGCCGAGCGCGAGCAACGCCTGAAAGCAACGTCCCTGCTCACCATCCACCATAAGGGTCTGTTGCTGCTCGGTGATCGCGGCGTTCGCGCACCTGGCGAGGTCGTGCCCGAGCGGCTGAAACCCAACACCGTCCTGTGCCTGGACGATCAGCGCGTCCGGCTGCCAGTGCCGGTCAAGCTCCGGCTCCCCCAGGCCACGACACGCCGAGCGGCGCAACAGCCATTGAAGCTCCTGGGTGCTGGCGCGGCGGGCGTGGATCACGCCGTTCAGCCGCTCGAAGATGCGCTGCTCGCGCGTAGCGAGTTCCGAGAGTTCCCCGGCTGAGATCGGCGACTCGGCACCGATACCGGCCAGCTCCTCCACACGGCGGCGCACACGATCCACTCCGCGCACGAGCCCGGTGCCGACACCGACACGTGTGCCGGCGGCGAGCGACACCGCCAAATAGCACTCGGGGATGTGCGAGCCGAGCTGGCGCAGCCGCTCCCTATGACCCTCAAGGAACGCCTGCCATGCCTGCGCGTCTTGGTGGCGGTCATCGAGCAGGCCGGCGGTGTGCTGGACGTAGCGGTCGGCGGGGTAGGCGCGGGTGACGCGCCACAAGCTGAAGTCGGCCGCGATCGTGTGCGCGAGCCGTTGCAGGCGGCTCTGTAGCGCCCACTTCTCACCCGTAGGTAGATACGGGTATGAGGTCATCCCGAGCCGGTAAAGGCCAGCGGCCTCACCGCCACGGCCGATCAGCACGTTGCCGTGCGCGTATCGCAACGGGAAGCTCACGGCCGCACCTCCACGACCTGGCCGTCGGCGAGCTCGATCACTTCCGCGCGGCGCTCACCCGCACGCATCCGGTGCCCCTCAGCAGGGCGCACCACGAGCCGCCCGCGAGCGGGAATCGCTATGACCGGGCGGCCGAACACCAGTCGTGCCGGGCCTTGCACGCGGCCGTGGTGAAGCACCGGGGAGCGCTCATCCGGGGCGACCCACACCTGCGGCGCCCAAACGTGCACCACGCCCTCGACCGGGATCGGCCGCTCAAGCGAGCGACGTGCCGGGCGCAACCGCACCGACAGCCACGAGGTCAGATAGCGATGAGCGGGGCGTCCGTCAGGTGATGCCTGGCCGGCCAGCACCGCGACCATCCCCGGTGCGACGACCAGCCGAAGCGGCCAGGCGAGCCACCCCAACACCACCCCGGCGAGCAGGGCGCCGAGGAAACCCACGGCTCCCGCAAGGACGGCTCCCTTGGCGCCGTGTGAGCTTGCGCCGAGCAGAGCGCCGATCCCGCCGAGTACCAGCGCGAACAAGATCGAGCGCTGGGCCAGGACGAGGATCAGCACGAGCGCGCCGAACGCCCAGCCAAGCGACTCAAGCGGCACACCACCGGGGACGGGCAGCCGTCGCCCGTCGATCTGGTAGATACGCCGGTCGGGCCGGAAGATCCGCTGGTAGGAGCGGATCGGGTGTGAGGTGTCACTCATCGCCGCAAGCCCTCAGCCGAATATCTGCTTGCCAATGCCTTCAGCCGCCGTCGCGATCTCAGACGGCGCGAACACCATCCACGCGACCACGATCGCCGCGAACAAGAACACCGCAAGCTCGGTGTAACGGCGGTTTAGGAGAAACACGAGACTGATCACGGCGACGATCCCGCCGTACAAGTCAGTCGCGTAACCCTTCAACAGGTTCGCGACGTTCTGGCCGACGTTGTTACCCGACGCAAACGCATCCGCCGGGAACAACACCAGCACCCACACCACCAGCCACACGATCCCTACGGGCCGCTTCCGTGACATGCCGATCACTTCCCTTCCGTGCTAGACGGCACGGTGCTAGCGGGCTGCGTGACAGTCACACCAACCCCGCGCGTTGTTGTCACCACACGCGGGTCGTCACCACCGAAGTAGGAGGCGATGCCGCGCACAAGCAGCAACAGCACACACCCCCACAGCAGCAAGCGACCCACGAAACGAGCCAGACGATTCACACTTTGCGGCGTCTGACTCTCAGTTGGCGTCCTACGAATAACAGTCATAGGGCGACGGTAGATCGCCCCCTCGCAAAACACCACAAGCGCGCATCATGTGTAAGCAATTGCTTACATCAAATATGAAAGCAAGTACTTTCATATGCCCCACAAAAAAGCCCGCTGCACATCACATCGCGATGAGCACCGGGCAAAAGAGACTGCTGTAGAGGGCTATGCGGCGAGCTTTACAACGTCCGCCAGCTCCTCAATCTGACCGCTGATGCACTCCAACACCTGATCCAGCAAACAACACGTGGCGTAGTCCGCCAGCGAGTAGAAGACGAACGTGCCCTCACGTCGGCGCGCGACGATGCCAGCCCTGTGCAAGATGCCGAGATGCCGAGAGATGTTCTGCGGCGTGCTCGCAACGCTGTCGGACAGGTGCTGCACGGTCCCCTCCTGCTGGCGAAGCAGCAGTAGGAGATGCACACGTGTCGGGTCAGCCAGAAGCGACATGCGACTGGTCACAAGCTCGACCACAGACTCAGACCACGATGGACCCATTCCCGCCATCCCCTATCGACCGAGATATGCGAACTGTTCCGTTTTACCGACAGCAGGTAGCGAACTGGGACGCCCGCTACCGACGCTTTCATCATGAGTGGGACGCTCAGCCCCGCTACTGGGCGGCTCAACGATCACCCGAGACGGGCCCAAAGGCGCCGTCGCCCCCGGTGTGCGGTGGTGAACGCGAGCTCGGACTCGCGCACCTGCCTTCCTCGGCCGTGCATGTCGGGGGTGCCTACGCACCCCTTTGTGAGACGGATGACTCTCGGATGACGGATGGGCTGCACTGAGAGCGAGCACGACCACCACAAGCGTTGCCAGCGCCGCGACCACATACGCGACGCGACGCAGCGCGCCTTCGCCGTGTGGTCGCGGCGATTGGCTGTCGGGCGACACAGTGAGCGGGTCCGTTCTCTCGTCGCCTTGAGGCGCCGATGTCCGCGGAGCATCGTCGTCAAATAGCTCGCTGTCAGGAAAGCCGTCCATAACTGTTAATGCGAGCAGGACGCCCAAAGAGACAGCCGATCTTGCGCAGCCGTGTTAAACAGTTACGCCCGCCGAATAGCGGGCGCAACGATGATCCTCGGCTTCGTGTGCGAGTAGTGCTCAGCGCTTGACAGTCACACGCACCGGCTTGCTGTGACTACTCATAAACGGGTATGCGCCATTCGGGACCGTCACAGCCCTGAAGAGGTATGAGGCGCCGACGCCGAGTGTGAACACGTACTTGTAGGACCATTGACCCTTGCTGTTGGTCGGTAGCACTTCGATCGTGCGCCACCGGCCGCCGTAGAAGATCTCCATCTGGACCGACTCGCCGCCACCCGGCACGTACCCACCGTGGAGCTGGCCGGAGAACACGAGCGCGTGGCCTATCCAGGCTCTGTGAGGCGCGTGCATAGAAACTGCGCCTTGCACGTTCTCGTGGAAGTCGAGGACCGATGCAGGAATGGTGTCCAGCGTGTGCGAGTAGAACACGACTTGCAGCAGCCGCGACGCGCCAGCCGGAGCCTTGAGCGACCACGAGCCGTTAGCGCCGGTTGTCGCGCTGGCTATCTGCGTCACGGCCGGCGAGCCCACGGTCTGCTGTAGGAGCTTGACCTGCGCGTCCTTGATCGGCGCTCCTGTTGGGCTTATGAGGCGGCCAGTAAGAGCTGCTGCTGAGTGCCCGAGCGCGCGGGTGAACGCCGCCGGCTGGCCTGCGGCGATGAGCTTCGCGGCTTCGTCACAGGGAGTCCCGTTGCACGGACCCCGTTCGGGCGGCGACGTCGAGGCAGCAGGTTCGCTAGCGGGCTGCGGGTTTTCGATCGTGATGTGGGCGCTGTAGACGACGGCGGTCACGCCGCCCGCGTCTTCGGCTTCGATCGTGAGCGTGTGCTGCCCATTGCCAAAGCTGCTCGTCGGCACCTGTACTGAGACGGGGACGGACTGCGGACAGGGTTGTGCCGCCTCAAACTGACGTGAGCCTTCCGAGGCGGTCCCGACCGCCACGCACTTGCCGCCATTGGCGTCTGGCGTGCCGTCGTAGACCGGATCGCCGTCGACCTTCACGACGACCGAATAGACGCCTGGGCCTTCCGTGTCTTCGGTGACGAAGGTGAGGCTGGCGGTGCCGCTCGCCGCTCCGTTGAGGATGCTTCCCGTGATTTCGGTGGCGGTGGGCCGCGAGTTGTCGGTGAGCAGGATCTTGGCGCTCGAGATCGACAGTTCGGCGTCGAGTCCGCCGGTCTGGCGGCAACCGGATTCGATGCCTTCGGCGACGCAGGTCGCACCTGCGTAGAGCGCGGTGGTGTCGTGTTTGCTGATCGCCACTTCGCCCCGCGAGCACACCGCCGAGAAGAAGCAGGAGATGTCTTCGCCTTCGAGGGCTCCGGGCATCGTCAGCCACGCGAGGCCCGAGGCGCCGGATACGGCGGCGATCGTGACCGTACCGCCAGCGATCAGCTCTCCTTTCGGCGGCGTGTAGTCCCATTCGGCGCCGCTGCCGCCGGCCTGCTGCCCGCCGTCGCTCTGATCGCTAGCGGTGAGCGCGCCTCCCGGCGTCGGGCACGTGTTCGACGCCGAGGCTCCCCGAGACGGCGTCCCGAGGACTCGCGAGCTCCACCCTTCGGTCGAAGCGACGTGCCCGTTTAGCGAGCAGGTGACGTCCTCCCACACGGCGGCGTTCGCGGAGACGGAAGCGAGCAGAGTCCAGCCCAGCACGAGCAGCACACCCGCCAAGAGCGACGCCGTAGCAACACGACGACGGCTAGCGGTACAGAGTTGGTGAGGCAGTCGGGTGGTCATCGTCTTGGATTCCTTTCCAGTGGTCTTGCTCGTGCTACTGGCCGAGGTAGTTGAGGTTCGTCCCGCCGCCTGTCCTTGTCGGCGGTGGCGAGCTTTCCCGAGTCGGTTCGGGTGAAGATGAAGTGGTCGCGACGGACGCGGCCGAAGCTCGCGGAGCCGAGCTGTTTTCGGCGGCGCTGCCGCCGAGCGCGAGATACCCGTCAGCGTGGCTCGGCGGTGGCGCCGGATGGCTGGCGTGCTTGGCGGGCGCTGGGGTAGCAGGATGCGAAGCCGCCCCTGCCTTCGTGGTCAGCCCGCCGGCAAACGCGGGTAGGCTGATGCTCGCGGCGGGCGTGCTCGATGCTCGGTGGGCGGTGACTTTGTGGTGGTGCTGGCTCGGCGCGGTCGATTCGAGCGAGTGCACGACCCTGGCGCCGACGCCGGCACCAGCGACCACGATCGCGCTCGTGACGGCTGCGGCCTTGACCAGCCCGCCGCCGCCGAGCACCCCGGCGGTGCGCTCCGCTGTCGCGGTCCCGCTCGGAGCGCGACCGCTTGTGAGCAGTGAGGTCAGCCGCTCAATCCAGCGGCCATGCACTCCAACAGCGAGGATCGGCGGGGGCAGGAAAGCCGCGCTCGCTGCGCGCTGGTACTCGCGGCCACGCATCTCCCGCACGAGAGTCGTATAGGAAGTCCGGCAGCTCGCGCACGCCGCGAGGTGCGCTCTTGCGGCCGTCTCCTGCTCGGCCTGGGCGGTCCCCTGCGCGTGCGCGTGGATCGCCGGCTGGCGGTAGTCGCACATCCGGCCGGCGGCCGTGATCGCCGCTACCTGGTCGAGCTTTCGCTGCGCGCTGCGCTGGGCGGCGAGCACGGTCTTGATCGGCTCGCCCATAGCCTTCGCCGCGCGCTTGATGCCGAGGCCGTGCGCGGCCATCACCGCCATCACCCGCTGCTCGAACGGGTCGAGCTGCGCCATAAGGTCGGCGGCCGTGGCGATCCGCTCACGGGCGGCCACGAGATCGAACGGCTCGTCATCGTCGCTGGGGAGCACTTCGGCGACGGGCTCGAACTCCATCCGGCGGCGCGAGCCGACGTGCAAGTCTCGGCGGCCGGAGCGGTGCTCCATGAGCAGGTAGCCGATCGAAGACCAGAACGCGCCCTGTAGATGCTGCTCATCACGGATCGGCTTGCTCGACATGACCACCACGCCGATCGCCTCATCCACCAGCTCATCACGGACATGCTCGGGCAGCCCGGCCACGTCCCGGCGCCAGTCAAGGCTCCTGCGAAGCTCCGCGCGCTTGGCCTTCAAGGCGTGCGCGGCCTCCTCGGGGGACAGCGCGCCGCGCTGGCCGGGAGCGCGCACCAGCCAGCGCGCATGGTTGCGCCGCACCAGCGGCAGGCCGGCGGGGCGGGGGATCGCTGCGGAGTCAGGAGTCGCCATCACCCCTGTAATGCAGGCTGGCTCGCCCGCGCGACAAGAACTTTCGTCCAGGGGCAGAGAAGCCGTCGACGACGACGGCCCCGATCCGGACCGACGGTTGTTCCAACGCATACTCGATCACGTCCCCTGTGCTCAGGACTTTTCGAGCAGACAGGACTCAGGCTATAGGGACGCAAGCCGTCCGTCGGCCGATGTTCGGCGACGACTACGATCTGATGCTGATGTCCTCGGGACGGATGCCAACAACCTCAGAGGTTCTCGATGTCATGGATCGTCTCGAACATGACGCCGAACGACGCATCGAGCTTTCGCGGAGCTACGACATCTTCCGGGCGTGCGTCGATGAGGGCATCGTGTGCGAGGACTCGATCGACTGGATAGCTCAGCGGATGCAGCAGTTGCTAGGCGAAGGACTGATCGCCCACGGGATGGTCAACGGGGGTGTGCACGAGCCGCCAGTGTGGGACGGGCAATGGATTCAGATGATGCATGACTGGCGGGTCACCGCCACTGGTCGCGCGGACGCGGCCTTGTATCGCTCGGAGAGCCGCGCGTTGAGCGCACCGCCACACACGCTCGACTCGATCATGGCTTTCGACTTGTTCATCTGCCACGCTGGCGAGGACAAAGGGGCGGTCGCTCGACCGCTCTCCGACGCGATCACGCAGCGAGGGTGGACCGTCTGGCTCGATGAACTCGCGCTGACCGTCGGCGACAGTCTGAGCCGCCACATCGATGCAGCGCTTGCACAGAGTCGTTTCGGTGCCGTCGTGCTCAGCCCCTCGTTTTTTGAGAAGGAGTGGCCCCAGCGCGAGCTTGCTGGACTAGTCGCCCGAGAGGTGGATTCCCGAGCAAAGATCATCCTCCCGGTCTGGCACGAAGTCGATCACCACTACATCGCACAGCGCTCGCCACCTCTGGCCGACCGATTTGCAGCAACCACGCGCGATGGGATCGAGGCGGTAGCAGAGAAGATTTCGGCTGCTATGCGCGCAGGGATGAACGCATCCGCTGGGCCAGATGCGACACCAAACGCACAAGCCGCCGAGGATGCATGGCGAGGGATCAGCGGCGGCACAACACCAGTGTTCATAGGAGCCCACGTCATCGACCCAGGGACGGGGCTCTGTGGCCGAGTCGAGCAAGTACTCGGACCACAGTCAGCTCTTGTGCGACTAGAAGACGGCAGGCTGGTAAACGTCAGGCCCGGTTAGTAGTGCTTTGTTAGCTTTTTACTCGCGTTGTGGGGGTGGGAGGTGTAGGTCGTCGAGGTCGATGTTTTGGTGGCAGGTGGAGCAGCGGCCGGTCCAGCACTTGAATAGGGGCTGGAACAGT